>WNGC01000284.1_pt1 | contig 63973 bp, 64 predicted proteins | sample 5400051 | NCBI WGS metagenome assembly WNGC01 (sample SAMN13153368, study PRJNA577476) | soil metagenome | isolation source: 20 cm soil or saprolite under grassland replicate 2 | place: USA:California | collected 2016-06-15
GCGGCGAGTAGAACGGCGACAGGTACGGTCCCCACTCGTAGTTCTTGCCGACCCAGGCCGCCCACGTGGAGTAGATGCCGAAGCCGCCGAGCACGAGCGCCGTGAGCAGTGGCGCCACCCACCAGGCATCGCGCCGCTGCGTCGCGCCCAGACCGCGCTCCTGCAGGTCTCTCAGCGACGTGGTCATAGCTTCACCGCCCCCATGGTTTCCTTCACCGCGTCGGCGGATTTCTTGAGTGCCGCCTGCTCGTCCGGCGACAGTTTCACTTCCAGGATCTTCTCGAGCCCGCTGCGGCCCAGCTTGCACGGCACCCCGCAGTACATCCCCGACAGCCCGTACTCCCCCTGCAGCCACGCAGCACAGGGGAGGACGCGCTTCTTGTCGTGCACGATGGCCTCGACCATCTGCACCACGGCGGCCGAGGGCGCGTAATAGGCGGAGCCGGTCTTCAAGAATGCGACGATCTCGGCGCCGCCGTTGCGGGTCCGCTCCACGATCTTGTCGAGCGTCGGCTTACTGAGGAAGTGGGTGACGGGGATCCCGGCGACGGTCGTGTAGGAGATGAGCGGGACCATCGTGTCGCCGTGCCCGCCGAGTACCATCGCCTGGATGTCCTCGACCGAGACGTCGAGCGCCTCGGCGAGGAACGCGCGAAACCGTGCCGTGTCGAGCACCCCCGCCATCCCGATGACGCGCTCGCGCGGGAAGCCCGTCACCTGTTTCGTGACCCAGCACATGACGTCGAGCGGGTTCGAGACCACCAGCACCACGGCGCCGGGGCAATGCTGCTTGATCTGGAGAGAGACCTGCTTGACGATGTCGGCGTTGGTGCGCACCAGATCGTCGCGGCTCATGCCGGGCTTGCGCGCGATGCCCGCGGTGACGACCACCAGGTCGCTTCCGGCCGCGGGCTGGTAGTCGTTCGCGCCCACGACCCGGGTGTCGAATCCTTCGATGGGCGCGGACTGCCACTGATCGAGTGCTTTGCCCTGGGGGACGCCCTCGATCACGTCGACGAGCACGACGCTGCGCGCGAGCTCCTTCTCCGCGAGGCGTTGGGCGGCGGTGGCGCCGACGTTGCCGGCGCCGACGACGGTAATTTTGTTGAGCATCACCCTCCTCGGGTGTGCATCTCGCGATGGGGATCGGCACGCAGTGAGTCGATCCGGTAGAGCGCGCCGCGATCGACCACGCCGAGACGCTCCTCGGCCCCTCGATCCGTGCGACCCTGCCACGTCTCGCGAATCAGCGCCGCCAGGTCCTCGTCGCTCGCGCCGCCGCGCAACGGCGCGCGCAGATCCACGCCCCGCCCGGCGTAGAGACACAGGAACCACGTGCCGTCCGCGGTGACGCGGCTGCGGTCGCAGGTGCGGCAAAACGGCGCGGTGACCGACGCAATGATTCCGAACGTCGTGCCGTCCGGCAGGCGGAACCGCTCGGCGGGGGCCCGGCCATCGCCGGGAACTGGAGTGATGGGGCCGTAGCGTTGTGTCAACGCCGCGAGCATGTCGCCCTGCGACACCACCTGGTCCGTGGACCAGTGCGTCGCCCCTCCAACGTCCATGTACTCGATGAACCGCAGCTCCGCCCCCTCGGCGCGACCGAACTCGATCAGATCTCCCAGCTCGTCGTCGTTGAACCCGCGGATCACCACGCTGTTGAGCTTCAGGTGCTCAAAGCCCGCGTGGCGCGCGGCCCGGATGCCGGCGAGCACGTCGGCGTGCCGCGCGCTCTTCGCGAACGCGAGCATGCGCTCGGGACGGAGCGTGTCGAGGCTCACGGTGACGCGCCGCAGGCCCGCCGCCCGCAGCGCCGCCGCCTGTTTCGCGAGCAGCAGGCCGTTCGTGGTCAGCGCCAGGTCGTCGATCTGCGGAGCCTGCGCGATCATCCGTACCAGGGCCGCGAGGTCGTGCCGCAGCAGCGGCTCCCCGCCCGTCAGCCGCACCTTGCACACGCCCAGCCCCGAGAACACCCGCACCACGCGGTCGAGCTCCTCGAACGTGAGGATCGACGTCCGGGGCAGCCACACGTACTCGTCTTCCGGCATGCAGTAGCGGCAGCGCAGGTTGCAGCGGTCCGTCACCGACAGCCGCAGGCTCGCGAGCGGGCGTTGGAACGTGTCGTGGACTGCGTCAGGCATGCGAGGGCTTCGCGGTAGGGCGACCCGTGGGATCGACCCACACTTCAGTGCCGTCCTCGTGCAGCTCCTTCTTCCAGACGGGAATGCGCCGTTTGACCTCTTCGATCACGAAGCGGCAGGCGGCGAACGCTTCCGCCCGGTGCGGCGCCGCCGCCGCGATGGCGATGCTCGCTTCGCCGGAGGGAATAACGCCCAGCCGGTGGCGCACGGCGATGCGCGCCTCGGGCCAGCGGCCCTCGGCGTCCGCCAGGAGACGGCCGAACTCGGCTTCCACCATTTCTTCGTACGCCGAGTACTCGATCGCGGTCACACCCTGCTCCTCGGGTCCGTTGCGCACGGTGCCGAGGAACAGGCAGGTCCCGCCGCACGCGGCGGACGAGACCTCGGCGAGCAGGGCATCCAGGGAGATGGGGGAGCGTGTCAGGTAGCTCATTTCGTTCAACTCCGCATTCCGCATTCCGCACTCCGCATTGGATCAGCCACCCGCAATGGGGGGTAACAGCGCCACTTCGTCTCCGTCCTTCACCCGCGCATCGAGCTTCACCTGCCGCAGGTTCACGGCGGCGAGCGGGCGCTCGGGCAACGCGCGCGCCGCGGGGATGTCATCGCGCAGCCGCTGGACCACGTCGCCCACGGTGGCGGGCAGCGGCACGGAGACCGCCGCCTCCGCCCGCCCCACCAGCTCGGCGTAGCGCGCGAACAGCCGCACCCGGATCGTCGCCGTCTCCACGCCCGTCATGTCCGCTCGAAGATAGCCGTCGTCAGTTCCCCGTGGAACCCGTGGCGATACCGCGCCAGATCCTCGCCTGTTTCGGCGTCGGGGAGGCGGCCGGAGCGAGGGTGAACGACACCGCCGTTCGCTCCCGCACCTGCGTGTTGAGCGTCACCGGCTTGCCGCCCCGCGTGATGCTGATCGTGAGGGGCTGCCCGTCCTGGTCCCGATAGCGCTCGCGGTACCGTGCGCCCCAGTCGCCGTCGGCGCGAGCCTCGACCTCGCCCACTTTGATCAGCACGTCGCCCGGCAGGAGCCCCGCGGCGTCCGCCGCGCTGCCCGGCACGATGCTCTGCACCACCAGCTTCCCGGTCTCGTCCGGCTGGGCATTGAGGCCGAGAAACGGATGGGAGGTGGTCCGGCGGGCGACCGCGACGCCCGCCTTGGCGAGCACCGCCTCGTAGGGCAGCGGCTCCCGGCCGTTGATGTAGCGCTGATAGAACGCCCCGACGTCCGCGAGCCCGTTGTCCCGCAGCAGGCCCAGCAGATCCTGCGTGGTGAACCCCTTCTGCTTCTGGTAGAAGCGGGTGTACAGCGCCCGCATCACGTCGTCCAGGCTGTGCTGGTTGTCGCTGGCATCGCGAATCGACACGTCCAGCAGCATCCCGGTGAGCGAGCCCTTCGGGTAGTACAACTGCGAGCTGTTCACGAACACTTCGTTGATCCAGGTCGCGACGCTGCCGTCCTCCTCACTCCACGGCTCGGGCGCCGATTCCACCTGCTGCATGTTTTGCGTGGTGTTGCCGAGAAACTGCTCCGTGGTCCACAACCCGGAGCGCAGGTTCGTGAGATCGGCGTAATAGTCCGTGACGCCCTCGGACCACCACAACAACGGCGAGAACTGCTCCGCGTGGTAGTCGTAGGGCCACATCTCGGCCGGCCGGATGCGCTTCACGTTGAAGAGATGGAAGTACTCGTGCGCCATCAGCGGTATCATGAAATCGCCGAAGGTGCCGGCCGCGTCGGCGAAGGCTCCCTGCGGCATGATGTCGAACTGCGACGCCGCGTGCTCCAGTCCACCGCCGAAGCTCACCGGCTCACGGATGACGTTGAAGAACACCGTGTAGCGATCGTACGGCGGGCCGCCGAGCAGGGCATTTTCGGTGCGGGCGATCTTCTCCAGGTCGGCGCGCATGTTGCGCTGCACGCCGGACGAGTAGGCGTCCGCCGGCCACACGGCGATGCGGATCCACTTGCCGTCCACTTGCAGCGAGTCGAGACTGTATTTCCCGACGAAGGTCTGCGCGTCGGCCAGCTCGTGATAGGTGGCCGCGCTGTACGGCCCGCTTCCCGACCCCCCGAGCGCCGTCGTCACCTGCCAGCCGGCCGGGAGCGCAAACCGCACCTCGGCGGGCCGGTCGAGCTGCCCCTCTTCGTAGAGAAACAGGTTCGTGCCGAGGAATTCGCCGAACTCGCCCGTGAGCCGCGCCATCGAGAGGTCGATCGTGTCGGCGAAGTAGTCGAACTCCACGCTGACGCGTTCGCTCTTGTTCGTCGTCACGCGCCACGTGTCCTTGTCGAAGCGGTCCCAGAACAGCGCCTGACCGGTGGGCGTCTTCGCGCCGAAGTGACGCACGTAGCGCGCGTAATTCTGAATCTCGTAGTTGCCCGGGCTCCACGCGGGGAGCGACAGGTACAGCGTGTCTTTGCCGCGTGCCGGGAACTCGGCGCGCACGTGGAACAGCCGCGTCGCCGCAGCCGGCACCGAGATTTCGTATTGCACCGGCGGGACGCGTTGGGCGCACAACGGAACGGCGACGAGCAACGGGAGCAGGTGGCGCACCGGGCAAGTCTCCCAAAGGTGTGGGCCTTTGATTACACCGCGCAAAACAAAGCGGCCCAGACGGTTAGTCCGGGCCGCGCCAATCGCTCGCGCCATGCGTCAGGGCGTTACGCGCTCGCTTGCCTCCGCGACCATCGCGCGCAACTCCTTACTGGGCTTGAACACAGGGACCGGACGCGCGGCCACTTCGACCGGGTCGCCGGTGCGCGGATTGCGCGCCATGCGTGTCTTGCGCTGGCGGATCTTGAACGTCCCAAACCCGCGAATCTCAATGTTATGCTGCTCCGAGAGCGCCGCTTTCACGGCGTCTAGGAACGAGTCAACGACGCGGGCGCAGTCCTTCTTGGAAATCAGGGGACCGGCAGTGCGCGCGATTTGTGCGGTGACCTTTTCGACTAGGTCGGCCTTCGTCATCCGTCCCCCTTGAAGGGCCCAAGGGCAGTCAAGACGAGCGGCCAACATACGGGCTTACCTATTGTGTGTCAAGAGCTTGGAGGAACTGTTCGAAGTGTCCTTGGGCGTCGTGGGGGCCCGGAGAGGCTTCCGGGTGGTACTGCACCGCGAAAATCGGGTACTCCCGGTGCTTCACCCCTTCGACGGTGCCGTCGTTGAGGTTAAGGTGGGTGACCTCTAGCGCTTTGGCACCAGGCACGCCGCCGGTGTCGCCGCGCACCGCGAATCCGTGATTCTGCGACGTGATAAGTACTTGTCCTGTCGCGAGATCCCGCACAGGATGGTTGCCGCCCCGATGGCCGTACGGGAGTTTCACCGTGTCGCCGCCCAGCGCCAACCCGAGCAGCTGGTGGCCCAGGCAGATCCCGAAAATCGGGAGCGAGCCGTCCGCCAGGTCCCGTAGCGTGGTGATGGCGTAGTGCACCGCCGCCGGGTCGCCGGGGCCGTTGGAGAGGAACAGGCCGTCGGCCTCCAGCTCCCGGATGCGGCCCGCGGGCGTGCCGGCCGGGACGACGGTCACGCGGCAGCCGTTTTTCAGAAACAGCCGCAGGATGTTGCGCTTCATGCCGTAGTCGTAGGCGACGATATGGTGCCCCGCATCGACCGGCCCCTCGCTGTACTCGGCGCCGACCGTCGCGTGGGTCGCCAAGTCGAGGCCGTCCATCGACGGGCTGGCGGCGAGGGCGGCGCGCACCTGATCGCTCGGCTGCTCGCCCAGCGCGACCGCGCCGCGCATCGCGCCCTTGGAGCGGATGTGGCGCGTGAGCTGGCGCGTATCCACATCGGCGACGATGGGCACGTGCGCCGTGGCCAACCAGTCCGCCAGCGTTCCCGTCGCCCGCCAGTTGGACGGCCGCGCCGACAATTCCCGCAGCACCACCGCGGCCACGCGCGGCCGGTCCGATTCCACATCGTCGGGGTTGATCCCGTAATTCCCGATCATCGGCGCCGTCATCACGACGATCTGACCGAGATACGACGGGTCCGTGAAGACTTCCTGGTACCCGGAGAGATTGGTGGTGAATACCACTTCGGCGCAGGTGCACTCGAATGCCAGGGGTGCGGTGCCGGGGAACCAAGCGCCGTCCTCGAGCAGCACGTAGGCCGGGCGACGGTCAGCGATGGGGCGGCGGCGTCTTGTTGGAGGGTTGGGCGGGAGCGCTCTGCGACGGCTGCGTCGTGGGCAGCGGGAGTGGCGTGGGCTGTATTGGGGCCGGCGCGGGGACGTTGCCCTCGAGCACGGAGCGCGGCGCGGCACTGTTCGACGACATGAACGCGAGCACCAGCGAGACGGACAAGAAGATCCCAGCGCACCACCAGGTGATCTTGGTGAGCAGCGTGGTGGCCTGACGGCCGCCCATGAACTGTTCCGTGCCGGCGCCGCCACCCAGCGACGCCAACCCCCCGCCCTGCCCCGCCTGGAGCAGAACCGCGGTGGTGAGGATCAACGCGTCGAGGGCCAAGAACACCAGCAGCAGGTTGTACATCGCGCCGGGAAATTACCTACGCCACGCCGGTCTGCACAAGTTGCGCCCAGCCCTCGGGATCGAGCGACGCGCCACCCACCAGCACGCCGTCCAGCTCGCGCTCCGCGAGCAGCTCGGCGACGTTCTTCGCGTTCACGCTGCCGCCGTACAGCACCCGGGGCGCGGTCGCGCCGCGCCCGCCGAGCCAGGCGCGGATCTCCCGATGCACCGCCGCGGCATCGCGCGGCGTGGCGTTGCGGCCGGTGCCGATCGCCCAGACGGGCTCGTAGGCGACGATCACGCGCGACAGTGTCGGCCCGTCGAGGCTCGTGAGCGCGCCCGCGAGCTGGCGCGCGACCACCGCCAGGGTATGTCCGGCGTCGCGCTCGGCCAGGGTCTCGCCCACACACAAGAGCGGCACCAGGCCCGCCGCGAGCGCGGCCGCTACCTTGCGACGCGTGTCGTCGTCCGTCTCGCCGAACACATGGCGACGCTCGGAGTGGCCGACCAGCGTGGCGCGCGCGCCGGCCTGGAGCGCGAGCGGGGCCGACACCGCGCCCGTGAAGGCGCCCTTGGGCTCCCAGTAGATGTCCTGTGCGCCCACGACCAGATCGCCGCGCTCGCGCACGGCCAGTGCGGCGGCCTCGACCGATACGGCGGGCGGGAAGAACCACACGTCGCGATCGTCGCGGCGGTTGTAGCGGGCGCGGAACGTCTTCACGTAGCCGCGGGTGTCGTCCGGGCCGAGGTGCATCTTCCAATTGGCGGCGAACAGCAGCCGCCTCACGCGTCCTCCAGGGCGGCGACGCCCGGGAGCGGCTTGCCTTCGAGAAACTCGAGCGACGCGCCGCCGCCCGTCGACACGTGGCTGAGCTTGTCCTCGAGCCCCGCCACGGCCGCGGCCGAGTCTCCGCCCCCCACGATCGTCGTGGCGCCGCGTTTCCCGGCCTCGATCAGTGCGTCGCCGATGGCGCGGGTGCCCGCATCGAATGGCGGTGTCTCGAACACTCCCATGGGGCCGTTCCAGAAGATCGTTTTGCCCTTGAGGATCCGGGCGCGGAAATCGAGCCGCGTGGGCTGATCGATGTCGAACACGGCGCAGTCGGCAGGGATGTGATCGCTCGTCACCTCGCGCCGCTCGGCGGCGCGCGCGAGACTGGGCGCGACGACCGCACCGCGAGGCAGGATCAGCTTGGCGCCGGCCCTGGCGAGCAGATTCTTGGCGAGATCCTCCTTGTCGCGCTCGACCAGCGAGCCGCCTACCTGAAAGCCGATCGCCAGGAAGAACGTGTTCGCCATCGCGCCGCCCACGAGAATCTCGTCCACTTTGGGGAGCAGCGCTTGAATGACGTCGATCTTCCCGGAGATCTTGGCGCCGCCCAGCACCGCGACGAACGGTCGTTTGGGCTGGTCCAGCGCCTCACCGAGGAAGCGAAGCTCCTTTTCCATCAGGAACCCCGACACGGCGGGCCGCAGCAGGCGCGCCACCGCTTCGGTGGAGGCGTGCGCCCGATGGGCCGAGCCGAACGCGTCGTTCACATAAAAGTCGCCCAGCGCGGCCAGCGTCTGGGCGAAGGCTGGATCGTTGGCCTCTTCGCCCGGCCAGAAGCGCGTGTTCTCGACGAGCGCCACGCCGCCCCGCGGGAGCCGGCGGCTGATCGCGACGCCGGCCGCCGGATCGGGGATGAACTCGACCGGCGTTCCCAGGATGCGCTCGACGTCGCGCACGATCTGTTTGAGCGACGACTTCGGGTCGGGGCCCTTGGGACGGCCGAAGTGCGAGAGCAGCACCACCCGCGCCCCCTTCTCTCGCAGGTACGCGATGGTGGGAACCGCGGCGCGGATGCGGGTGTCGTCGGTGACGGCGCCCCCGTTGAAGGGCACGTTGAAATCCACCCGCACGAGCGCCCGCTTGCCGTCCAGCGCCGCGGGCGGCAGATCGCGCAGGCTGCGCTTTTTCACTTGCCGGCGAGATACGCGAGCAGGTCGACGCAGCGGGCGGAGTAGCCCATTTCGTTGTCGTACCACGACGACACGTGCAGGAACGTGCCGTCGATCACGTTGGTCGAGAGGGCGTCCACCACGCTCGAGTAGAAGCTCCCGATATAATCCGTCGAGACGAGCGGCTCGTCGCTCACGTCGAGAATGCCCTTGAGGCTCGAGCGGGCCGCCTGCTTGAAGGCGGCGTTCACGTCCTCGATGGTCGTCTGCTTCTCGATCTGCGCCGTCAGCTCCACGATCGACACGTCGGGCGTGGGCACGCGCAGCGAAATGCCGTCGATCTTCCCCTTCACCTCCGGGATCACGAGGCTCGTCGCCTTGGCGGCACCCGTGGTCGTGGGGATGATGCTGAGCGCCGCGGCGCGGGCCCGGCGCAGATCCTTGTGCGGCAGGTCGAGGATCTGCTGATCGTTCGTATAGCTGTGGATCGTCGTCATGAAGCCGCGGGTGAAGCCCCACGTGTCGAGCACGACCTTCACCACGGGCACGAGACAGTTCGTGGTGCACGACGCGTTCGAGAGCACGTGATGCTTCGCCGGGTCGTACTTCTGGTGGTTCACTCCCATCACGATCGTGATGTCTTCGCCCTTGGCGGGCGCCGAGATCACGACCTTCTTGGCGCCGGCCGCGAGGTGCTTGTCCGCATCCGGCCGGTTGGTGAACCGCCCGGTGCTTTCGAGCACCAGCTCCACGCCCAGCGCCTTCCAGGGCAGCTTCTCGGGCTCCTTGATCGCCGACACCTTGATGGTCTTGCCGTTGACGACCAGCGCGTCGCCCTGCGCCTCGACCGTTCCGGGGAAGCGCCCGTGCACGGAGTCGTACTTCAGGAGATGCGCGAGCGTCTTGGTGTCGGTGATGTCGTTCACCGCCACGAACTCGAGCGCCTGCTGCTTCATGAGCACCGCGGCGCGCAGCACGTTGCGCCCGATGCGACCGAACCCGTTGATGCCCACGCGCACCGCCATTGCTCTCCCCTAGGTGAAGTCCGGCACGAGCGCCCGGCCGAAGGTCACGGCCAGGACCGTGCGGGCGCCGGCACGCTCCAACGCCGTCGCTGCTTCGGCGAGCGTCGCGCCGGTGGTGAAGACGTCGTCGACAAGGATCAAGGGCCGTTCCAGTGCGGAGTGCGGAATGCGGAGTGCGGAGTTTCCAGGCGCGTTTCCACTCCGCATTCCGCACTCCCCACTCCGCACTTGGAACGCCCCCGCCACGTTCGCCAGCCGCGCCTCGGGTGTCAACGCCGTTTGGGTGACCGTGTCCCGGGTCCGCACCAGCAGCTCCACGAGGGGCCGGTTCCAGCGCCGGCTCAAGGCGCGCGCCAGGCGCTCGCTCTGGTTATAGCCGCGCTGGCGCAACCGGCCGGCGCCGAGCGGCACCGGCACGAGCCAGGCGTCCGGCCGCCCCGGCAGCTCGAGCGACGCCATTGCGCCGGCCAGATCGGCCGCGATGCGCGGCAGGCCCCCGTACTTGAGCGCGTGCACCGCGTGCCGCGCGCCCGCGTCGAGCCAGACCGCGGAACGGGCCAGCACCAGCGCGGCCGGCCAGTCGGCGCACACGCGGCAGCGGCCGAACAGCGGCTCGGGCTGGCCGCACCGCCCGCACCACGGCGCGCGCACGGGCCGCCAGCGGTGGCGGCAGACGTCGCACACGAGGCGCTGCGAATCCCGGAACGAGAGCAGGGCTCGGCACAGCAGGCACTCGGCCGGTAAGAGGAGCTGGTCGAGCGCGTTACGCACGCAGCGCACGGTCCACGGCCGCGCGCATCACCTCGACGGGCGCCGCCCGATCGGGAAAGAAGCGGCCGAAGGCGGCGGCCCCCTGCTGCACCAGCACCTCGCGACCGTCCTGCGCCGGCACGCCCGCGGCGCGCAGCGTGCGCGCCCAGCGGGTGCCACCGGGCGCGTACACCAGATCGAGCGCGGCGGCGAGGCGCCCGGCCCGCTCGGCGTCGAGCGGCAGCGGGTCCGTCTCCTTGAGGCCCAGGGGCGTGGCGTTGATTGCGACGTCGGGCTGGAGCGCGCCGCGTGCCGGCTCGGCGCGGGCGCCGGCGCTGCGAGCCCAGTCGCTGAACGCCCGCGCCCGTGCCGCGTCGCGCGACACCACATGCAGGTCCGCCTTGGCCGTCGCCGCCGCCACCGCGACCGCGCGCGCGGCGCCCCCGGTGCCGATCACGAGCCAGCTGCCGCCGCCGTCGGCGCCCCCGCCCAGTTGTCGCAGCGCGGTGAGAATCGCCGCGACGTCGGTATTGTCCCCCACCAGGCTCCCTCGTTCGGTCCAGAACGTATTGCACGCGCCGACGCGCGCGCACAGATCCGTTTTCCGCGCGAGACATCGTTCCGTCGCCTCTTTGTGCGGTACGGTGACGTTCCCCGCCCCGCCCAGCGCGGGCAGCACCGACAGCAGCCCGGGGAGAGCGGCGGCCGGCGTCGGCAGGGCGACGTACACGGCGTTCAGCCCCAGCGCGCGGATCGCCGCGTTGTGCATCACGGGAGAGAGCGAATGGGCGACGGGATCGCCGAGCACCACCAACAGGCGCGTGTCAGCGCTGACTTCCACTCGCGAACTCTTTGACGATGCGCTCCACGGCCGCCTGGATCAGTCCTTCGAGCTCGGTGCAGGTGTCGCGGTACACGCCCAGGTCGCCGCCGAACGGATCGCTCACTTCCGCCTCGTCACCCTCCCGTCCGGCGTACTCGCCCAGCACGAACACGCGACCCTCGCCGCCGAGCTCGTCTACGCGCGCCCGGTGGTGGCGCGCCATCGTGAGGATCAGATCGGCGCCCTCGACCAGCTCGCGGGTCAGGAGCTGCGCACGGTGGCCCGAGAGATCGAGCCCGCGCTCCAGCCCGACCAGATAGGCTCCCTCCGAAACGGGCGCGCCGTCCCACGCCCCTGTCCCCGCGGACGACACGGCGAGGCCCTCGCTGCCGCGCTCCGTGAGCGCGCGCTCGAGCAGCGCCGCGGCGAGCGGGCTGCGGCAGATGTTACCGGTGCACACCAACAGGATGCGTTTCGTCTGCGACTCCTCGCGTCTGGCGCCTAGGGGGCGAGCCGCCCGGCCGCGCGCCGCAGCTCGGCGAGCGTGAGTGCTCCTTCGCGGATCAGCCGCGGCGCCTGCCGGGTGCAGTCCACCACGGTCGAAGGAGGCGAGTTGCCCAGCACGCCGCCGTCCAGCACGAGCAGCGTCCCCGCCTCCAGCGCCGGCGCGAAATCCCGGGCGATCGCCTCAGCCCCGGGGGCCGGCGGCGCTCCAGGCAAGTTAGCCGATGTCGATGTCACCGGCTCCCCCAGGGCGCGCACCAGCCGGGCCATCCCGCGGTGCGACGTCCAGCGCACGGCGATTCCCCCCTCGGGACCCCGCAGCGCGTCGGGCAGCCGGCCGCTGCCACCCGGCAACACCAGCGTCAGGGGACCCGGCCAGAAGGCCCGCGCCAGCGCGCCCGCGGCCTCGCCGAAGGCGAGCCCCTGCTCTTCCGCCATGTCCCGGTCGGCGACCAGCAGGAGAAAGGGCTTGTCGGGACGGCGGCCCTTGAGCCGGGCCAGCGCCTGCACTTCGGCGGCGCGCGGCCGCGACCCCAGCCCGTACACCGTCTCCGTCGGGTAGGCGATCAGCCCGCCGGCACGGAGGTGGGCCACCGTCCCAGGCAGCGCCGCCGTCACCTCCTCGTCGGTCCGGAAGGGGACGGGCCTCACCGCAGCTCGCGCGCGAGCGCCTCGGCGATCCGGAAGTCGTCGGCCGTCGTCACCTTGAGGTTGTAGGGCGAGTCGGGCACGACGTCCACGGGCAGGCCGGCGCGCTCGCACAGCTCGGCGTCGTCGGTCGGGGCAGCATCGCCGCTCGCCAGTCCCGCGTAGGCCCGCTCGATCATCGCTCGCGGGAATCCCTGTGGAGTCTGCGCCCTCCAGAGACGATTTCGTGCTACGGTTTTCGTGATACGCTCCTGCTCGACGTCTTTGACCGTATCGGAAAGCGGGATCGCGGCCACGGCGCCCACCCCCGCGCGCGCCTTGTCGAGCACGCCGTCGATGGTATCGCGCGTCACGAAGGGGCGCGCGCCGTCGTGGATGAGCACGATGCCGATGAGCTCGGGCAGGGCGCGCAATCCCGCACGCACCGACTGCGCGCGGGTCGCGCCGCCCGCCACGAGCGCCAGACGCTCGCCCACGAGCTTGGCGAGCCAATCAGGGGGCCGCGTCTCGAAACCCGCCGGCAGGGCGACGATCACGTGGCCCACGTCGGGGTGCGAGGTGAAGGGGCGCAGTGCCCGCAGCAGCATCGGGACACCGTGGATGGGGCGGAATTGTTTCGGCTCTCCGGGCCCGGCGCGCGCGCCCGCGCCCGCGGCCACGATCACCACGCCGACCTCAGGCCGCGAAACGCCGGGCGAGGTCACCGATGCCGTCCACCGCGATCACGTCGACCCCCGGCAGGGTCACGCGCGAGCGGCCCGAGAGGAACGCGCGACGGAAACCCTGGCGCGCCGCCTCACCCAGCCGCCGCTCTAGGCCCGCGACGGGGCGAATCTCCCCGCCCAGGCCCACCTCCCCGAGGAACACAGCGTCGGGCGGCAGCGGCCGGTCGTGCACGCTCGACACCAGCGCCGCCAGGACCGCCAGATCGGTGGACGGCTCGACCAGCCGGGCCCCGCCCGTCACGTTCACGAACACGTCGAGGGCGCCGAACGGCAGCCCGCCGCGGCGCTCGAGCACGGCGAGCAGCACCGCCAGCCGGCGGTGGTCGAGGCCCGTCGCCACGCGCTGCGGTGTGCCGAAGCCGCTCTTGGCGGCGAGCGCCTGGATCTCGACCAGGAGCGGCCGGGTGCCTTCCATCAGGGCCGTCACGGCCGATCCCGAGACGCTGCTGGTGCGGCCGGCCAGGAACGCCGCCGCCGGATCGGCGACGGGCTCGAGGCCCGCGCCGGTCATGGCGAACACGCCGATCTCGTCCACCGAGCCGAACCGGTTCTTGACCGCCCGCAGGATGCGATGGTCGAGCGTGCTCTCGCCCTCGAAATAGAGCACGGTGTCCACGATGTGCTCGAGCGTCTTGGGGCCCGCGATGCCGCCGCCCTTCGTCACGTGTCCCACCAGCAGCACGGCGGGTCCGGTCTCCTTCGCCAACCGCATGAGCCGGGCGGCGCACTCGCGCACCTGGCCGACGTTGCCGGGCGCGCCTTCCAGCTCGTCGGTGTACGTGGTCTGAATCGAGTCCACGAACACGACCTGCGCGTCCAGGGCGCGCGCGTGATGTGTGATCGCCTCGAGCCGCGTTTCCCCCAGCACGTACACGGCCCCGGCGTCGAGCGTGAGGCGGTCGGCGCGCAGCCGCACCTGGTCGGGAGACTCTTCCCCCGACACGTACAGCGTGCGGACGCCGGCGTGCTCCAGCCGGGCGGCGCACTGCAGCAGCAGGGTGGACTTTCCGATGCCGGGCTCACCCCCGACCAGCACGACCGATCCCGGCACGATGCCGCCGCCCAGCACGAAGTCGAATTCGCGCAGGCCGGTCTGCCAGCGCGTGAACGTTCCCCCACCCACCGCGGACAGGCGGACCGGCGGACTGCCGGACGGAGCGGCGTGTTTTCCGTCCGCCCGTCCCCCGGCACGCCCGACGGCCTCTTCCACGAGCGTATTCCACGCTCCGCAGGAGTCGCAGCGGCCCGCCCACTTCGGCTGCTCGGCCCCGCAGTCGGTGCAGCGGAACACCGAATGCACTCTAGCCACGGATCGCCTCGGCCGGCGCCTCGCGCGACGAGAAGTTGTCGAACCGCGTGTATTCCTTTTTGAAGAACAGCTTCACGGTGCCGGTGGGCCCGTTGCGCTGCTTCCCGACGATGAGCTCCGCCATGCCCTCGAGGCTCTCGTTGGTCTTGGGGTCGGTGGCGCCGTCGTAGAACTCCTGACGATAGATGAAGCAGACCACGTCGGCGTCCTGCTCGATGGCGCCCGACTCCCGCAGGTCGGAGAGCTGCGGCCGGCGGTGCTCGCCGCCGCGCTGCTCCGGCGCGCGCGACAGCTGCGACAACGCCACCACCGGTACGTCCAGCTCCTTGGCGAGGGCTTTCAGCGAGCGCGAGATGAACGAGATCTCCTGCTGGCGGCTCTCCGCGTCGGTGGGCCCCTGCATCATCTGGAGGTAATCCACCACGACCATACCGATGTCGTGCTCGGCTTTGAGGCGCCGCGCCTTGGAGCGCATCGCCAGGGGGGTGAGCATGGCGGAATCGTCGATCCAGATGGGCGCGGTGCCGAGCAGGCCGGCGGCGCGCGCGAGCTTGGGGTAGTCGTCGTCGCGCAGCTGGCCGCGCCGCAGCCGCTGGGCGTCCACCAGGCCCTCGGAGCAGAGCAGCCGCTGCACCAGCTGCTCCTTCGACATCTCGAGTGAGAACACCGCGACTCGCACCGTGTGCTCGATCGCGGCGTGCTGGACGATGTTGAGCGCGAACGCCGTCTTGCCCATCGAGGGGCGCGCCGCGATGATCACCAGATCGCCGCGCTGAAAGCCCGCGGTGAGGAGGTCGAGGTCCTTGAAACCCGTCGCCACCCCGGTGAGCGCGCCCTGGCTCGTGTGGAGCTGCTCGATCCGCTCCATGGTCGGCCAGATCAGCTCCTTGAGCCGCACGAACTCCTCGGAGCGCCGCAGCTGGGCGACCTGGAACACCCGGTGCTCCGCGTTGTCGAGCACCTCGGCGGATGTGGCGCGACCGTCGTAGGCGTCCTGGATGATCGACGTGGCGGCTTCGATGAGCCGCCGCAGCACCGCCTTGTCGCGGACGATACGGGCGTGGTATTCGATGTTGGCGGCCGTGGGGACCACGTCGATGAGGCCGCCCAGGTACTCCATGCCGCCGGCCCGGTCCAGGTCGCCGCGGCGCATCAGCTCGTCGCGCAGCGTGACGGGATCGATCACGTCGCCCCGCTCGGTCAGGGCGAGCATGGCGCGGAACAGCAACCGGTGACCCTCGCGGTAGAACATCGCGTCGTCCAGGACTTCGGCGGCCTTGAGCGCCGCGTCCTGGTCGAGCAGCATGGCGCCGAGCACCGCCTGCTCCGCTTCGTTGCTCCACGGAATCTGGCGGCCGGCGAGCTCGGTGTGGCGGTCAGCCGATGAAACGGCGGGCGATGCGGACGTCATCCCAGGTCGGCTTCTTCCAGTTGGGGTTGCGGAGCAGGGCGGCCGGATGGTAGGTGACGATCACCGGGGTCCCCCGCAGCCGGTGCACCTGATTGCGCAGCGCGCCGAGCGACTGCTTCGTGTTGAGGAGCGTTTGCGCCGCCGTGCCGCCCATAGCCAGGATCACCGCCGGCTTCACCAGCTCGATCTGGCGGAACAGGTACGGCACGCAGGCGGCGATCTCGTCGTACTGGGGCACGCGGTTTTCGGGCGGCCGGCATTTGACCACGTTACAGATGAATACCTGCTCGCGCGGCAGCTCGATCGCCGCGAGGATCTTGGTGAGCAGCTCGCCGGCGCGTCCCACGAACGGTCGGCCCGTCTCGTCTTCCACGCGCCCCGGACCCTCGCCCACCACCACCAACCGGGCGTCCGCCGCCCCTTCGCCCGGCACGGCGTGCCGCCGGGCTTCGCACAGCCGGCACTTGGTGCAGTTCGCCACGAGCTGCGCGATGGTGGCCAGCGAAGGCGCCTGCGGGACCGGGTCGTTCGAGAACAGGTCGCTCCCGGGGGGATCGTAGGAGAGGCCGGGAGGAATCTCCGGGGCACCAACTGACCCCGGGCGCGAGCCCGGGGTGCTCGGTGGCCGGTGCGGCCCCGGGCTGGCGCCCGGGGTACCCGGGGTGAGGTGATCCGAAACGATCACCCAGTCCCCACCCAGCAGCTTCTGCTGTTCCAGAAATTCCCGCGCCAGTGCCCGCCCGTCGCTCACGTCAGCGCTTGCTCCACCGCGTCGAGGATTCGTTCCGCCACGTCGCGTTTGTCGAGGAGCGGCAGCTCGATCGGCGTGCCGCTCTTCCCAATGATCGTGACACGATTCGTGGAGACTTCAAACCCCGCGCCGGGCTCGTGCGCGTTGTTCAGGATGATGTAGTCGAGATGCTTCTCGCGCAACTTCGCCTGGGCTTGCGCAACGCCGTTCCCCCCTTCCGCCCCCGGCGCCTCCAGCGCGAACCCGACCACCAGGCAGCCCGGCGGCCGCTTGAGCGAGGCGAGGATGTCGGGCGTCGCCTCGAGCTCGAGCGTGAGCGCCCCCCCCCCGCTCGCGCGCGGGCGCTTTCCCGTCGCGGGCTGGGCGGGACGATAGTCGGCCGGGGCCGCCGCCATGACCAGCACGTGCGCGTGCTTCACGAGGCCGTCGACGGCCCGCTGCATTTCCGCGGTGGTCTCGACCCGGTGCGTGGTCACACCGAACGGGAGCGGCAGATCGGAGGGTCCGGACACGAGCACCACCTCGGCGCCGCGCGTGTGGGCGGCCTCGGCGATGGCGTAGCCCATGCGCCCGCTCGACGGGTTCGTGACCACGCGCACCGGATCGAGGTGCTCCCGCGTCGGGCCGGCGGTGACCACGACCTGCTTCCCCAGCCACGGCGCGCGCTGCTCGAGCAGCCGCGCCGCGGCGGCGAGCACCGCCTCCGGCTCGCTCATCCGGCCGGGCCGCTCGCTCGGACCTTCGGCGAGGGGCCCGCTCTCCGGGCCGATGAAGTGCCACCCGCGGGCGGCGAGGGTCTTCACGTTATCGCGCGTCGCCGCGTGGGCGTACATGGCGTCGTTCATGGCCGGCGCGGCGAGCACGGGACCGGTGCGCGCCAGCAGCAGGGCGGTGAGCACATCGTCGGCGAGCCCCAGCGCGGCCCGCGCCAGCAGGTGCGCGGTGGCGGGCGCGACGATCGCCAGGTCGGGCTGGCGCGCGAGCGCGATGTGCGCCAGCGCCCGGTCGGGCTGCCACAGCGAGGTCAGCACCGGACGCCCGGTGAGGGCTTCGAACGTGACGGGCCGCACGAACTCGGCCGCGGACGCCGTCAGCACCACGTCCACCGCCGCTCCACCCTCGGTGAGCCGCCGGGCGAGCGTGCAGCTCTTGTAGCACGCGATTCCGCCCGACACGCCGAGGAGGACGTGCCGGCCGGCGAACGACATCAGCCTTCCTGGCGCCGCCGCCGCACGAGCTTGTAGGTCAAGCGGCCGCGCACCAGCTCGTCGAACGCGCGGGTGGTGAGCTTTTCCTCGAAATCGACCGAGCGATCGCGCGGGAACTCGTTCACGAAACGGGCGAATTTGGCGGCCACGAGGACGCCGAGGTACTTGTTCTGGGTCTGCGCGGCCACTTCGCTCGGGGTCACAATGCGCATTACGTGCTCCCTTTCACAGACTGTCCGAGTTGATCAGCCTCGTGCTCTAGCTTGCGGACGAAATCCGCAAGCAGATGAATCGTCTCCATCGTTCGATGCTTCACGCGGTCGGGATCCTCGACGATTCCTATGACTCCCCTTACCGCGACGTCGAGATCGTCATTGACGACGATGTGATCGAATACAATCGCACTCTTCACGTCCTCCTCTGCCGCTTGCACCTCGCGTACCGCGATCGCGAGGCGCTCTCGCAACTCCCGGTGGGATTCCGTCCGACGCTTGCGCAACCGCTCGATCAAGGCGTCCGCCGATGGCGGAACGATGAAAATGCTCACCGACGCCGGGCGCGGGTACACCGCCCGAACCTGCCGTGCTCCTTTCACCTCGATATCGAGCACTACATGTCGGCGACTCGCCAGGACGCGCTCCACCTCGCTCTTCAGCGTGCCGTAAAGCTCCCCCGCGTACTCCGCCCACTCCAAGAACTCGCGGGCCTCTACGCGGCGCTGAAACTCCGCGCGGGTTAGGAAGTGATACGCCTCTCCTTCGCGTTCCCCTGGCCTGGGCTTGCGCGTTGTTGCCGACACCGAATATCCGAACGTGTCGGGCCGCCGATGGAGCAGCTCCCGCGCGATCGTCGTCTTGCCGCCGCCGGAGGGGGCGGCAAGGACCACGACGCGCGGAGGCAGCGTCACTCCAGGTTCTCGAGCTGCTCCCGGAACTTCTCGAGCTCGCCTTTCATGGCGATCACCGCCTGGGCGATCACCGCGTCGTTCGCCTTGGACCCGATCGTGTTCACCTCGCGCAACAGCTCCTGCGCCAGGAACCCGAGCTGCTTGCCCACCGCTGCGTCGCCGGCCAGCGCCTCGCGGCACGCCCCGAGGTGGGTGCGCAGCCGCACCAGCTCCTCCGTGATGTCCACCCGGTCGGCGAGCAGGGCGACCTCTACCGCGAGGCGTTGCTCGTCCACCGGCACACCGGCCGCCAGCTCGGTCACGGCTTTCTTCAGACGGGCCAGCTCGGCGTCGAGTCGCTCGGGTGCGCGGCGCTCGACGGCGCGGGCGCCGTCGGCGAGCGCGTCCAGCCGGGCCACGAGCTCCGTGGCCAGCGCGGCGCCCTCGCGCGCCCGCATCGCGACCAGCTGCTGCGCTGCGCGCTCGACGATCGGCTCCACCTCGTTCCATTCCGCCGCCGCGCCGTCGCGTTCCAACGCCAGGACGTCGGGATGCCGCGCTACGAATGCCAGGTCCACCTCACCCTTGAGCTTCAGCTGCTTCTTGAGCTGCCGCGCCGCGGCCAGCACCTGACGCGCCCGGGCCAGATCGACCGTGACCGCGGCCTCGGTCGCCGGCGCCTCGATCCAGCGCGCCGCCAGCGTCACGTGGCCGCGATCGAGCAGCCGGCGCAGATGCTCGCGCAGCTGGGTCTCGGTGCCCGCCAACTCGAACGGCAGCTTGAGCTGCGGGTTGAAATAGCGGTGGTTCACCGAGCGGATCTCGATCGAGAGCCGCCCGCCGAGCACACTGCCTTCGGCCGAGCCGAAACCCGTCATGCTCCGCGGCACAGACTTTAAAGCTAGCCGCGCAAAGCACTTAGGTCAATCCGCGCCGGTCAGTTCGTGAACAGCCAGCGCACGCCGTAAAACTGATAGTGCCGTGGGTAGTCGAGCCCCGGAACGTAGCTCCCGGTCGCCAGGGTCGCATTGCGCTCGATCCAGAAGATGGTGACCCCGGCGATGCGGATCTCGACGTTCAGCTCCCCGAAGGTTTTGCCGGGAAGCGTGAGCGGCGCGCCGCTCGTATCGCGCCCCGCCACGCCCCGGCTCCACGATTCCGACGCGGCCTCCACCCGGAGCGCGAAGATGCCGCTGCGGTACACCCGCCAGAACCTGGAATAGAAAGTGAGCGACACGCGCGCGTGAAAGGGCGGCTCGAAGTCGTTCCCACCCTGGACCAGCGGATCGAAGTACCACCCCGCGAGCTCGAGTCCGGGCAGGAGTCGCACGGCGCCGTGCGTCGTGAAAAAGCTGGTGCGCGCGAAGGGCCCGATTCGAGCGACCGACCCGAAGCCCACCGGCACGCCGATCGGCGCAAACGCATCGCGTTGCGTGCGGCCGACCTCGAGGCTGATCCAATCGCGATCCCAGCGCAGCGCGCCGGCGACGTCGACCGTGCGTTGCAGCGTGTCTGCGGTATCGACGGCGGCCTGGAGGTCGCGGGTCCACGCGACATCGCCGTGCACGGAAAAGCCGGCGGGGAGCACGAGGCCCGCCGCGAGGTGGGCGCGGTCGCCGGTCCGCCCCAGGCTGTAGCGGGCGCGGCGCACGTCGCCCCACAGGGTGAGCGCCGGCAACGGGCTCCAGCCCCCGCTCCCCTCCAGCTGCCACGGCCGCGCCTCGTCCAGCGTCCGGAACGCGAAGCCGAGGTGCGCGCGCGGCCAATTGCTCGTCACCTCGATGGTTCTTTGGGAGAGGTGGCGGTCGGGGACGGTGCCGTCGAGAGTGGTGCTCGCCGTCGCGAAGCTCGCCTGTGCCTGCAGCCCCAGGCCGTCGTCGCGCGAGGCGGCGAACAGCCGTACGATCCCGTCGCGCCGCTGGCTGTGCCAGTCGGCCGTGGCGGGGCCGCCGCTGCGATGCCAGTTCGAGCTCAGGACCTGATACGAGGCGCCCAGGTGGCGGTTGGGCAGGTACTCCGCCTTGAGCCACAGGTCGACGGAATTGAACGGCGTGTTCGCCGTGCCCGAGACGCCGTCGTTGTTGTTGTAATCCGCGACGAGGGACAGGCCGAGTCCCGAGCGCCAGCGGCGCAGGTAGGCGCCCCGGTAGTTGGCGGTGCTGATCTCGCCGCTCTTGACCCCGACCTGCGACGCGGTCGCCGTGGACCGCTGGCGCAGCGTGACGAGGTACACGCGCAGGGAGGCCGGCAGCACGACGACGTCCACGCGCTCGAGCGGCGCGAGCGAGATGCGGGCGGGGTCGAGATACAGCGAATCCCGCCCCACCGGGAGGTAGGGAACGCCGTCCCAGTAGAGCTCGAGCCCCGCGGGGCCGCGTCCGCCGTACAGCACCGGCTCCGGCGCGCCGTAGATTCCGCCGCGCGCCACGTACACGCCGGGAATGTGGGCCAGCAGGTCGGACAGCGTCTGGATGTTCGAGAGGGCGAACGAGTCGGCGGTGAAGCTGTAGCGCGTGCCGCGGGGAGCGGGGCCGGGAGGGATCGGCTCGGGGAACACCGACAGGTACCGGGGGAGCGTGTCGGCCGCGGCGCTGTCGCGGCGGGCGATGGAATCGCGGGCCGTGGAATCGCGGGCGGTGGTGTCACGCCGCGCTGTGGTGTCGACTTGCGCCACCGCCGCGGCCGCGCACGAAAGCAGAACGGCCGCGCAGCCCAGGCTGCGGGTCACGCCCCCGCGCGCTTGAGAATGAATTCCGTGAAGAGCCGCACCCCCACTGCCGTCGGACCCTTCGTCTGGTGCGGCCCCTCGCTCTCCGTGTACGCCGTCCCCGCGATGTCGAGGTGCACCCAGGGAACGCCCTCGACGAATTCACGCAGGAACCAGCCGCCCGCGATCGAGCCGGCGCCCCGGCCCCCCGAGTTCTTCATGTCCGCGATGTCCGACTTGAGCAGGTCGCGATACTCCTCCCACAGGGGCAGCGGCCAGCAGCGCTCGCCCGCGCGCTCCCCCGCCTCGCGGACTTCGGCGAGGAGAGCCTCGTCGTTCCCCATCATCCCGATCGCGACCTGCCCGAGCGCCACGACGACCGCGCCCGTGAGCGTGGCGATGTCGATCACCGCGGCCGGCTTGAAGCGCCGCAGGTACGACAGCGCGTCGCACAGGATCAGGCGTCCCTCGGCATCGGTGTTGATGATCTCGATGGTCTTGCCCAGGTGACTCTTCACCACGTCGCCGGGCTTGACCGCCGTCCCGGAGGGGAGGTTCTCCGTCGACGGGATGATGCCGACGACGTTGAGCCGCGGCTCGAGCCGGCCGATAGCTTCGAACGTGCCGAGCACCGCCGCCGCGCCCGACATGTCGAACTTCATGTCCTCCATGTTCTGCGCCGGCTTGATCGAGATGCCGCCCGAGTCGAAGGTGACGCCCTTCCCCACCAGCGCCACGGGCGCGTCCGCCGCTCCCGCGCCGCGGTACTCGAGCACGATGAAGCGCGGCTCCTGCTGGCTGCCCTGCGCCACCGCCAGCAGCGCGCCCATGTTCTCCTGGCGCATCTCAGCACGGTCGAGCACGGTGCAGCTGAACCCGTGCTGGTCGGCCAGCTGCTTGGCCCGGTCGGCGAGGTAGGCCGGTGTGCACACGTTCCCGGGGAGCATCTGCAAGTAGCGCGTCAGGAAATGCCCGGCGGCGATCGCTTCGCCCAGCCGCTCGCCGGCGCCGACGGCCTTCACCTCCTTCGCATCACACGCGATCGCGACCGCTTCGACCTCCGCCTTCGGTTCGTCGGGCGCCGCCTTGAGCTCGGTGAAGGCCCAGGCGCCCTGCGCCGCCCCCTCGACCACGACCTGTCCCACGTCCGCGGCGGCGATGCCGTTGCGCGCCTCGGCCACGAGCGCGAACGCGAAGTGCGTCGCGCCCAGCGCCCGCGCGCGCTTCGCCGCGACGGCGGCCGCGCGTCGCACGTTGTTGCGCGTCACCTCTCCCGGCTTTCCCACGCCGACCAGCAGCAGGCGCAGCGGCTTGGCGCCGCCCGGGTAGAGCAGCGCGGTTTCGTCGCGCTTACCCTTGAAGTCGCCGCTGATCATCGCGCGCGCGACGATCCCGCCCGCTGCGCGGTCGAACTCCGCGAGCGACGGGGGGACCGCGCCGCCCTGCGCCAGCGCGACGGCGAGCAGCGGCGTCTCGATTTGGGCGAGCGGCGCCGTGAGGGTCGTGCCGGTCATCTTAGACATGCTCGATAATGCCTTCGGCGAATTGCGAGGTCGAGACCTCCGTGGCGCCGGGCATCTGACGGGCGAGGTCGTACGTGACGCGGCGCGACCGGATCGCGCCGCCCAGCCCCCGCTCGATCGCCTCCGCCACATCGGTCCATCCGAGCTCCTCGAACATCATGGCTCCCGACAGGATCAGGCTCCCGGGGTTCACCTTGTCCTGCCCGGCGTACTTGGGCGCCGTGCCGTGGGTCGCCTCGAACACCGCGTACCCGTCCCCCACGTTACCGCCCGGCGCGAGCCCCAGGCCGCCCACCTGCGCGGCCGCCGCGTCGGAGAGCAGGTCGCCGTTCAGGTTGGGCGCGGCGATCACGGAGTATTCGTCCGGCCGCAGCACCAGCTGGGCGAACATGGCGTCGGTGATGCGGTCCTTGATCACCACCCGTCCCCCGTCCCCCGCCCCCCCTCCCGCGTCCGCCTCTGGTACCGTCCGGTCACCGAACTTTTCTTTCGCGATCTCGTACCCCCACTCCCGGAACCCGCCCTCGGTGAACTTCATGATGTTGCCCTTGTGCACGAGCGTGACCGAGCGGCGGCGGGCCCGCAGCGCGTACTGGATCGCCTTCACCACCAGGCGTTGCGAGCCGAACTTCGACATCGGCTTGATGCCGATGGCGCTGCCGGGGCGGATCTTGGCGCCGAACCGCTCGCTCAGAAAGCCGATCACCGCATCGGCTTCCCCGCTGCCCGCGCGGTACTCCACGCCGGAATAGACGTCTTCGATGTTCTCCCGGAAGATCACGACGTCGAGGCGCTGCGGCTCGCGCATCGGGCTGGGCACGCCCTCGAAGTAGCGCACCGGCCGGATGCAGGCGTACAGGTCGAGCACCTGGCGCAGGGTGACGTTGAGGGAGCGGATCCCGCCGCCCACGGGAGTCGTGAGCGGGCCCTTGATGGCGACGCGGTGTGCCCGGATGCTGTCCAGCGTGGCATCGGGCAGCCAGGTGCCGACTTGCTTGAAGGCTTTTTCGCCGGCGAGCACCTCGAGCCACTCGACGCGCCGCTTGCCGGGGGCGGCCTTGGCGACCGCCGCGTCGAACACCCGGCGCGCCGCGCGCCAGATGTCGGGTCCCGTGCCGTCTCCCTCGATGAATGGAATGATGGGGTGGTCCGGCACCACCCAACGCCCGTCCCGGAAATCGATGCGCTCGCCCATCTCCCCACGCTCCCCGCGAAGCGTGCAGTCTACACGCCCTGGCGGGGGTTGCGCCAGCGGAAACGAGGACCGTACACTTCACGCGATGCGCGCCACTCCGAGACTCGTCGTGTTCACGTTGGCGGCCCTGTGCTGGCTCGGCGCGGGCCCCGGCGGTGCCACCGTCCGGGAGGTGCTCGTTTGCCGCCATCATGCCGCGCACCACGCGGCGGGTCACCATGCGACATCTCCCGCGGACGGCCCCTGCTTCTGCGATGAGATGACGGGGGGGCTCGACCTCGCGGTCTCGACGGCGGTGCCCACGCCGGTCATGCCCCAAGTCGCCACCCGGCCGGCCGTCGTCGAGTCCCAGCACCCGTCCCTCTTCCCCCTTCCCTCTTCCCCGGCTTTCACCCCGGCCTCTCCGCCTCCGATCGGACTCGGCTGACCTGATCCGTTAGCCACCTACAAGCCGGAGGAGACAGGTATGCGCAGAGCGCCGTGGTGCGCCCTGCTGTGCTGCGTCGCGGTGCCCGCCGCGGCGCAGGAGCGCGCGGTGACGTTCGAAGAGCCTCAGCCCGTCAGCGTGACCGGGTTCGCCGTGGGCGGGGCGGACTACGCCCGGCTCGCCCGCAGCAACACGTTCACGGCCGGCAAGATCGCGATCAGCCTGTTCAAGTCGGCAGGTGACGTCTACCTGTTCGGGCAGCTCACGACGGTGCTGGAAGGCGGAGCGTCCACCACCGAGATCGACAACCTGCTCGTGAGCTGGACGCCCCAGCGGGCGAACCGGTGGACGGTCGCGTTCGGACGGTTCGATGCGCCCATCGGGTTCGAGCGCGACGACGAGCCCCTCAACCTGATCCCCACCAATTCGTTCAACTTCGCATACGCCCGACCGAGCAAGCTGACCGGCCTGCAGCTGCACTACACCGCCTCGCCGCGCGCCGAGGTGTGGGCGGCGGCGGTGAACGGTTGGGACATCGCGGCCGACAACAACCGGGGCAAGACGGCGCTGCTGCGGGCGCAGGTCGTGCCGATCCCGTGGGTGACGGTCGGAGTCACGGGCGTGTACGGACCGGAGCGCGACTCCACGGATGCGAACCAGCGCTCCCTCGTATCGGGCGACCTCACGATCGACCGGGGACGCCTGATCCTCGGCGCGGAGGTGAACCTCGGCCGCGAGCAACAGGGCGGCGGCAACCCGACATGGCGCGGCGCCGCCCTCACCGGGTTCGTGCGGCTCGCCAGAAACCTGGGTTTCAGCGCGCGCTACGATCAAATGGAAGACAGCGATGGCCTCCTCACCGGAACGCCGCAGATCCTGCGGTCCGTGACCGCGGGACCGATGTGGTATTTCAATACGGCCCGCGAAGGTGTCTTCAGCAATATCGAGCACACCCGCCTTCACCTGCCGCAGCTCGCGCTGCGCGCGGCCGTCCGGGCCGATTGGTCGTCCCAGCCGTTCTTTCCCGATGCCACGGGGGCCTTGCAGGGCTCCGACACCAAGGGCGTGGTGGAGCTGGTGTACGTCTTCTAGCCAAGGAAGCGTCATGCTCTACGACCTGGGACACGCCGACCTGCGCATCAAGTGGCTGGTCACGTGTCTGCTCGCCACGCTCGGCATTTCATACGTGTTCGGGGCGCTGATGGTCTCGTTGTATGCGGGGTTCACGCCCGGGCGGGTGGCGGCAACGTACGCGGGACGCGCGATGTCCATGCCGATGCCGCCCGAGACGACCATGGTCATGGAGCACCCCATGTCCATGGAGGAGTTCGTCAAGCCCGAGGTGCACGAGGTCGACACCGATCTGCTGATCCAGGATACGCACGTGCACGTCCCGATGTACGGCGTGATCGCGGCCGCGCTGTCGCTCGTGGTGGTGGGGCTCTCGCTCTCCCAGGGGTGGGCGCTCGCCCTCATCACGCTGCTGTTCGCGGCGCCGTGGCTCGATTTCGCGGGGATGTGGCTCACCAAGTTCGTCTCGGGGCGTTTCGCGACGGTCACGCTGATCGGAGGGTGGGCCATGGGCCTGGGTTATGTCGTCGTCACCGCCCTGGCCATTCATCAAATGTGGTTTCGTACGAGAGGAGGCGTCCGATGAATCTGTTGCTGCGCGGGGCGGTGATCGCCGCGGTCCTCCATATCACTCCCGCCGTGGTCCTGGTGAAGCGGCCCGACGCCGTGCAAGCGCTGCTCCCGGGCGCCGACGCCTACCTCGCGCGCGAGGTGCACTTGAGCGATCCGGATGCGCACCGCCTGCACGAGCTCGTCGACTGGAGTCCCGAGGACGGGGTGCTGACCTTTTACCGCGGCACGGCGGGCGCGACCGCCGTTGGCGCTCTAATGTTCGTCCGGGTCGATACTCCCCATGGCCCCTTAGAAGTAGCGGTCGGGTTCACCCCGCAGGGCGCCGTGCGCGGTGTGATCGTGACCAAGGCCACCGTCGAGATGAAGCCGTGGGTGCTCGAAGCGGTGGGCGCCGGTCTGGTCGAGCGCTATCGCGCGCTCAAGCCGGGCGATGTGCCCGCCGGGGCCGCCGCGCTGGGAGGGGGGCACGTCGGCAACCTCGCCGTGTACATTGCGGGAGAGGTGGACAAAGGAGTGGCCCGGGCGCTGGCGGCGTACGGGACATTCTATGCGGTCCGCAACGCCGGAGCGTGACAATGCGTCTCTTCGGTATGGATGTCCGACACACACGCTGGTCGCTGCTGCTGTCGTTCGCCTGCGCGCTGAGCGCATGCGACATCGGTCCGGGTGGCCCGCTGGGGCTCGGCGGCAACAACCCCGGGATCGCGATCGGCGGCACGGGCGGCGGCGGAGCGCGCGTGCTCTCCTTTGCGGTGCAGCCGAGCACCGCGACGGCGGGCAACATCATCACGCCCCCCATTCAGGTGGTCGTGTCGGATTCGCTGGGCAATGTCGACTCGACCTTCACCGCGGCCATCACAATCACGATCGGCGTCAATCCCGTGGGCGGCAACCTGTTCGGCACGACCAGCGTGACGCCCGTGAACGGCATCGCGCAGTTCGGCGACCTCAGCATTAACACGCCGGGCACGGGCTACGCGTTGCGCGTCGGCGCAACCGGAGCGACGGCCGCGTCCTCGAATTCCTTCAATATCCTCGCGCCGTAGCGGTCCCGCGCATCAGCCCGCGGCGCGGCCCCGCTCGTTCCAGGCGATCTCGAAAAATCCGTTGCAGCGGTGGCAGCGCATGCCCGCGGGTTGGCCCTCGAGGCGAGCCCGCTCGCGACAATTGGGGCATACGGCGTAGCGTGGTCCCCAGGAGTTGGGGAAGCGCGGGGAGTTCTTGGGGCTCGCCACGACCGACCAGCGCAGTGCCGGCGTGGGTGACAGCTGCAGGTCGCCGCGGCGCACGCTGACCGGCTTACCTCGCACGTCCAGAATCGCGTCTGCGGGGGTGAGCTTGAGGATGCGATACCAGGCGCCCCGGCGCAGCGGAGACTTTATGTCCGCCTTGAGGCGGGCCCACTGGAACGCCGTCAGTGGCACGTGCCGGAGCCCTGGTCGCCGAACGTTTGCCCGGGCATGGGCACGAACTCCCAGGTGTAGTGGTCCGCGTACAGCGTGAGCTTGAGCACGCCAAACGCGTCCGAGATCACCTCGCTGTTGGGATGAATGGCGACGGGCAAGGCGGTGCTTTCGCCGCCCGTGCCCACGTCGATCGACCGCAGCCCGCGCGCGTCGTCCACGGCGCCCGCCGGCGTCATCGGCTTCAAGCGCTCGTACTGGTGCTGCTGCCCGTTGAGCACCAGGTCCGCGCCCGCGGCATACAGCCGGTTCCACAGGTTCAAGACCGACTCGTCCGACGTCCAGCCTGGCGTGTCCGACGAGAAGAACCGCGGCTGGTGGAAGGTGGCGAGCGTGCACTTCTGGCTGTGCGTAGCCAGGTCGTGCTGGAGCCACACGTCCTGCGCCGACGCGGCGCCGTCGGGGACGTGCGTCGCATTCGAGTTGAGCACGATGATGTGCCACGCGCCCAGATCGAAGCTGTAGTAGCCTTGTCCGCGCGGACCGGCGCGATCTCCGAAGTAGTCGAAAGCGGCGTCGGCGCTGCCGCTCTGGTACTCATGGTTGCCGAGCGTCGCGTAGGTGCGGGCTTTGTGGCGACCCCAGGTCGGGTCGTAGCATTGCAGGTAATACGTGGCATCGGGGAAGACGTTGTCGCCCAGCGTCAGCACGGTTCCCGGGATGCCGGCCACCAGGTCCGCCATCACCGCGTTGCGCTCCGCCTCTCCGCAGCTCGCGATGTTGCCGGCCACGATGAGGACCACGGCGGTGTCGGCTCCAGCGTGCGTAGGCGTGGCACCGGTGCCGGCGCCGCCATCGCCGAACGTCCACGCGTAGGAGAGCGGCAGGTTGTTGTCCGGATCGTACGAGCCACTGCCGTCGAAGCGGATCGGGTTGGCCCCCACCACCGCGTAGGGGCCTCCCGCCACGGCGACCGGCGGTTGGTTGGCGCTGATCGTGGCGGTGGTCCGGGCGGGCGCGCTGGAGCCACCCTTCGCATCGGTCACAATGAGCGTCACGGTATCAGTTCCCGCTGCCGCATAGACGTGCGCCGGTTTGACGCCAGTGCCGTTGCTCCCATCGCCGAAGCTCCAGGCGTACGTGAGGGGCGTATTGCTGTCGGGGTCGAACGACTTGCTGCCGTCGAAGTGGACCGTATCCTCGGTCGCGACCGCGTAGGGCCCGCCCGGCTGGGCTACGGGGGGCCGGTTGCCGGCCGTGATCGTGGCGGTGGTCTTTGCGGGCGCGCTCGGCGCGCCTGCGGCATCGGTTACCACGAGGGTTACCGTGTCGGTGCCCGCCGCGGTGTAGGCATGTGCCGGGGTCGGCCCCGTACTGGTCTCGCCGTCGCCGAAGTTCCACGTGTACGTGAGCGGCGTGTTGCTGTCCGGATCGAAGGACGTGCTCCCGTCGAAATGCACCGTGTCGCCCACGGCGCCCGCGTATGGGCCGGCCGGGTTCGCCACAGGAGGTTGATTGGAGGGCGGAGGCGGCGGTGGGGCGTGGTGACAGGCAGCGCTGCCCGAATCGCTCGCGGTCTGGCCCGCCACCGGCATGAACCGCCACGCATACGATCCGTCGGCGAGGGAGAGCCGTAGGACGCCGAACACCTGACTGATGTTTACGATGCTGTTGGCGATCCGGTGGGTGTTCGGCTCGTCGAGCCCCTCCCCACCCGTCCCGATGATGATCTCGCGGATCCCGCGTGCCGAGTCCACCGCCCCGTCCGGGGTCTGCGGCGCGAAGCGCTCGTAGTCCCGGGAGTGGGCGTTGAGAATCAGGTCGGCCCCCGCGGCGTACAGGTCGTTCCAGAACGGCTTGACCGCGTCGGTCGGGTAGAAAACGGTGTCGGTGTTGGAGTAGAACCGCGGCCGGTGCCACATAGCGAGCATGCAGTGCTGCGTGGTGGCGGCTAGGTCGGCCTTGAGCCATTGCTCCTGGGGCGAACCGGCGCTGGTCGCGACAAAGGCACTCACGCTGTTCAGCACGATGATGTGCCAGGCGCCCAGGTCGTAGCTGTAATATCCGTTGGCGGGGTCGCCCGCCGCCGCGCCGAAGTAGCCGAAATACCCCGCGGCGGTGGCGCTCGAGTCGTACTCGTGGTTGCCCGGGACCGGACGCGTGCGGGACAGGTGCCGTCCCCAGCTCGGCCCGTAGCAGTTCTGGTACTTTGTCGGCGTGCCGCCCGGCATGGCGTTGTCGCCCAACGCGAACACCGTGCCCGGAGTGGAGTCGAGCAGCGCGGCGGTCGCCTCGTCGTTGGTGCCATCGCAGCGCGCGATGTTCCCGGCGCCCACGAGCGCCACCGTCGCCGCGGGCGTCGCGGCGCTCTGCGCCGCGGGCCCGAGCGGCGGAGCGCGGTGGTCGTCGTTGATGCAGGCGACCGAGATACATACGACAACAGCGGCTCGCGTGAGCCTCAGTGACATGTCCCCGAGCCCTGATCGCTGAAGCTCTGGCCCTGCATTGGGACGAACTGCCACGTGTAATGATCGGCGAACAGGGTGACCTTCAAGACGCCGAACGCGTCCGAGATCACCTCGCTATTGGGATGAATCGCCACGGGCAGCGCCGTGCTTTCGCCGCCCGTTCCCACGTCGATAGAGCGGATCCCTTGCACGTTGTCCACGACGCCGTCGGGCGTCATCGGCTTGAGCCGCTCGTACTGGTGTTGCTGGCCGTTCAGGACGAGATCGACGCCCGCCGCATAGAGGCGCGTCCAGAAATTCTTCACCCCATCGTCGCTGGTCCAGCCGGGCGTATCCGACGAGAAGAAGCGCGGCTGGTGGAACGTGGCGAGCGTGCACTTCTTGCTGTTGGCCGCGAGGTCGTTCTGGAGCCACACGTCCTGCGCCGAGCCGGCGCCGTCAGGCACGAAGCTCCCGTTCGAGTTGAGCACGATGATGTGCCAGGCACCGAGGTCGAAACTGTAATAGCCAAGGTCACGCGGGCCGGCGCGGTCGCCCCAGTAGTCCCACACGCCACTTACGTGGCCGTTGTAGTAGTCGTGATTGCCTAGCGTGTTGTACGTGCGTGCCTTGTGCCTGCCCCAAGATGGGTCGTAGCAGGTCGTGTAGGCGCTCGCGTCCGGGACCACGGCGTCGCCCAACGTCAGCACCGTCCCCGGGAGCGTGTCCAGCAGTTGCGCCGTGAGCTCATCGCGCGTGCTGCTGCAACTCGCGATGTTGCCCGCCACGATCAGTGTCACGGTCGAGTCACCCGGCGGCGGGGGCGGCGCGGCTGCGATCGTGGCCGAGGTCGTGCCCGGCGCACTCGACGCGCCGCGACTGTCGGTCACCACCAGGGTCACCGAGTACGTCCCGGGGGCCGCGTAACTGTGGGCCGGCGTCGCGCCGCTGCCGCTCGCGCCGTCGCCGAACGTCCAGGCGTAGGTGAGCGGCGTGTTGCCGTCGGGATCGGACGAGGCGCTGCCGTTGAACTGCACGGTGCTCCCCGCCACGCCGGCGTACGGTCCCCCGGGCCGGGCGACCGGCGGCTGGTTGGGCGTCGAGCCGATAGTGGCCGTGGTCGTCGCCGGGCTGCTCGCCGCGCCGCGGCTGTCGGTCACGACGAGGGTCACCGTGAAGGTGCCGGTCGCCGCGTACACGTGCGTCGGCGTCGCGCCGGTGCCGCTCGCGCCGTCACCGAACGTCCAGGCGTAGGTGAGCGGCGTATTCCCGTCGGGGTCCGACGAGGTGCTGCCGTTGAAATGAATGGTGTCGCCCGCCGCACCGGCGTACGGCCCGCCCGGGCGCGCCGTGGGCGGCTGGTTGGCGGGCGGCGGGGGTGCCCCGCCGTGCGGGTCGTGGCACGGAGCCGTGCCCGCGTCCGTGAACGTCTGGCCCGCGACCGGCACGAACTGCCACGAGTAGCTCGCCGAATCGAGCGTTAGCTTCAAGACTCCGAACGTGGTGCTGTTCCGCACTTCACTGTTGGGGAGCGGCGTCCCGAAGCTGTAGCCGGACTCGCTGCCACCCGTCCCTGACACGAACTCACGGATGCCGAACTGCGCGTCCGCGGCCCCGGTCGGTGTCTGGGGGGCGAAGCGCTCGTAATTGTGCTCGTGCCCGTTGACCACCAGCTCCACGCCGGCGTCGTACAGCACCTGCCAGGCGGCTTGCACGGCGGTGGAGCTGCCGTGCGTAGTGCCCGAGCTGAAGCGCGGCAAGTAGAAGTATGCGGCGGTGCAGCGTGCCGCGGAGGCCGCGAGATCGCTCTTCAGCCATTGCAGCTGCGCCGACGTGGCGCTGATGTCGATCTGCGAATTGAGCGCCACCACGTGCCAGGCGCCCAGGTCGTAGCTGTAGTAGCCCTTCCCCGCCGTGCCGGCGGCGCTCCCGAAATAGCTGAAATAGGCGGAAGCTCCGGAGGTGTTGTAGTCATGGATCCCGGGCGTGGGGCGGGTGCGCGCCTTCTGGCGGCCCCACGTCGGGGTGTAGCAGTTCGCGAAATCGCTGGACGAGCCGCTGGGATAAACGTTGTCGCCGGACGTGAACACCGTCCCCTGGATCCCGTCCAGCAGGGACGCCGTGGCTTCGTCTCCCGTCGAGCTGCAGTTGGCGATGTCGCCCGCGCCCACGAGCGTGACGCCTCCCGGGGGCGGCGGCGGCGGCGGCGGGGGGGGCGGAGGCGCATCGTGGCAGCCGCCCGATCCCGTGTCGGTGAAGCTCGAGCCCGCGATGGGGATGAATTCCCACGTGTACGCGTTGGAGCCGTCGGTACTGAGCGTGACTTTGAGCACCCCGTAGGTCGAGCTGTTGCGGACCTCGCTGTTGGGGGCGGCCGATCCGAAGGAATTGTGTCCGGCGCCGCCCGTGCCGACGACGAATTCCCGGATCCCGAAGGACGCGTCCGGCGTGCCGTCCGGGGCCTGCGGTCCGAAGCGCTCGTAGTTCTCGTAGTGGGCGTTGAGCACGACTTCCGCGCCGGCGGCGTAGAGATCGTCCCACAGCGGCTGCACCGCGCTGTTGCCGCTCGCGGAGCTGCCCGAGAAAAATCGCGGGTGGTGCCAGTAAGCCAGCGTGCAGCGTCTGGAGCTGGCGCTGAGATCGGCGCGGAGCCACTGCTCCTGGGCGGAGCCGGCGCCGGTCGAGATGCCGCTATTGAGGACGACGACGTGCCAGTCGCCCAGATCGTAGCTGTAGTAGCCCTGCCCCGCCGTGCCTGCCGCCGCGCCGAAATAGCTGAAGTATCCGGACGCGCCGCTCGACTTGTACTCGATCTCGCCCGGCGTGGGGCGTGTGGCGGCCTTGTGGCGGCCCCAGGTGGGGTTGTAGCAAGTGTTGTAGCCGGAGCTCGAGCCGTCCGGGAGCTCGTTGTCGCCCGCCGCGAACACCGTGCCCGAGTTTGCGTCGAGCAGCTTGGCCGTCGCCTCGTCGTTGTTGTTGCTGATCTTCTTGCCGCAGGTCGAAATGTTCCCCGCCCCGATGAGCACTTGCCCGTTCGCGATGGTGGCGAAGCTCGGGCCCGAGGGCTCGGCGGGCGCGAGCGGCGCGGTCGGTCGGTTGTCGTCGCGGCACGTCGTGAGGAGCAGCGCGCTGGCGGCGCCCATCAGGGCGGCACGGGCGATGGTACAGCGGGCACGCATGGGCGAGACCTCTGGCCGGGCTGGGGTCACGCCTCGCCTTCGCACGAGTCGTGCGGCCGGAGTGCGTTAGTGTAATTGCTTGTGTTGCAGAATGTTACCGCCGGCCACCGAGCCTAGCAGTGCTGCGACGATCCAACATGAATCAGTAATTGTGGTGCGTGGGGAGAAGCGTGGACGCGACAGTCACTCCACGCGCTCTACGTCCTCGCTGCGCAACCCCGGCCAGGTGGCGCACGCTTGCACCCAGGCTCGCTTGGAGAGGTAGCCGAGTCGGCCGGCATTGTCCTGCTTGAGCCAGTCGATCGCTTGCGAAGGGGATTCGACGGCGGCGACGCGGTGATCTTCGGCGAGCCCCGCGCCCTCGCGCAGGGACCACTGGCACACGTGGGCGACCAGGCGCTTGCCGACCGTGAGATAGATGTCGACGTCCATTCCGCTCGTCTCCGGCGCGGTGCTCTTACGGCCCGCGGCGTGACCCAGGCACCACCCCGTGAAGGACAGGTCGCGATCCCCGCTGCGGGGAATGCGGACTTCGCGCGGCGCGCCGAGCAGTGTTTCGGCGGCGCGGTCCGGGAACGTGTAGGGCCAGGGCGCGGTCATCGGGAGGCGCCCTCAAGATATCCCGTCCCCGGCCCAGCGGACAGCCTCGACTTACGAGATGACTGGACGTTGGCGGCGCTGCGCCAGGTCGCGCGCGATCTCCGAGAGCCACGCCGCGGCGCTGCCGGCGCCGGGATTGAAGTGACGCGCGGCGCGCCAGGCCCGCTCCAACGTCTCGGCCAGGACCTCCTCGGTGGCCGCGGCATCGGCGAGCAGCCCGTACACGCGGGCGTACAGGGAGAGCCGGTGGCGCTCGCCGAGCTGTTCGTGAGCGCGGCGGTCGCCAGCGGCCATGCGTTCCACGAGTTGAGCGTCCGACATTGGCAGGCCAGTCATGGGCAGCCCTCGGAAGTAGGTGTCGTTCCGGCTAGGGCGACTGCTGCACAAACTGCACAACTCTCTAGGAGTCGCAAGAGCGACACTGGGTAACGCGTTACGTGTGGCGTCCACGCAACATTTCAGCCCTATTGTTCCTGGCGGTCGCCCGAGAGACTGAGACGCGTTCCATCGGCGAACACGACGTCGGTCGTCTCCCAAACGAGTTTCATTTTTTCGAGGGGCGTATCGCGCAGCCGCTGATGGGCGACGCGGAACGGGTTGAAGCGGACGATGCGGGCGGGCTCGCGCCGCGTCTGGCCGGGCGCGAGCGCCATGTCGACCCTCAAGTGCGCGCTGTAGATCGAGTCGCCGAACGTGTCGAGGAAGGTGGCGTCGCCCTGGAACGCGCGCATTGCCTTCGTGCCCTTGTTCTGATATGCGAAGGCGAGCGAGATGTAGTCCTCGTACTGCTCGGACGCGGGGTCCTTGGGCAAGTACATCTTCTTGACGATCGAGACGGCGAGCAGGGGCGCGAGCAGCTGCCGGACGCTGTCCTGGCGCGCGCGTTCGGCCGCTGCCGCTGCCGCGTCGACCTGTTTTTTGCGGGCCTGTTCGGCCCGGGCCCAGGTAAGAATCTCGCCAATGGTCATCGTGTCGTGCGGGGTGCGGGCGGCGAGCCCGCTCTCTGCGGCGACGCCCGAGAGAATGCGCGCTGCGGCGAGCGGCAGGCGTACGCTGTCGGCGGCCTTGAGGACGGAGTCGAGCCGGGCCACGGGGACGCGCGTGGCGAGGAGCGTGCGCTCGGCGCCGCGCGAGCCGCAGGCTGTCGCGAGGGCGAGGAGGAGGCCGGCACAAAGGCTGCGAGTGTTAGGCATGAGCCGCAGTTTCGAGACGATGGAGCACATTTTCAAGGGGCTATCACTTGACGCCCTGCGTGGCGAGGGCCCGCTCGTACTCGGCGAGCTGCCGTTGCCACTCATTGCGATACAACGGCGCTGCCCCAGGGACCGCCAGTGCTTGCTTCATCAGCTTGATCGCGTCTACAAAGTCTCCGCTGCTGGCATAGGCCCCGGCGAGAATCACGAACCCACGTGCGCCGCCGCGCGACGAGTCCAGCGCGATCGCGTGCTGAATCGCCTCGATCGCTTTGCGCGGGTCGCGACGCGTCGAGTCCGGACACCCGGCATAGACACTGGACTCGAGGCTGTACAGCTCGGCGACGAGATTGTAGCCCTGTGGTGCCGAGGTAGCTGCGAGCGATATGGCCCGGTCAAAGTCGCTCAGTGCCTTATCGCAGGCGTGGAGCGTGTTGTAGTGGCGACCGCGGCGCAGATAGAGAAACGCCTCAAGCGGGTGAAGGCGGATGGCCGCACTGTAGTCTTGCGTTGCGGCGTCGCGCTGATTGAGCGCGTGCTCCGCTTCGGCACGTCGGAGGTAGGCGTCCCAGTCATCCGGGGCCCCCTGGATCATGGTGCTGAAGTATGGCACCGCCAGCGACAGCCGTATGACGGAGGTACTGTCGACCCAGCCCGAGTCGCCGCCCGACGTGGAGACGATCCACAGCCGACTCCCGTCAACGCGGGCGACGGGGCTGACGAGGTTGATCCCGACCGCGGAACTGACCCTCGAACCGTCCGCCGAGTGGTGGACCTCACCCATGCCTTTCAGCATGACAATCCGCTGGCCCACCCAGCTCGACTCCGCCCTTGCTGGTGCGGCAGCGCTCTGCCCCACCATGTCGGGCGAGGAGAGCAGCGCCGAGATCGCGAGCAGGAAGCCCGGGAATCGTAGGAGGCTCACTTGAACGACAGTGGGCCCAAGACCAGAGCGCGGCGAGGTAAATTGACCGTTAGAAAGGATGCCATATGGGTCTGATGGTTACGCGGGTCAACGTCCTGCTCGTTCTGTTGATTCAATGTGCTTCGGTGCGGTGTTTCGCCCAAGTGACGGTACCGGATACGCCTGCCGGACACAAGCTCACTGCGTGGCTCGAGGCTTTCAATCGCGGTGATCGCGAAGCGTACAAGGAGTTCCTCGAAAGGAACTATCCCTCGGGCGTTCAGCGCGCGGACCAGGCGTTGGCCTTTCGAGAGGTGACGGGCGGCTTCGACCTCAGAAAAGTGGAGCCATCCGCGGCAGGCAGGCAGCTCGCTCTGGTGCAGGAGCGCAATTCTGATCAATTCGCTCGACTCACTCTGGAAGTCGAAGACACCGAGCCGCACATGATCGTCAGTATTGGCCTGATGGCGATTCCCCGTCCACCTGAGTTCCCCCTGCCCCATTTGAGCGAGAGCGACCTGATCGCGGCCCTGCGACACAAGCTGGATGAGGATGCCGCCGCGGGCCGCTTTGCGGGCGCCGCGCTGATAGCCAGGAACGGCAAGCCGGTCCTGGCCGCGGCGTACGGTCTGAGTGATCGCGAACACAAGACGCCGACCAAGCTCGGGACGCGGTTTCGCATCGGCTCCATGAACAAAATGTTTACCGCCACCGCGACGCTGCAGCTGGTGCAAGCGGGCAAACTGGGGCTCAACGATTCGTTGGGACGATACCTGACCGATTACCCCAACAAGGATCTCGCCGCGAAGGTGACGATCTATCATCTGCTCACGCACACCGGCGGCACGGGAGATATTTTTGGGCCGGAGTTTCAGGCGCACCGTCTGGACCTGCGCACCCTCGAGGATTATGTCAAGCTGTATGGCAGCCGCCCGCTCAAGTTCGAGCCGGGCAGCAAATGGGAGTACAGCAACTACGGCTTCATTTTGCTCGGCGTAGTGATCGAGAAAGTGAGCGGGCAGAGCTATTACGAGTACGTGCGAGACCACGTCTACAAACCGGCGGGCATGACCTCAAGCGGTTCGGAACCGGAAGATCAGGCGGTCGACGGTCGCAGTGTCGGATACACGCGAATGGGTGGAGGGTCAGAGCATGCCAACACGGAGACGCTGCCGTACCGGGGCACTTCTGCCGGCGGCGGGTACTCCACGGTGGAAGATCTCCTGAGGTTTGCGAATGCGTTGGACGCGCACACGCTGCTCGACGCGCGGTATGCAGACATGCTGACCACGGGCAAGGTCGATACGCCGGGGGGCGACCGCTATGCATTCGGTTTCCAGGACCGAACGGTGAACGGCATCCGCTGCTTCGGGCACGGCGGAGGCGCTCCCGGGATGAATGGCGAGCTAGAGATGTGCCCTGCCGCCGGCTACGTGGTGGTCGTGCTGGCGAACATGGACCCGCCCGCAGCCGACCGCATCTCCCAGTTCATTACCAGCCGGCTGCCGGAGAAGTGAGCTGCTCGATGCGGTTCAAAGCGTCTGCCCCGCATTCCCATTTGGAGGAGAGACGACTCCGGCGCAAACACAAGAGCTCAGTGGTCCTCCAACTCGATCACTCGCACAACCGTGAGCGGCGGTGGCGATACGGTAGCAGGGCTGAGCTGATTATCGTCACCCAGCCGGTCGAACTGGCTGTTGGCAATGTAATAGAGGCGTGTGCCGACCACAGCGCCGGTTGTCGGCAGACGCAGCATGCTGTCACCGCGCTCGAGTACGTCGACCTGCCGAATGGATCCACCATCGCGCGTGAGCTGATAGCGGACAACCTGCTCGAGACCCGGTGCGTGCTGCACCCCCAGGAGGGCTCCGCGGTACCAGTACAACCCATCGATTTCCGCCGCTGCTCGGTGTCGGTGACGTAGACGTCGCCGTTCGCGGCAATCGCGAGATCATTAAAGAGATGACTGGTCCCGGAATCTGGGGGCACATAGCGTCGCAGGACTCTGCCCCTTCGCAGGTCGCACTTGAACAGGCGCGTCTCGGTCATGGGCTCGTGGTGCGGTGCGGTGCTGTCCGGTCGGGGGGCCCAGGTCGCGAACCACAGCAATGACCGCGCCGAGTCCACGTGGATGCCGACGACGCGGAGCAGATCTGATGCGGAGATGAAATCGGTCGTCGAACCGTCCGGCCGAACCCTGATCACCTTTCGCTGCGACAGGCTCCCGACGATCCAGCTTGCAGTGGAAGGGTCCCAGTCCATAGCCTCGGGCAACAGATCCGGGTCTGGCAGTGCAAATGCCGCCTTCCCATGGACGACGGGCACGCGGTTCGCGTCGAGACGAGCTTGCAGCGCGCGGAAGGCGCGTGAGTTCCGGAGAGGCGCGAAGGCAGAGTCGGAGTCGGGCGCGCGAGTCGCGCCGATCCGAACAAGCTGCTCGAGCCAGGCCAATGCCGAATCTGGCTTGCCGAGCAAGGCGAATCCGCGCGCCACGGCGTAGATGACTCCGGGATGGTCAGGCGCGCGTGCAGCAAGTTGGCGGGCGGCGCCGAGGTAGTCCGCGTAGCGACCCGCTGCGAGGGCTTTCTGAGCGCGCTCCACCAGGCATGCGTTGTTGCAGGATCCCGGGGGCGCTTGCGCTGCAAGTAGCGCGGCCCCAGGGAGGAGCGCCGGTGTCAGCAGACGCCGAAAGGCGAAGAGCACGCGTGTGAGGTTAGAGAGCCGCTGCCACCTACCTGCCGTCTGCACTGTTCACTCAGCGGGCTCGGACGGCAATTGCGATCGCACCGATAGCCATCACAACCGCCAAGGTGGTGGCCGACAAGACCCACATCATTCCGATTCTGCCGATGAATCCCGCCATGGCAATGAAGAGGAAAAAGCCCGCGCCATAGATGAGGGGATGCCGCGGTCTGACGGGAGTTGGTTTGAGCTCGGGTAGGCGTTGCATGGTTGGTCGTGTCCGCGCCCGGCTAGTTGTCCCCTCTAGTGCCCGAGGAGAGAGTCGAACTCTCACGGGGTTGCCCCCGGGGGATTTTGAGTCCCCTGCGTCTGCCATTCCGCCACTCGGGCCGCGGAGCAATATAGCCGGCACCATCGCGACGTCGAATCGCGCTCGCGCCTGGGCAAACCTTAAAAGACGCTTTCACCCGACGTGTGGTAACGCACCGTCCGTGACCGACTTATCGGCGGTGGCCGACGCGCAACACGACACTGTTGCATGCACGCAGCAATTAGGTAGTCCGCGTTCGCATTTGCGTGCGTGCACAACGTGCATTTTGACCCGGCCGTTACAGGTACACGCCTTGCCATCCACCGGACTCGCCCGGCGCACGGCCTTCGAACCAGCCCGCCTTCCGTGCACGTCGCACCGGACTCACCGATGATCTTGGTTGGAATCCTTTCTTGGCGAAGGAGGCAAGCATGTGTACCAGCGGCCCGCCTTCCGTGCACCTCGCAGAGCACTCACCGGTGGTCGTGGTTGGAATCCTTTCTTGGAGAGGGAGGCAAGCATGTGTGCCAGAGTAGCACTCGCGAAGTCGCTGGTCCTGCTGGGTGCAGTCGTCCTGGCCGGCGCGTGTACCGAGCGGTCGTCCAATCTCGCGCTGACCGCTCCGTCGTTCTCCGCGTCCGCATCGTCGTTGCCGCACATCAATAACACCGCCCTTCCCATCCCGGTCGCCATCTCCGCCGACTTCTCGGCGTACGATTGCAGCAACAATCCGGGCCCGCAGATCACGTTCTCGGGGGGCTCCGTGCTCGGCGGCTATGGCGTCGAGATGACCTTCACCAACAACATGAAGGGCACCCATACTTTCACCGATGGCAACACCGTCGACCTGACGGTCATGCCCGCCGACGAGCAGATCGTGATTCCGAAGCAGCCCGTGCTGGGTGGCGTGGGCGGGAACCCGTTCATCTGGGTGCAGTTCATCGGCGCGAACGGCGCCGCGTTGAGCAGTGAGATCTTCGTCGGGCGCTGCGTCCAGGGGGCGGGTTGGCACGTGACGCAGTCGGCCGTGACCACCGCCTCGGCGGTCGCGACCTTCACCGTGGAATCCTGCGAGAACAGCCCCGGGCCCTTCATCAGCTTCACGAGCGGCGTGACCATGGCCGGTGTGTCCGCGCGCATCATCTTCCGCAACAACGACAATCCGGTGGGCGGGCCACACGAGGCCGACGTGACGCGTGATGTCGCGGTCATCCCCGCCGGCTTGAGCCTCACGTTCCCGAAACAGCCGGTGCTCGGTGGGGTCGGCGGCAATCCGTGGATCTTCGCCGCGTTCACCGGTGCCGACGGCAAGGCGCTGGGCGCCGCGACGCTGCTGGGTCGCTGCGTGCAGCTGAACAACGCGGTGAGCTGAGCGGAAGCCGGAAACAGGCGGAGCCGGGTCGGAAGGCGACCGGCTCCGTCTTCCCGGCGCGTCTGTGTCGGATGTCACAGTCCGAACCGGTCGCTCTGCGCCATCTTATGGAGTTCACCACTCGACTGGCGCTCGGAGAGCGGATGCCGCACGTACAATACTGGGCCCGAGTGCGGGCCGATCAGGACTGCCCGCTGCGCCGCGGCGCTTGGTACCGCGTCGTGGAACTTACGCCCGTCGAAGCCATCGTCGACGTCAACCACCGCTTACTCCACATCCCTCGCGCCTTCGTGCAGGTGCTGCCGCTGCGGCCCCCCACCTGGACCGTCGTGCCCGGACCGGACGTGGGCGCCGCGGGCGCGGGCGCGGGCCGCAAGTACGGCGTGTGCCCCAGCTGCTGCGCCCGGGCGCGCTTGGACGGCCCCGCCCCGGCGATGCGCTGCCCGCGCTGCGGCGCGCTCGCGGCCGTCGCGTGGTCGGACGCGGACTGGCGCGCGTTCGAGGTGCGCACCGGCCGGCCCGCACCGGGCACGCTGGCGCGGGCCCGCGCCCGCGCATTGAAAGCGCTCGCCGCGGCGTTCGGTCTGCGGGCGTAGCTGGGTTCGTTTACCGCGGCGGACGCCGCCGCGGTCGCGGCGCCGGCACGCGCTGCCGCTGCTCGCGGCGATGCCGGACCAGCTCGGCGACGCGCTCCTGGAACCGGCGCCGCGCCTCCTGATAGCGGGCCCGCTGCACCGGCGTCAGGTAGCCCTGCATTTCCCGATCCTCGTCCCGATTGACACCCTGCAACTTGAGCTGGTTCTGCTGCCGCTCGCTCATCAGCTGCTTCACCCGATCCTCGTTCGGGGTTTGCGCAGCCAGCTCGGCGTTGAGCGCCTGGTTGATCTGGCGCTGGCGTGCGCGGATCGGCTGGCGCTGCTCCTCGAAGCGCCGCTCCGTCGCGTCCAGCTTGCCGGCTTGATCGTCGCTCAACCCCAGCGTGGAGCGCACGTGCGCGGCCCAGCGCTGCCGCACCTGTGCCCGAAGCTGCTGCGCCTCCGGCCCGTCTGGCGGCGGCGCGGTGCCCGAGTCGCCCGGCACCTGTGCCGAGAGCGCGGGCGTCAGGACGAGCAGGAGAACCCACGCGAGGTGTTTCATCACGTTTCCGTTTCCAGGGACGCGAGCAGGGCCCGCAGCTGCGCCGGGCTCAAATCCTCGAGCCCCACATCCTGCGACGACACCGGCTCCGGCGCCCCCGGTTGCTCGACGCTCCGCAACAGCTCGCGCAGCTGCGGCGCCGACATGTCGCTCAGGTCCACGGTCTCGACCGGCGCGCCGGCGCCGGGCCGGGCGGGCCACACTCCGCGCGCGACCACGCCCGCGCCCGCGACGACGACGAGCGCGGCCGCGATCTTGAGCCACGCCGGCTGGCTCCACACCGACGGCCGCGCGGGCCCGCGTGCCTCTTCCTGCAACCGTGCCACGACGGCCTGGGCCGTACGCTCCACGTCGAGCCGCTCGGCCGCATCAGTCCCGAGCCGCTGCGCCAGCTCTTGCAACCTGGCGTCGTGGAACGTGGCGTCATCTTTCATTTCAGGCACTCCTTTAATCTCCTGACCGCATGGTGGTAATGCACCCGCGCGGCCCCCGGCGTCGTGCCCAGCGCGGCAGCGATCTCCTCGTACTCGAGCCCCTGCTGCGCCCGCAACAGAAACACTTCGCGCTGCAGCCGCGGCAGCTGCTGCAACCCTTCGCCCAGCCGCCCCTCCGCCTCGGCGGCGACCGCCCGCTCGTGCGGGTCGCCATCGGTCGATCGCAGGTCGTCGCCCAGCGGCACTACGCGACTGCGCTTGGCGCGGCGGTGCGCGTCCTTCAGCACGTTGCCCCCGATCGTGAGCAGCCAGGTACGAAAGCGGCACTGCCCACGGAACGTGGCGACGGCGCGAAACGCACGGATGAACGTCTCCTGCACCACGTCATCGAGATCCGCCTCCGGGGCCCCCGCGCCCGCGAGGAAACGCGCCAACGCTCGCGCGTGACGCCGGACCAGTTCGGCCGCCGCCTGCTCGTCACCGCCCTGCCAGGCGGCGATCAGCGCCGCGTCGGTCGGGCTGGGGACGGCGGCAACGGGCTCCGCGGGAGGCATGCGCTCGGGACGGTAGACGTGGGAGATGCAGTGATATTAAGGGGGGTAGAAGACGGTAGAGGACGGTAGAGGGCCGAGACACGATTCTCCTCTACGCCCTGCCGTCTTCTACCGTCCTCTACCGCCCTTGAAATCCTCGGTGCCCGCCTCTAGCTTCGATATTCGAACAACCGTTCGAACTATGCGCCCCTACGACGAGCGGCTCGATCACTTCCTGTCCCGGGCGGCGAAGGTGTTCGCCGACCAGGGCTACCATTCGACCACGATGCGCGACCTCGCCGCGGCCACCGGGATGTCGCTCGCCGGGATGTATTACTACGTGCGTGGCAAGGAAGAGCTGCTGCACCGCATCCAGGAGCGCTGCTTCACGCGTGTGCTGGCGGGCGCCGAGCGCGCGCTCGAGGGGCTCAGCCGCGGTCATGCCGATCCGGTCGAGCGGCTGCAGGCGTTCATTCGGCACCACGTGACGTTTTTCGCGTCGAATCTGGCCGAGATGAAGGTGTTGTCGCACGAGGCGAATTCGCTGACCGGTGAGCGGCAGCGCAAGGTGAACGCGATCAAGCGTCGCTACGTGGACCTGCTCGAAGGGCTGCTGCGCGACGTGGCGCCGGACGAGCCGGCGGTGGATCGGAGCGCCGCCGCGTACGCGTTGTTCGGCATGATGAACTGGATCTACAACTGGTACGACCCGGCGGGCGAGATCGATCCCGACCGCCTGGCGGGACTCATCGCGCGCGTATTCATCGGCGGCTTCGCCGACGCGCGCTCCCCCTCCCCGGTACACGGAGGCTGATTTCCCATGGCGACGATGACCGAACCCAAAGTCGAGAAAAAGACGCTCGTGCACTATATGGTGGAAGGCGGCGTGGCGATCATCGAGCTGGACGACCCGCCGGCCAACACCTACACCTACGAAATGATGCACCAGCTCGACGAGGCGATCCTCAAGGCCCGCTTCGACGACAGCGCGCACGTGATCGTGCTGCGCGGCCACGGTGACAAGTTCTTCTCCGCGGGCGCGAACATCGGGATGCTCAATACGGTCACGCCCCGCTTCAAGTTCTTCTTCTGTCTGCACGCCAACGAGACTCTCAACCGCCTCGAGCAAACGCCCAAGCTGACGATCGCCGCTCTGAATGGCCATACCGTCGGCGGCGGCCTGGAGATCGCGATGGCGTGCGACATCCGGCTCGCGAAGGAGAACGCGGGCAAGATTGGACTCCCCGAGGTGAATCTCGGAGTACTCCCGGGCACTGGGGGAACGCAACGGCTGGCGCGGCTCGTCGGGAAGGCCCGCGCGATCGAGCTGATGGCGAAGGGGGAGCTGTTCTCGTTCGACCGCGCCAAGGAGCTCGACATCGTCCACGAGATCCTGCCCGCCAAGGAATTCTGGGAACAGGTGATGCTCTACGCGAAGCAGTTCTGCCCTCCCCACAAGGCGTCCAAGGCGGTCGGCCTGATCAAGCGGGCGGTGCAGACCGGCGCCGAGATTCCCTTCGAGTCGGCGCTCGCGCTCGAGCGGGAGCTGCAGCAGCAGCTGTTCCAGAGCGAGGACGCCAAAGAAGGAATCGCGGCCAACGTGGAGAAGCGCATGGCGGAGTTCAAGGGCCGGTGAAGACCGACCTGTTGATCGGGAGCGAGTGGCGGGCGTCGGCGAAGCGCTACTGTCTGACCAACCCCGCCACCGAAGAGCCGCTCGCCGAAGTCGCCGAGGCGGGCGAGGCGGAGGTCGACGCCGCCGTGCGGGCGGCCCGCGCCTGCCTCGAGTCGAAGGAGTGGCGGGAGCTGCCGGCCCGCAAGCGCGGGCAGCTGCTCTACCGCGTGGCCGACTTGTTGGAGCAGCGCTCCAAGGAGCTCGCCGAGGTCGAAACGAAGAACAACGGCAAGCCGCTGTTCGAGTCGAAGATCGACGTCGCGATGGCGATCGAGACGTTCCGTTACTACGCCGGCTGGGCCGACAAGCTCACGGGCGACACCCTGCCCGTGAACGGCAATTTCTTCACGTACACGCTGCGCGAGCCGGTGGGGGTCGTCGGGGCGATCGTGCCGTGGAACTTCCCGCTGAACCTCGCCACATGGAAGGTGGCGCCGGCGCTCGCCGCGGGGTGCACCGTGGTGCTCAAGCCGGCGCACGAGACCCCGCTCACCGCCCTGCTCCTGGGCGAGATCGCGCTCGAAGCGGGCCTGCCGCCGGGCGCGCTCAACGTCGTTCCCGGCCCCGGCGCCACGACGGGCGCCGCGCTGGTGCGCCATCCGCTCGTGGACAAGATCGCCTTTACCGGCTCGACCGAGGTCGGCCAGTGGATCATGCGGGAGGCGGCCGGTACGGTGAAGCGGGTCACACTCGAGCTGGGCGGGAAGAGTCCCAATATCATCTTCGCCGACGCCGATCTCGCGGCCGCCGTGCGCGGCGCCCAGAACGGCATCTTCTACGGCAAGGGCGAGGTTTGCGCCGCGGGCTCCCGGCTGCTGGTGGAGCGCTCGGTGCACGATCAGATCGTAGGGCAGCTCGCCGAGCGGGCCAAGCAGCTCGCGCCCGGCGACCCGTTCGACAAGGGCACGCGGCTCGGCGCCATCGTCTCCAAACGCCAACAGGAGACCGTGCTCTCCTACATCGCGGCGGGACAGAAGGAAGGCGCCCGGCTGGTGGCGGGCGGCAAGGCCGCGAAGGTGAACGGTAAAGGTTTCTATGTCGAAGCCACGGTGTTCGACGACGCCAGGCCCGGGATGAAGATCGTGGACGAGGAGATTTTCGGACCCGTGCTGTCGGTGTTGACGTTCGACAACGAGGCCGAGGGCGTCGAGCTCGCCAACCGCTCGCTGTACGGGCTCGCGGCGGGGATCTGGACCAGAGACATCCAGAAGGCGCACCGCGTGGCCCGCGCGATCAAGGCGGGCACGGTGTGGGTGAATACGTACAACTTCTATGACCCCGCCGCCCCGTTTGGCGGCTACAAGTTCTCGGGGTTCGGGCGCGACCTGGGGCGCGAGGCGTTGGACAATTATACGGAGACGAAGACGGTATGGGTGGGGCTATGAAGACGGTAGAAGACGGTAGAGGACGGTAGAGGACGGTATGGCCGGTCGCGAGGCTTACCTCTGTGCGGCGCTGCGCACTCCCGTCGGGAAGCACGGCGGGGCGTTGGCGGGCGTGCGAGCGGACGATCTCGCGGCGATTCCCATCAGGGCCGTCGTCGAGCGCAGCGGGATCGATCCGCTCGCGATCGATGACGTGATCCTCGGCTGCACCAATCAGGCCGGTGAAGACAACCGCAACGTGGCGCGGATGGCGCTGCTCTTGGCCGGGCTGCCCGTGGAGGTGCCGGGACAGACGGTGAACCGGTTGTGCGGCTCGGGGCTGCAGGCGGCGGCGAGCGCGGCGCAGGCGATCAAGGCGGGCGAGGGCGACGTGTTCATCGCGGGCGGCGTCGAAAACATGACCCGCGCCCCGTACGTGATGCTCAAGTCCGGTGAGCCGTGGAGCCGCAAAGCCCCGCAGACCGCCGACACCACGGTGGGGTGGCGCTTCCCGAACACCCGCCTCAAGCCGGAATGGACCATCTCGCTGGGCGAGACGGCCGAGGTGGTGGCCCAGCGCTACAAGATCGGGCGGGCCGAGCAGGATGCCTTCGCCGTCGAGAGCCAGCGTCGCGCCGCGGCAGCGCTCCAGGCGTGCGTGTTCACCGACGAGCTCGTGGCGGTTCCCCTCCCCGACGGCGCCAGCTTTGCCCGCGACGAGTACCCGCGGGCCGGGACGACGCTCGAGAGCGTGGCGAAGCTGAAGCCCGCGTTCACGCACGACGGCACGGTGACCGCGGCGAGCTCGAGTGGAATCAACGACGGGGCTGCAGCGTTGCTCGTGACGCGGGAGGGCGCGGGAGGGCGCGGGAGGCCGACGCCGCTCGCGCGCATCGTGGCGACGGCAGTGGCAGGGGTCGATCCGAGCTGCATGGGTCTCGGGCCGATTCCCGCAACCAAGAAAGTGCTCAAACGGGCGGGTCTCACCATCGACCAGATCGACTTGATCGAGCTCAACGAAGCGTTCGCGGCGCAGGCCATCGCCTGCATCCGCGAGCTCGAGCTCGACCCGGCGAAGGTGAACATCTACGGCGGCGCCATCGCCCTGGGCCATCCGCTGGGCGCCACGGGCGCGCGCATCCTGACCACGCTGGTGCACGCGCTCGGTCGCACCAACGGGCGCTACGGACTCGCCACCATGTGCATCGGCGTCGGCCAGGGTATCGCGATGATCGTGGAGCGGGCGTAATGGCGGCCTACGAGCGCGTCCTGGTGGAGATCGCGGCGGGGATCGGCAGCGTGACGCTGCACCGCCCGGAGAAGCTGAACGCCTTCGACAGCGCCATGTGCGACGAGCTGCTCGAGGCGCTGCGACTGCTGAGCGGCAGCGAGGCGGTGCGCGTCATCACCCTCACGGGCGCGGGCCGGGCGTTCTGCGCCGGGGCCGATTTGGGGGTGCTCGGCCGGGACGGTCCGGCGCTCGTGGCCGCGGGCAAGGCGGTTGCGCTCGCGATTCGCGGGGCGCCCCAACCCGTCCTGGCGGCGGTAAACGGCCCGGCCGCGGGCGGCGGCGCCAATCTGGCGCTGGCGTGCGACTATCGCATCGCGTCGGACCAGGCGTCCATCGGGCAGGTATTCCACAAGCTCGGTCTGGTCCCCGACTGGGGTGGGACGTTCTTCCTGCCCCGTCTCGTGGGCACGTCCAAGGCGCTCGAGCTGGTGTGGAGCGCGCGCATGGTGCCCGCCGCCGAGGCGCGCGACCTGGGGCTGTTCGACCGCGTGGTGCCGCACGCCCGGCTCGCGTCCGAGGCGCGTGCGCTCGCCGAATCCTGGTCTGCCCAGCCGCCGAGCGCAGTGCGCCGGGCCAAGGCGGCACTGTACGGGAGCGATACAGAGGCGCTGGAGGCGGTGCTCGACCTGGAAATCATTCACCAGAACGAACTATTCGCCACGCCCGAGGTGCGCGAGCGCATTGCGGGCGGGGCGTCGATCGCGAAGAGGAGCGGCTGATGGTACGCAAGCTGAACAACTTCGACGAGTGGATCGACTACTTCCGCTACTGGCAGGACGGCATCGGTCTGCCGCAAGGCGATCTGCGCACCTTCCAGTTCGAGGCGAAGTTCGGGGAGCAAGACGTGCCCCACATCGAGTTCGGTCACTATAAGGGCCAGCGCAAGTGGCCCACCGTGATGCACATCCCCGACCAGCGCATCCGCGACGCGCTCCTGAACCTGATCGTGTACCAGGGCGACACGGAGTTCGCCTCGGTGGAGCAGCAGCGCAACCTGCTCACCCATGCCCCGTCGGACTACGATCTGCTGGCGCTGATGCGCGTGATGACCGAGGAGATGCGGCACGGCTGGCAGATGTCGTACCTCCTGTGCAGCCACTCAGTTCATCGACCGGGACGGCAAGTTCCAGCTCACGATGCTCTCCACCTCGGCGTTCGACCCGCTGTCGCGCTCCATGAATCCGATGCTCAAGGAAGAGTCGTTCCATTTGGGCACCGGCAACAACGGCTTGATCCGCATCGTCAAGGCCGGCAAGATGCCACCCGAGGCGATGCAGCGCTTCTTCTATAAGTGGATCCCCACGGCGTTCGACCTGTTCGGCACCGACAATTCGTCGTCCGCACATTGGGCCTACGTGTGGGGACTGAAGGGTCGCTATGACGAGCGCGACAACCAGATCGAGCCGGACAAGGCGAAGCTCAACGAGTACAGCCGCGACCTGTATCGCCAGGAAATCACCAAACTCGTTGAACGGCTCAACATGTTCATCCCGGAGCGCGAGCGCTGGCTCAACGTCCCGGACACCAAGTTCAACCGCAAGATCGGCGTGTACGCCCATCAGCGGTACACCGTGGACGGCGAGCCGATCGACGATGCGGCGAAGTACGAGGCGTACTTGAAGACGGTGCTGCCACAGCCCGAGCACTACCAGATCGTGCACGACATCGAGAAGGAGCCCGGCTGGATCGAGCCGAAGAAGGCGGACAGCCTGCTCAAGTGAGTTCGCCTCGGGCGCTGGTGATCGGGCACCGCGGAGCCTCGGCGTACGAATACGAGAATTCGCGAGCGGCGTTCCGGGCGGCCCGCGCGCGCGGCGCGGACGCCGTGGAGCTGGACATCCACGCGTCCGCCGACGGTGCGCTCTTCGTCCATCACGATGAGGTCGTGAGCGGCGTCCACATCACGCGCGCGGACAGTGCGCAGGTGCGCGCGCTGCGCCTCCCCAACGGCGAGTCGGTGCCGACCCTGGAAGACGCGCTGGCGGTGATCGATCCGGCGCTGCGGGTGTTCGTGGAGGTAAAGTCGCTCCCTCCCACGTTCGACGACCGGTTGCTCGCCACCCTTGACGCGAGCGGCGGCCGCTGCGCGGTCCACGGGTTCGACCACCGCATCGTTCGGCGGCTCGGGCTCGCGCGGCCGGAGCTACCGCGAGGGGTATTGCTCGCGTCCTATCCGCTGCGCCCCCTCGAGCCGCTCCAGGACACCGGGGCGAGCGTGTTGTGGGAGGACCAGAGCTTGATCGACGGCGCGCTCGTCGAGACGCTGCACGGCGCCGGGTACCAGATTTACGCCTGGACCGCGAACGCCCCCGACGACCTGCGGCGCCTCATTTCCCTCGGCGTGGACGGTCTCTGCACCAATGCTCCCGACGTGGCCCGGCAGGCCACGGACGCCCCGTGAGCGCGGGACCAGTCGCGGTCGTCGGCGCGGGGACGATGGGGCACGGCATCGCCTACGCGGTGGCGCTCGCGGGGTTCGAGGTCCGCCTCACCGACAGTCGGGCGGACGCGATCCCACTGGCCATCCGCCGGATCGGCGACCTGCTCCAGGGTGGCGTGCAGCGCGGCAAGATCAGCGAGGCCGACTTGAGTGCCGTCGCCGCGCGCCTGCGGCCGGCCGCGGACCTGGCGGCGGCGGTGCGCGACGCCGAGGTCGTGATCGAGGCGGTGGTCGAGGACTTGGATGTGAAGCAGCGGCTCTTCACGGAGCTCGAGCGCGCGGCTCCGGCCGGGGCGCTGCTCGCCACCAACACGTCGTCCCTATCGGTCGCCGCCCTCGCCGGCGCGCTGCGCGACGCGAGTCGCGTGGTGGGGCTGCACTTTTTCAATCCGGTCCACGCGATGAAGCTGGTGGAGATCGTGCGGCACCCGCGGGCCGGGGCGGCCAGCGTGGAGCGCGCGGTCGCCTTCGCGCGGGCCCTCGGGAAGGAGCCCATCATCGTGAACGACTCTCCCGGCTTCGCGTCCAGCCGGCTGGGAGTGGCGCTGGGTCTCGAGGCGATGCGTATGCTCGAGCAGGGTGTGGCGTCGGCCGAAGACATCGACAAGGCGATGGAGCTCGGCTACAACCATCCGATGGGACCGCTCAAGCTCACCGACCTGGTGGGGTTGGACGTGCGGCTGGCGATCGCGGATTACTTATACCGCACGCTGGAAGAGCCGCAGTTCGAGCCGCCCCCGATCCTGCGCGACAAGGTGGCGAAGGGGGAGCTGGGGAAGAAGACGGGAAAGGGGTTTTACCGCTGGAGCGGCTGAGGCGGCCGGATGCGAGACTCCGGTCGCCTCAGCGCCCGGCCCGCTCAGGGGCCCGCGCAGATCGTGGGGCCCGCCGTCTGCGTGGCGATGGCGGTGTGGTCATCGGACCCGGTGTTCCCCGGCTGGTCGTCGCTGTAGGTAATGGACGCGAAGCCGGTCGTCGGGCTCACCGCTATGCCGAAGTCGTCGAACAGGTCCCGGTTGCCGGTGCACGATATGCCTCCCTCGCACACGCCACCGAAGTGAACCACGGGTGTGGCCGCGACCTGGGTGAACGCGCTGCCGGCCGCGGTCGCGTTCGCGTTCTGCGCGAAGAACACGTACCACGCCGCCGAAGCCGGATAGTTGTCGGGCACCGTCTTCCCGTCGAAGAACGACGTTCCGTACCACACGACGTTGAGCTGCCCGGGCGCGCAGGCCACGCTCCACGGCATGACCGCCGTGGCGGAGGGCGCCTGGTTGATCTGGATCGGCCCGGTCCACGTCTGCCCTCCATCCGTCGAGAAGCTGTAGAAGAGGTTGTGGTCGTCGGTGTAGACGACGTACACGGTGCCGGCTCGATCGATGCTCACGTTGACGAACTGGTGCCCGTACGAGACCGAGGTGTTCGGGTTCACGTACACGGCATGGTCGGTGAAGCTCTGGCCCCCGTCGCGCGAGACGCCGATCCAGACGGCGTGGAAGGACGTGGGCAACGCGGCTTCGGCGGCGTTGGCGATGCCGCTGAATACCTGATAGATGGCGTGGCTGTTGGGGTCGATCGCGAGATTGCCGATCTCGTTGTCGTCGATCAGGAACGCGTGCGCGACGTCGATCGCCGTGCCGAGCTGGGTGAAGCTGGCGCCGGCGTCGAAGCTGCAGTTGACGTCGATGTTGAACGTGGCGATGTCGTGGTACGAGACGCACACCTTGGTAGCCTGATCGGCCGCGATCCACTCCCGATCGTCGCCCGGAATGGTGGCGCTGAGGACGTCCTTGCTCCAGGTCTGCCCGCCGTCCTGGCTCGTCGAGACCGTGACGTTCGCGAGGCTCAAGCTCGCCACGTAGACGTTGTGGACGCCGTTGGCGTTCGCCTGCGGTGCGGTGCTCAGGTCCGTGTCGCCACCTCCCGGCGCCACTCCCCCAGCCGACTGGGAGACCTGGTTCGGAGATTGGAGCCCCGTATAGTGCAGGCCGCCGTCAGTGGACTTCCAGGCGAGCGTGCCGGCGGACAGACCGAGCTCCGACGACACGTAGAACGTCCCCGTGGCGTCGGCGCGAATCATGGGCTCCGCGGCGCCGTTGCTGCAGCCGGTCGAGCCCGGGCAGACGGTGCCGGGCGCGGCCCCGAGCTCGAAGTTCTCGAACGTGAAGGCTCCGCCGGTCACGGTGACGGCCGCTACGTCGTGCCCGCGAGCGGGCGGCGAAGGTGCGATGTGGTTGTCGCAGGACGCCAGCAGAAGGATCGAGCCTACCACGATGGGGATTCGCATGACCGGCCTCCGTCGCTGTGGAAGGGTGTGGTCGACGTGCATCGTGGCAGCGGCAAAACCCGCACCTCGCTGCCGCGGCCCCGGCAACGGACTCGCCGGAAGGCGGACTGCGGCGAAGTGTGGCGATCGCGCCACCCCCCTGTCGCGGCTCCTCAGCGGTGCACGGCCATAGCCTCCGGTACGGTTGAGAGCGCACCCACCGGGCGGTAGCTTCTTCGCCCCATGAGTGCCCCCAGGTCGGCAACGAGTCTCTCCCTGACTCGTATCACCGACGTCCACGTGCATATCCAGCCGTGGCGCGAGCTCAAGCCCGCGGCGCTCGCCGTGATGTGGCGCGGCCCGGACGTGGATCGCGACCGCATGATCCAGGTCATGGAGGATCCCAAGGCGCTGCTCGAGGTAATGGACCGCGCCGGCGTGTGGCGCGTCGGTCTCGTCAATTATCCGTCTCCCGACGTGATGGGCTTCACCGACGCGGCGAACGAGTTCTCGGCGAAGTACGCCCGCGCCAGCCCGGAGCGGCTGCTCCCGTACGGCGGCGTGCACCCGCGCTTCACGCGCGACGCCGCGGGCGACGTGGACCGCCTGGTGGACTTGGGGATCCGGCTCGTGAAGATCCATCCGCCGCACCAGCGGTTCCCCGCGAACGCGTACAGCGACGGCCTCACGGCGCTGGGGGACATCTACCGGCGGTGCGAGGAGCGCGGCCTGCCCGTCATGATCCATACCGGCACGAGCATCTTCCCGGGCGCGCGCTCCAAGTACGGCAATCCGCTCGAGCTGGACGACGTCGCCATCGACTTTCCCGATCTGACGATCGTCATGGCCCACGGAGGCCGGCCGCTGTACATGGAGGAAGCGTTCTTCGTGCTGCGGCGCCATCCACGCGTATGGCTCGACGTCTCCGGGATACCGCCCGCGCGCCTGTTGGAGTACTTTCCGCGTCTCTCGGAGCTCGCCGAGCGTGTCGTCTGGGGCACCGACTGGCCGAGCCCGGGGGTGAAGGACATGCGCGTGAACATCGATCAGTTCCTGGCGCTGTCCCTGAGCGACCCGCACAAGAAGGCCATTCTCGAGACCAATGCGCTGGCTCTGTTTCCTGCTGCTCGCTGATCCGGCGGCCGCCGCCGCCCAAGGCTCCGGTTCTCACTCGCTGCATTTCGATCTCGCCGCCGTCCCGGCGACGCGGGATTCGTTCGTGTTCCACTTCCGCGGCCAGGAGCGCGGCTGGGCCGTGTGGCAGTTCGAGATCCGGCCGCTCGAGATGACCCAGCAGCTCGTCTACACCGCGAGCTCGGAATTCCAGCCCGTCGAAACCGAGCGGCTGCGCGTGGTGCTCGACCGGGTGAGCGGGGCGCCGGTCTCGACGTTCCATCACATCGACCTGTTCTCGCCGACGAGCGACACCGTGATGATGGAGCACGACCTCGAAGTGCAGCGCGGCGAGATTTCGGGGCGCCGCCGCGTGGGCACGAAGAGCGGTGAGGTGACGATCACGCCGGTGAGCCGGCCATTCGCGCCGGGCACGGTGCTCGCCGACTACATCTTCATCGCCGGGGCGGTGACCAACGTCGCGCCCGGCGACTCGCTCAGCGTCCCGGCGTACAAGGAGTTCGCCGATTCGCTCACGACGCTGAGCTTCGTGGCCGAACCGCCGACCACCATCCGCGTCCCGGCGGGCCGGTTCGACGTCCAGCCGCTCAAGAGCGGCAATTTCAGGATCTTTGCGACCCGGACCGCGCCGCGGCGCGTAGTGAAGGGCGAGACGCTGGATGGGTTGTTCGCGTTCGAGTTGGTACACTCGGGGCCGGTGCTATCCACGGCCGAATGAGCGGCGGCGTGGTTTCCCTCCTGCAACGGAGTCGCCGTATGCGTGCTGTGGGCGTGCTGGGCGGATTGCTACTGTGCGGCGGCTGGCTCGCTCCCGGGCTCGCGGCCCAGGCGGGCCGGATCACCTACGAGGCGTTCACGCTGCCCAACGGCCTGCGCGTGCTGTACTCCGAGGACCACTCGACGCCGATCGTATCGGTGGATGTGTGGTACAACGCCGGCTCGCGCAACGAGCGCCCGGGTCGTTCCGGCTTCGCGCACCTGTTCGAGCACATGATGTTCGAGGGTTCGGCTCACGTGAAGAAGGGCGAGCACTTCCAGCTGATTTCGCGCGCCGGCGGCTCGGAGAACGGCAGCACGGCCGAAGACCGGACCAACTACTACGAGACGATCCCGTCGAACCGCCTGAACCTCGCGCTCTGGCTCGAGGCGGACCGCATGCGCTCGCTCGCCATCACCGACGAGAACTTCCACAACCAGCGCGAGACCGTGAAGGAGGAGCGCCGGCTGCGCGTCGACAACCAGCCGTACGCGCCGGCATTCATCGACGGCATGACCTGGCCGTTCGACAGCGCCGCGTGCTTCGCCTACGCCCACACCGTCATCGGGTCGATCGACGACCTGAACGCCGCCCAGCTGTCCGACGTCCAGGCCTTCTTCGACACGTATTACGCTCCCAACAATGCGACGCTCGTGGTGGTGGGCGACTTCCGGCCGCTCGAGCTGCGCCGCTTCGTCAATCAGTACTTCAGCGAGATTCCGCGGCACCCGGACCCGTCCCCCGTGAGCTGCACCAGCCGGCTCGCGCCGGGCACGGCGCGACGCGAGGTCACGGACGCGCACGCCAATCTGCCGGCCGTGGTCCACATCTACCGCGTGCCGCCGCACGCCGATCCGGACACACCGGCGCTCGAGCTGCTCAACGTGATCCTGGGAGAAGGTGAGAGCTCGCGGCTCAACGTGGCCGTCGTGCGGCGAGACAAAGCCGCGCTCGGCACGCAGGTGGCGGTGAACCCGTTCGACTCGCGGCGCGGGCCCGGCGTGCTGGTGGTGCTGGCCATCGCCAACCAGGGCGTCGATCCCCTCAAGCTCGATACGCTGGTCACGGCGCAGCTCGACAGCCTGCGGGCGTCCGGCGTCACCAGCGACGAGCTCACCAAGGCCAAGAACACGTTCCGCGCGGGTTTCATTCACGAGCGCGAAACGACGCTCGGCAAGGCCGAAGAGCTGCATCACTACGACATGTTCCACACGTCCCTGGCCGAGATCAACGGCGACCTGGACCGCTTCCTGGCGGTCGGCGCCGACGACATCCGGCGGGTGGCGACCAAGTATCTCGACCCGGCGAACGCGGTGGTGATCATCGTGAAGCCCCCGGCGGCCGGAGCGGCGCAGTGACGCGCGCCGCGGTCGCCGTCTTGGCCCTCGTGCCGGCCCTCCGCCTGTCGGCCCAGGCCTTCCCCACGACTCCGCCGCAGGCCACGCGGCTCGCGCCCGTTCACTTCCCGCCGTTCAAGGAGGCGACCCTCCCCAGCGGGCTCGCCCTCGTCGTGATCGAGCACCACGAGCAGCCCGTGGTTTCGGTGAGTCTCGCCTTCCGGGCGGGCGCCATCTACGACCCGGCCGGCAAGGAGGGACTCTCCGAGCTCACCGCCGAGCTGCTCTCCAAGGGCACCGCGACGCGCACCGCGGAGCAGATCGCCTCGACCATCGAGGGCGTGGGCGGGCACCTGTCGGCGAGCTCCGCGGACGACTTCCTCACGATCTCGGTCGACGCCCTGAGCGATCAGCTCGAGCTCGTGTTCGACCTGTTGGGGGATGTGACGCTGCACTCGACGTTCCCCACGAGCGAGCTCGAGCTGGCCCGCACGCGCTCGCTCTCGGCGCTCGCGCTCCAGTTGTCGCAACCGGGGTCCGTGGCGCAGCGCGTCTTCGCCCGTGAGATCTACGGCCGCAACCCCTATGGGCGCAGCCCGACGAGCGACAGCTACCGCGCCGTGACGCCGGAGGACGTGACGCGGTTCGCGCGCGAGCGGCTACGGCCTGGTGGGGGGGGCGGGCTGCTCGTCGTGGCCGGCGACGTGACCGACGCGCAGGTACGGGAGCTCGTGGACAAGGCGTTTGCGGGCTGGCGCGGCACGCCGCCGTCCGGCCCGGCCCTGCCACCTCCCCTCACGCGGCTCGCGCCCGACATCCTGCTGGTGCACCGGCCGGGCTCGGCACAGGCGAACATCGTCGTGGGCAATCCGACCATTCTGCCGACCGACCCGGTCTATTACGCGGGGCGCGTCGCCGCGCAGGTACTGGGCGGCGGGGCGGACTCGCGGCTGTTCCTCATCCTGCGCGAGCAGAAGAGCTGGACGTACGGCGCGTATGCCTCGCTCCGCCGGCACCGGGGACTGGGCTACTGGCAGGCGACGGCCGAGGTCCGCACCGACGTGGCGGACAGCGCGCTGGTCGAGCTGCTGCATCAGATCGACCGGATTCGCACGGAGCTGGTTCCCGATTCGGAGCTCACGGCGGCGAAAGGCTTTCTGGTCGGATCGTTCCCGCTCACCATCGAGACGCCGAGCCAGATCGCGAGCCAGGTGGCGAACGCGAAGCTGCTCGGGTTGGGAGACGACTACCTGCGCCTGTACCGGGAGCGCCTGAGCGCCGTCACGGCGCTGCAGGCGCGGGCCGCCGCGGCGCGGCTGTTCCGGCGCAGCGCGCTCAGCATCGTGGTCGTGGGGGACGGCGCCAAATTGTACGACCGGCTCAAGGCGATCGGCCCCGTTCGCCTCATGGACGTCGACGGCAAGGGGCTCACGCCCGGCGATCTCGATCCGCCGCCGGCGAGGATCACGCTCGACCCCGCCCAGCTCGGCTCCCGCAGCGACAGCTCGCAGGTCGTCGTGCAAGGGAAGCCGTTGGGGTTCGCGGTCGCGGACATCACGCAGGTGGGCGACTCGGTGGTGTACTCCGAGCACGCGGTCATGGGGAATGGGATGTTCGACCAGCGGACCACCGTGGTGTTTGCGGCGGCGGACGCCGCGGCGCGTCGGCTCGACCAGGTCATGATCCGCCAGGGGACGAAGGCGGAAGCGCACCTGGTCTACGCCGGCGGTCGGGTGAAAGGCAACAACCTCGTGCCCCAGCCCGACGGGAGCGTGCGACAGTTGCCGGTGGACACGGTGGTGCCTGCGGGCATCGTGGACGAGAATGTCGCGCCGCTCGTCGGATCGTCGCTGGTCCTCACCCCGGGCCAGACGCTCCGACTCGCCGTGTTCACGCCCAGCGAGGTCGCGACGAGGGTCCTCACGTTCAAGGTGGGCCGGCCCGAGGCGGTGGTCGTTCCGGCGGGCACCTTCCAGGCGTACCGCGTCGACGTCACCGGCCCCAAGGTGCCGTTGGTGCTGTACGTCAGCGTGGATTCGCCTCACCGTGTGGTCAAGCAGGAGTTCGTCGGTCAACCGGTGGTCATCGAGCTGGTCAAGTAGGTTCAACACGGAGGAGATGGCATGCGGCACGCGTTGTTCCTGCTGCTGGCGCTCACATGGGCGTGCGCCGCGGGATCGGCCCGTCCGGCCCGGGTGGCGGGCGCGGCTCCCGCTCCCGCCCAGGCGCCGGCGCCGGCCAAGCAGGCGAGCGGCGAGGCGAGCAGCGTCGATCGTCCGCAGTACCCGTCCACCTATCAGCGCCACACCGGTCGGCCGGTGCTGATCCGCAACGCGACGATCATGACCGCGGCGGGCCAGGAGATTCCCAACGGGTCGATTGTGCTCGCGGCCGGTCGCATCGTCGCCGTCGGCGCGAAGGTGGATGCCCCGGCCGACGCGGTGGTGGTGGACGGCACCGGGAAGTACGTGACCCCGGGTTTGATCGACGAGCATTCGCACCTCGGCGTGTACGCGGCGCCGGGCACCGACGCCGAATCCGACGGCAACGAGGCGACGAATCCCGTCACCGCCGAGGTGTGGGCCGAGCATTCGTTCTGGCCGCAGGACCCGCAAATCCCGCTGGCCATCGCCGGCGGCATCACGACGATCCAGGCGCTCCCCGGCTCGGCCAATCTGATCGGCGGCCGGAGCGCGATCCTCAAGCTCATCCCGGCGCGGACGGTGCAGGAGATGAAGTTCCCCGGCGCCCGCTATGGTCTGAAAATGGCGTGCGGTGAGAATCCCAAGCGCGTGTACGGGCAGAAGGGCGGGCCGTCGACGCGCATGGGCAACATGGCGGGCTACCGCACCGCGTTCGCCCAGGCCGAGACGTATCGTCGCAAGTGGGACAAGTGGAACAAGGATCACCAGGGCGATCCCCCCGATCGCAACCTCAAGTTGGAGTCGCTGGCCGAGGTGCTGCGCGGCGACATCTACGTGCAGAATCACTGCTACCGGGCGGACGAGATGGCGCACATGCTCGACCTGGGCCGGGAGTTCGGCTTTCCGATCCGCTCGTTCCACCACGCGGTGGAGGCCTACAAGGTCCGCGATCTCCTGGCGGCGGCGGGCACCGGGGCGGCGGTGTGGGCGGACTGGTGGGGGTTCAAGGAGGAGGCGATGGACGGGATCAAGGAGAACGCCGCCCTGCTCCAGGAGGCGGGCGTGCGCCTCAACATCCACTCGGACAGCCCCAGCGGCATTCAGCGCCTCAACCAGGAGGCGGCGAAGGCGATGTACGCGGGCAGCCGCGCCGGCATCCCGGTGACGCGCGACCAGGCGCTGCGCTGGATCACCGCGAATCCCGCCTGGGCGCTGGGGCTCGACTCGATCATCGGCACGCTCGAGTCCGGCAAAATGGCCGACGTCGTCGTGTGGTCGGGCGATCCCTTCTCGGTCTACTCGAGGGCGGTCCAGGTCTACAACGACGGGTGGCTGGTGTACGACCGCGGCGATCCGGCGCACCAGCCGCGCACCGACTTCGACCTCGGCCAGGTACCGCCACCCGGGAGCGACCGATGATCGCGTTCCTGCTCGCGCAAACGATCGCGATCACGGGGGGAACGGTGTACCCCGTCTCGGGTCCCAAGCTCACGAACGCCACCGTGCTCGTCCGCGACGGCAAGATCGTCGCGGTGGGCACCGGGGTGGCCACGCCGGCGGACGCCGTGCGCATCGATGCCAAAGGAAAATGGGTGACCCCGGGCCTGATCGACGGCGCGGGCCAGGTAGGCCTGGTGGAGATCGGCTTCGTGGCGGGAACGCGCGAGGGCGCGGTGCGCGGCGACACGATCGCCGCGGCGTTCAACGTGGCGGAGGGACTCAATCCCGCGTCGATGCTGATCCCCGTAACCCGCGTCGAGGGCATCACGACCGTGCTCGCCACGCCCACGGGGAACCTCGTGAGCGGCCAGGCCGTGTTGATCGATCTCGACGGCGCGACCATCGAGCAGATGCTCGTGAAGTCGCCGGCGGGGGTCGTGCTCAACGACTCGGAGACCGGGAAGGACTACGCCGGCGGCTCCCGGGCCGCGCTGGCGGAGCGCGTGCGGCGCGTGTTCCGGGACGCGCTCGAGTACGAGCGCCGCCGCGCCGATTTCAACCGGGCCCAGATCCAGCCGCTCTCGGCGTCCGCGGCGGACCTGGAGGCCCTGCTACCGGTGCTGCACGGCCAGGAGCCGCTGATCGCTTACGCCAACCGCCGCAGCGACATCGAGACCGCGTTGCGGCTGGCGCGGGAGTTCAAGCTGAAGCTGGTGCTCGCGGGCGCGCAGGAGGCGTGGCAGATCGCCGGGGAGATCGCCCGCGCGGGGGTGCCCGCCCTGGTCGAGCCGCTCGACAACATCCCGTCGTACGACGCGCTCGGCGTGCGGTACGAGAACGCCGCGCTGCTCGCCAAGGCCGGCGTGAAGGTCGCTCTGATGGAGACCGACACGCACAACGCGCGCAATCTGCGCCAGGAGGCCGGAAACGCGGTGGCGTACGGCATGAGCTGGGAGCAGGCGCTGCGCGCGGTGACGCTGTCTCCGGCCGAGATTTTCGGCGTGGCCGATCGCTACGGCTCGCTCGAGCCGGGCAAAGTCGCCAATGTCGTCGTGTGGTCGGGCGATCCGTTCGAGTTCACGACCGGAGTCGAGCACGTGCTCATCCGCGGGAAGGAGATTCCCCTGAAGAGCCGGCAGACGGAGTTGCTGGAGCGGTACCGGAAACTGCCGCCGACCTATTAGGGCGGTAGAAGACGGTAGAAGATGCCGAGGGCGGTAGAGGAGTTGACCTCTACCGCCCTCTTCCGTCTTCTACCGCTTTAGTTCTTCGGGTACACACTCACCTGATACCGCTTCTTGTTCTTGTGCTCGAAGCGCACCTGGCCATCGATGACGGTGAACAGCGTGTCGTCGGAGGCGCGGCGCACGTTCACGCCGGGATGGAACTTGGTGCCCCGCTGCTTCACGAGGATCGTGCCCGCCGTGACGTGCTCTCCGGCGAAGCGCTTCACGCCGAGATACTTCGGCCCGGAGTCGCGGCCGTTGCGGGACGAACCGACACCCTTCTTGTGTGCCATCTGTCCTCAGTCGCCCTTGAGCTTGACGTCGGCGATCTTGATTTCCGTGAACTGCTGGCGATGCCCACCGTGGCGCCGGTAGCCGCTGCGCCGTGCGAAGCGGTAGATCTTGATCTTCTTGCCCTTGCCGTGCCGGACGATCTCGGCGGTCACCTTGGCCCCCTTCACCACCGGCTTCCCCGCCTGCACCTGCTTGCCGTCGCTCGCCAGCAGGACCTGGTCGAACGTCACCTTGCTCCCGGGCTCGGCCGCGAGCAGCGGGACCTTGATGGTGACCCCGGGCTCGGCGCGGAACTGGGCGCCGCCGGTGGCGAAAATGGCGTAAGGCATAAGGCCGGAACGCTAATCCTGACTTGAGGTTTGTTCAAGGGGTAACCGCGCACTGCGTACCGCGTACCGTCAGGCTACCGCATACTGTTCCGTGACGTCGCGGCCCGCCGGCTTCGCCATCATGCGGAACTCGTCCAGCCGCATCATGGGGTCGTCGCGCACCTCGAGCTCCAGCCCGGTCTGCTTCTCGAGCTGGCGCAGGAAGTCGGGCTCCTGCTCCACCAGGTACAGCGCCACGTCGGGATGCAGCCGCACCGACAGGTGGCGCTCCTTGTGCTCCGCCCCGGCGCGCTTGAGCGAGCGCTCCATGCGCCGGACCACGACCTCGGGCCGGAACACGCGTCCGGTGCCGTTGCAGGTCGGGCATTCCCCCGTCATGGAGTGCCACAACGAGGGCCGCACCCGCTGGCGGGTCATCTCGATCAGTCCCAGCTCGGAGACGGCGAACGCCTTGGTGCGCGCCCGGTCGTGGCCCAGATGGGCCCGCAACTCCTGCAGGACTTTGTCGCGATTGCCGCGCGATTCCATGTCGATGAAGTCGACGACGATGATGCCGCCGATGTCGCGCAACCGCAGCTGCCGCGCCACTTCCCGGGCGGCCTCGAGGTTGGTCTTCACGATGGTGCTCTCGGGGTCCTTTTTGCCGGTGTAGCGCCCCGTGTTCACGTCGATCGAGATGAGCGCCTCGGTCGGCTGAATGATCAGGTAGCCGCCCGTGGGCAGCTCGACGCGCGCCTTGAAGAGGGCCCGGATCTCGGCCTCGACGTCGTATTCGTCGAACAGCGGCGTTTCGGTCTCGTACAGCTTCACCCGCTCGATCAGATCGGGCTCGATCTGCTTGAGATACTGCACGATCTCGTTGTGCAGCATCTTGGAATCGACCAGCAGCGAATCGACCTTGTCGGAAAACAGATCCCGGATGATGCCGCGGGTGAGCGATGTCTCGCGCTGCAGCAGCGCCGGGGCGCGCACGGAGCCCGACTTGCGCTTGATCTTCTTCCACAAGCCGTACAGGTGATCGATCTCGCGCTTGCAGCTCTGCTCGGTGAGGTCTTCGGCGACGGTGCGGATGATCCAACCGCCGGAGTCCTTGGGGACGAGCTTCGACACCAGCTCGCGCAGCTTGGCGCGCTGGTCGCGATTCTCGATCTTGCGGGAGACGCCGACCTTGGAGGCGAACGGCATGTAAACCAGAAACCGGCCGGCGAGGGAGATCTGCGCCGTCACGCGCGGTCCCTTGGTCCCGATCGGCTCCTTGATGACCTGGACGAGCTTTGCTTCGCCGCGCTTCAGCTCGTCGGCGACGTTGGGAAGCCGGCGTCGCGAGGAGCGGCCCCCCCCCGCTCCGCCGCCACCCCCGCCGTTCCCGCTCCCGTTGCCGTCGTCTTCGTCGTCGTGATCGGAGGGCTCGTCGTCCTCCTCCGCCTCGATCAGGTCGGAGGCGTGGAGAAAGGCGCTCTTTTCGGCCCCGATGTTGACGAACGCGGCCTGGATTCCCGGAAGCACGGCTTCGACCGTGCCCAGGTAGATATCGCCCACCATGCGGCGGGCGTCCGGACGATCCACCAGGAGCTCAACAAGGCGGTCGTCCTCCAGGATCGCGACGCGAGTTTCGCGCGCGGTCCCGCTGATGAGAATTTCCCGTTTCAAAGCAAGTGCCCTCGACCCCGGTCGGCCAACAGCCGGTCGGGGTCCTGCGATTGGTCCAGCAGGAACTCATGCCGCTGAGATCGGCCTCGGATGAGTCGAACCGATTGGACGAGAGTCGCCCGGGCGACGCTACGGCGTTGCCCAGGAGCGAAAGCCACCCTCGAGTCCAATGCATAGCCTAAATATAAGCGGGCTTGCGACTTACGTCAACCGGGGCGAGATTATCGGCATGACGCCACTATTCGGTTCTTTACTGATGGGGGTGCTCCTGACCGTCCTTGCCACCGGCGCCGCGCTCACGCCCGCGGCCGCCCAATCCATCCAGTATCCCCCCGCGCCAAAGGGCGACGTGGTGGACGACTATCACGGCACCAAGGTCCCCGATCCGTATCGCGGGCTCGAGGATCCCGACGCGCCGGCGACGCGCTCCTGGATCGAGGCGGAGAACCGCCTGACGGAGGCGTATCTGGCCGGGATCCCCGCGCGCGAGCGGATCAAGGAGCGGCTGCGCCGGCTGTGGGACTATCCCAAGTACGGCGCGCCGTTTCACAAGGCCGGCCGCTACTTCTACTTCAAGAACGACGGGTTGCAGAACCAGTCGGTGCTCTACACCCAGGCGGCGCTGACGGCCGACCCGGCCGTGCTGCTCGATCCGAATCTCCTGTCCGCCGACGGGACGGTGGCCCTCTCGACGCTGGCCGTGTCGGACGACGGCCGGTTGGTCGCGTACGGGACGTCGGCGAGCGGCTCCGACTGGGAGGAGTTCCGGGTGCGCGACGTGGCCACCGGGCGCGACCGGCCGGATCACCTTCGCTGGATCAAGTTTTCCGGCGCGTCCTGGACCAAGGACGGCGCCGGCTTTTTCTACAGCCGCTATCCCGAGCCCGGGGACAAGGCGCTCAGCGACGTCAACCGATTCCAGAAGATCTACTATCACCGGCTCGGCGCGGATCAGGCGCAGGACGTGCTGGTGTACGAGCGACCCGACCAGCCCGACTGGGGCATGAACGCGGAAGTGACGGACGACGGTCGGTACGCCGTCCTGCACATATGGCTCGGCACCGACCGGCGCAATCGCATTTACTATTTCGATCTCAAGGATCCGAAGCACCCCCGGGTCACGGGCGACGTGGTGCGGCTGCTCGACGATTTCGACGCGAGCTATGCCTTCGTCGGCAACGACGGCCCCGTGTTCTACTTCCTCACGGACTTGAACGCGCCGCGCAAGCGCGTCATCGCGGTCGACACGCGCCACGCCGAGCGTGCCCGCTGGCGCGAGATCATTCCGCAGGCCGCAGACGTGCTGGAAGAGGTGCACATCATCCACGACGTGTTCGTGACGAGCGCCATGCACGACGCGTCGTCCCGGCTCCGTTTGTACGGCCTCGATGGCCGGCCTCTCTCGGAGCTCGTGCTGCCCGCGCTCGGCACGGTGGGCTCGATCACGGGTGAGCGGCCCGACGCCGAGATGTTCTACGCCTTCACGTCGTTCCTGTATCCGACCACGATCTTCCGGTACGACTTCAAGACCGGGACGAGCAGCGTCTTCAAGGCGCCGCAGATCGACTTCGATCCGTCGGGCTACGAGACGCAGCAGGTGTTTTACACGAGCAAGGACGGCACTCGCGTGCCGATGTTCATCACCCATCGCAAGGGACTCAAGCTCGACGGCGCGAATCCGACGTACCTGTACGGCTACGGCGGCTTCAACATCAGCCTCACGCCGAGCTTCTCGGTCGCCACGCTCGTGTGGCTCGAGATGGGCGGGGTGTACGCCGTGCCGAACCTGCGGGGCGGCGGCGAGTACGGCGAGGAATGGCATCAGGCGGGGATGCTCGATCGGAAGCAGAACGTGTTCGACGACTTCATCGCGGCCGCGGAGTACCTGATCGCGCAGGGCTACACGTCCTCGCCCAAGCTGGCCATCGCCGGCGGCTCGAACGGCGGGCTGCTGGTGGGCGCCGCGATCACGCAGCGGCCCGACCTGTTCGGGGCAGCGCTGCCCGCGGTGGGTGTGATGGACATGCTGCGATTCCACAAGTTCACGATCGGCTGGGCCTGGGTGACCGACTACGGCTCCGCCGACAGCGCGTCGCAGTTCCCGTATCTCTACAAGTACTCACCGCTTCACAACATTCGAGCGGGCACGCGCTACCCGGCGACGCTCGTGACCACGGCCGACCACGACGACCGCGTGGTGCCGGGACACTCGTTCAAGTTCACGGCGACGCTGCAGGCCGCACAGGCGGGACCGCAGCCCGTGCTGATCGAGATCGAGACCAAGGCGGGGCACGGCGCGGGTAAGCCGACCAGCAAGGTGATCGAGGAGCAGGCGGATCG
>WNGC01000067.1_pt1 | contig 63861 bp, 64 predicted proteins | sample 5400051 | NCBI WGS metagenome assembly WNGC01 (sample SAMN13153368, study PRJNA577476) | soil metagenome | isolation source: 20 cm soil or saprolite under grassland replicate 2 | place: USA:California | collected 2016-06-15
CGGATGTAACTGTTGCTAGGATCGGTTTTCCTGGAAATAGCGGCGCGCTTGTTCGACCAGGCGCGCGGTCGATAGCGGCAGATTGCGTTTGACCCACAACATCGAGCGTTGGCCGCTGGGGAAGCGGCGCGCCCCGTCCTGCTTGCTGACCCCCGCCATTTGTGACAGCGAGATCCCGAAGATTTCCTTGCTCGCGCGATCCAGCGCGACGCCGAAGCGCTCGTCGTCGTCCGTTCCCAAAATGTCCGAATGCGTGTGGCCCAACGCTTCGAGCGGGCCGGCGTACGATTCCTCGCACTGCGTATCGAGCGTGTAGCCGCAGTAGATGGAGACGTTGTGCGTCTGGCCCAGCGCGTTCCACAACTCTTCCAGTCTGATCGCCGCTTCGGTATTGCCTTCCTGCCACAGGATATTGGCCATCTCGGTATACAGGCGGATGCCACGCCCGAACGGCTGGACGCGAGCCAGGATCGCGCCGACCAGGTTGCGGAAACGCCCCGCATCCGGTGTGCCCTTCAATATCAGTTTCCCGACGAGGGCAGCCGCCTCCACCACGTCGAGCTGGCCGGCGCTCTGCAGTGCTTGCGGATGGAAGTTGCCGGCGCTCAGCCGGGCGAGAAACTGCGCGGCATGATCGGCGCCGGCGATGACCACCACGCTGTTGCCGCGCCGCAGACCGCCTTCGAGGAATCGCTGGACGGATTCCGCGAGCGTATCGCTGTCGCGATGAATCTGGGCGAAGTGCCGCCCGGCCGGGGCTTCAGCCAGTAAGGACGTCGAGTGACTTGTCAAACGTGTGCGGCCTTACTGCAGCGAGTCCTCGTAGTAGCGGCGCGCCCGGTCCAACACGGCGGCCGCGGCAGACGGCAGGTTGCGCTTCACCCACAGCATGGTGCGTTGGCCGCTCGGGAAGCGGCGCTCGCCGTCCTGATGGTGCGAGAATCCCACCATCTGAGAGAGCGGGATGCCGAACACGTCGCGGCTCGCCGCATCGAGCGCCAGGTGAAACCGCTCATCCTCGGCCGTGCCAATCAGGTCAGAGTGCGTGCGGCCGATGTCCTCCAGCGGGGCGTGGTAGGCGTGATCCTGATGCAGGTCGACCATGTAACTGCAGAACAGGGAGAATGGATAGAGACGCGCGAGCTCATTCCAGTACTCCTCGACGCGAATGGCGGCGTCGTGCTTCCCTTCCTGCCACAGCACATTCACCATCTCCCCATACGCCCGCGTCGTACCGCGCCCGAACGCCCGCACTCGCTCGAAGACGGCGCCCATCGCCTGGCGAAAATCCGACCAGTCCGGCATGTCGTGGCGCATGCACTTCCGCAGCATCAGCTCGGCATCGTGCAGCTCGAGCTGCCCCGACTTGAGATACTTGGCGGGGTCGAGATCGTTCTGCCGGATGCGCGCCAGGAATCCCTCGGTGTGCTCCGGCGTGGCGATGACGACCACGCCGTTGCCGCGTCGCAGGCCTGTCTCCAAATACAGCGTGACGGCATCCGTGAGGGCCTGCGGGTCGCGATGCAGCTGCGCGAAATGCCGGTTCACGGGAGCCTCGATCAGGAGCGCGCTAACGAGCGATGAGCTCATCTAATGTCCAATCGTTGAATGTGTTAAGGGGTTCGCAAGACTAGGACTGCAGGGAGGACGAGACAATCAATCCAACGATCTCCCCAATTTCGATCTGTTGGACTAGTTCCTCGGAACGGCTCCAAACAGACCCGCCCGGATCCGACGCATTTTCTCGCTCTGCTGCGGCAGGTCACGCAGCTCCGCTTCGACGCGCTGATAGGTGCCCGCCTTGAAGCGCACTGTGATCAGCTGATTGGAGCGCACGACGGCGACCACGACATCGGCACCCTGTCGGAGGTCTCGCACGGCGGCGCTGACGTCCCCGCCGTCGATGATCGTCCGTCCATTCACTCGCACCAGCTCGTCGCCCGTCCGGACTCCGGCCGTGGCGGCCGCACTCCCCGGCAGGACGACCGCGCGCCAGCGGCCGCCTTGCACTGCCGGCGCGATGGCGCTGAGCCGAGCGTCGGTCGCGGCTGCTTGGCTGAACACCACCTGCCAGCCGGCCGCGCGGACGAAATCGTTCCAGGGGATCTCATCGGCGCCGCTCACGTACCGTTGCCAGAAATCGTGAAAATCGAGCCCGGTGGCGGCGCGCACCGCGGCAATCAGATCATCGCGTGTGAAGCCGCGCTCTCCCGCAAAGTGATCGAACAGATACCGCATGACGTCGTCGAGTGACTTGGCGTTGTCCGTAGAGTCGCGGATGGCGAGGTCGAGCAGAAAACCGAGTAGCTGGCCTTGCAGGTAGTAGGAGATGACGTTGCCTGTGTTCACCGCGGGATCATCCCACACCGTCCAGGACGAGCGCTCCGGCGAAACGACCAGTCTCGCCGGATTGCCGTGGTGATTCGCGATCGACGTGGCGAGGTTCTGCGCGACCTCCGCCGGCGAATCGAGCCCCGCGCGTGCCTGGATCAGCTCAGCGTAGTAGTCCGTGACGCCCTCGCTCCACCACAGATTGAGCGTTCGCACTTCGTGCTCGTAGTCGAATGGGCCCAATTCGACGGGGCGAATGCGCTTGACGTTCCAGGTGTGAAAGAACTCATGCGCGCTGACGGCCTCCGCGCCGCGCGGGTTCCTGGCGAGCGTTTCGGATGTCACGCCGATCGTCGTCGAGTTGAGATGCTCGAGTCCACCACCGCGGCCGCCCACGAAGATGTACGTGTAATCTTTATAGGGCAGGGAGCCACCGAATATTCCCGCCGCCGTCTCGGTAATCCGCTTCAGCATGTCGACGAAGACCGGCGCGGCCGTCGCCTGCGCGCCGCCGATATCGACCACGGCGCGATGCGGTCTTCCGGCAGCTGTGAAAGTGTACGAGAGGAAATGCCCAACCAAAATCGGCGAATCGATCAGCACGTCATAGCTCGGCGCCCAATAGGTCGCGCTGTCGGTCGTCGGGACGAGTCCCGTCGCAACGCGCCATCCCGCGGGCAGGCGGAGCGTGACGTGCGCGGGCGTGAGCTTCCAGCCATCGAGATACATGAAGGTCCGGGGCCCGTCGATCATCCCGGATGTGGCGCGCAGGAACCAGCGGTTATTCGGCCGGTGCCATGCCGCGGTATCCGAAAGACCGGTTGCGTAGCGCACGACGATGCTCGCCGCGCCGTTGGTGTTCACGCTCCAGGAGATCGGCGAATCCTGGGTAAAGGAGAGGGCAGTGCCCCCCTCGCCCCTCCCGTCGTCCGTGAACGCGGTGAATCCGCTGATGTTCGCGCCCGCATTCATCAGGCGATACGCGCCCGGTGCCCAATTCGGAATGACCAGACGCGCGGGATTGGGCGCGTTGTGGATCCGCAGCTCGAGCACGTAGACGGTTTTGCTCGGCGGGAGCGTGACGGTGTAGTCGATCTGTGGATCGGTGCGTCGGGATTGTTCGATGAATCCGGCGGAGTAGCTTTGGAGCGGTGTTTGCGCGATGACTAACGACAGTAATACGCTGATCATCTACAGGGCGACCTGAACCACCCGATCCTTCCCCAGCCGTTTGGCATCGTACATCGCCTGATCTGCCCGGCGCAGCAAGTCGTCCGTGTTCGCGTCAGTCGCCGTGCAGGAGACGACCCCGATGCTCGCCGTCACATTCGGTGTGCCGCGAAATACGTTGCGCAAGCTACTCGCCAAACGCTTCGCGGCGGCATCCGCGAGCTGGGCGTCGGTCTCCGGCATCAGCACCGCGAACTCGTCACCGCCGAGCCGCCCGACCACATCCGCCTGCCGCACCGACGACCGCATCGCATCGGCGACCAGGCGCAGCACCGCATCGCCGGTTTGGTGGCCGTGCGTATCGTTGATGACCTTGAAGTTGTCGAGATCCATATAGAGCAAGGCCAGCGGGCGCGGATACCGGCGGTTGCGGTCGAGCTCCTGGCTGAGCCGGTCGGCAAAGGCGCGCGCGTTCAGGACATTGGTGAGCTGATCCTGCGTCACGAGCCGGGCCAGCAGAGCCTGGCTGCGCCGCAGCATCTGCAGGCCCGCCATCGCGACGGCGAGCACGGCGACGTAGGCGCCCCCGTTCACGACGCGCCACAGCAGCGGGGTATCGGCCGGCATCTGATCCCACGCGGTCGCTTCCCGGAACACGGTCGTCGCCACCGCGAACACGATTCCCCAGGTCAACCCCTCTGTCCAGGTCACAAGCAACACGGGGACGATGTAGAGGACGCCAAGCCGCGCGGAGGACGGGGTGACCGCGTTGGCCCAGTAGACGAGCAGCGTCAGAGCGATATACGCGCTGAGCCGGAACACGCGACGCAGCGTAGGCGAGGCGGCCATCAGTACGGCGGCTCCGCGACGTGCTGCGGGTCGTCCAGAATGAGCGCCTCCAGCTCAGTTCCGGCCGCCACAGCCGGCATATCCGCCGGGACGATGAGGAGGGCATTCGCGCGCGCCATGCTGGTGAGAATGCCAGAGCCTTGCGGTCCTGTCAAACGCGCCTCACGCCCCTCCACTATTGCGCGCAGATAGTGCCGTAGTTTGGGCCCAAGCGTGACCGCCTGCTGCACGACGACCGGCACGGTGCGACGAAACGGCAGCGCCTGTCCCTGCATGCGCCGGATCGCAGGGCGCACAAACAGCTCGAACGTGACCATCGTGCTCACGGGGTTCCCCGGCAGCCCGATCCACGGCACACCGCCCAGCATGCCGAAGCCAACGGGCGCGCCCGGGCGCATTGCGATGCGCCACATCTTCAATTCTCCTCCCAGCTCCTGCAGCACGTCGCGCACGAGATCGTGCTCCCCGACGCTCACGCCGGCAGTCGTCACGAGGAGATCGGCTTCCCCTCCCGTCGCGCCCGCGAGGTGTTCCCGCAGACTCTCCTTTGTGTCGCGCGCGATGCCGAGGTCCTTGGGCGCTGCCCCCGCGCGCCGGATCATCGCGTCCAACGTGTAGGAATTCGAGCTCGCGATCTTGGTCCCGGCGAGGATCTCGGGCTTTCGCTCGAGATCCACGATCTCATCGCCCGAGCCCATGAACGCAACGCGTGGCGCGCGATAGACGAGGGGGGAGTCGTGCGCGATCGACGCCAGCACGCCGAGCTGCGCAGGCCCCAGCGGCGCGCCGGCTGATAATACGACGCTGCCCTTGGTGATGTCTTCACCACGCCGCCGAATGTTCTTGCCCGCGTCACGCGCATTGCGAATCATCACCCGCCCGGTGCCGGGCGCGTCCGTGTCCTCCTGCCGGATGACGGAGTCCGACCCTCGAGGTAATGGCGCGCCGGTGAAGATTCGGGTGGCTTGACCGCGTCCAATTCCCTTTTGCGGGAATTGTCCGGCGGGCACTGTCTCGATGACTTCGAGCTCGACGTTCTCGGCGACGTCGGCGGCGCGTACCGCGTAGCCGTCCATCGCGGAATTGTCCCACGGCGGCAGGTCGATCGGTGCGGCGACGTCTTCGGCGAGCACTGCATCGAGCGCCTCGCGCAGCGGCCGGCGGATGCGCTCGAGCGGTTGGAAGTGACTGAGAATGAGGCGCGCCGCCTCGGCGGGCGTCATCATGAGCGCCGCCTCACGGCGGCAGAATCTTCGCGCGATCCCACGCGAGATTCGCGATGGTGACGAGCCAGGCCGTGTCGCTGAAGCGAAACACGGGGAAGGGACCGCGCAGCTCACGATCGTCGGTCACCATAGCGACCCAGTCGCCGGGATCATGCACGGCCGGATCGAAAATCGGCTTCGGGCCGGCCACCTTCCGGTACACTTCGATCTTCGGCAGCGGCTCACGCTTGAATCCCTCGACCAGCACGATGTCCGCGTCGCCGAGGTAGCGGCGGGTGAGGGTGATCGGATCAGATTCCTCCTGGGTGTGCTCGAACAGCACGCGCTGGCCCGGCGCTTCCATCAGCACGCGCTCGGCTCTTCCCTCGTGCCAGTGGCGCCAGGTGTCCTTTCCGCGCTGGTCCAGGTCGGCGGGATGGCTACCGTGTTTGATCGTCATGACGCGGAACTTGCGGCGCGCGAGCTCGGCGGCGAGCGCAACGAGAAACGTCGTCTTGCCGGCATTCTTGAGCCCGATGATGGAGATCATCCGCGTCGCTGCCACAGTCGCTCCGCTCGCTCCAGGTCCTCGGGCGTGTTCACGTTGAAGAACAGCTCGTTGGGATCGCCAAAACCCCTGACCGTGTCGAGGGAGAGGATACCGACGCTCACGTCCGCGTGGAAGGAGATCGCCTTCAGATCGCCGCTTTCGAGGCGGCGCTCGATGGCCGCGCGGCAGGCGGGGCCATACACGGCGCACAGCGGCTCGAGGCCGCGGCGGCTGTCGCTCTCGGGAAGGAAGGCATCGAATCCCCCCGCCGTAGCGCCGTCCACCAGCGCCGCGAGCAGCGGCTCGGGCACGAACGGCATGTCCCACGCGACGCACAGCACCGGGTCCTTTCCGGCGGCGACGGCGGTGTAAATCCCGCCCAGGCTGCCGAGTCCGGGCCGGGCGTCGGGAATCGTGCGAAGGTCGGGGCGCCAGGACGCCGCGTCCGGATCATTGGCGATGAGCAGTGGGGGTGCGCCTGTTACCGCCGCGACGGCAGAAACCACGCGATCGAGGATGCGTTGGCCACCGACCGCGAAGAGCCCTTTGGGGCGGCCGCCGTAGCGGCGCGCCGCGCCGCCCGCCAGCACCGCCCCGCGCACGCTAGTAGCGCCGTCCGCGCTTCTTCTCCAGCACGACGTCCAATCCGAGCGTGAGCGCGAAATGATGGTAGTAGCGCTTGGCGGTCGGGCCCTCGCCGAGACTGTTTGCGGGGCCGATCAATCGATCGAGCGCCGTTAAGATGTCGCGCGCTTCGAGACGAAACTGATATCCTGAGCCGATCGGCGAGGTGAACCCGACCCCCGCGCCCACCATCGGTGCTGTGCGCCGTGGTTTGTCGTCCACGATGATCACGCGCTCTACTACTGCCCCGCCGCTGGTGAGATACCTGCCGCTTACCTCGATCGTGCTCCGTGACAGATTCACGAGTCCGAGACTGCCGCGCACGTAGGGGCTGAACGCACGTCGCGATGCGGCGCGCAGCGTAAGGCCGCCCAGAATGGCGATTGCGCCGCCGCTCGCTGCTTGAGCGGAGATGTCGTCGCAGATCTGTTCATCCGTATGCTGCGCATCAGGATTGAAAACGCCGCTGCAGCCGCTGTCGATGGGCAGGCCGACGTAGGACACTTCCGCATGGAAGCCCAGATGCGGCGAAGGGAAGAAGGTCGCCGCGACGCCCAACATCGTGCTCGAGTTGATCGAACGCGCCAGGTGCAACGTATCGTAGAGTCCCGAGCAGGGGTTCCCGAGGCAGAGGGGCTGCTTCTCCACCGTCCAGAGGGAATGTCCGGTGATCGTCCCGGCGAGGATCGTCAGAACGAGATTGGCCTCGGGGCCTTTCTGCGCGATCGCGGGAACGAGGGGCAGGGACGTCAGCGCGAGCAGCACGAACGGAAAGCGTCGCATCAGACCTCGAGGTGCCGGTGTTCGATGGCGATGCAGCGATCCTGGACGAACGGTATCCCCTGCGCTCCCGCGCGCGCGGCGGCGGCGGGGTCGACGACGCCCTGCTGTAACCAGATGAGTAGGGGCCGCAAGGGAATGGCCTCATCGACCACCGCTCCCGCGTTTTCGCTGCGGCGAAACACGTTCACGATGTCGATCGAGTTGTCTTTGGCGGCTGCGGTCAGGGTGGGGAAACTTGGCTCGCCGAGGATCTTGTTGTGTCCCGGATTCACCGGAATGATGCGGTAGCCCTGCCGCTGCAAGAAGCGCGCGACCGAGTTGCTCGGCCGCTCGCCCTTTGGGGAAAGGCCCACGACGGCGATCGTGCGGGCGCGGCGCAGCACGTCGCGCAGCTGGTCGTCAGAGATCGTCATCCCTGCGGCCGGTGCACATGCGGCGTGCCGCTCACCGCACGACCCACGAGAACCATCCCGGAACGCTGGCCGATCGTGAGCGCGAGCGTCGAGGGAACGCTCGGCGTGGCGACCCACGCCAATCCGGCGCGCGCGGCCTTGAATGCCAGCTCCGCGGAAATTCGTCCCGTCACGAGCAACCCATCTCCGACGATCGGCGTCCGGGCGATCACCGCGGCGCCGATCACCTTGTCGACGGCATTGTGGCGGCCGATGTCTTCCGCGTGAAACAAGAGCCGCGATCCCTCGGTCAGCGCCGCGGCGTGTATGCCGCCAGTCTCATTGTAGCGCGCCCCACTGGCGAACAGCTGCTTGAAGAGCTCGCGCAGTGTCTCGGGAGCCGGGGGATCGCCGCGAGCCGGCGCGCGCGACATCGCGTGAGGATCGGCAAGCATCGTGGCGACCGCCCCGCAGCCCGACGCGAGGACGCGCTTGCGGTTTTCGCCTTTCACCTGGGCCAGGCGCTCCGGATTCACATCCGCCCAGAAGCCGAGGTCCGGCGCGCAGGGGCGCAGGCGCACCAGGTCGTCGATTCCCCCGATATAGCCCTCGCCGTGCAGCCACCCCACGGCCAGCTCTTCCAGCTGATCGGGCGTGCACATCCACGTCACGGCCGGCTCGCCGTTCACTTCGAGCCAGACGGGCGTTTCCTCGACGACGGCGGACTCGGCCAACATCCGGCCCCGCCGGGACCCGGACTCAGGCTTCGCCATAATACTCGGAGTAGAGATGCGGCCCCTCCTCGACGCGCACGCGATGGAGTGCCACGCCAAGGGGCAGGCCTGCACCGATGCGTTCCCAGAGATACAACGCCATCGCTTCGCCGGTGGCGACCCACGTCCCGGCGGCGAACGTCGCGATGTCCTTGTTAATATGGCGTCCGTCGAAACGGGCTACGACCTCGCGTTGCAGCAGCGCATCGAGTGTTTTCAAACTCATGACACCGCCGCGCGTCGGATCGAAGTGCCCCTTGATCGTCACCGCGCAGCGGTAGCGGTGGCTGTGATCGTCGCGCGCGCCGGAGAACTCCGGCACGTCGGGAAAGCGGTGCGTTGCCGTAAACTCCACGACGCGCGTGAGATAGCTTGTCGGCATTCTTTAGAATACCCGCACAGCGCTGGCCTTGAAAGAGAATACGACCGCGCTGCCGGGGCCGAGCGCGAGGTCGCGCGCCGCCTCGGAGGTGAGCATCGCGATGAGCTCCACGCCCCCGAGCTCGGCGCGCACATGTACGCCGGCGCCGCGGTGCTCGATGGCCATGCCGATGACCCGGCCGCTGAAGACGTTGCGCGCCGATGAGGCGATCGGCTGCTTGCTGACGAAGATGTCCGTCGGTGGAACGGCGAGCACCGCCGGGCCGATGCGATCGGTAACCACCGCGATCTGAATACCGCCCACGCGCACGTGCTTCAGCTCACTCCCGGCGGGGAGGTCGACGCGGAACAGGTTTTCCGGCGTGACCGGAGAGAGTCGACCTTCCGCCAGCGCGCGGATATCGTCGGCCCAGCGATACGCGTCCTCGAGCTGATGGGTGGCGATGCACACGGCGAGCGGCCGCTCGGCCCGCTCCGCGGCGAGCGTGCGATAGAGCGCGCCAGCCGCGGCGCGATCCGCCGAGCTCGCCGGCTCATCGAGCAGGAGGATGTCGGGACGTACGACGAGCGCGCGAGCGACCGCGATCCGCTGAACCTCGCCGTCCGACAACTCGTGGCGGCGGCGCGCGAGCAGCGACTCCAATCCGAGGCGCTCAGCGATCTGGCCCACGATCCCATTGAGCGCGCTGTGGACGATGCCACGCACGCGCAGGCCGTACTCGAGATTCTCCCGAACAGTTCCGCGAAACAGCATCGGTCGCTGCTCGACGAGCGTGACGCGGCGTCGCTGCACCGCCGGCGCGCGCCGAGGCACGACGGAGCCGTTGAGCAGCACCTGTCCTTCCATGGGGTGCTCGAGCAGCGCAAGCAGACGCAACAGTGTGCTTTTCCCGGCACCATTGTGACCGACGACCGCGAGCATCGCCCCGTCCTTCACCGCGAATTGCTCGAGCTCGAGCACGACGCGTCCGCCGTAATGGTGACGCACGCCGCGCAGCTCGATCATTGTTCCCCGCCAGCGGCCCCGCGGCCCTGGAGAACCTGTAGCGCGATGTTGACGAAGAGGGCCATCACCAGCAGCACCAATCCGAGGGCAAGCGCCAGGCCGAAATCGCCCTGCGAGGTGTACAGCGCGACGGCGGTGGTGAGGGTGCGCGTCGAGCCCCGGATGTTTCCGCCGACGATCATCGCGGCGCCGATTTCGGCGACCACCTGACCGAACGCGGCGGTGATCACGGCGGCCAGCGCGAATCGCGCCTCGCGCGTCACGGTCCATGCGGTGCGCCAGGGACCCGCGCCTAGCGTTGCGGCCGTGCGGCGGATGCGTGGATCGACGCCCTGAATCGCCGCGGCGGACAGGGCTGCCGCGATCGGGAGCGCGAGCAGGACGTCGCCAATGACGATTGCCTGCCAGGTATAGAGCCAGCCGAGGCCGCCGAGTGGTCCGCGCCGCGAGAGCAGGCCATACAGCAGCAGCCCAACGACGACTGTGGGGAATGCGAGCGCGGTATTGACGACGGTGAGCGCCGCCCGGCGCCCCCAAAACCGCCGCGTCGCGAGAAAGTAGCCGAGTGGCAGACCGAGGAGGCAGGCGATGGTGGTCGCGACGACGGCGACCTTGAGCGTGAGCAAGGCGATGCCGTACACCTCTGCATCGCCCGACGACAACAATTCGAAGGCGCGCCGGAAGCCGTCGGCTAGAAAGTCCATCCCACGCCGAGACTGATCCAGGGATGCAGCGTCCAGTCGGTGGAGGGGTCCGTCAGCGGAACTACTCGGCTTCCATCAGGCGCGGGGAAAGAGAACGAGGCTGGGTATCGGAGCCGCCACAGCTGTGCGCGAAAGTCGGCGTTCACCATCACGCGGCGCGCGGGAAACCAGCGCACGCCGGTAGAGCCGCCGAGCGTGAATTTGGTTCCGAACGCATAGCCGCTCTTGGTCGTATCGCCGGGCGAGCCGAGATCGAACGCCAGTCCGAGGCCCACACCGACATACGGCGCGATGCCACGCCACGCCTTCGCGCCCGTCAGGCGCAGCTGCGTGCTGATGTCCGTGATCAGCACTTCGGAGCCCACGGGCCCTGTGCGCCGGTCCGGCGAGGACGAGTCGGCGCTCGGGTTGATGATGAAGCGATCGCCCTTGAGATATGCCGCCGTGAATTGGAACAAGATCGAGCGACCCGTCGGGACTTCGTAGTGCATGCCGAATGTGAGCGCGTTGCTCATGCCGGCGCCGGTACGACCGCGATCGGCGGAAAGATGCCCGACGAAAAAGACCGGCTGCGCGCGCAACGGGATGTCGTGAAAAGGAGAGTGCGCGGGATCGTGGCCAACTTGAGCGGCTAGACGGCTAGACGGACAGACGGCTAGGAGCGCCGCATACGCGACTAAATGCCAGAGCAACTGACCGTCTAACCGTCTAACCGTCTGTCTCATTTGATCTCCCTCAGATCTCGGCCTGTCATTTCTTTCGGCGGCTCGATCCCCAGCATGTGCAAGATCGTCGGTCCTACGTCGCGAAGCGAGCAGCCCGCGCGGAGCTCGCCTGGCGCACCGTCGCCCACGATCAGAAACGGAACGGGATTGGTCGTGTGCGCGGTGTGCGGCCCGCCCGTCGCGGGATCGATCATCAACTCGCAGTTGCCGTGATCGGCGGTGACGAGCACGGTGGCGCCGGCTTTCTCGGCCGTGGTCAACACGCGTGCGAGACATTCATCAACGGTTTCCACTGCCTTCACGGCCGCCGCTAGTACCCCCGAGTGCCCGACCATGTCCCCGTTCGCATAGTTGCAGAGAATGAAATCGTGCTCCTTGTCGGCGATCGCCTTGCACAATACGTCGGTCACACCGGGGGCGCTCATTTCGGGCATTAAGTCGTACGTCGCGACCCGCTGCGACGGCACGAGCAACCGCTCCTCTCCTTTGTAGGGCGGCTCATATCCGCCGTTGAAGAAGTAAGTGACATGCGCGTACTTCTCGGTTTCGGCGGTTCGAAACATCGTCTTGCCGTGATTCGACAATACTTCCGCGACGATCTTCGACAGCACCATCGGCTCGAAAGCCGCCGGGACCGGGAATGTCTCGTCGTAGCGCGTCATTGTGACGAGCTGCACGGCGGCACGGTCGCGCACATCGAATCCATCGAAGCCGGCAATGGCGAGCGCGCGCACGATCTGCCGCATGCGATCGGCGCGGAAATTGAAGCAGAAGATGCCGTCGCCGTTGCGGATCCTCGGCGCGCCCGTGATCACGCGCGGCTTGACGAACTCGTCGGTTTCGCCCGCCGCATACGCCTGTTCAATGGCAGTGATCGGATCGCCAGCGGGGACACCGATCCCCTTGACCATCGCATCGTACGCGAGCTTCGTCCGCTCCCAGCGCTTGTCGCGATCCATCGCGTAATAGCGGCCGATCACCGTCGACACGGCCGTCCGGCCGTCTGACGGTCCCAGCATCTGGAGCAGGTCCCGCATGAAATCGAGTCCCGATTTCGGCGGTGTGTCGCGGCCATCGAGCCAGGCATGAATGGCGATCGGCAGCTCGGCGCGGCGCCCCAGTTCGACGGCGGCCAGCAGATGTTTGTCGAGGGCGTGTACGCCACCGGTCCCAATCAATCCCATGAGGTGCAACGTGCCGTCATGGCGGCGTGTGTCCTCGCAAAGCTGCGCCAAGGCCGGAACACGAAAGAACTCGCCAGAGTCAATCGATTGTGAGATCCGGACGATGTCCTGCGGCACGACACGCCCGGCGCCCAGGTTGAGATGGCCCACCTCGCTATTGCCGATCTGTCCCTCCGGGAGTCCCACCGCGAGGCCCGATGCCTCGAGCAACGTGTGCGGCGAGCGCTGCCACAGCCGGTGCCAGTTGGGCGTCTTGCCGAGCTCGATCGCGTTGCCCTCGCGGCCGGGCCGAAATCCCCAACCGTCGAGCACGATCAGAACGACGGACGATCCGGCCGGGGTGCGCGTGCTGCGGGTGGGCGTCATATTGAAGGGGATGCAAGTTACCAACATCATCCACGCACTACCAGTTGTTCTGTGCTTGGCGACGCCGCGGCATGCAATCGCACAGGAACCGAGCAAGACGCGCTATCGCATCGCGAGCGATAATGCCTGGTTTTACCAGGACGTGAACGGCCGGCGCGTCGCCCGGCTCGCCCGCGGGGCGGTGGTGCTGGGCGGGGCGGCGCGCGGCGATTGGCAGCAGGTCACACTGGACGGCTGGATCTTCGCGACGTCCGTCGGCAAGAGTGACCGGCCCGACTTCGATTTGCTCGTTACGCGCGCCCCGAACGAGAATCTTCGCACAGCACCCGCAGGTCCCTTGCTTGCCGAGCTGGCACAAGGCTTCGGCTTGAAGCGGGTCGCCGCGGGAGCGGACAGCGGACGATGGGTCCACGTCACCCGGGACGGCTGGGTGCAGCAGACCGCAATCGCGCAGGTCCCGGCGGTGATTACCACGCGCACCGTTGACTCGACCAGTACCGACACCACCCCGGCTAGAGGCACTCCGGGCCAAGCCGTCGACTCCTCGCGCGCGCAGCCGGTCCACATGACCACGCTGTACCGCGCCCCCGATGGGCCCGAAGCGGGGACGATCGCCGCCGAAACGCCGCTGCGCGTACTCACGCGCAACGGCGAGTGGACCCGCGTGCAATTCGAGGGCTGGATCAAGGGCGGGGACCTGCAAGCCGCGCCGTCGGGAGTCCAAGTCGGGGTCACGGCGGCGGAGCTCCGTGCCGAGCCGCAGCGCTACCTCGGCCAGATGCTGCGCTGGCGTCTCGAGTTCATTGCGGTACAGAAGGCCGATGATCTGCGGCCCGACATTCCGGGCGGCGCGACCTATTTGCTCGCGCGCGGGCCGCTCCCCGAGCGCGGCTTCGTCTACGTGATCGTTCCCGAGGCGAAGCTTGCGTCCGTGCATTCCCTGACGCCGCTCGTCACGCTGCAGATCATCGCGCGCGTCAAGAGCGGCCGCAGCCGCTATCTCGGCAATCCTGTCGTGGAGCTCATCACGCTCGAGGAAGGGGCCTCTCCGTGAACGACGTCCTGGCCGAACGCATCCGCCGCAAACTCGAGACCATGGGGGACGAGCAGGCGTATCAGGTGCTCGACTACATCGAGTTTCTGGAGTCCAAGTACGCGCAGCGCGCGGCGGGCGCGCCCGCCTTCCAGAAGGTCGCCGAGACGCTGGAGGATACGATGCGCGCGGGCCGGGTTCCAATCACCATCATCAAGGGCACGATGGACGCCGTCGGGAAAGCCGGGCGGTTTCTGGAGGGCCTGGCCGCAGCCGGAAAAGCAGCCGTCGATGAGGCCAGGAAGGTTGAGGAAAAGAAACCCACCCAGTAACTTTCGCCATGGGAACCTTCCGGCCCGACGTCGCCCTCACCTTTGACGACGTCCTGCTCGTGCCCCGTCACTCGACGGTGCACCCCCGCAATGTCTCCGTCACCACCCGCTTCACGCGCGCGATTCCGCTCAACATTCCCATCGTCTCCGCCGCCATGGATACGGTCACCGAAGCCGAAATGGCGATCGCGATGGCGCGGCAGGGCGGGATTGGCGTGATCCACAAGAATATGCCGATCGACCGCCAGGCGGCCGAAGTGGACCGGGTGAAGCGCAGCGAGTCCGGCATGATCATGAATCCGATCACGCTCGGTCCGGACCGGCCGCTGCGCGAAGCACAGCAGCTGATGTTGCGCTTCAAGATTTCCGGCGTGCCGATCGTCGACGGAGCGGGGAAGCTCGTCGGCATCATCACCAATCGCGACCTGCAGTTCGAGCGCGAGCTCGATCAGCCGATTCGCGAGGTGATGACCAAGGACAAGCTCGTAACGGCGCCGGTCGGCACGACACTGGATGAGGCGGAGCGCATTCTTGCCGGCCACCGCATCGAGAAGCTCCCGGTCGTCGACAAGCAGGGTCTCCTCCGCGGTCTCATTACCATCAAAGACATCTTCAAGCGTCGTCAGTACCCCGACTCCAACAAAGACCAGCATGGCCGCCTGCGCGTCGCGGCAGCGGTCGGCGGGACGCCCGACGCGCGCGCGCGCGCCCAGGCGCTGGTCGATGCGGGCTGCGACGTCGTCGTCGTGGATTCGGCACACGGGCATAGTCAGACGGTGCTCGACACCGTCGCCTGCCTGCGCGACGCATTTCCGGATACCCAGCTCGTCGCTGGGAACATCGCAACAGAGGCCGGCGCGCGCGCGCTCGCGGAACGTGGCGTGGATGCCGTGAAGGTGGGCGTGGGGCCGGGCTCGATTTGCACGACGCGCGTCGTGACAGGGATCGGCGTGCCGCAAATCACCGCCATCGTGGACGCGGTGCGCGGCGCGGCCGAAATCCCGGTAATCGCCGATGGCGGCATCAAGTATTCGGGCGATGCCGTGAAGGCGCTCGCCGCCGGCGCCGAAAGCGTGATGATGGGATCGATGCTCGCCGGCACGGAAGAGAGTCCCGGCGAGTCGTTCCTGCTTGAGGGTCGCCGCTTCAAAGTGATTCGCGGCATGGGCAGTCTCTCCGCCATGGAAGAGGGCTCCGCCGATCGCTACTTCCAGGAAGGCGAGGTCTCGCTGCAGAAGCTCGTTCCCGAAGGAATCGAAGGGCGGGTGCCGTACCGCGGGCCCGTGTCGGACGTGATTTTCCAGATGGTCGGCGGGCTGCGCAGCGGGATGGGCTACTGCGGGGTGTGCGACATCCCCGCCCTGCGCACCGAAACGGAGTTCATTCGGATCACGACGGCGGGACTGCGCGAATCCCATCCACACGACGTCGTCATCACGCGCGAAGCGCCGAACTACAGTTTGTAAGCGCTGACGCTCGACTCTATTGACAGATCGACGGCCCCGGCGGAACCTTGGGGCGGGCAGCGCCGGTACCACCTTCGATTCGTAAACTCTCCTGACTGGAGTCCCGCATGAGCTTGTGGGCTACCAAATCCATCACGACGCTGCGCGCCGAGGCCGATGCGGCGGGCGACCATCAGCTCAAACGCGCGCTCGGCCCGCTCAACCTGATTACGCTCGGCATTGGCGCCATCATCGGAGCGGGCATCTTCGTGCTGACCGGGCAGGCGGCGGCGCTGCATGCAGGTCCCGCCGTTCCGATCTCGATGGCGCTCGTCGGGATCGCGTGCGCCTTCGCGGGACTGTGCTATGCGGAGATGGCGTCGGCAGTTCCGGTCGCCGGCAGTGCGTACACGTATTCGTATGCCACGATGGGTGAGTTCATCGCCTGGATCATTGGGTGGGACCTCGTGCTCGAATACGCGGCCGGCGCGGCAACGGTCGGCGTCGGCTGGTCGGGCCACTTCGTCTCGCTGCTCAGCAACTTCGGCATCACCATACCCGCGCATCTCGCGGCCTCACCGACGCAATGGTGTACCGGCGTGCAGGTGCAGCAGGCGGTGGCGGGATGCTTGCACCGGGGACTCAACTTCACCGGCGCGTGGGTCAATCTGCCCGCGGTATTCATCGTCGTGGTGATGTCCACCATCCTCGTGATCGGCATCAAGGAGTCGGCGAGCGTCAACAACCTGATCGTGATCCTCAAGGTCACGATCATTCTCTTGATCATCGCCGTGGGGTTGGGACACATCAACCCTGCCAACTACAAGCCCTTCATCGCGCCGAACGCGGGGGAGTGGGGCACCTACGGTATCTCCGGCGTGCTGCGCGGCGCCGGGCTCGTCTTCTTCGCCTACATCGGTTTCGACGCCGTCTCCACGGCGGCGCAGGAAGCGCGCAATCCGCAAAAGGACATGCCCATCGGCATCCTGGGCTCGCTGGCGATCTGCACGATTCTCTACGTCGTGGTGTCGGCGATTCTCGTCGGGAGCTCGGCCTCGCGTCGGTGATTCTCGTAATGCTCCTCGGGCAGTCGCGCGTGTTCTATTCGATGTCGCGCGACGGCTTGCTCGGCAAATGGGCCGGCGCCGTACACCCGCGCTACCGGACTCCGTACCTCTCGACGATTTTCACCGGCATCGCGGTGAGCTTCGCCACCGGGCTGCTCCCGCTCCAGCTGCTCGGGCAGCTCGTGAACATCGGGACGCTGCTCGCCTTCGTGCTGGTCTGCGCAGGCGTCTGGGTTCTGCGCAATAAGCGGCCCGATCTCGATCGTCCGTTCCGGACGCCGTGGGTCCCCGTCGTGCCGATTTTGGGCGTGGTGTGCTGCCTCGGCTTGATGGCGACGCTCCCGGGTGATACCTGGATTCGGCTGATCGTCTGGTTGTTGATCGGCTTCGTCATCTACTTCGGGTATAGCCGCAAGCACAGCCGCTTGCAGCAGGAGTTGGCAGCAGGCGGCGGGGCTGGGCGGGCAGGCGCGCCCGGTATCGGTGGTCCCGGCATGCGGCCGCAACCGCCGCGGTCCCCACCGCCGCCGCCGCGCCCGCCACGGTAACACCGGCCATCACGACGCCCGCCGCGACCCGACCAAAGGAGCTAGATCCAAGGTTTGGTTGCGGCGGGTGTCACGTCCGCAGCGATTACTTTCCCGCATGACACCGAACGGCGTTCCGGTTCCTGCTGAGCGCGCCAAGGCCGCCCGCGAGGTCGCCAACGCGCTGACGCACGCCCGCCATGTGGTGCTGACGACACATGTCAACGCCGACGGCGACGGCGTCGGCAGCGAAATTGGGCTGTGGTATCTGCTGCGGGCGCTCGACGTCTCGGTGACGATTGCGAATCCCACTCGCATTCCCGAGCGCTTCAATTTTCTGATTCCTGAGGGTGCGGATTCGACCGACCGCGCCGTGCATGAGATCGAGCGCGCCGACATCGTCGCGTCGCTCGATATCGGCGACATCAGCCGGCTGGGTGGCCTTGCGAAGGTCATCAACGAACGCCAGCCGCCCTTCGTGTGCATCGACCATCACGTGGGCCCCGTAAAACTGCCGCCGGGTCCCTGCCTGATCGCCCCGGAGGCAACGGCGACGGCGGAGCTCGTCTTTGACCTCGCGAACGTGGCCGGCTGGCCGCTCACGCCCGAGGTCGCGCAGGCGCTGTACGTGGGACTACTGACCGACACGGGCGGATTCCGCTTTTCCAATACGACGGCGCGCGCGTTGCGCGTCGCCGCGGCGTTGCTCGAAAAGGGCGTCGATCCGGAAGCCATTTACGCGTCGGTGTATGCGAGCGCTCCCGAAGGTCGTGTGCGGTTGCTCGCCGAGGTGCTGCAAACGCTGGTGGTCGAGCCGGAGGTCGGGCTGGCGTGGGTCAGTGTGCCGACCGATGCGTTACGGCGGCACGAAGTGACGGCCGACGACCTCGACGGGATCGTCGAGTTCCCCCGCTCGATCGCCGGCGTGCGGCTCGCGCTGCTGTTTCGCCAGATCGGCGGCGGGAAGATCAAGGTTTCGTTCCGGTCGATGGGCGAAGTGGACGTCGCAGCGTTGGCGCATCAGTTCGGCGGCGGCGGTCATCATCGCGCCGCCGGCGCGTCGCTCGTGGGCTCGATGGCGGAAGTGGAAGCCACGGTTCTGGGAGCCGCGCGCCGCTTCCTGGCGAACGGCCAGTCCGAGTGAGCGCTGCCACGCTCAAGGCCCGCGTCGAGCAGGCGCTCGGCCGCGTCGCGAGTCCCCGGCTCGGCGGTGATATCGTAGCGGGCGGCATGGTGCGCGATCTGGTCGTGGATGATCAGGGCGCGGTCTCGTTCACCTTCGTATTGACGCGCGATGATCCGGGATCGTTGGCGCGCCAGGCGCGCAAAGCCGCCGAAGGCGTCGACGGAGTGACGATCGTGAAGGTCAACATCGTCGATGCCGCGGGGGCGGCGGGAGCAGCGGGGGCAGCGGGGGCAGCAGGGGCGCCGCCGTCACGCCCAGGGCCGAGCGCCTCGCCACCCGGCGTCCCGGCGCCTCCCACTCCCGACGAGCTTCCCGGTCTCGGGAAAGTGCTGGCAATCTCGAGCGGCAAGGGAGGCGTGGGCAAATCCACGGTCTCGGCCAATCTCGCCGCGGCGCTGGCGCGCGACGGGCACCGCGTGGGACTCATGGACGCGGACATCTACGGCCCGAATATCCCGCGCATGTTCGGCGTGAACAACAAGCCGGACGTGCAGGGCGGCAAGATCCAGCCGCTCGACGCGCATGGTGTCAAGCTGATGTCGCTCGGCTTCATCGTCGAACGAGACGCGCCCGCGATCTGGCGCGGTCCGATCATCATGAAAATCATCCAGCAGTTCCTGCGGGACGTCTCGTGGGGCCAGCTCGATTATTTCCTGGTCGATCTGCCGCCCGGGACCGGCGACGCGCAACTGTCGCTGACACAGATCGTGCGGTTGCACGGGGCGCTGATCGTGACGACGCCGCAGGAAATGGCGGTGGGGGACTCGCTCCGTGGCGCGAAAATGTTCGAGCGCGTCGGCATCGGGGTGCTCGGCATCGTCGAGAACATGAGCTATTTCGTCTGCCCGCATTGTCACACTCGTTCCGATGTTTTTCTGAGTGGGGGCGGCGCGCGGCTCGCGGCAGAGCTCGGCGTGCCGCTCTTGGGGCAGATTCCGCTGCAGGCGGGCATGGCGGAGTTGGCCGATCGGGGGGAGCCCATCGTCGTGGGGCAGCCCGATTCGCCTGCCGGCATCGCCTTGCGCGATCTCGCGCGGACCGTCGCCACTCGGGCTGCCGGCTTGGTGGCCGCGCAACCCGTCACCGGCGCAGCCCGCTGACGTGCGGCTTCTCGCCGCGGCAGTAATGATGCTGCAGGGCTCTCCCGATCTGCGCGCAGGTCTCGACACCTTGTATGGCGGAGACTTCCCGCGCGCCGCCGCGTATTTCGCACGCCTTGGTGCAGCGCACCCGGCGGATCCGGCGCCGATCGTATTCCAGGCCGGTGCGTACATCTGGTGGGCGGCGGCGCGCGATTCGGCCGATTTCGCAGCGCCGCGCATCGATTCGCTGCTCGACTTGGCGCTCGCGCGCGCGCGCGCCGCATCCACCGATTTCTGGCTGGCGACGGCCCTCGGGTATCGCGCGCGGCAGCGCGAGGAGCACGGCCATGCGTTCGGCGCCGCCAAGGACGCGAAAGCGATGCGCACCCTGTACGCCCGCGTGTTGGCGGCCGACTCCGCGTGTGCCGACTGCTATCTGGGGCTGGGGGTCTACGAGTATGGTCTCGCGCGCGCGGGCACGCTCGCGCGCATATTCGCGAAACTCATCGGATTGGGAAGCGGGAACGCGGAGCGCGGCATCCGGTACATGCGCCGCGCAGCGCACGATGGCGACCTCGCCCGTGTCGAAGCGACCTGGGTGCTCGCGGCCGCGTTAGTGCGCGAAGCGGCGCGCGATCCGGCGGGGCGCGCGGTGCTGGAGCGCGAAGCGCGCAGTTACGTGCAACAACTCGCCGCCCGCTATCCGGGCAATCCCGTCTTCCAGCGATTCCTGCGCGAGACGTCAGTTGTCGGACGGAAGCAGCTGCGAGCGCTAGCGAGTGAACCGGTAGGAGCGCCGGCTTGTCCCGCGGCGGCTGCGGTTCCCCTGGCGGCGATCAGGAGGCGTGAGCGCCGCGAGTTTGCCGAGCATGTTGTGCACGTGACTCTTGACGGTGTTGGTCGCGATGTTGAGCCGCTGCGCGATTTCTTTGTTGCCCAATCCGGCCGCGATCAAGTCTTTGATTTCCTGCTCGCGCTTCGTGAGACGAACGGAGCTCGGGCTCGAGGCTGGAGCGGATGCGACGTCGCGGCTGCGACCACCTTCGATAGACCGGAGCGCTGGGGGCGGCGGAAGATCGGTGCCGCTGGCGACCGAGCGAATGGCCTTGACGATGTCATCGGCCGTCGCGTCTTTCATGATGAATCCATTCGCGCCGCCTTCGATGAACTGATGCACGTCTTGCTGCGCCGGAACGAAATCCATCACGATCGCTTTCGTGTCGGGCGCCTGCGTCTTGATATTCGAGAGGAACGTCTGGCTGTCGCCATTGGAGAGCGCGGCATCGAGCAGCACGACCTGCGGTTTGGCTTCCCGCAATTGCTGCGTCCCCGCGCTGGCATTCTCGACCGCCGAGACCACGTCGACGTCGGGATACGCCGCGAGCAACCGGCTCAATCCGTCGCGCATCAGACGATTGTCTTCGATGACGAGCACGCGAATGCGCGCCGCGCCGGTCGTTCCGACGGGCTGCATTGCGGCACGCCGTTCCGCCCGGCGCCGGTTCACTGCGCCTTCGCGTTCCGACATGCGGTTTTCGATTCCGCGCCTACGCTGTGGCGACACTCGACGTTCGACGCGACGAATTGTCCAAGGCACACGTACCCCCGTCTGAGCGCAATTTATGAGCCCCCGGTTTCCCCGCGGCAGGCCCCAAGGGGATTAGTTGATTCGTGGCGGATCCCTCTTTTAGCTTAGGCCGGATGAAGCAATCCGAGACGCTGCGCCGCGTGGCACTCCTGCTGGCAATCGCAGCGGTTTACTATTTGGCTGCAAAAGCGGGCCTCCGCTTTGCCTATGCGAACAGCAGTGTGAGCACCGTATGGCCCCCCAGCGGTATCGCATTGGCCGTGTTTGTCCTCTTCGGATATCGGGTATGGCCGGCCATCCTGGGGGCGGCTTTTCTCGCCAACCTTACGACCACGGGTGTCGTGGCGTCCTCGATCGGCATCGCCCTTGGCAACACGCTCGAGGGGTTGCTCGGCTCCTACCTCGTCAACCGGTTCGCGCGTGGGGGCCGCGTGTTCGATCGCGTGCGCGACATCTTTCGTTTTGCGTTGCTCGCGGCGCTGGTCAGTACGGTGGCGAGTGCGACGATCGGTGTGGCGTCGCTCCTGCTCGATGGGCAAGTCGCCTGGCCGGCGGCAGGTCGCCTCTGGTTGACGTGGTGGCTGGGCGATGCCGTCGGCGACATCGTGTACGCGCCCCCGTTGATTCTGTGGATCGGCCTGAAGCCGATGCCGCGGCTTACCGTGCGTCAGACGCTTGAAGCCATCGTCGCCGCGTGCGCCACGGCGCTGGTGACGTTCGCCATCTTCGGCGGCGTCTTTCCGGAGCGCCACTACGCATTGACCGTATTGGTCTGGCCCGTGCTGATCTGGGTCACGTTCCGTTTCGGGCCGCGCGAAGCGGCGACCGCGATTCTGATCGTCTCCGTCGTCTCCATTCTGCAAACGCTGCATGGCTTCGGTCCGTTTGCCCGCCTGTCCCGCACCGAATCGTTCGTCCTGCTGCAGGTGTGGACCGGCGTCATGGCCGTGACGAGTCTCGTGCTGGCCGCGGTCGTGGCGTCGCAGCGTGACATCGAAGGCACGTGGCGCGAGCTCGCCGTCACCGATCCGTTGACGGGACTCGCCAACCACCGCCAGCTGGTGCAGTCGCTCGAGTCGGAGATCAAGCGCTCGCGCCGTACCGCGCAGCCGCTCGCGGTCGTGCTGCTCGACCTCGACGGCCTGAAGCAGATCAACGATCGCCACGGCCACCTCGCGGGTAGCCTCGCCATTCGCCGCGTCGCCGAGGCGCTGCTCGGCTCGTGCCGCGCCACGGATACGGCGGCGCGCTTCGGCGGGGACGAGTTCGCGCTCGTGCTCCCGGAGACCGGCGAAGCCGCGGCGTGGCACGTGGCGCGCGGCGTGGTGAATCGGCTGGCTACGGACGCCGAAAAACCGAACCTCTCGATCAGCGTGGGGGTAGCAGTCTATCCTGGCCACGGCGAGACGGTTGAGGCGCTGCTGAACGCGGCCGATGTCGCGTTGTACGAGACCAAGGAACGTCGTAAGAGTAAGGCCGCGGGCCTTGCTCCCTAACCTGCCCCAACTAGGTTTCGACCCATGGAATCCAAGCGAAGCAGCATGAGCGTATCGACGCGCGCTTCCGAAGCGCCGGCCCTGTCCGAATCGTCCGCCGGCCTGCTGCGCGAGCTGGTGGCCCACCTGCGGCAGAACCGCACGCAGTTGCGCGAGGAATGGGCGCGGCGCATCACGCGTGCCGAGCTGCTGACGGCGATGACGGAAGAGGAAATCTTCGCCGAAGCGACGGCCGTGTACGACAACTACGTGGAAGCGCTCGAAACCGGAACGTTCGAAGCCCTGCAAGCGTACTCACGGCGGCTGTCGGAGCGAATCATCCCGCGCGGCGTCGAAACGGATGAAGTCGTCGGGATCGTGCTGTTACTGCGTGACGTGCTGGCCCGCTCGCTGTTCAACAAATACCAAGACAACGTCGAAAAGCTGAACCGGATTCTCGACAGCTACGAGCCCGCCGCGAACCGCATCGCGAACACGGTGGCCGTCGGATTCGTCGAAGAGCGCGAGCGCATCATCCGCCAGCAACAGGAAGCGATCCGCGAGCTGTCCACGCCGGTGCTTCAGGTGCGCGAGCGGCTGCTCATTCTGCCGATCATCGGCGTCATCGACCCGCAGCGCGCCCGGCAGCTCACCGAGCAGCTGCTGCGTGCGATTCGCGCGAACCGCGCCAAAGTCGTCGTGATCGACGTGACCGGTGTGGCCGCCATGGACTCCGGCGTCGCGAACCACTTGGTGCAAACCGTCGAAGCGTCGCGGCTCCTCGGCGCCACGGTCATCGTGACCGGCTTGTCGCCGGAGATTGCGCAGACGCTCGTGACGATCGGCGTCGACCTGAGTGAAATGGCGACCGTCGGCGACCTGCAGGGAGGCATCGAAGAGGCAGAGCGGCTGCTCGCCGATCGGGCGCCGGCAACGACGCCGGCGCGCGAAATCGCGCCGGAATCGTCGCGCTAGCCACCTCCCCTCTCCCACCAGCGAGCGGAGGACGCAGTGGAAGTACCAATTCTGCGGCAAGGGCAATATCTCATTGCCTCGATTCAGTCCGCCCTCACCGACGCCGATCTTTCTCACCTTCGCGAAGCGCTGATCGCCCAGGTGGGGCGCTCGCGTTGCCGTGGGGTCATCGTCGACGTCACCGCGCTCGACGTCATGGATTCCTTCGCCGTGCGCACACTGCGCGACATCGCGCACATGGCCCGGCTGCGCGGCGCCGAGACCGTCATCGTCGGCATCCAGCCCGACGTCGCGTTCGCGATGGTGCAGCTCGGTCTGACGCTCAAAGGCGTCGCGACCGTGCTGGACTTGGAAGAGGGGCTGGCCTTCCTGAATCGTCGCACCGAAGAACGCATGTTCGAAACCAAACCAAAGAAGCCGAGCGGCCGTGGGTGAAGAGCTTCGCCTGCCGATCGCCGCGGACGTCGATGTCGTCGAAGCCCGCCAACAAGGCCGCGCCCTAGCGGCGGTCGCCGGATTCTCCAGCGGCGAGCAAACGGTCATTGCCGCCGCCATCTCGGAAATCGCGCGCAACATCCTGATGTACGCGAAGAAGGGCGAGGTCATTCTCAGTCTCGCTCAGAACGGCGACCGCCAGGGCGTTATCGTCGTCGCGAAGGATCAAGGGCCGGGCATTCCGGACATCGAGCGCGCCATGCAGTACGGCTACTCGACGTCGCACGGCGTGGGCGCGGGATTGCCCGGCGCGAAGCGGCTGATGGACGAGTTCGAGGTGGACTCGGTCGTCGGGCAGGGCACCACGATCACCATGAAAAAATGGCGGCGGTCGATTTGAAGATCGACACCGGCGTCGCTACCCTGCCGCTTCCCGGTGAGCCCGAATCGGGCGACCTCTCACTGGTGAAGCGGATCGGGAGCGGCACCCTCGTCGCCGTCGTGGATGGGCTCGGACATGGACAGGAAGCCGCTTCGGCCGCGCACGCGGCGGTCAGCGCGCTCGATCGACACGCGCGCGAGCCGTTGCTCGACATCGTGAAACGCTGTCACACCGCGCTCCTCGGCATGCGCGGCGTCGTTCTGGGGCTCGCGTACTTCGATCTGCACGGATCGACGATGACCTGGCTCGGCGTCGGCAATGTCATCGGTGTGCTGCTGCGCGCGGATCAGGCGAGCCGTCCGCCGCGGGTGACTTTGGTGCCGGTGGCGGGCATCCTCGGCTCGGAGTTGCCGAATGCAACCACGCGCACCATCAACCTCATGCGCGGGGACACCTTGATTCTCGCATCGGACGGCATCAAGGACGGATTTGCCGAAGGACTGACACTCTCCGGGACGCCGCAAATGATGGCTGATGGAATTCTCTCCAAGCATGCCAAAGGCAACGACGACGCGCTCGTGCTGGTAGCACGCTACGCCCCCTGATCCCTCGGACATCGCTGCAACTACGCCGGCGCGCCCCGCCGGCTCGCTGACCGTCGGCCCGCTGCGTCTCGTCGTACTCCGTCTCGCCGCACCCGCCGTCGCCATGATGGCGTGCCACTTCTCTTTCAACTTGATCGACAGCATTTGGGTCGGCCATCTGATCGGCCCGGCGGCACTCGCTGCCGTCTCGACCGCCGGATTTTATGTCTGGGTAGCGCTCAACCTGGGCGAAATGGTGGAGATCGGACTCACCGCGGTCGCGGCCCGACGGCATGGAGAAGGTGATCCGGAGCGGGCGGCGCGCGCGGGGGCCGCGGCGGTGGCCTACGCGCTCGTGGCCGGACTGGTCGTGAGCGTTGTCGGGCTGCTGGTTGCGCGCTCGATGTTTCGGCTCATGACCGTCCCGCCCGAGGTCGCCAGACTGGGCCGCGCGTATCTCGGCACCTGGCTGCTCGGCGGGCCGCTGGTCTTCGGCTTCTTCGCGATCGAAGCCACGTTCCGCGCCGCGGGCGACACGCGCACGCCGTTTCTGATGCTCGCGGGGTCGGTGTGCGTCTCGATTGTCCTCGATCCCTTGTTGATCGCTGGCGTAGGGCCCTTTCCCCGGCTTGGGGTCGAGGGCGCGGCGCTTGCGTCAGTGATGGTACGAGGCGGGGGGTTTCTGGTGGGACTCGTGATCGCGCTCAAACGCCGACTGCTGCGCATCGCGGCGCCGGACTGGCGCACGCTGCCCACCATCCTCCGCATCGGCATGCCGCTGTCGCTCGCCGGTGTGCTGCTATCCGTGATCTACATGTGGCTCACGCGTTTCACCTCCCGCTTCGGCACGCCGGCGCTCGCGGCGCTCGGTGTGGGACATAAGATGGAAGGGCTCGGGTTCATTGCGATCAGCGGATTTGCGCTGGCGGCGAGCGCTCTCGTGGGACAGAACTTGGGTGCGCGGCAGGAAGCGCGCGCGCAGGAAGCGGTACGCTTGACGGTCGGTTACTGCCTGGTAGTCACCATCACGACTGCTGTTGTTTTCCTCCTTATTCCGGACCGGCTCGTCGCACTCTTCACCTCGGATCCGGCGGTCATCGAGGATGGCGTGTTGTACCTGCGGGTGATCGCGTTCGCGCAAATCGGCCAGAGCTTCGAGCTCATTCTCGAGGGCGCGCTAGCCGGTGCGGGGTACACGTTCTGGCCTCAAATCGTGAGTACGACACTGACCGGGATGCGGATCCCGCTGGCGGCCTGGTGGTCGCGCGGATTGGGCTTGCTGGGGATTTGGCTGGCGTTGAGTGTCACGGCGATCGCGCGCGGCATCGCCATGATACTGTTTTGGAAGAGCGGGAGGTGGCGTGCCATCAAGGTCTAATGCGGGCCATTGATGCCTATCATCACGCTCCTCACCGACTTCGGCACCGCCGATAGCTACGTCGCTGAAGTGAAGGGCGCGCTGCTGTCACGCCTGTCTCACGTGACCATCGTCGACATCAGTCATGAGATTCCACCGGGCAACGTTCGCGCGGGACAGTACCTGTTAAGTCGCGCCTGGCGACATTTCCCGGAGGGAACCGTGCACCTTGCGGTCGTGGATCCGGGCGTCGGCACCGAGCGTCACATCCTCGCCGCGGACAGCTCCGGCCACCGTTTCGTTGCTCCGGACAATGGTCTCTTGTCCTTCCTCCCGGAGGGGGCAAGATTCGTCTCCCTGCCAATTCCGGCTGGTGCGGCCCCCACGTTTCACGGTCGGGACGTCGTCGCACCCGCGGCCACATCGCTCGCCAATGGTGCCACGCTGGACTCGCTCGGCACGGCTGTCACCCATCCACATCGGGCACCACTCCCGACCCCGTACTTTGATGGCGCCGCAGCAGTCGGCGAAGTGATCTACGTCGATCACTTTGGTACGCTCATCTCGAACATCCCCCCGTCCGCAATGAAGCCTGGCGCGCGGATCCGGGTGGCGGGTATCGATGTTGGAACGCTGCGGCGCACATTCGCGGATACGACGCGCACTGCGCTTGTGGCATTCGCAGGATCTGGTGGGACGATTGAAATCGCGGTGCGCGAGGGGAGTGCGGCGGAGCAGTTGAAGGTCGGGGTTGGGGCGGAGGTCAGAACCGTTACGCTATGAAGTCCCCCGAAGGCGTCGGCACCTTCACCTTCGCCATCACCCGATCGCCAAACCCAGCCCGCGGTGCGAAGCGGGGAAGCTGAACCAGTTCGAGGATAACCTTGCGCTCGCGCCCGGCTTCGACCCGGCACAGCGAGCAATCGGCGAGATGGATGGCCCGGGCGGCCGGGAGGAGGCCCTGCGCCCAGAGCTCGATTTCATCGGTAGTGAGGTGATTGGTCAGGTCGATCATTGGTGCCCCTACGGCCTGGGATAAAGGCCGGTTTCAGTCGCGCCGATCCTCGAGATATCCCCGCAATTCGTTGCGGGCCCGATGGATATAGGTCTTTACCGTGCCCAGCGGCAAATCCAGCGTCTCAGCGATCTCCTCGTACGAATAGCCCTCCACATGGCGCAACATGATACAGGAGCGGTATTCGGGTCGCAGCCGCGCTATGGCGCGCTCGATCGCCGTGCCGAGCTCGCGACTTTCGACTTCATCGAGCGGGCTCTCGGCGCGATCGCCCAGCTGCAGCTGGGTCGCGCGCATCTGGTCGGGCGTCTCGGCGTTGGGTGAGCCATCGAGGGAGAGCGTGTCGAGATTCTTGCGCCGGAGGTGATCGATCGCCGCGTTGTTTGCGATCTTGAAAATCCACGACGAGAACTTGAACTCGGGCCGATACGATTTGATCCCGTTCAGGACCTTGATGAAGGTTTCCTGCGCGAGATCTTCGGCGAGCGCGCGATCGCGCACCATCCGGTAGACCAGCGAAAACACCGGACGCTCATAGCGGCGGACCAGCTCGCGGAACGCGGCCTCGTGACCCTGCTTTGCCCACGCGACGACCTGCTGATCGCTGGCGTCGCTCAGGTGGTCCGGCCTATCTTTCGCGCCTATGCCTCGTTCTCCCGCCTACGTGCGTGGCATGTTCACGGCGATCGCCCCGCGGTATGACTTCCTGAATCACCTGCTGAGCCTCAACGTGGACCGCTCCTGGCGTCGCGCCGCCGTGGCGCGACTCGGCTGGGAGGCGAAGCCGGACGGCACCTATCTCGATCTCTGCGCCGGCACACTCGATCTCGCCGCGGAGCTCGCGCGCCGGGACGGGTTTCGTGGCCGGGTGATCGGTGCCGACTTCGTGCTCCCGATGCTGGCTCTCGGCCGCGGCAAAGCGCCGCGCACCGTTCCCGTCGCGGCTGACGCTTTGGCGCTGCCATTTCGTGCCGCGCACTTCGACGGCGCCCTCGTCGGCTTCGGCGTCCGCAACCTCGGCGATCTCGATGCCGGCCTGCGTGAAGCGGCCCGGGTGCTGAAACCGGGTGCGCGCTTCGTCATTCTCGAATTCGCCACGCCCCGCTTCGCGCCGCTCCGGGCCGTCTACCTCTTCTATTTTCGCCGGATTCTGCCGGCGATCGGGCGACTGGTGTCGAAACATAGAGAGGCCTATACCTACCTGCCAGAGTCGGTGCTTGCATTCCCCGAGCCGGAGGCATTGTCGCAGCGCCTGGTCGCCGCCGGGTTCTCGCGTGTCGGCTTCGAGCGACTGACCGGCGGGATCTGCGCCGTCCATCATGGCACTCGATAATCTGCGCGCCTTTATCGGCGCGATCGACGCGGCGGGCGATCTCGTCCGCGTCGATCATGCAGTCTCCGTGGACAAGGAAATCACTGAAATCGCCGATCGCTGCATGAAAGCGCCGCAGGGAGGCCCCGCGCTGCTGTTTGCGCGGCCGACGCTACGCGGCGGCGGCGCGTCGCGCTATCCCGTTGCGGTGAACTTGTTCGGTTCGGAGCGTCGCATGGCCATGGCGCTCGGCGTCGAATGCCTCGATCACGTCGGGGGACGGATCGCCGAGCTGACCGCGCTCAAAGTGCCCGAGGGGCTGCTCGGCAAGCTCGCGATGCTGCCGCGTCTCGCGGAAGTGGCGAAGTTTCCGCCCAAAATGGTGGGCCGCCCCGCTTGCCAGGAAATAGTGATCAAGGGCGCTGACGTGGACTTCGCGCAATTCCCGGTCCCGATCTGCTGGCCGGAGGACGGCGGCTCCTACATCACCCTTGGCGGCGTGATCACGAAGGATCCCGGCACCGGCACGCGCAATGTCGGGATGTATCGGGTGCAGGTCCTCGGCAAGAACGAGCTCGCGATGCACTGGCAGCGGCATAAGGTGGGAGCCGCGCACTGGCGCGCGATGGCGGAGCGGGGTGAAACGATGTCGGTGGCGATCGCGCTGGGTGGGGATCCCGCGAGTATCTATGCCGCCTCCGCGCCGCTTCCGCCGACCATCGACGAGTTCTTGTTCGCGGGATTTTTGCGCGGGGAACCGGTGCGGCTCGCCAAAGCGGTCACATCAGACCTCGAGATCCCCGCCGAAGCGGAAATCGTGATTGAGGGCTACATCGACCCGCGCGAAGCATTGGTGCTGGAAGGACCGTTTGGCGATCACACGGGATTCTATTCGCTCGCGGATTATTACCCGAAGGTCCATGTCACTGCGGTGACGTTGCGGAACGAGCCGATCTGGCCGCACACGATCGTGGGGCGGCCGCCGATGGAAGACTTTTATCTCGGTCATGCAACCGAGCGCATCTTCCTGCCGTTGCTCCGTCTCACCATCCCCGAAATCGTCGACCTGCACATGCCGGCGGAGGGGATCTTCCATAACCTCGTCTTCGTGAGCATCGACAAGCAGTATCCGGGGCAGGCGTACAAGGTGATGAATGGCTTGTGGGGGCAGGGGTTGATGGCACTCGCGAAGGTGATCGTTGTGGTCGACAAAGATGTCAACGTGCGCGATCCGAAGGAAGCGTGGTGGGTGGCGCTGAATCACATCGATCCCGAACGCGACGTGCGGTTCACGATGGGCCCGATCGACGTGCTCGACCATTCGAGCCGCGGCTTCACGTACGGCTCGAAGATGGGCATCGACGCAACAAAGAAATGGAAAGAAGAAGGCTTCTCACGGGAATGGCCGAATAAAATCGTCATGGATGCGGAGACGAAGCAGCGCGTCGACGCGATGTGGAAGGATCTGGGAATTGACCTCGAGTCGTGAAGGGCAGACGTTCGCGGGTGAGTCTCTGCTCGTGCGCTACATCAACTTCGTCAAGCTGCCGCACACGCTGTTCGCACTGCCGTTCGCCTTGCTGGGCATCGTCGTGGCCTCGTACCGGAAACCGGTCACCTGGCGCCACGTCGTTCTGGTCACGATCGCGTTCACCGCGGCACGATTCGTGGCGATGGGGTTCAATCGCATCGCCGATCGCCGGCTGGACGCCCGCAACCCGCGCACCCAGGGACGCGAGCTGCCGGCGTCGCGGCTGACGCTGAGCCAGGCGTGGGCTGCGGTCCTCGGTGCGATGGTGCTTTTCTTATGGTCAGCGTGGGCCTTGAACCCGTTGTGCGCCGCGCTCGCGCCGATCGCGCTGATTTGGATCGCCACGTACAGTTACACGAAGCGGTTCACTCATTGGTCGCACGTGTGGCTTGGCGTATCGCTCGCCATCGCGCCGGTCGGCGGCTATGTCGCGGTGACGGGGCAGTGGAGCGATCCGTGGTGGCTGCTCGTGTTGATTGCCCTAGCGGTCGTGTGCTGGGTCGCGGGGTTCGACATTTTCTACGCGCTGCAAGACGAAGCGTTCGATCGGGCCGAGCGACTGCGTTCGCTCGTGGTGCGGCTGGGCCAGGCTCGGGCGATTCGAGTGGCCAAGCTCCTGCACGGGCTCACCATCGTCGCGCTCGTCGCGTTCGGCTCCAGCGCCGGACTCGGCGTCCCGTATTACGCCGGCATCGGGATTGGGGCGGGCCTCATCCTGTGGGAGCACCAGCTCGTGCGGCCGGGCGATCTGTCGCGCCTCGACGCGGCGTTTTTCACCGCCAACGGAATCGTCAGTATCGTCGTGTTTCTGGGGGCGTTGGTGGACCGGCTCCTATGAGAGCCGTGCGCGGTGCGCGGTTCGCCGCACGCAGGAAACCTGATCCACCGAAGGATTTCCGGCGCACTGCGCACGGCGTACCACGCACACCTGCTCCACCGCAGCCGCCCCGCCACCCGAAACGTTCCCCCACGCCGAATCGTCGCGGGCGCTAGGGCGTCGGCTTGTCTCCCAAGCCGGCGAGGTCCAGCAAGAAGGCATACTCGAACGCCACGTCGTGCCAGCGCTTATAGCGTCCCGATGATCCCCCGTGACCGGCTTCCATGTTCGTTCGCAGGATCAGCCGATTGGTGTCGGTTTTCATGGCGCGCAGCCGGGCGGTCCATTTCGCCGGCTCGACATAGAGAACCTGCGTGTCGTACAGGCCGGCCGTGATCAGCAGATTCGGGTACGGCTTGTGCTCGACGTTGTCATACGGGGAGTACGACAGCATGTAGCGGTAGTAGGTCGAGTCGTTGGGATTGCCCCACTCGTCGTATTCGCCGGTGGTGAGTGGAATCGACGCGTCCATCATGGTCGTGATCACATCCACATACGGCACCGCGGCGATGATGCCTTTGAACAACTCGGGCCGCATGTTGGTCACGGCGCCCATCAACAATCCGCCGGCGCTGGCGCCCCGAGCAAAGAGCCGATCGGGCGCGGTCAAACCTCGGCGCACTAAATCATCGGCGACGTCGACAAAATCGGTGAAGGTATTCTTCTTGTGGAGCTGGCGGCCGTCTTCGTACCAGCCGCGTCCCATCTCCGATCCTCCACGAATGTGCGCGATCGCAAACACGAAACCCCGGTCGAGCAGTGAGAGCCGGTCCGACGAAAATGCCGGATCGCTGCTCGCTCCGTAGGATCCGTAGCCCGTCAACAACAGTGGCGCGGGGCGGGCAGTGCCCTTCCGGTATACGATCGACACCGGCACGCGGGCACCGTCGCGCGCCGTCGTGTAGAGCCGTTCGGTGACGTAATTCGCCTGATCGAAGCCACCCAGGATCTGGTCGCGCTTGAGCAGCGTCTTCCGGCGCGTGCTCATGTCGTAGTCGTACGTGGTTGTCGGCGTCGTGAGGGACGTGTAGACGAAACGCAGCACGCGCGTATCGAACTGGCGGTTCGTACTGACGTAGGCGAGGTACGCCGGCTCGCCGAACTCGAGATAGTGCTCGTTCCGCCCGGTCCAGGGACGCACCCGCAGCTGCACGAGGCCATCCTTGCGCTCGCTCAGCACGAGGTACTCCCGAAAAATATCGAAGTCCTCGAGCAGCACATCCGGCCGGTGCGGAATGACTTCCTGCCAGTTGTCACGGCCGGGATGGGCCACCGGCGTGCGCATCAGGCGAAAGTTCTTGGCGTGATCATTGGTGCGAATGTAGAACGAGTCGCCGAAATGGTCGGCGAAGTATTCGTGCCCGCGCTCCCGCGGGATGAGGACGCGGAACGGCGCGCCGGGTTGATCAGCGCGGACGTAGCGGAACTCGGTCGCCATCGTCTGCTCCGAGAAAATCATCACATACTGCCGCGACTTGGTCTTGAACACCGAGGTGTAGTACGTCTCATCGGTGTCTTCGAAGACCAGCGGGTCACTGGCGACCGGCGTGCCGAGCGTATGGCGGTAGATGCGGCTGGGACGCAGTGACACGGAATCCGGTTTCGTGTAAAACAGCGTGCGGTTGTCCTCCGCCCACGCCATGCTGCCAATGACGCTCGGGATGACGTCAGGAAGCACCTCGCCTGTGCGCAGATTCTTCACGTACACTGTGCCGACGCGGCCCCCGGTGGTGTCCACGAGATACGCCAGGAGGTCCTCACCGGAGCTGATTTGCCAGTCTCGTACCAGGAGAGTCGCTTTGCCCTCGGCGAGCGCGTTCGCGTCGATCATGACTTCTTCACGCGCGGCGAGGGACCCGCGCTTGCGCGCATAGATCGGATAATTCTTCCCCTCGACCAGGCGTGTGTAGTAGAAGTAATTGCCCTCACGAAACGGGACTGACTGATCGTTCTGAAGAACGCGCCCCTTCAACTCCTCATAGAGTCGATCCTGCAGCGCCGCGGTGTGCGCCATGACGGCGCCGGTATACGCATTCTCGTCCTGGAGGTACTTGATGACCTCGGGGTTGTCTCGCTCCTTGAGCCAATAGTACTGGTCGACTCGGACGTTGCCGTGCTCGTTGAATTGGTGCGGTCGCACCGCTGCAACCGGCGGCGCCGGCGCCTGCTGGACGGCGAGGGCGAATGCGAGAGCGCGAAGAGCGAACATCGGAGCCTCAGGTGAAGGGGAGGACGGCGTCTCGAATTAACGGCGGCGCGAGAGACATAGCCAGAGGGTATGTTTCGGGCCGTCATGGGTGCTTCCAAGTCGCCGCTCGTGCTCGCCATCACCGGCGCTTCCGGCGCGCCGTACGCGGTGCGCCTGCTCGAGATGCTGTCGGCTCATCACGTGCCAACCTGGCTTCTAATCTCACGGCACGGGTGGCGACTGCTCGCTGAAGAGTGTGGAATCAAGGACGAAGCCGGACTCAAGAAGGCGACGGGCGGCGACTGGGCGAGCGTTCGCATGTTCAGCGATGACGACCGCGGCGCCGAGCCCGCATCGGGATCGGTGCAGACCCTGGGAATGGTGGTGTGCCCCTGTTCCATGGGGACCTTGGCCGCGATCGCGCACGGCACGAGCCGGTCGCTGATCGAGCGCGCGGCGGACGTCACGCTAAAAGAGCGGCGCAAGCTCGTGGTCGTGCCGCGCGAGACACCGCTGTCAGTTGTGCACCTGCGGAACATGACGTTGGCGGCCGAAGCCGGGACGGTGATCCTGTTCGCGGCGCCGGGATTCTATCAGCGGCCCAAGCAAGTCGGCGAGTTGGTGGATTTTGTCGTGCAGCGGATCGTGGATCACTTCGGTCTCGATATTCAGCTGCTGAAGCGCTGGGAGGGCTAGCCTGGACGTCCGCGAGCTGCTGTCGCGCGATGTCACGCCCGCGCTCTATCAGGAGATCCGGGCGCTGTGGAAGGCGCACTCGATCGCCGAGGACAAGCGGGATATCGCCGGTTTGATCGCGACACTCACGCCGACGTGCGTCTACGAGGTGTTCCCAGACGGGGCGCGATGGGAAGGGCACGCGGGCGCCACGCGCTTTTACACGGAGCTCTTGGGAGCGTTTCCGGACATCCATTTCGACCTGCAGAACATCGTCATCGGCCCGCAGGGCGTGTGCGAGGAGGCACAGGTGACCGGTACGCACAAAGGTCAGTGGCTCGACGGCGCGCCCACCGGCCAGCGCATGACGTTTCGCGTCGTGATCTTCTTTCCGTGGGACACTAAGGGACGCAAGTTCGCCGGCGAACGCGTGTTCGTGTCGCCGTGATCGCGCTCCTCGCGGGTCTCGCGATTGTCTCGCTCGCGCAGGACACGGCGCCCCCGCGCTATACCCATGCCGACACGTTGCGCGGCTCCAACGGACCCGCGCGCGCGTGGTGGGACGTGCAGTTCTACGACCTCCACGTGCGGGTGAACCCGCGCGATTCGAGCATCAGCGGTTGGAATGGCATTACCTACCGCGTTCTGCGCCCCGCTGCGGAGATGCAAATCGATCTCCAGGTGCCGCTCGAAGTGGACAGCATTATGCAGGACCGCAGAAAGCTCACGTATCGCCGCGATGGCAACGCGTTCTTCGTGACGCCCGCCGCACGCCAGCGGGCAGGCCAGCCTCGCACCGTCACGGTGTGGTATCACGGCAAGCCGCGCGTCGGGAAGCGACTTCCATGGGACGGCGGATTCACGTGGTCCCAGGACAGCCTGGGCCATTTATGGATCGCGACCGCGAATGAGGGTTTGGGCGCCAGCGTCTGGTGGCCTAACAAGGACTACCTGGGCGACGAGCCGGACAGCCAGCGTATCGCGATCACCGTGCCCGATTCGATGATCGACGTCTCGAACGGCCGGCTGCGGAGCACGACGCAAAACCGTGACGGGACCGCCACGTACGAATGGTTCGTCACGAACCCCATCAACCACTACGACGTCGCGATCAATGCGGGTCGTTACACGCACGTCAGCGACACGCTGAACGCCGAGTCGGGACGACTGACGGTCGACTTCTGGCCGCTCGCCTACCATGCAGACACGGCTCGCAAGCAGTTCCAGCAGGTCATTCCGATGCTGCACTGCTACGAGCGCTGGTTCGGGCCGTATCCGTGGTACGCCGATGGCTACAAGCTCGTCGAGACGCCGCATCTCGGCATGGAGCATCAGAGTGCGATCGCCTACGGCAACCACTTCCTCAACGGCTACCTGGGCCGCGACCTGTCACGCACCGGGCTCGGCCTCCAGTGGGATTTCATCATCGTCCATGAAAGCGCGCACGAGTGGTGGGGCAACAACATCTCGGCGCAGGATCACGCGGAGATGTGGTTGCACGAGAGCTTCGCCAATTACGCCGAGGGGATTTATACGGAATGCCGGCTCAGCAGGAGCGCGGGCGCGGCGTACATGATTGGGGCGCGCGCGGGCGTGCGCAACGACAAGCCGATCATTCCCGACTATGGCGTGAACGCGCAGGGTTCAGGCGACATGTATCCCAAAGGTGGGAACATGCTGCACACGATTCGCGCCATTATCGATGACGACGCGAAGTGGCGCGATATCCTGCGCGGGCTGAATAAGACTTTCTACCACCAGACGGTGACGGCGAAACAGGTAGAGGACTACATCAGCCGCGAAGCCGGGATCGATCTGAGCAAGGTGTTCGCCCAATATCTCACGACGACCCGCATCCCGGTATTCGAGTATCGCGTGCAGGACGGCACGCTGTCGTACCGTTGGACCGATGTGGTCCCGGGATTCGACATGCCGCTGCGCGTGAATATTCCGGGGCTGGGGACGCGGCTCCTGCATCCCACGGAGGCATGGCAGGCGCTCGAGGGCGCGTCACCTCGGGCTGCGGAGCTGACCGTCGACGAGAATTTCTACGTGAAGATGCGGTGAGACTGGGCATTATCTCCGATACTCACGGGATGCTGCGCCGCGAGGTGTTCGACGTGTTCCGGGAGGTCGATCACATTCTTCACGGCGGCGACGTGGGGAAGTGGGACGTGATGGTTGAGCTGCAAGCCATCGCCCCGGTGGCGGCCGTCTATGGCAACAGCGACGACTCCGAGATTCGCGCCAAGCTGCCGCAGGTCGCCGAGATCGAGCTGGACGGATTTCTGATCGTGGTGACCCACGGCGACCAGTTCGGCAGTCCCAATCCGGCCAAGTTGCACGAAGCTTTTCCCGCCGCAGAAATCATCATCTACGGACACAGTCACCGGCCGTTGCTCGAGCTGGTCGATAAGACCGTGACGGTAATGAATCCGGGTGGGGCAGGGGCGCCGCGATTCGGGATTCCGCCGAGCGTGGGGATACTCGAGCTCGAGGCGGGGATTCCGCCGCGGGGGAGGATTGTGACGCTCAACGCATCGCGATCACGCGGGGACGCAGCCGGAGGTAGGCGATAATGCCTTTCGGCATCCTGCTGCCGTAAAAGACTCGCAACTGTTCCGGCACGAAATCGACGTTTCCGCGCGCGCCTGCCCACGCGTCGACTCCCCGCCACCTGAACAGCGCCCGCGCGTACCCGAGTGCCACCGTTCCCACGTTGAGCTCAGGACTGACAGACCCCACAAGCCCTAACTCCTCGGCCGTGCGCCGGACATACTCCGTCCGGCCGAATAGCGCTGCGTGGAGATACACTGAGACTCGTTTCGAGGGGGGCCGTGGAGCACGCGCCCGCTGGGGCGGGACGCAGTATAGAGGAAAGAGAGATTCAGGCGATGGAGCGCGGATTCACTGTCAGGCGCAAGGTATACGAATCGAGCTTGGCGCCCGAATACTCGAAGTTCGTCCGATCCTCATCCGCGTGCGCGCCATTGAACACGGATCCTTCGAGACGCACCTGCCGCGTGAATAAACCCACAGTAGCAAAATCAACAACCGCGGCGCGCGATCCTTTGGCGCAACACACAAACGACCGCCGGTCGCTAGAGCGTTACGGCCCGCCGTTCGGCGAATGATGCGGATGCGCGGCCTGCTTGCGCTTGCGCCGATCCGACACCGCGATCGTAAACAGCAGTAACAGTCCACCCGCCACGGCCGCCAGGAAGAACAGCATCGCCAGACCGGGATAGCCGAGGATCGTGAACGACGTCGGGATCCGCATAAGCATCGCGGCGCCGACGATCAATGCCGCAAGCACCAGCCCGACCGTGATTCGGTTGGCCACGGTCTGTAACCCCAGCATGAAGCCGTGGGCGTCGATGCCGGTGTCGAGCTTGAAGCCGAGCTTGTTGTCCGCCGTCGCGTCCAGAATCTTGTTGACCCGCGCCGGCAGTCGCGTGACCAGATCCTTCACCTCGAGCAGGCCGGCGTAGACGTTGCCGGGTGACACCGTCTTCAGCATACGCTGGCGCATGATCCGCGAGGAATTGCGCTGAATCGAAGAGCTGGGGTCGAACTCGGGCGCGAGAATCCGGCCGATCCCGTCGAGATTCAATAGTGCCTTGCCGAGGACCGTGAGCTCGGGCGGCATCCGGATGCCGGTCTCGCCGGCATGCTTCGCCACCTCCAGAAATACTTTTCCTACCTGTAGCTCACCGAGCGTCGTATCCTGAGCCTGTACGACCACCTGTTCCACGCGGCGCCGGAACTCCTTCTCATGAAATTCCGACGAGATCTCGCCGATCTTGATCGCGACATCGGCCGCGTCGTCGGCACGGGCCTCGCTGATCGCCAGCGCCAACTGGAGCAGCTGCTCCTGCAGCCGCGGCGCAAGGCGGGCGACCATGCCAAGGTCGAGCAGGGCGATCCGGCCGTCCATGGTAATGAAGACATTGCCGGGATGCGGATCGGCGTGAAAGAAGCCATCGATGAAGATCTGCTTCATGTAGGCCCGAAACAGCTCCTCGGCCAGCGCGTCGCCGTTGACTTCCAGCAACGCGACGGGACTCAAGCTGTTGACCTTTTGGCCCTCGATGTGATCCATCGTCAGCACGCGCGTCGTCGTGTAATCGGGAACCGGGCGCGGCACGACGATCTGCTCGAACTCCGCCAGGTTGTCAGCCAGCGTTGTGAGGTTGTGCGCCTCACGCCGGTAGTCGAGCTCGGCAATCAGCGTCTTCCGGAACTCGTCGATCATGTCGGAGAAATGAAACCGCTTGCCGATCCTGGTGCGGCGGTCGAGCACGCCGGCGATCTCGGCCAGGGCATCGAGATCTTCCAAGACCTGCTGGTGAATGTCCGGCCGTTGGACCTTGACGACGACGTCCCGGCCGTCTCGCAACATGGCGCGATGCACCTGGCCAAGCGACGCCGCCGCGAGCGGTGTCTCCGAGAATTCCAAAAACGCTTTCGAGATCCGCACGCCGAGCTCTTCGGTGATAATCCGCTCGACTTCGGCGATCGGGAACGGCGCGACGTCGTCCTGAAGGCGGGAGAGAGCGTCGATATAGGTTGGCGGCAATAGATCGGAACGGCTGGACAGAAGCTGCCCCAACTTCACAAAGGTCGGCCCCATGGCTTCGAGATCGGCCGCGAGCTCTTCGGCCTTCGCAGGAGTCTCTACGGTCTGGGGGTTCGGAACGTCCTCCCAACCGGCTTCTTTGACGACGTCCGAGCGTCCGTATTTGATCAGCAGGACGGCGATGTCCTTGTAACGCTTGACATGCGCAAGTTTCAGCGAATTGGCCACGGCTCGTCCCAACTGGTGTAATGGATTAAGTAATGCTCGCAGCGTCTCGCGAAGTTTTGCATCGGTCGTTGGGATTAAGCGAGGTCATATCAGCGGTCGAGACGAAACAGCCGGGCATCGTCATTGGCACGGCCGAGGCAAAGCTCAGCGACGATTTTGGCGGCGACTGCGCCGAATGTAATGCCGTTCGCTCCGTACCCCAGGGCGTAGAGCGCCTGCGGGCAGTCCGCCATGGGCCCGATATACGGAAGGCCGTCCCGGGTCTCGCCGAAGGTACCAGCCCAGATGAACGCCGTTGCCGTCGTCAATGTCGGCAGCCATTTCGCGAGCTGTTTCTCGAGCCGACGCATCCGGCCTGGCATGAGATGGTCGCGCAAAGCGGCGTCTTTGAACGGCGAATCGGCGCCGCCGATCATCACGCGCCGGTCTTCGGTGGCCCGCATATAGAAGTAGGGGTGACTGGACTCCCAAACGATCGATTCATCGTGCCAAGCCCCGAGATCGTCGAGCGGTTCAGTGACCAGGGCGAAGGTCGAGTGCAGCGCGACCATGCCCGACCGCAGCGACGCCGGCATCTCATAGCCCATGGCATAGACGACCCAGCGCGCCCGAATCTCACCCCGATCAGTCGCTACGACCATGCCGCCCCCCTCCTGGCGGACATCGCGCGCGGGGGTCCGGGGAAGCAAGGTCGCGCCTCGACTGATCGCTCGGCGGAGGAGCGCCCGGGTAAAGCGCACCGGGTCGAGCACGCCGGCTTGCTGGGTGCGCAACGCCCCACGGGAAGGGAAACCATACCCCTGCGTGACTTGGTCTCGCGTCCAGAACTCGGCATCCAGTCCATGGCGGCGTCGCAGGTCCACTTCCCGCTCGAGTTTTCCACCGTCGCGCCGGTGGCTCGCCAGGTACAAGCTGGGGCGACGGGCAAAACCGGTTGGCTCCCCCAGCGACTCGGCCGCGCGTGCGAGGTCGTCGATCGCCGCCGCGCTCAGTTGGTAGGCGCGGGCGGCGTCCGACTCGCCGATCATGTCGCTCAAGTCCTGCAGCGACACGTCGATCTCGTAACTGAGAAGGGATGTGCTGGCAGCAGTGCTGCCACATGCTGGGGCACGCCGATCGAGCACGACCAAGGCAAGCCCCTCCGCCGTCAGGGCATCGGCGACGAGGGCACCGGTGATTCCCGCGCCGATCACGGCGACATCGCACGACTTGGGGAGGGAACCGGAGCTTTCAAACTCTTGGAGCCCGTCCTGGACGAGCCAGAAGGGAGCGCCGGAGTGCAGTCGCAGAAGCTCCTCCAAGTTGCAAAATGCTCCGGTACGCTTCCTGCACTAAGCCCTTTGCGCGGAGCAGCAATTATCTACACCAGTCTCACTGTCGGGTATCATGTGACGCAGCTTGCCGTAGACATCGAGGAAGTCGCCGTCGAATCCCCCGGGGTCGAGCGCCCGTCGCGTCCGACCCTTTTGTCCACCCGGTTGCTGGTTCCCCTGCTGGCTGGAATCTTCGGCGTGCTCCTGATCGCCGGCCTGCAGTTTGCCAGTAAGCTCCTCGTTCCGCTCGCGGTTGCCATACTCCTGACGCTGCTGCTGGGGCCGCTGGTGCGGGGAATGCGCAAATACGGGGTCGCCGAGCCGGTGGGCGCCGGCATCATTGTATTCGGCACGATGATTCTGCTCGGGGTCGGCATCGTCGGACTTGCCGCGCCGGCTGCCGAATGGTTGCGCCGGGCTCCTGAAACGCTGCGTCAGGTAGAAGGCAAGCTGCATAACATCGAGCCCGTCAGCGCGTTCCAGGCGACGGCACGCAGCGTCGCGCGGGTGACCGGTGTGGCGAGCGACTCCACGCCGCGCTTCCAGGTCGCTGCTCCCTCGCGCCTGCAGCAAGTCGGATGGACAACGGCGAATGCCATTGCCGGGTCGCTGAGCGTCGTCTTCCTGACCTACTTCCTCCTGGCCTCGGGGTCGATGTTCCGGCGCAAGATCGCTTATCTCTTTCCGAGCGGGACGCATCGCACTCGGATCAAGCGCGCCTTGTTCGAAATCGAAGACCAGATGTCGCGCTATCTGCTGTTCAATACGCTGATCAGTACCGGCGTGGGCCTCGCGACCTGGGCGTTCCTCGCCGTCATCGGGATGCCCAACCCGCTGCTCTGGGGTGTGGTGGCGGGCATCCTCAACTACATCCCGTATCTCGGCTCCATGCTTACGATCGTGCTGATCGGCATCGTTGCGCTCGCATCCTTCCAGGACACAGGCAACGTATTGCTCGCCTGTGGCGGGTACGTCGTGATCCACGTACTGGAGTGCAATCTCCTCGCGCCCTTGATGCTGGGTCGCAAGATGCCCCTCAATACCGTGGCCGTGTTCGTGTCGCTCCTCTTCTGGGGTTGGATATGGGGGATTGCGGGCGTCATGATGGCCGTGCCTCTCACGGTGATGATTCAGGTCATCTCCTCGCACAGCGAGCGGTTTCGCGGTCTCGCGATTCTGCTGGGCAACTGGGGAGCGCAGCGCGTTTCCTGAGGTCTTGCCGGTTCGAGTCCTCCTTCTTAATTTGCTCAAAGTAGGCTCTCGCATACATCGAATCACCCAGGGAAAAGGATTCTGGTTGCAATGATTCGTCACTTCACCGTTACGCCAATGCTGCGCCGCATCTGGGCGGAGCCCGGCACGCAATGCCGGCTCGGGCCAATTGCGGACAGTCGTGGGCGTATTGCGTTCGGCATCGCCGGCGCCGGTGGAGGTGGGGGAGCACCCTAGAAGTCGATCGGATCGAATTCATGCCGTGATCCGGCCTTCCGGGTGCTTGATGGGACCTGGGAGGCCGTTCTGTTACACGAGACTCGAGGATCACGGACATGAGCACAGTGCAGCAACTCGACGACCACATCATCGCGCGCTACACCGGGCAGCCGGTGCGCTTGCCAGCCGATCTGCGCCGCCAGATCGAGGCCGCATGGCATGGCGCGCCGGTGCAGTTGTACGCGCTGGCCGATCTCGATCAAAGTCTTCGGCTCACGGAGATCTGGATCGCCCTGGGCCCCCAGCACGTGGCGACCGCTCGACGTGCCGGGGAGACCTGGGACGTCCAGTCGATCGAACGGAGCAGGATCGAAGCCGTCCGTGAGGCTCCTGGTCTTTCGGCCAACACGCTGACGCTGCTCGGGGCACCAGGGGAGCCGGCGTTGGCGTTGTGGCGCTACACCCACCGCCAGCGGCGCGCATTCGAGAACATCCGCTTCGTTCTGGAGGAACATCTCCAGGGCGCGGGGCGCGACATCGCGACCGTGGACGCGGATCGCGTGTACGCGGACAGTGTGGCGCGGCCGATTCGTGACGCGCAGGCGCTCGTGGCGGGGCGGCAGACAGCAGTGATTCGCCGGCTGCTCGGCTACCTCCGGCCTTATCGCCGGCAGTTGGCCCTGGGTATGGCGGCGGCGACGATGATCACGCTGGTGAGCCTGGTACCGCCCTACCTGGCCGGCCACCTGATTGATCGCGTCGTGCGCCCGGCACAGGCGGGAACGCTGCCGTTGGGGCAGGCAGCCAAAGTCGCTTGGCTCGCGGTCGCTGCGATGGCGCTCGTATACATCGTGCGCCAGCCCGCGGTGCACGTACGGCTGCGGCTGATGTCGATCATCGGCGAATGGGTGGCCCGTGACCTGCGCGCCGAGCTGTACGAGCACATCCAGCGCCTCAGCCTGGCGTTCTTCTCGCGCAAGCGCACGGGCAGCCTGATCACGCGCGTGTCCGCCGACACCGACCGGCTTTGGGACTTCCTCGCGTTCGGCGTCGTGGACGTGTCGCTGTCGCTGGTGATGCTCGTGGGGCTCGGGACCGTGTTGCTCACGCTCGACTGGCGGCTCGGTCTCGTGATGACACTCCCGGTGCCGGTTTTCTGCTGGCTGATCTACCGCCACAGTGAGGGGATCACGCGGCTCTTCATTCGTGCATGGCGGAAGTGGTCGCGTGTGACGGACGTGTTGTCGGATACGATTCCAGGCATTCGGGTGGTCAAGGCGTTCAACCAGGAGCAGCGGGAGATCGAACGCTTTGGTGAGCGCAATGAGGACGTGACCGCGGAGTTCAACCGCATTCACAAGTCCTGGACCACGTTCTGGCCGTTGCTGATGCTCGGCGTCCACACGATGACGGTCGCGGTGTGGGTGTTCGCCGTACCGCGGCTGCTCGGTAGCGGTGCGCAGCTGCCGGTGGGGACGTTCGTTTCGTTTTTGCTGTACACGACGATGTTCTCGGCGCCAATCGAAGTGATCGGACAGATGGCGCGGACGATCAACCGCGCCACCACTTCGGCGCACCGCGTGTTCGAGGTGTTGGACACCGAGCCCGACGTGCGCGACGCGCCGGAGCCGGTACGGCTCGAACCGGTGCACGGTCGGGTCACATTCGAGCACGTGACGTTCGGATACGACGGCGTCCGGCAGGTTCTGCGCGGCGTGAGCTTCGATGCGCTGCCCGGAGAGCTGATCGGACTGGTGGGACCGTCGGGCGGCGGCAAGACGACGGTCGTGAACCTGATCGCCCGCTTCTACGACGTCACCGGTGGGGCGATCCGCATCGACGGCACGGACCTGCGCCGGCTCGATACGGGGCACTACCGCCGGCAGATCGGCATGGTGCTCCAGGATCCCTATCTGTTCCATGGCACCGTGCTCGAGAACATCCGGTACGGGTTGCCCGAAGCGCCGCTGGGAGCGGTGATCGCCGCGGCTCAGGCTGCGAACGCGCACGACTTCATCACCAGGCTGCAGCATGGCTACGACACGGTGGTGGGCGAGCGTGGACACACGCTGTCGGGTGGGGAGCGGCAACGGGTATCGATCGCGCGCGCGATTCTGCACGACCCGCGCATTCTCATCCTGGATGAGGCGACGAGCAGCGTGGACACCGAAACTGAGCGCGAAATCCAGGAAGCGTTGGAGCGGCTGATCGCGGGACGCACCGTTTTCGCAATCGCGCATCGGCTCTCGACCTTGCGCAAGGCCTCGCGGCTGTTCGTCATCGAGGATGGGCGCCTGGTGGAAAGTGGGACGCACGCGGAGCTGCTGGCGAAGTCGGAGGGGAAGTATCGCCGGCTGTATGAGCTGCAGCTGCAGCTGAGCTAATGGAGGAGTTATGGAATCCACCGTCGTGAGGCGCTCAGAGGGTGCCTCGAGAAGGCCCACCCCCGAACTCCGGCTCGAGTTCCGCGTCGACGCCTCCCTGTGGGCGTTACGCGATGGAGAAGAGCGGGCGGTGTGGGTGCGCCGTTGCTTTCCATGGTCTGAGCCCACGCGGTTTCTCTCCCTGCGGGATGCGGAGGAGGAGGAGTTCGCGCTGGTTCGCGATCCAGCCGATCTCGACCCGGAGTCGCGTGTGTCGCTCGAAAACGCCCTGACGGTCGCCGGCTTCGTGTTTGAAATCGTGCAGGTACTGGAGATCGAGGAAGAAGTGGAGATCCGCCATTGGCAGGTCGAGACGCGGCAGGGCACGCGGTCGTTCCAGACTCGGTTGGACGATTGGCCTCGCACCCTGCCGCACGGGGGTCTCCTGATCCGTGATCTTACGGGCGACTTGTATCACCTGCGCCGTCCGGAGGAGTTGGACAGCCGCAGCCGAGAGTTACTCTGGGCGTTTGTCGACTGACGTGATCCCCTCCGCCGGTCACGTGACCGGCGCGTGACCCCTTCCCCGCAGGTTGGTGGCGCGGTTCCACCACCAACCTGAGGGGGAGGGGTTATGCGCAATGCAGTTGCCATCCTTGCGCTCGCGGGGCTGGCCATCACCACGCCCGCAATAGCGCAACAGAACGGCCGCACCACGAGCTACGCCGTGAAGGGCATCCTCCAGATGCCCGGCGAAGCCTACGTGGCCGAGGCCGATGAGTACTTCGCCATCGACATGAGTTTCGGCGTCGGCGGAAGCATCGACGCCAAGCTGGGCGAACGGTTCTGGGGCGGCGTCTACGGCGATCTGCTCAATGTCAGCGCCTATGACGACACCGAGCTGATGCTCGACACAGGCGTGGCGCTAAAGGCCGCCTTTGGCGGGCTCAACGGCAAGCCGCTGTGGCGGCCAGGGATCGGCTTCGGGTACGGCACGCTCTCCAGCAATGCCGGGATCGATGCCACGCACTACCTCACGCTGCGCGCCGGCGTCGAGGCGATCATGCCCTCGGGCTGGCTTGCCGAGGCGCTCATCTATGCCGCGCCGACCGGCGGCAACGCCGACATCACCGTCACCTACGGGCCGATCGTGCAGCTGCGCTTCGGCCGCGCCTTCTAGGAGGATTCCATGAAACGCTACGCACTTCTCGCGCGCGGCGCCGTACTGGCGCTGCTCGCTCTCGGGGCGGGGGCCGCTTGCAAGGACTCGGGCGGACCCAATACCAGTGTCTCGTTCCCGGCACTTCCGTCGAACCTGTTGGAGGAGTTCTGCCACCGCGGCAACGCTCTGATCGGGGAGACGAAGTCGGGGACATTGAGCTCCACTGACTGCGACTCGCGGGACTCGTACTACGAGATCTGGCGCATTCGGGTCGCGTCGACGACGTCAGTGACGTTCGATCTCAATTCAAGCTTCGACAACTATTTGACGGTGCTGCGTCTCGAGAGTTACAGCACCAGCAACGCCAACCTCAGCATCATCGGTGAGAACGACGACCGCTCGTCCAGCAATCTGAACGCGATGGTCACGGTCTCGCTGCAGCCGAACGTCGACTACTTCGTCTCCGTCTCGGGCTACGACTATTCCGAGACCGGTCCCTACACTCTGCAGATCCGCTAGGAGGGGGACTCTATGAGACCGCATCTCTGGATGGTCTTCGCCACCGGTGTCGCGCTCAGCGCGTGCACGGCGAACGAAGGACCGCCATCACGCATCGCGAGTATCGACGTCGGATCGCCTGTCGATTCGATCTTGAATCAGGGGGCGAGCGTGCAATTCAGCGCGATCGCTCGAGACAGTCGGGGCCAAGTCATGACCCAAGCCCTGACGTGGCAGTCGTCGAATCCGGGCGCCGCGGCGGTAAGCGCGACAGGAGTCGTCGCGGCGCTCACACCGGGCAGGACAACGATTCAGGTCACCGTTCCAAGCGACGGAGGCGTGCAGGGCGCGTTGCCGATTCGCGTCGTCGACGCCGACCTGACGACGATCACGGCGATCACCGCCGACGCCTTTGGCGGCGCGCTGCTCGGCGCACTATCGACCGCAGCTCGTCCCGCGGCACAGACATCGTGGGCGTCGTGCGCGTCCCACGCTGCGGATCAAAACATCGTGGCGATTCGGCAATGCGTGACGGATCTGCGGACGCAGGCCGGCGCTGCCACGGACGGAAACGATCGGGCATTGCTCGCAACGCTGGCGGTCTTTGGCGATCAAATCGAGCGGCGGTTGGCGCTCTAACCATGACTCTCAAAAGGATGGATCAGATGAAGACGCTCTTTCGCAGTATCCTGGCCGCCGCGCTGCTGTCGATCGCCGGCGTCGCAATGGGTAGCGCACAGGCCGTTAACGCGTGCTACGTGCCGAACGTTGGGGCAATCTATCTGGTGGGGCTGACTGGACTCCCGACGGCGTGCCTCAACTCCAACCATGTCGCGATCGCCCTGGGCGGCGCGGCGCTTCCTGATGGATCCGTATCGACGGTGAAAATCGCCGATGGTGCCGTCACCGGACCGAAGCTTGGTCCGGCGGCCGTAGGGGCGGGCAACCTCGCGCCGAACGCAGTGCAAGCGGGGAACATCGGCCCCAACGCCGTCGGATCGCCGCAGATCGCTCCGAGCGCCGTCGGCTCCAATCAAATCGCACCGAACGCCGTGGGCACGAATCAAATCGCGCCGGGTGGGGTTGCGACGTCTGATCTCGCCGACGGAGCAGTGACGGCTGCGAAGCTCGCGGCGGGTGTGAGCGGCCTGATCACGACTCGTTCCCTCACTAACGGCTTCTCGGGACTGACCGTGCCGGGCGGTGGAACCTTTTTGTTCGCTTGTAAGACTTCGACGTACACCGCCGGGCCTGGTGAAACCGCGCTGATCTGGGTGACCGCTAGCAGCTTGGTGCCATCGGGCCAGGGAATTGGCGTCCGACCTGGTTTCAATAGCGGCGGTAGTGACGCGACAATTGGCTCGTGGCTCTATCAGCAGAACAGCAATGCCGCGACTACCGATATGGTCAACGGGCAGTTCGCTGCATTGCAGCTCACTACCGGTGCCAGCTACGTGTTCTCCACGGCGATCACGAACGCGGAAGTCGGAGCGTCGTATACCGCCAACAATGCGATCTGCAATACGATGGTCGTGATTGTGCGTATCGGCGGCGTTGGTCCGAGCGCGCTGAATCTGGCGCAGTAAGAGCAACGAAGGAACGGACTCGGAGGCCAAGGAGCTGAGACTCCTTGGCCTCTTACTTCTGGCAAAACGGACAAAACGTTGTCGTGCGTCTGTCGATCTCGTGGGTTTCCACGAGCTTCTTTCCGCACTGAACGCACTTCTCGCCGCCACGGCCATACACCCGCAGCTCGAATTGAAACCGGCCCTCTGCTCCCGTGCCGGTGCGGTAATCGCGTAGGGTTGTGCCGGACGATGCCAGCGCGCGCTGGAGGACGTCGATGATCGCCGCGTGCAGACGCGCGAACTCTAGAAGCGACAGTTTGTGCGTGGATTTCGCGGGGTCGAGCCGGGCATCGAAGAGCGCTTCGTTCGCGTAGATGTTGCCGACGCCCGCCAGACGACGCTGATCCATGATCGCCTTCTTCACCGCCGTGCGCGTGCCTTTGAGACGATCCGCGAACACGAAGGGCGTGAACGTTTCCTCCAGGGGTTCGGGTCCGATGCGGCCCGTGTAGGCGATCCACCCTGCTTCATCGAGCAACCAGATTGTGCCGAGCCGCCGCACGTCGCGGTACACGAACTTGCGCCCGTCGCTCAGCGTGCAGATCAAGACCGCGTATTTGAGCTCGTCACGTCTGAGCTTCCGGTCGTACACGATCACTGAGCCCGTCATGCGTGGCTGGATGATCAGCCGGTGGCCACTGAGCAGCCGAAATACGACGTGCTTGGCCCGCCGGTAGACCTGCTCGATTGTATTGCCCTGAAGCGTCTTCAGGAGGCGAGGTTTGGATAGCTCGCGCAGCACGTCGGTCTTCCGGAGTTTGGCGCGCGCGATCCGAGACCCTTCGAGTAGAGGGGCGATCTCGCGCACGATCGTCTCGACTTCAGGCAGCTCCGGCACGCTGGATCTCGCGCCAGGCGACGTCACGCCGCCAGGTCTTACCTTCGAAGATGATGCGCTCAGCCGCATCCCGGCTGGCCCGGGCGGCGGCAGGAACGCTGGGGCCCAGGCCAGTGACATTCAACACCCGCCCCCCCGCGGTGCGCAATTGACCATCCGGATCGCGGAACGTTCCCGCGTGGAAGACGATGACGTCGTTGCCGAGATCTTCAGATCGGGGAAGCACGATGGCTACGCCCTTTTCAGGATTCTCTGGATAACCGCGGGCGGCGAGCACGGTCGTGACCGCCGCCCGCTCGACGTTCAGGATCTGTTGACCCACCGGCGGGTGCCAGCGCCGGCCGGCGATCGCGGCGAGATGGTCCGTGAATCCGACTCCCAGCGCCGGTAGCAGCACTTGGGTCTCGGGATCGCCAAAGCGCGCGTTGAACTCGAGGACGGAGGGAGTGGCGTCGCGCGTGATCATGAGCCCGGCATAGAGGACTCCTTCGTACGGCGCGCCCTGCGCGGCCATTTCGCGCAGCACCGGCTCGAAGACGTCGCTCCGCACGCGCGTCAACAGCTCATCGCTCGCAATCCCGACGGGACAATACGCGCCCATCCCACCCGTATTCGGCCCAGTATCGCCCTCGCCCAGCCGCTTGTGATCCTGCACCGGCGGTAGGATCAGGATCTGCTCGCTATCGGTGAGCGCCAGGACCGAAAGCTCCTCGCCCTCGAGGAATTCCTCGACGAGCACTTCCCGCCCGGCGTCGCCGAGCGATCCTTGCATCATGGCGCGCGCCGCCATCGCCGCAGTCTCGCGCGTTTCGCACACGATCGCTCCCTTGCCCGCGGCCAGGCCCGACGCCTTTACCACCAGCGGCTCGGAGTGACTGCGAATGTATTGGAGCGCGGGCTCGAGCTCGACGAACGTCGCGCTCTCCGGAGTCGCGACGCCGGCGCGCCGCATCACTTCTTTCGCGTACGCCTTTGACGACTCGAGCCGAGCTGCTGCCGCACTCGGTCCGAACACCGCGCGCCCGTCCTGGAGCAGCCGATCGGCGAGACCGGCGGCGAGCGGCGCTTCGGGTCCGATGATCGTGAGATCGATCCGCTGTTCGGCAACGGCGGCGACCAATTCATCCGTCGCCGTCGCGGCGATGCGGAGATTCGTCGCGAGCTGAGCGGTGCCCGGGTTCCCGGGTGCGGCGAACAGCTCGAGGTCGTCGGGAGTTGCGGAGGCGGCGGAATCGCGATGCAATGCCCAGCAGAGCGCATGCTCGCGCCCGCCGCTCCCGACAACCAGTACTCTCACCTCTTCTTGAATGCGTCCGTGAACGCCTGGGCGGCCCGCTTGGCGGTGTCCACCACGTCGTTCACGACGGCCTTCGCTTCCTTCATATAGTGATCGCGGGCCTCATCGATGTCTTTGTCGATCGGCCGGTTTTCGGTATCGGGCCCGCGGCGGGTGTACTCGCCGTTCAGGATGCGGTCGTATGCGCCCGATTCGACCCAGCGCTGCAGTTCAGCGGCGCGCAGCGTGTTGAACGGATGGGATTGCTCGAGCGTGTTGAGGATTTTGAAGATGCGGTCGACGGCCCCGCCGGTCTCCTCGTATTCCTTGGCTTGCTCCAGGAAGGCGTTCAGATCCATCTGCTTCATATCGCCGCCGCCGGCCATCTTCAGAAACATCCGCATCGACGCGGGGGGGTCCTGCGTCGCGATCAGGCCGGCTCGATCGGACGACAACTCGCTCTTGCGATACCACTCGAGCAGCGCGTATCGAATCGGCGCGAGCACCAGACTCGTGAGGAACGGCAGTATGTTCGTGCCCACGAACACGATGATGACGAGAATCGTGTGGTAGAGCGCGTGACCGCTCATGACGTGCCCGAGCTCGTGCCCCAGCAACGTTCGCATTTCGTCGTCGTCGAGCAGCTTGAGCGCACCCGAATTGATCACGATGAACGGACGTTCCACGCCAAACGCGCCCGCGTTGACGAACGGAGTTTGTGAGACGAACAGCTCGGGCCGGACCGGCCAGTCCATGGTCGTCAGCACGTCGGTGTAGAGCTGGTTCAATCGCGGAAACTGCGTCGGGCCGACGCGGACGGCATTGGCCTGGAATAAGAGCCGGATGCCGCGCTCGCCGAAGAAGCCGACGATTTTCTTGACGACTTGATCGAAACCCGGCACGGATCGCAATGTTTGCAGTGCCGCACGATCCGCGGGATGCTCCCACGAGACCGGGGCGATCTGGGTGAGAATCTTCCGCGGCCGCGCCGCGGGCAATGAGGCGTCAGTCATCTATTTCATTCTCCAGCAATGGGATTCCCACATATACGGGACGTGGAATAGCGTGTTTCGGCACATCAATCATCCGCCAATGCCTGATCCAAATCACCAATCAAATCCTCGACGTCCTCGATGCCGACCGACAAGCGCACCAAACTATCCGTCAGCCCCATCCGGCGGCGCATCTCGAGCGGCACGCTGGCGTGCGTCATCGAGGCGGGGTGGCCAATGAGGCTTTCCACGCCGCCGAGTGATTCCGCCAGGGCGAAGATCTTGGTGCGCTCCACGAAGCGGCGGGCGAAACCGAGATCGCCCAGCTCGATGCTGATCATCCCGCCGAAGCCTTTCATTTGCTTGCAGGCGAGGTCGTGTTGGGGGTGGGAGGGGAGCCCGGGATAGTAGACACGCTGCACCCTGGGGTGCTTGTCGAGCCATTCGGCGATGCGGCGGCCGTTGGCGTCGTGCTGGCGCATTCGCAGCGCCAGCGTTTTAGTGCCGCGCAACGCCAGCCAGCAATCGAACGGCCCCGGGACCGCTCCGGAGGAGTTCTGAATGAAGCCCAGTCGCTCGGCGACGTCGTCCCGCGTCGCGACCAGCATGCCGCCCACCATGTCCGAATGTCCATTGAGGTATTTGGTGGTGGAATGCAGCACGATGTCGGCGCCGAACTCCAGCGGCTGCTGGAAGTACGGGGTGGCGAATGTGTTGTCGACGACGAACAGCGCGCGGGCCTTCCGAGCGATCTCCCCCGTCGCGGCGAGATCGCACAGCCGCATCATCGGGTTCGTCGGCGTCTCGGCGTAAACGATCTTGGTCTTGGGCGTCACGGCGGCGGCGACCGCACCGGTATCTCCGCCGTCGACGAACGTGAACGAGAGGCCGAGCCGCGCCCAGATGTGCGTCATCTGGCGATGCGAGCCGCCGTAGACGTTCTCGCCGCTGACCACGTGGTCGCCGGCGGACAACAGCTTCATCACCGCATCGAGCGCGGCCAATCCTGAGCCGAAGGCGAACCCGTGGCGCCCGCTTTCGAGTGCGGCGACGTTGCGCTCCAACGCCTCGCGCGTTGGGTTCCGCGTCCGGGCGTACTCGTAGCCCTTATTCCGGCCGAGCCCTTCCTGGATATAGGTCGAGGTCTGATAGATCGGGGTCATCACGGCGCCGCTTAGGGGATCGCCTACCTGTCCCGCGTGCACGGCGCGGGTGGCAAAGCGGCGCGCGAGGTCCTGATCTGCGGTGCGCGTCATGGCCGGAACGTAAGGGCCACTTTCGCCAGGGGCAAGCGACCGATACGTTGCGACCGTGCCCCCGTTCTCTGGAATGCGCTGTCTCGTCGTTGACGACGAACCGCGGCTGCGACGCGTGCTCGTGCGCCTGCTCGAAGGCGAGGGCTTCGCGTGCGCGGAAGCGGGCTCCGGGGTCGAGGCGCTGAAGGAGCTGGAGGGCCAGCCGGTACCGCTGGTGATTTCGGACCTGCGCATGCCGGAGATGGACGGCGTGACGTTGCTCCGCGAGATCACGATGCGCTGGCCCGAAACGGCGGTCATCGTCGTCACGGCGGTCGCCGAAGTCGAGAGCGCCGTCGCGTGCCTGCAAATGGGCGCGCTGGACTACGTCGCCAAGCCGTTCCATCTCGACGAGGTGCGAGCCCGGGTCTCGCAGGCGCTCGACAAGCGGCGGCTCCTGATCGAAAACCGCAGCTACCAGAAGAATCTCGAGGAGCGCGTCGAGGCCCAGGCCCGCCGTATCGAAGAGCTATTCCTCGAAGGCGTGCACGCCCTGGTGTATGCGCTCGAAGCCAAAGACGCCTACACGCGCGGCCATTCGATGCGCGTCGCGAATTACTCCGTGGAAATCGCGCGCGCGCTCGGGCTCGACGCCGACCAGATCGACACGATCGCGCTCGGCGCCGAGCTGCACGACGTCGGTAAGATCGGGGTGAGCGAGGCCGTGCTGCACAAGGCGGGCAAGCTCTCGGACGCCGAGTATCGGCACATCATGGAGCACACGGTGATCGGCGCGCGAATTCTGGGGCCGCTGATGCGCGACGCGCCCGGCGCGCTCGCGATCGTCCGCTCGCATCACGAACGGCTCGATGGCAGCGGCTTCCCCGACGGTCTCAAGGGTGACGGGATCCCCTTCGAAGCCCGACTGGTGAGCGTCGCCGACGCGTTCGACGCGATGACCAGCGTCCGTCCCTACAGACCCTCGTTGTCCGTCAAGCACGCCATGCGCGAGCTCGAGGAAGGGAAGGAGATCCAGTTCGATCCCGAGATCGTGAAAGCCTTCCTGCGCGCCTTTGCCGAGGCTACGGCGCTCCCGATCCCGACGCCCCAGCTGCAGCCGCTGCGTCTGCCCACCCGCGCCATGGAAGCTCGGCGAGCATAGTCCATGTCCGACACGCTGATGATCAGTGTGTCGGGGGTTCGAGGTCTCGTCGGAACCGATCTCACTCCCGAAGTCGTCGCTCGCTGGGCGGCGGCGTTCGGTACTTGGGCGGGAGACGGGAAACGTCGCCGCGCTCTAAAGATCATAATCGGACGCGACGCCCGGACCTCCGGGCCGATGTTCACCCGTGCAGCCACGTCTGGTCTCATGTCGGTTGGCTGCTCGGTCATTGATGTCGGGTTAGTCCCCACGCCTACGGTGCAACTCGCCGTCGAGCATCATCGTGCAGCAGGTGGCATCATTCTCACCGCCAGTCACAATCCCATCGAATGGAACGCGCTCAAGTTCGTCGGTTCTGATGGCATCTTTCTTGATAGTGTAGCGGGCACGCGGGTACGCGATCTGGCTGCGGGGACTTCCCTGCAACGAGCCAAATACAATGCGATCGGCGGTGTGGAGGCGGACTCGGACGCGATTTCCCGCCATCTCGCCGCCGTGCTCGCGCTTCCGGCAGTCGATGTCCGGGCGATCAAGCGGCGCCGGTTCCGCGTCGCCCTCGATACCGTCCGCGGCGCCGGCGGCACCGTGATGCCGGAGCTGCTCGAGCGATTGGGTTGTCGAGTCACGGCGATCAATCTGGAAACGGATGGACTGTTTCCGCGGCCTCCGGAACCGGTGCCCGAGAACCTGAAGGCGCTCGGTGCGCTGGTGCGCCGCTCGAAGGCCGACGTGGGCATCGCGGTGGATCCGGACGTCGATCGCCTGGCGATCGTGGACGAGAAGGGACGGCCGATCGGCGAGGACTACACCCTCGCATTCGCCATCAGGGCCGTGTTAGGACGGCCGGGCGGCCGGACGGCCCGACGGCCGGTTGTTTGCAACCTTTCGACGTCGTTGGTGGTCGAGGACGCCGCCAAAGAATTTGGCGCAACGGTTGTCCGCGCCCCGGTTGGTGAGGCGTATGTTGCACGGAAGATCATCGAGCTGCACGCGGCGATCGGCGGGGAAGGCAACGGTGGAGTGATGTATCCGGCGCTACATGTCGGGCGGGACGCGCCGGTGGCTGGGGCGCTGCTGTTGGGACTGCTCGCGCGTGAGCGGAGGACGGTGAGTGAACTGGTGGAGCGCGCGCCGCGTTACACCATCGTGAAAGCCAGGGTGGAACGCGGAACGCGGGATGCGAAACATATGGGCGAAGTCTATGCGGCGCTCCGCGCCCGTTTTCCGGAAGCAAGCGCCGACACGCAGGACGGCTTGCGCCTCGCGTGGCCCGATCGCTGGCTGCACGTGCGGCCGTCGGGCACTGAACCGATTATCCGATTGATCGCGGAAGCGCCCTCGCGCGCCGACGCGGATCGACTGATAGAAGAAGGACGGCAACCATGTGCGGTATCGTAGGGTACACTGGCGCGCGGGCAGCAGCGCCGCTCGTGCTCGAGGGACTGAAGCGGCTCGAGTACCGCGGCTACGACTCCGCCGGACTCGCGGTCGTGAACGGCGGCCTGGAGATCTTCCGTACGCCGGGGAAGATCGCCGCGCTCGAGCGCGAGCTCGGCGCGACGCTGCCGGCGGGGACCACCGCGATTGCGCACACCCGCTGGGCGACGCACGGCGCGCCGACCGTCGTGAACGCGCATCCACACGCCGATTGCGGCGGCACCATCGCCCTGGTGCACAACGGCATCATCGAAAATGCCGGCGCGCTGCGCCAGGCGCTCTCCGCCCGCGGCCACGTGTTCCGCTCCCAGACCGACACGGAAGTGCTCTCGCATCTGATCGAGGAGACGCACACCAAGGGCACATCGCTCGTCGATGCGACCGCCGCGGCGCTACGCCAGGTGGAAGGTGCCTACGGCATCGCCGTCATCTCGAGCCGCGAGCCGGACACGCTCGTCGCGGCGCGGCGCGGATCGCCGCTGCTCGTCGCGATCGGCAACGGAGAGAACTGGGTGGCGTCCGATGCGTCCGCCGTGCTCGCCCACACGCGCTCGGTCGTGTATCTCGATGACGGCGAAATCACCGAAGTCACGCCGACCGACTATCGCATCATGGACCTGGCCGCGGCGGAAAAAGAGAAGACCGTGACGCAAGTAGAATGGGATCTCGCCACGATCGAGCGCGGCGGCTACGCCCATTTCATGCTCAAAGAGATCATGGAACAGCCGGACAGTGTGTGTAACACGATGCGTGGCCGCCTGCTGGAGGAAGAGGGAACCGTGCGGTTCGGCGGCCTGAACATCACCGATGAGGAGCTGCTCAAAGTCCAACGCATTGTGATCACCGCGTGCGGCACATCCTGGCATTCGGGGTTGATCGGCGAGTACATGATGGAGGAGCTGGCGCGCATTCCCACCGAAGTCGAGTACGCTTCCGAATTCCGCTATCGCAATCCGATTGTCGACGAGCGCACCCTCGTGATCGGGATTTCGCAGTCGGGCGAGACGGCCGACACGCTGGCCGCGCTGCGCGAGGCGAAGCGCCGCGGGGCGCGTACGCTGGGATTGATCAACGTCGTGGGCAGCACGATCGCCCGCGAGGTCGACGGCGGCATCTACCTGCACGCCGGGCCCGAGATCGGCGTGGCCAGCACCAAGGCGTTCACGAGCCAGATCGTGGCGCTTGCGTTGCTCACGCTGAAAATGGGCCGGCTGCGGGCACTGTCGATTCTCCAGGGGCGCGAGGTCGTTCGCGCGCTCGCGAAGCTGCCCGACCTCGTAAAGCGCGTGCTCGCCAAGGCGCCCCAGATCGAGCAGCTGGCCGACCGCCTGGTGCGCGCGCAAAACGTGCTCTACCTGGGCCGCGGATACAATTTCCCAGTGGCGCTCGAGGGCGCGCTGAAGCTCAAGGAAATCTCCTATATCCACGCCGAAGGCTATCCCGCGGCGGAGATGAAGCACGGGCCGATCGCGTTGATTGACGATCTGATGCCGGTGGTGTTCATCGCGCCCAAGGACGCGGTGCACCAGAAGGTTGTGAGCAACGTCGAGGAAGTGAAAGCGCGCGGCGGCCGGGTGATTGCCATCGTGACCGAAGGCGATACGGCGCTCGACAAGCTGGCCGATCACCGCATCGAGATTCCCGAGACTCTCGACCTGTTCACGCCGGTACTCAGCGTGTTGCCGCTCCAACTGCTGGCCTACTACATCGCGGTACGGCGGGGTTGCAATGTCGACCAGCCGCGGAACCTCGCAAAGTCAGTGACGGTGGAGTGAGGGTAGTCCTCCAGCGTGTGAAACGTGCGGACGTTCGGGTGGAAGGCCGGGTTACCGCGAAAATCGGACCCGGCTTTCTCGTTCTTGCCGGCTTTGCGCCCAGTGACAGCGAGGTCACGTTGGGGTGGATGGCCGAGAAGATCATTGGGTTACGCGTCTTCGCCGACGATCAGAACAAGATGAATCGGGACCTGGCAGAGACGAATGGCTCCCTCCTCGTGGTCTCCCAGTTCACGCTGTATGGCGATGCGAGCAAGGGGCGGCGTCCCAGCTTTATCGATGCCGCTCCGCCCACCCTCGCCGTTCCTCTTTATGAACGCTTTGTCGCGCTGTTGCGCGAGAAAGCGGCGGGCAAGATTCCTGTCGAGACTGGCGAGTTCGGCGCCATGATGGATGTCGAACTGGTCAACGACGGTCCGGTGACGTTGATACTGGAGAAGTAGAACATGGGGAGAAGACTTAATGCCGCCCAAAGGACGGCTTGACGCACGACTGATGTGACGGTATTTCGCCGGAAGGTGCCTCCCATGTTCTCTTCCTCCAAAGGTAGGCCTCTTATGGCAATCCGATCCACGCTACTCCCCGCTGCGATGCTGGCACTTCCGTTCCTGATCAATGCCTGCGTCAATGAGCCGACGTCTGTTTCTACCACAGCTCGCACTCTCGGAGCGAGGGTCCAGGCGAGCGATCCGGTCTCGCTGAAGCTGGAACCGACGGCCGGCAACTTTGCGCCGCCTGACTTCGCCAAAGAGACCGGCAACGGACCGTATTCCCAGGCCCGCTGGACGAACAAGGTGTCATTGGATGGAAAGTTCTCGGTGCTACTCCAAAAGTCGGTTGACTTTGTGTCCTGTTACACGCCGACACCGGAAAACGGATGCGCCGCCTTTGCGGCTGCGATCGTGAATGGCGTCGAGGGATTGACGATCGCCGAGCTTGGCGTGATCGGCTTCTCGGTGATGGGAACCTGCGGCGCCGGATCGCCGCGGTTCAACCTGTACTACGACACAAACGACGACGGCCAGGCGGACGGGGTCGCGTTCTACGGCTGTGCGACGCACGTAAGCGGAACGCCGGCTCCGGGTTGGACGAGCATGACCGCCGATGCGGCGGTGCCCGACTTCTGCTACTCGTTCGAGCCGAGCGGTCCGTGCACGATGACGCCGGCCTCGACCGTGGTTGAACTTTCGGTCCTCGTGGACGAGCAGGGCACGTGGTACATCGACCGCGTGCAGGCGGCCGGTGCCACGACGGGCGAGCCCAACGGGGGGAACTGAGCGCGCGCGAGGGCCAGCGAAGCAGGCTAGCGCGGGCCGGTCTGCGGCACTGCCACGACCGCAAGGTGATCGCCTGTGGGGCTGACCGCGAGCCGCGTGACGTTCGTTAGCCCGGCGGCGGCAAAATCCGCGACCGCTTCCCACTCCCGGGTGCGCCGCGGATTCCACTGATACAGCTTGCTGCCCCGCGCGGCGAGCGCGATGCCGCCGGGCGTCCACGTGAAGAAGTCCGCGCCGTCGAGTGCCCGCACGAGCGGTGTCAGCGTCTTCGTGTGCGGGTCCACTTTCTTGATCCAGTCTCCCGCGACGGAATCGCGCTGCAGGAACGCGACCGCCGCTGATCCCGGCACCCGCTGCAGCGACCGGCCAATATTCTGAGCGATGACCGTGCCTCGGGCGGCTGGCGCGCGGGTGTCCGCGATCTGGAGCGTCGGTGGCGAACCGAGGACGAACAGCACGACCGTGTGGGCATCGCCCCACGCGTGATAGCCTACGGGTTTGATCGAGTCGAGTACCAAGCGCGGCCGTGCGCCGTCCTCATCAAACGCCCACAGGCGCTGCGTCGAGTCGGCTTCGACACGCACCACCGAAAAGCCTTTGCCATCTGGCAGCGGGGTGGGAGAGTATTCGCTCTCGCGCGTCGTGGAGAGGCGGACGCTGGTCGCGCGGCGAAGATCGTAGCGGTAGATGTCCGCCTGGCTGTCTTCACGGATCGATGTATAGAGGAAAGCGCGGCCGTCCGGCAGGAAAAACGGCTGGTTGTCATAGCCTGGGCGCGCCGTGACATTGACGGGCGCCCCGACCATGACGCGGCCGTCCTGTACGCGCAGAGGAGCCAGATAGATATCGGTCGCGGGCGGCGCGGTGGTCGCCTGCATCAGCAGCAGCGCGTGACAGAGCACGCCCAAACATAGCCCGAGCTATCTTTTCCCGCGTGCTCCCGATTGTTTTGGCGTCCGGCTCACCGCGCCGGAAGCAGCTCCTCGAAATGCTGCGTATTCCCTTCCGCGTCATTCCGCCGGACGTGGACGAGCATGTGCTGCCAGGCGAGAAACCCGATGCGTACGTCACGCGCCTGTCGCGAGCAAAGGCACAGGCGGTTGTTGCCCGCGCGCCGGCGGAGGTCATTCTCGCAGCCGATACGACGGTCGTCCTCGGCGGGAAGATCTTCGAGAAACCGACGTCCCCCGCACACGCGGTGGAAATGCTGAGCCAACTGCAGAGCAAGACGCACGAGGTCCTCACCGCCGTTGCCGTTGCCGAAGACGGCAAACTGGAGCAAGCCCTCGACGTCTCCCGCGTCACGTTTCGTCCGGCGGATCGCGCTACGCTCGAAGCGTATGTCGCCACCGGCGAGCCGCTCGACAAAGCGGGCGCCTATGCGATTCAGGGATTGGGTGCCCCGCTCATCGAGCGCGTCGAGGGCGATTTCTTTGGCGTGATGGGGCTGCCGCTGCGGCTGGCGCTGGATCTGCTGGCGAAATTCGGGCGTCCTTACCGATTCACCCGATAGACCGGCACCTTCTTCGTCTTGCCTTTGACCTGAATCGGCTCCAGCGCCTCGACGGGCGGTTTCTTTTTCAGCTGCTGGTAAAACGGCTCCGAGATGAGGATTTCATTCGGGCCGGCCTTGCCGCACAGCCGGTAGGCGGTGTTCACCGCGTCGCCGATCACCGTGTATTCGAGTCGCCGGTCAGAGCCGATGTTGCCCGCGAAGACCTCGCCGAAATTGATGGCGATGCCGATCTGCACCTCGGTGCGACCCTCTTGCTTCCACTTGGCGTTCAGCTTCTCGAGCTCGGCGAGCTGCGCGATCGCGCACCGCATCGCGCGGTCGGCATCATCTTCATGCGCGATCGGCGCGCCCCACAGCGCCATGATGGCGTCGCCCATGAATTTGTCGAGCGTCCCGCCATGCTCGAAGACCTTGTCTACCATTTCGGTGAAGTACTCGGTGAGCAGCTTGGCGATATCGTCCGGACTCATGGTCTCGGACATCGGGGTGAAGCCCCGAATATCGGAGAAGAACACCACGACGGGGCGCTTCTCGCTGGGGAGTCGCCCCGCGTCCTGCTGCTCTGCGATCACCTGCGCGATGTTGGGAGAGAAGTACCGCTCGAAGTTGGAGCGCACCAGCGCTTCGCGCCGAATCCGCTCCGACAGTTGCGAGTTCTCGATGGCGACCGCGGTCAGGCCGCCGAACGCGATTAGAAATTCCAGGTCTTCGTCGGCGAACGAGTGGGTGGCGGTGAGGTTGTCGACGTACAGGATGCCGAGGACCTTCTGATCCGAGCCCATCAGCGGCGTGCACATCGCGCTGCGGACGCTTTGGATCAGAATCGACTTGCCCTTGAAGCGCTCATCCGCCGCGGCGTTGTCCGAGAGGATCGCGACCCGCTCTTCGACCGCTTTGCGCGCGATCGACTGCGGCACGTGCTTCGCGGCGCTGGCGTCCCCCGTGCGGCTCTTGGAGATGCGCGGCACCAGCTCGTTGGACTTCCCGTCCAGCAGCAGGATCGAGACGCGATCCACGTTCATGATCTGGAACGTGAAATCGACCACCTTGTCGAGCAGGCGGTCGAGCTCTTGCTGCTTGGACAGCTCCTTCGAGACCTCGAGCAGCAGCGACAGCTTCTTCTCGCGCCGCTCCTCCTGGTTTTGGGCTCTGACCTTGAGGTGCGAAGCGCCCTGCGGCTGATCCATCACGATCGCCGGGACGCCGCCGGAGGCGCTGACCGGCAGCTGCCGCACGATCGTGCCGCCCGCGATGCCGCCTTTGGAACCCGGCTTGGGACTCGTGAAGTCCGGCGGCGCCGGGACGACCTGGGGCCGGGGCACGGGAGCGGTGACTTCCTTCACGCGGAACGCCACTTTGCCGAACGTCACGACGTCGTTCGCGCCCGCTTCCGCCTCGGTGATTTTGGCGCCGTTCAGGAAGGTGCCGTTGGAGGATCCCAGATCGGTAACGCGCACGCCGTGTTCGGTGAGGGCGATCTCCGCATGGCGCCGCGAGATCGTCGGGTCATAGATCGGGACGTCGCTCGTGACGGCGCGACCGACCACGAGCGTGCGGCCAAGCTGCAGATCGATCGACTGTTCGCCGGACGTGCTAGTCAGCTTGAACACAGGAACCGAAGCTAATCGCCCGCTTTCGCGAGCGCGAGCGCTCGCAGCACGGCCTGCGCCTTCGCTTCCGTTTCCGCGAATTCGCGCGCGGGATCGGAGTCGGCGACGATCCCGGCGCCGGCTTGAATGGCGACGCGATCCTTGAGGACCAGCGCAGACCGAATCGCGATCGCCGTGTCCAGACTCGTCGCGCCCCATCCCACGTAGCCGACCGCGCCCGCGTACGGGCCGCGCCGCTCCGGCTCCAGCTCGTCGATGATCTCCATGGCGCGGACCTTCGGCGCGCCACTGACGGTGCCCGCCGGGAAACAGGCACGGAACACATCGAGCGCATCGTGTCCGGGGCTCAGCTGGCCGCGCACCTCGCTGACGAGATGTTGCACGTGGGAATACCGCTCGATCGCCAGCGATTCCGTCACATGCACGGACCCGTAGCGGGCCACGCGGCCGACGTCGTTCCGTCCCAGGTCGACGAGCATGCGATGCTCCGCCAGCTCCTTGGCGTCCCCTCGCAACGACTCGGCAAGCGCCTCGTCCTCCGCCGCCGACGCGCCGCGCGGACGTGTTCCCGCGATCGGCCGGACGGTCACGGCGTCGCCCTCCACGCGCACCAGCACTTCCGGCGAGCTCCCGACGAACGTCACATCGTCGAGCGCCAGATAGAAGAGGTACGGGGCGGGGTTCAGGGCTCGCAGGTAGCGATACAGGCGCAACGGGTCAACCGCCCCGCTGACGGTCTGCCGCCGCGAGAGCACGGCTTGAAAAACGTCGCCGGCGGCGATGTAGTCCCGAATGCGCGCGACGTCGCGCTCGAACGCCGCCCGCGGGTACCGCGACTCCGGGTGCAGCACGCGGGGGGGACCGTTGCCCTCCAACGACAACGGCGTCAGCGCGTGGGTCGTCCCGAGGCGGGCGATCAAGGTTTCGAGCCGCTGCTGTGCCTGATCGTAGAGGCGCAGTCGTTCCGCGGAGGCGGATCCCGGCGGCACCTCGACGTTCGCGACCACGATCGCCCGCCCGAAGACGTTGTCGAGAATCACGAGCGAATCGGCGATCATGACTACCGCGTCGGGCACCGCGTCGCCCAGCGTGTCGGGCGGCGCGTGCGGCAGGCGCTCGATCGTGCGCACGATGTCGTAGCCGAGATACCCGACCGCGCCGCCGGTGAAGCGCGGCAGACCCGGAACGGGAACGGCGGGGAGCGCACGCATGCGGTCCGCGAGATGGGCGATGGGGTCGCGCGTTTCGCCGGCGGGTTCCCAGCCTGCGCCGGGCGTCCAGCGCTCGACGCGCGTGGCGCGGTAGCGCCACGCCTCGCGTGGCTCGGTGCCGAGGAACGTGTAGCGCGCCCAGCGCTCGCCGCCCACCAGTGATTCGAGGAGGAACGCGAACGGGGGCCGCGCGATTTTGGCGAATGCCGCGACGGGGGTATCCGCGTCGGTCACGACCTCGCGGATGACCGGCACGATCCCGCCGTGCTTGGCGCGCTCGAGGAATGCGTCGCGCGGGTCGATCATCTAGATTGGTCAGCGATGCGCTGGCCTGCTGTCTTCCTGCTGCTCATTCTGCCCGCACCAGCTTCCGCCCAGGATTGGAACAGCGACTCGGCGCTGGCGCTGGCGCGGCGCGCGATCGAGCGCCGCGAGCACGTCGCCGGAGACACCACCCTGCGGGACTATAAAGCCCAGGCTCACGGCTTTCTGTTCTTCCTCGGCCAGTTCGGCGAAGGGCTCACGGAGCCGCCGCGCCTCGTGAAAGCGGACCAGCTGGAGCTGGAAGTGTACTGGAAGGCTCCGCAGCTCAGCAAGCAGCGCATCATCGGCTGGCGCGACCGCGCCGAGCTTCCCACCGACATCAATTATCACCGCGACCACCTCGGCATCGTCCAGAACAACTTCGGCCGCGCCATTCGGCTGGGTGAAGGCGACGAAGTGCGCGATGTGCCGCATCCGCTCGCGCCCGGCGGCATCGACCTGTACGATTTTGCGCTCGGCGACACAACGACGATCATCCTGCCGCAGCGCGCCGTGCGGGTCGTGCAATTGCGCGTGCGACCGAAAGACTTCAACCAGCCACGGATCGCCGGCACGCTGTTCGTGGACGCGAGCTCGGCGGACCTCGTCCGCATGGCGTTCAACTTCTCGCCGCGCGCCTATCTCGATCCCGAGCTGGAAGACGTCAGCATTGTGCTCGACAACGCCCTGTGGGACGGACGGTTCTGGCTCCCCTATCGCCAGGAAATCGAGATCCGCCGCCGCGCGACATGGCTCGACATTCCGGCGCGCGGCATCATCCGCGGCCGCTGGGAAATCGACAACTATGTCTTCAACGTCGGGCTCGTCGATCGCTGGTTTGCGGGCGAGGAAATCACCGCCGCTCCGAAAGCCGAACGCGATGCGTTTCCGTGGCCCCAGCCGCTCAGCGCCGCGATCCAGGAGATCGCGGAGCCGGTGCGCCAGGGTGACCTGGAGAAAGTTCGGGCCGATGTCGGCCGCATCGCGGGCCGGCGCGTGCTCACCGGACTCAAGCGACAACGACTGGGGGCGCGCGCCATCAGCGATCTGCTGCACGTGAACCGCGTCGAGGGCTTGGCCCTGGGCGGCGGGGCGGTGTGGCGCGCGCCGGGCGACGGATTCGAGCTGCGCCTGCTCGGGAGCTATGGACTGGCGGACGCGAGCGCCACCGGCCTGGTCGAGCTCACGTCGGCCGACGGAATCGAGCTGACGGCCTATCGCCAGGTGCGAGACATCGCCGACGCCCCGGTCATCGCGCCGCTGCTCAATTCGCTTGCGTCGCAGGAATTTGGCGACGATTACGGCGACTACTACCGCGCGACCGGCGTGCGATTCGGCATCCGTCGTCCTCTCGGCGTTCGCGGCGAGGTGCGTCTCGTCGCGAAGCAGGAGCGGATCGCATCGCTGGCGGTGCGCGCCACGCCGGCGACGGGGACGTACCGGCCGAATCCGCCGGTGGCAGCCGGCGACTACTTCAGTGGCGCGCTTACGCTGCGCCGGCGCAGCGAAGGGTTCGCGGTGCGTCGCGACGTCGCCGCCGAGCTGACCATTGAAGGCGGTCGAGATTACGCGCGCGTCAGCGGCACGGGCCACGTCCTCTTTCCCCTCGGGAACACACGATTGCTCGCGCGCGCGCAATTCGGCTGGGGCAGCGACGGGCTGCCGAGCCATCGCGCGTTCCTGTTGGGTGGACGCGGCACGCTGCTTGGCGACGAGTTTCGCCCTTGGGGCGGACGTGAGATGGCGCTTGCCCACCTGGAGTGGCGCGTGCCGGTGCCTTTCATCCGAATCGCCGCCGGACCGGCCCGCACGCCTGGCACGCTCACATTGGCGCCATACGTCGCCGCCGGATGGGCCCGCGACGCGATCCCGAGCACGCTGTGGCGCTCGACACCGGGCACGCGTGCTACTATAGGGC
>WNGC01000114.1_pt1 | contig 63594 bp, 58 predicted proteins | sample 5400051 | NCBI WGS metagenome assembly WNGC01 (sample SAMN13153368, study PRJNA577476) | soil metagenome | isolation source: 20 cm soil or saprolite under grassland replicate 2 | place: USA:California | collected 2016-06-15
CGCGGTGACCAAGAGGAAATAGCTGTAGCGATCCGTCGCCCGCGCGCGCATCCGGCGGCAGAGCTCGGGTCCGTCGATCTCCGGCATCGACCAATCGGAAATGACGATCGGGAAGTAGCCGAGCTGTAGGTTGGCCAGCGCTTCGCCGCCGTGCTCGGCTTCGGTGACGTCGTAGCCGAGGCCCTTGAGTACCGCGCTCAACGTCATGCGCGCAACGGTATCGTCTTCGGCGAGCAGGACGTTCATGGGATGCGCCCGGGAGGATTCGAACCTCCGACCAACAGCTTAGAAGGCTGCTGCTCTATCCACCTGAGCTACGGGCGCGCGGGAAACACGCCGACAAATTACCATCTCCGGCCAGTAAAAAGAGGTGGCCGCTCTGGCCACCCCTCCTCACGTCCCACCGCCAGGACCCTCGTCTACTCGCCTGTGGGAGACTCCGTGACCTGCGGCAACTCGACCGTGGGTGGCAGCTCGTCGACCTTTCCGAACCAGCCGGCGGCGGCAGCCTTCGACATGAGGCGCAGCATCACCGCTGAATCCGGAATTCTCGCCTGTCCCCGGGCACCTTGCAGGTGTCCGTTCGGCTTCCGGTACATGAACCGGTAGCCGCGCTGCGAGGTGCCGCGGTCGTACATGTACGTGCAGTACTGGAAGCACAACTTCCACTTGCCCGCGCCTCCAACCGACACTTCGTGATGGATCAAAACGTGAGCCATGAAGGACTCCTCACCCCGCGAGGGGATCGACGAGCTCGCGCTCGTGTTGGCTAGAAGGCCCCGTGCGTGAGTGGACGCGGCCAACGGGGTGATGTCCGCGATCCAATATACCGTACGCGACAAGAGCGAGTGGCGATGCAGTGCCGCACTCGCACCCACCCATGCCGCAAAAATGCCCTAGTCCGTTTTGCGGTCGTATCGTAGCATGTACGCGGTCATGGCTACCACCCTGAACGAAGCGCACCCGGAAGACGCCGTCGCGACGGACGAGCGCATCCGGACCGATCTCGCCCGCCTGCTCCAGCAGCGGCTCGTGCGCGAGAGCATGCTCGGCGTCTGGGTCCATCCCATCCTTATCTCTGTCGTCGTGGCGCTGGCCTGGCCCGATGCGCCGCACAATCTGCTGATCGGCTGGGGGAGCGCCGTGGTGCTCACCACGCTGGTGCGCGGTGCGTGGCTATACGTCTCTGCCCGGCGAGCGCTGAGCGAGCGGGCGGTGCGGACCGGCGTGCGTTCCACCGTGACCCTGGTGGCCATCGCCTGGGGCGTGGGGGGCGCGGTCGTGCTGCCCCTCGTGCCCTTCGAAACCACCGCCCTCATCCTCGTCATCCTGGCCGGGCTCATCGCCAGTGCGCTGACGACGCTCGCCGCCGATCCGCTGAGCATCCGCGGATTCCTCGCGGGCATCGCACTCCCTGTCTTCGTAGCGTTGGCGACGAGCGATCAAAGCCACCATCTCGCGGCCGCAATCGTCGTGGCCGTATTCACGCTCGGGATGGCGATTGTGGCCCGGCGCGCGCATCTCACGCTCGTCGACCACCTGCAGGTGACGGCGCGCTTGGCGGTCAGCGAGGAAGCCGCGAAGCGAGCCGAAGGAGTCATGCGCGAGGCCCGCGACCTCGCCGAGCGGGTCGCCCGGGCGCGCTCGGCATTCCTGGCGAACATGAGCCACGAGATCCGCACGCCGATGAACGCCGTGCTGGGCTTCGTGGAGCTGATTCTCGATACCGAGCTGACCCAGGAGCAGCGCCGCGCGCTCGAGTTGGTGCGCTCGTCGTCCGAAGCGCTGCTCATGATTCTGAACGACATTCTCGACTACTCGAAGATCGAGGCGGATCACCTCGAACTCGAGGCCATTCCCTTCGACGTCTCAAAAGTCGTGCATGCGACGGCCAGCCTGCTGGCCGTGCGGGCGCGCGAAAGACACCTCGAGCTGCTGGCCGAAGTGACACCCGAGGTGCCGCGCGCGGTGCGTGGTGATCCGACGCGGCTGCGTCAGATCCTGATGAACCTGATCGGCAACGCCATCAAGTTCACCGAGCAGGGAGAAGTCGTGGTCTCGGTCACGACGGCGCTCGCCGCCGACGACGTGGTGCAGTTGCGATTCGCGATCCGCGACACGGGCATCGGGATCGCACCCGAGCACCTCGGCTCGGTGTTCCGAGAATTCACGCAGGCCGATTCGACCATGACGCGCCGCTACGGTGGCACGGGGCTCGGCCTCGCGATCTCGCAGCGCCTCGTCCGGCTCATGGGCGGCGAGATCACGGTCACCAGCGAGGTTGGACGCGGCAGCGAGTTTTCGTTCACACTCCCCTTCTCCGCCGAAGTCGCAGCCCCCCGCGCGGCGGGGCTGGCAACGCTCGGCGGCCGGCGCATGTTGATTGTGGACGACAACCAGACGAATCGGCGCATCTTGCGCGACATGCTCGCAACTGAAGGCATCAAGGTGGACGAGGCATCGACCGCCGGCGAGGGGCTCGAGGCAATCCGTGAGGCCGCCAAGAAACGCGCGCCCTACGATCTCGCGATCCTGGATGTGCAGATGCCTGACATGGACGGGTTCCAGCTCGCGACCGCCGTACGCGCCGATCGCGGGCTCGCGCGCACGCGACTGTTGATGCTGACGTCCGCCGGCCAGCGCGGTGATGGCGAGCGCTGTCGCGAGCTGGGGATTCGCGGCTACCTCACGAAACCGATGTCCCGCGCGGATCTGCTCGAGGCGCTCGGCACCGTGCTCGCGGGGCCCGAGGAGACCACCACGCCCGAAGTGGTCACGCGCCACACCATCGCCGAATCACGCCGTGCGGTCCGCGTGTTGCTGGCGGAAGACAACCCGGTGAATCAGCAGGTGGCCGTCGCAATGCTCGTCAAACGCGGCCACGAGGTGCATGTTGCGGCCAACGGTCGGGAAGCGGTGGATGCGATCACACAGCGGGAATACGACGTGGTCCTGATGGACATCCAGATGCCGGAGATGGATGGCTTCGAGGCCACCCACGCGATTCGCGCGCTGCCCAAGGGGAAGGATCTGCCGATCATCGGCCTCACGGCCCACGCCCTCTCCGGCGAGCGCGAGCGCTGCCTGTCGCACGGCATGACCGACTACCTCGCCAAGCCCTTCAAGGCGCACGAGCTGTTCGCCCTGGTGGAGGGCACTGCGGAGCCCAAACGCCCGGCACCGCAACCGCTCACCGCCGCGCCACCGGTGGACCTCGAGGGGTTCCGTGCCACGCTGCGCGAGGCAGGAGCGGAGAGCGCGCTCTATTCCATTATAGACACGTTTGTCCGGCAGGCACCCGACCGGCTCGCGGCGCTCGCCGGGGCGGTCGCGAGCGGCACCGGTACCGAGATCGCGAAGGCCGCGCATGTGTACCGCGGTGCCGCGGCCACCATCGGCGCGCGCGAGCTCGCCGAGCTGCTCGAGCGGGTGGAAACGACAGCCCGGGCCGGTGACATCGAGCAGGCCCAGGAAGCATTCGAAGGCCTCAGCCCGATCGCGCACGATGTGACCGACTACCTTCGCCAGCAGCGCGCTGCACTCCCGGAGGAATGATGCGGATTCTGCTCGCCGAGGACGATGCCGTGGCCGGACGAACGCTGACTGCGATTCTCACCGCGCAGGGCCACGAGGTCACGGCCGTGGAAAATGGCGTGGATGCGTGGGGATTATGGAGAGTGGCCCGCCACCGCGTCATCGTGTCCGACTGGCTGATGCCGGCCATGGACGGCATCGAGCTGTGCCGCAAGATCCGGGCGCAGCCGCCCGGCCCGTACACCTACTTCATGATGCAGACGATCCGCACCGGCCTCAGCAACTTCCTCGAAGCGATGAAAGCCGGCGTCGACGATTTCATCACGAAGCCGATCATCCCCGAAGAGCTCGTCGCACGGCTCGACGTGGCCCAGCGAATTCTGGGGCTGCGCGAGGAGCTCATGACGCTCGAAGGGCTGCTCGCGATGTGCAGCTACTGCAAACGCATTCGCGATACCGACGGCGCCTGGACGCCGCTCGAGCGCTACGTCGAGGCGCGCTCGGCGGCGCGGTTCAGCCATGGCGTGTGTGACGACTGCTACGAGAAGTACTTGAAACCGCAGGTGGACGGGTAGCCTATCGGAGGATGTGCACTACTCCGGCGGCCCACCGCCGCCGCCGGGGCTGCCGGGCCGCAGCACCTTGATGCCCTCGACCACCAGAAACGCTGCGGCACCCGCGATGGCGAGGGCGACGGCGACGGTCTTGCTGCGCTGCAGGCGACGGATGTCAACGCGCACCACGTCGCGCGGGGTCACGCCGATCCGCTGGTAGAGTGGTTGCGAGCCGAGCGTCCGCGAGCCGACGCCGGTGCGCACCGACAACAGCAGCCGATCGTTCTGACGGTCGACGAGCGTCCCGTGCAGCGGCCTGAGCTCGACTCCGAGGGAATCCCGGAGGGCCAGCTCGGCATCGGTCGAGAGCAACGCCCGGACCTCGGTGCCGACGGGCACGACGTCGAGCTTTGCCGGGACGTAGGCATAGCATCCCAGCGTGAGGGCCGCGCCGCTGGCGACGAGCACGGCCCTCGATCGCGACATCATGGGATGTTGGGGTTTGTCTCGCGCTCGTTCCGCCCGACCGGGAAGCACAGCGCGCGCGCCGTGGGCGCGGTCATCGTTTCGAGCGGCGTCGCGTGTAGGGTGTCCGCAACCGAGCCCCGGTAGGTGCCATCGATGTACCCTCCGGGAACGTTGTTGTCGATCCAGCGACGCAAGTCGCCGAGCCGTCTGGCCTCGAGCCACAGCTCAATGGCGCGCTCGGTCTTGAGCGCGGTCCACGCCTCCGTGAGGTTCGTGAAGGTGACGCCCGGAAGAGTCAGCGCCGTGCGACGGAGATTCATCTTGGCGCGGGCGGTGGCGGTGTCCCCGGCGACGAGCGCCGCCTCGGCCTCGAGGAGGCGCATCTCCCAACCGCTCGACAGACGAACCGGCGCGGCCGTGGTCGCGTACTTCGCTTCCGGCCAGAACGGTACGCGCCCGCCGAACTTCGCCACGGCCGCGTCGCCTTGCAGTCCGGTCGTGTCCCACCGCACGCGAGGATCCCGCGTGGTCCGATAGTAGCCCTCGTAGAATGTGCCCCACTGCGTATGCGCGCGGAACGACTGATTGGCCCGCGCCCAGTAGAGGTAGTTGTACTGGTCGGGGGAGGTCGCTGTGTACGGCACTTGGAACACCGCCGTGTTAGGGACAAGCGCCGCGTCAGTGAGCACATCGGCCCACTGCGCGAGGCCGTACGTGGCGAGGTCCGCGCGCACCGACGCACGTCCCGCGTAGGCGGCCCGCAGGAGGCTCGTGGTCCCGGTGTCCGTCAACCCACTCGCGATGAACACCGCGATCGCATTCGTGAAGGCCGTGTCCGCCCGCCGGAAATACAACGTCTGGGGACCCAAGCTCCCGGGACCGATCCGGTATTGGGTGGGGTCGGGAATCTCGACGGGAATCACCGACTGGCAGAAGTTCTCCCCCAGCAGTCGGTTCGCGAAGCCGGCGTACAGGTAGGCTTGCCCGACGAACAGCGACTTGGCGAACAGCGTGTCGGGCATCACGCGCCGGAAGCGAAACACTGCGGCCTCAGGCGCGTACCGCGCGATGTTCGACGACGTCCAGTCGGCGTTCATTGTCGCGTCGGTCGGAAGCCCCGTCTGCACGTCCGTCGGAATGCCATAGCTGCCGGTGGATCCTGCGGGGTTGATCTCGAAGCTCACCGCGGCCCCCCAGTACAGCAGCTGCCCGCCCGTGGTCCCGCTCGAGCCGATGGCGTCGGCCAGCGCGCGACGCCCGCCGAGCGCCACGGCGGACCAGGACTCGGGTTTGTCGAGGGCATCGTCGCCAATGAGGCCCGGGTTCGTGACGCTCGTATCGCAAGCCGCGGTGAGGAGGAGCGTCACGGCTGTCGCTACCGTTGTGGTACGCATCGCTGGGCTCCTTTCCTCAGAAAGCCACGCGGAGGTTGACGGTGATCACCGCGGGCGGGGGGATGTGCTCGGCAATGTCGCGATTCTGTGAATCCAGCGCGTCCCGGCCCACCATTTCGGGATCGAAGAGACGCAGCTGGTCGTTCACCCATTTCAGATAGTTTTGCGCCGTAATGATGAGCGTGGCCGACGTTGCCCGACGGATGGCCCAGCCGACGGGAATCGTGAGTGTCACGTCGCGGAGCTTCCAGAAGTCCTGGGGGAACCAGAAGGTGTCCACGTTCGTGTTCGCCGGCACGCACTCCTTGCGCTCGCGCGCCGTGAGCTGCGGGATGTTGCCGGTGTGGAGCGAATCGTTGGACCCTCCGGGATAGAGGATCGGGTAGGCGCGCGAGCAGGTCGGCCACCGCACCGAGCGGCTCAGCGCGTTGAACGACGCCCCGTCCTGAATCCACCCGCCGCCCTGATACTCGCCGCGCGCCGAGAGGGTCACGCCTTTGGGGAGCCGAACCGTCAGCACTTGACCAAGGACGAGGGTGGGCTGCTGCGGGCCGAAGATATGGAATCCGTCGGCGGTGCACGACGACCGGCATACCGTATCGGGTGCCGCGATTTCGTTCGGGTTGTTGATGATGATGCCACGCGCCGCCATCGGCGCGAAACCGACCTGCACCCATCCCCCGCCGGCGGCGAACGGCACGGCGCCACCCAAATCGCGCACGATGCCGTGGTTGGTGTACACGCTGCCGCCGATGTCGATCCCCCAATTGGGCTTGTTGACTACGATCGCGTCGAGGGACACCTCAAAGCCCGTATTCGACATACTGCCCACGTTGGACCGCTGCTGGAACGGCCAGCCCTCCGAGGGGATTTGGCGGATCGCGAACAACGCGTCGGTCGTGAGGCGATGGTACCACGTCGCCTCCACGGTCACGCGATTGTTGACCAGCGCCGCATCGAAACCCAGCTCCGCCTCGCGCGTCCGTTCCGGACCCACGAGGGTGTCCCCCACCTGACCGGGCAGGAAACAGGACTGCGCCGCCGAGACGCACGGCCGCCAGCTGCGCACCGCGTCGAACGCGCCCGGCGCCCGCCCCGCCCAACCGAGCGCGCCACGCAGCTTCACCTCGCCCCAACTGGCCGGCCAGAAGGGCTCGTCCGAGATCACGTACGACCCGCTGATTTTGGGGTACACCTGCAGCCCCAGGGACCGTCCGAACGCGCTGTTCCCGTCGAAGCGGGCGCCGCCGGTCAGGAAGTACCGGTCGCGGAACTTGAAGATGTTCTGTACGAAGAACCCCGCGTTGATCACGCGAAGGCTCGTATCGCCCGCGAGTTGCACACGGGCCGCGCTGACGACCGGTACACCGGGCCCGGGGAACCCCTCGCCGTATGCGGTCGCGCGGCCTTCCTCCGACGTCACCGCCTGCCCACCGACGGAGAGAGTCGAGGTGAGTTGCGGGGCCAGCCGGAGGTCCATACTCCCGACATAATCCGCCGTCAGGAGTGAGTAGCGAAGCTGCTCCTCCACCAGGATGCCTTGCGGCGCCGCCACGAAGCCGAACGGCCGCAGGTTGTGGTTTTGCTGTTGGGCGAGGTCGTACCCGAGCGTGAACCGGTTCGAGAAGCCGGCAAACGGTGTGTACGTAACTGTCGCGCCCGTGATGAACCGCTGAATGCCCGTAGTGAGCGATTGACTGAGCAAGGAATCGATCACCGCAGGATCGCTCGACGACCGATAATTGCGCTCGGCGCGGAAGACGTTGAGCACGAGCCCGTGCGCGTTGTTCCCCGACGGCGTGTTGGACAGATCGGTGTTGGAGTATGCCGTGTTCCACTCGATCCGCAGGTTGTCCGACAGGGTGATGCCGACATTGCCACGGGTGGAGAGTTTCTTTTCGTTGTCGAGCGGCAGGACGCCGTCGTTGTCCTCAGACGTCGCGGAGAGGAAATACTGGAGCCCGTTCGGCCCAGCCGAGCCGCCGGCGACGGACCCACTGTAGTGCTGCCGGTACGCGTTCCGGATCCACGAGCAACCGGTCACCGGCGTCTCGTGACACAGGCCGTGCACGTGTCCCGCCGGCCGGAGGTTGAGGTAGGGCACGGAGTCGGTCCCGAACGGCCGCAGCTGCGAGAAGCCCTGCCCCACCTCGAACGTCCAGCGTGGCACCCCAGCCAAGCCGTGCTTGGTGAAGATCTGAATGACTCCCGCCGCCGCCTCCGTGCCATACAGCGTGCTCGCCGCCGCGCCCTTGATGATCTCGACGCGGTCGACGTCCGCCGGATTGATGTCGTTGAGCGGGCTCGCCTGATAGTTGCCACCGCGGAAACCATTGGAGTCGTTGAAGGGCGGCCGGTTACGGCGGTAACCCTCGCTCCGCACGCGGACGCCATCCACGTAAATGATCGGCTGGTTACTCTGGCTGACGCTCACCGCGCCCCGCAGGCGGATCTGCGCGCCCTCGCCGGCCATGCCGCTCGTCTGCATCACGCTCAGCCCGGGCGCCCGCGCCTGCAACAGCTGATCCATGCTCGCTGGCGGATCCTTGACCTGCGACAGGTTGACCTGCGCGATCGAGTTGCCCACCTCTCGCACCCGTGCCTGCCCGGGCGTGCCGGTCACGACGATCGCATCGAGCTGCAGCACACTGGGTGCGAGTTGCAGGGTCGTCGTTGTAGTCTGATCGGGGAGCACGACCAGGTGCGCGGTAGCCACCTTGAACCCGATCGCGAGCACGCGCAACTCGCGCGGACCCACGGGGACGTTCAGCAGCGAGAACGTTCCGCCGGGCCCCGTGCGGGTGCCGATATTGATGCCGACGAGCGAAACCTCGGCACCAATGACTGGCTCCCCTGTGGTCACAGACGTGACTTTGCCTTCGATCGTCCCGGTTTGTCCGGCCAGGCGGGTGGCGGCGGGCAAGTACAGCAACGACGCGGCCAGCGCGATTCGAAATGAACAGACACGCATCATGAGCCACTCCGCGTGGATGGAGGAACGATGCGGAATTCCCGTGTCGGGTTACCGGAGGAAATGACACCCGTGGCAAGTGGTGTCAAGACTCGAGGAATCGGGGCGGCGGGATTCGAACCCGCGACCTCCTGGTCCCAAACCAGGCGCGCTACCAGACTGCGCCACACCCCGGACGCCTAACGGCGAATGTGCAATGTAGAATGATCAGTGATCAATGATCAATGATCACTGGACATTCTGCGGAGCAGCACCTCAATCAGGGCTCGAAATGCCCTCCCCCGGTGCGAAACGCGGTGCTTGGCGGAAGGCGGCGCTTCCCCGAAGCTCATGTGCAGCTCCGGTGAATAAAAGAGCGGATCGTAGCCGAAGCCGCCGCTGCCGCGTGGCTCAGTCAGGATAAAGCCCTCACAGGTGGCTTCCACGATCTCGGGCGCGCTGCTCGGCGTGGCGAGAAACGCGACCACGCAGCGATAGCGAGCGCCGCGGCGCTCCTCCGGCACGCCGGCCAGCTGCTCGAGCAGCAGCTTGTTGTTGGCGGCGTCCACATCGCCGTCCACGGCCCCCCCCCCGGCGGCCGTGCCCCACCGCGCCGAGCGCGGACCGGGCGCGCCACCCAGCGCCTCGACCTCGATCCCGGAATCGTCGGCGACGGTGGCCAGGCCGCCACGCGTCGAGAAGTACCGCGCCTTCGCGACCGCATTCTCGACGTAGCTCGCACTCCGCTCGAGATCGGCCTCCTCGGGCAGCGGCTGCAGCATTCGATCGGCGGGAAACGACAGCTCGAACGGCAGGCCGGTCAGCAGCTCCTGGATCTCGCGCGTCTTGCCGACGCTGCGTGTGCCGACGAGCAGCTTCATACGCCGCGCCGCAGCCGCTCGAGTAACTGTGTGGTCGACCTGCCCTGCACGAGCGGCACGCGCACCACGCGCCCACCCCAGCCTTCCACGTCCTTCGCGCCGACGATCGCCTCCGGCGCATAATCGGCGCCTTTCACGAGGACGTCAGGCTTCAGCGCCCGGATCAACGCGAGGGGGGTGTCTTCATCAAAGAGGACGACGCAATCCACGGCGGCGAGTGCCGCGATCAGGCGAGCGCGCTCCCCCTCGGGGACGACGGGACGATCCGGCCCTTTGCCGAGACGCCGCGCGGACGCATCGCGATTGACGCCGACGATGAGGGCGTCGCCTTCGGAGCGGGCCGCTTCCAGCAAGGCGACATGTCCGGTGTGGAGCAAGTCAAAGACGCCATTGGTGAACACGACGCGGCGCTGAGTGGCGCGCCAGGTGGCAGCCGTCTCTGGCGTCCGGATCTTCGCGGCGGTGTTCAGAGGGGCTGGGTGGCCCTGGGGTGAAAAGAAAAGCTGTGGTTGAAGAACGGCAGTGAGACGCTTTCGCTGTAGCGCGTCTCGATGACGACCTCGCGTGGCTGCGCGATGCGGTAGACCTGGAGTTGGCGGCTACCGGCGGAATCGGGCAGGCCGATCTCTTCGATCGCCGCTTGAACGCGGCGGCGAATCGTCCCATCATCGAGGCCGGCCGCGAGGTGGGCTTCGGTCTGCATTTCATCTACCAGCCGGTAGTAGCGGAAATACACCTCGCCGATGTTGACCGCGTAGTACAGCGCTGCAACGAAGATAAGGAGCGACAGGAGACAGCCGCTGGAGCTGGCGCCGCGGCGCGACGCGATCACCACTGCGACTGCGCCCCGTCCACGATTTGCTGCACGAGCTTATCCCACGCCAGCTTGCGCCCGTCCTTTTCGGCGGGCGGATTGTAGTCGCCGTCGACCATGAGGCCCTGCCGTTTCCAAACGGTCGTGCCCTCGTGCTGGTTGAGGATCTCGACGTCGACCGTGATCTGCACCTTGCGTCTGGTCACGGTCACCTGGCCCGTTCCCGCCTGCAGCGAGATCGGAATGTCGGGATCGTAGCGGACCACGCGGCCGCGAACGATGGCGTCCGCGGTCGCTTCGGTCGCCACGCGCAAGCCGAGCCGCCCTTCAAGCGCCTGGCGCACCGCGTCGCTCACTTCCTGCGTCAGCGCGGGTTCGGGTGTGTCATTGTCGAACGGCAGGAGCGCAACGGTCTTGACGTTGGGCAGCGTACCGCCGGCGAAGCCGTAGGGGCAGCCAGCGAGGACGATGGCCGCCGCGCTAGCGACGACTGCGCCAAACATTCGGCGGAATGACCGCCGCCGTATCGACCACGCCAACGGTGAGCTCAAATCGGGCCGGGGCCTCGGGAAAGTCGACGCGCGCGCTCGCGGGGCGCCGCAAAGCGTCGAGTTGGGAACGGCTCCGCGCCACCACTGCTCCACGCCGCCGCCATTCCGCCTCCAGCAAGGACTCGCGGCCCGCACTGTCCGTCACGACGTAGTCAAGCGTATCCTCGACCTGCGCGAAGCGCCAGAACACGCGGCGCTTGTGCGTCACCGAGTCGACCAGCTGTCCGCCGAGCACCCTGGCGTCGTTCGCGGGCGGCCGCACCATGGCGAACGCCGCCCACAACATCGGAATCGCGGGGACCAGGGAGCGGAAGTTCTTTTCCGGATCCGCCCACGCGACGGAATCGCCGATGACGACCGCCGCGCCGTTGCCCAGGTTGAACGGTCCCGCGAAATCGAATCGGAGCGAATCCGGCCGCGCGATTCGCGTCGACCCCCGTCCCGCGTACTTCACGCGCTCATCCTGATAGCGCCACCGAAACCGGATCAGCGTCGGCGTCCGCGGCAACGTCGTTCGCGTCCATGCGACCGCGCTGTCGCGATTCGCCGGTGCCAGCGCCATCGTCATCGGGACGAGCGGTCCAGGCGGCCCTGGACATGCCGCGAGCAGCGTACAGGCGCCAATGTAGGAAAGAGCACGTTGTCGGGTCAATAGTTGAACCCGAAGAAAAAGTCCACGAAGCGGCGATGGCGCGCATTCGCGGGCAATCCATACCGATCCAGATCCGTCGTCCCGAGCCGGTAGCCGACATCGAGTCGCAGCACCAGCGGCGGACCAACCGGCATCCGCAATCCGAGACCACTCGCGCCGAGCACACCGCGATCCGCGGTCGTCGTCGACCAGGCCCGGCCGTAATCGAGAAACAGCGCGCCCTGCACGCCCGGGAACCGGGCCGCGCCGAACGGAAACCCGATCGTGAGGAAGTCGAGAATCGGAAACCGGTACTCCACGTTGACGAGCCAGGCGCGCGTGCCGGCGACGTAGCCGTATTGCGGATAGCCGCGCAGTGCCCAGGAGCCCCCGATGCTGACGCGCCGCGGTCGCTCACCGCCCGAGGTGTAGCCCAACACGCGCAACGCGAGCGCGCTGTGCAGCGACGTGCGCACGTATTTCCGAACGTCGGCCGACAGCAACCACGAATCAAAGCGGCCGTGGCTCAGGTCGTTGACGAGCCCGCCGGTGAGGTTGTACCGCTCGCCGTCGATCGGCCCGGTCGGGAGCCAGAGCGTGTTGTCCTTGACGTAGGTGAGGTAGTTCGAGACGAGCCAGCCGACGCGATGCGGTTCATCGACATCGTCGGTCGTCAGGTCGAGCCGGTCCGAGCGTTCGATGCGGTACTCGCCGACGATACGGCGGAAGCGATTAAAGGGGTATCGGACTTGGGCGAATGCGCCGTACGAACGCTCTTCGAACAGCGAATTGAAATCGCCCTCGTAGAACAGGCCGCGCTGGCGAAATGCGCCGACGCCCCAATTGATGCGTCGCGATTGATTGAGATAGAACGCGGTCCCGCTGACGTTGTCGAGCAACGTGCCGAACCCGGCACCCTGAAAGGACGACAGCGACACATACACGAGGTGGTCGGACAGCAGATCGCTGAACACGAACACGGCACCCTGCGCCGAGCCGAGTCCGGGCGCGACCGCGGCGTCGCCGGCCGCAAAGTCGAGACTGAACTTGCGTTCGTACGGTGTCCCGTCGGCGCGAGCATACTGGGGGTGGGAGAGCTCGCCCCACGTCCATGCCGGCACGGGCAGGCTGTCGGCCGCCGCCAGCGTGAAGGTGCTCTGGGCATCGTGCAGCGGCGGCGCGACATAAATATTGAAGCTCAGATCGGCAAAGCCACCGAACAGTAGGTCCCCACCGCCCTGTGGTCCCGGCACCCAGTCCGGATCGAACGCGCCGTTCAAGCTCCGGGTCTCGCGCCGGCCAGTGCCGCCCGCATCGATCGAATAGACCTGAAACGTGCCATCGCGGTCCGAGGTGAAATAGATGCGACTGCCACCCCAGCGCGGGGTTTCGTCGCGCCAATTGCCGTACGTCAGATAGCGGATGGCGCCGGTCGCCAGCTCGAGCGCGAACAGATTGTGCGCGCCGCCGCTCCCGAACGGCGTGCGGTCGGAGGAAAAGACGACGGTCGCGCCGTCTGGGCTGATCGTAGGATCGAGGTCTTCGTACCGGTCCGACGTGAGGCGCTCGAGGCGCCCCCCGCGCCCCCCGCGCCCTTCCCCGTCGGCGAGCCAGAGGCGATAGAGGTCGGAGTAACCGGACACCGATAAGCCGCTGAAGACGACGCTTTTGCCGTCGGGCGACCACGCCGGCGACAGGATGGAGACGAGCTCCGGAAATTGGTAGCGGCCCACGACTTTCGATTTCCTCAGGTCCCAGAAAAACAATGCGTCGCGCTCGGCGTACTTGCTGCTGAACGCCGCCACGCCGTCCGCGCTCACGTCGATCCGGGACTCGAAGAAATGAAATGACTCGAACTGCTCGCTGCGCTCCCCCTGCACGACCGGCCGCCGCCCCCGGCCGGCCAGGTTCTCGGCGTAGATGGTCGTGTAGCCGCTGCGTGGCGAGAAGAAGAGAAACGACGGTGCCGTGTCGCCGGGCAGCTGATAGGCCGTCGGCTTGATGGCGAGGTCCGTGAGTTTACGGGCCGTGATCGCGAGCGGCGGCTGGCTGGCGACCGCGGGATAGTAGTGCTGCCGCATCCAGTACTGCCATTCCTCCGACAGCTGCTCGATGGTCCGGCCGTACACGCCGAGCAGCGCCGCATCGAAGCCGTTGTACTTCCAGATGTCGTTGTACAGCTCGAGAATCCGCCATTCGCCGTAGCGCTCGGCCAAAAACCGGTGGATGCTGCCCCCCACCGGATAGACCAGGCCGCCGTACGCGTATGCGAGATCCGGCAGACTGGGCAGCTGCCCGTCGATCGTCATGTCGCGGAGCACCATGTCGTCGCGGGAGTCCTCGCCCGCCGAAAAGAATTCGGCGAGTCCCTCGGTCCACCACAGTGGCACGCCGATCTGGCGAAATCGCGGGTACCGGCCGAAGGTCTGGGACGCAAGGCTCAGCTGGAAGACATGCACCAGCTCGTGGCGAATCGTGTGGCGGAATTCGGCGTAGCTGCCGCGGAACGGCAACGCGACTCGTCGCTTCAGGAACTCCGTGACCCCGAGCAAACCTTCCGGTGGAATAAAGGGAAGGATGTTCGTCTGCTCGAAGTCAGTGTGCGACGCGTAAACGATCAGGGGGATACGGCGCGTGACGGCGTGATTGAAGCGACGCTCGAGGGTGTCGTAGCTCGCTTCGGCGTACGCCAGGGCGACGCGGCCGAGCTCTTCTTCTTCCGGATAGTAGTAGAGATCGACGTGCTCGCCGCGTAACACGCGCCAATCAAAGCGGCGGTACTGAATTTTGTTCTGGCCGAAGTAGCCGTATTGGGCGGGCAGCGATGAAGCGAGGCCGAGCGCCAATCCCAGCAGGCAAATCAACCACCGCCTCATCGATGCATACTCCTGATCCGATCGCCCATCCCGATCGCGTTCAACACCTCGGCACCACTCACCACGCGGCCAAAGATCGTGTAGATGCCGTCGAGGTGTGGCTGCGCGGAATGCGTGATGAAATACTGGCTGCCGCCCGTGTTGGGACCGGACAGCGCCATGCCGACGGTGCCCACGTCGTAGCGGACCGGATTGATTTCGTCGCGGAGCACGAACCCCGCCCCGGGTCCCCCCCAGCCATCGCCGCGCGGATCGCCGTCCTGTACGACGAAGTTCGGCACCACCCGATGCCAGCGCGTGCCGTCGAAGAAGCGCCGCTCGACCAAGCCCAGGAATGCGGCAACGGTGACCGGGGCCTCGGCGGGCAGGAGCTCGATGTCGAGCCGGCCGCGGTCGGTCTCCAGAATGACATGCGGGTTCGTGCCGGCGAGCGCGGGCGCCAGCCAGCGACGCGCGATCTCCCGGTAATCGGCGATCGTGCGCCCGGTGGCGATCGGGAGCACCGGACCCCAGGCGTCGCGGGTGTCGGGCAGCGTATCGGCTGCCAAGCGGCGCACCAGGTAGTCCTCAGGCCGCGGCGTCGACGCGACGAACCGGGTAGCCACGCGCACGCGCCCGGCCGAGGATGCAGCCGCGATCGCGCCAAGGGCCGAGACCGCCGACAGCCGCGCGTCGTTGAAGGGATCGCCCTCGGCGCGCCGGTACGCGGCGACCAGCAGGTCCACATCGTCCACGCCGGGATGGCGCGCGAGGAGATCGGCTGCGACGCTGCGCACGGCAGGATCGGCATGCGTGAGCAGTGTGCGCGCCCGCGCGTCCAGTGACGAATCCGACGCCGGGACGTTGCGCTGCAACGCCTGCAGCGCCTGCGCCACGACGCGCCCATCCGGGTCCGCGAGCTGTGCCTCCAGGCGGCCCTGCGCGCGCGCGGCGCCGAATGCCTCGGCGGCGACGCTGCGCCAGCGCCAGTCGGCATCGCCGCTGACGCCCGCGGCCGCTGCGATACCTGCCCCACTGTCGGCCTGCGCCAGGGCGATGAGCGCCTGGCGCTTGAGCGCAAAAATGCTGCTCGTAAGCCGCGGCCCAAGCGCCGCGACTGCCACGCTGCCGCGCAGCACACCGAGCGTCGTCTCGGCCTGCACGGCCACACCGATGTCGCGGTCGGCGACGAGCGGTACCACCGCTGGCGCTAGCCCCGAGTCGCGGAAGGATGCGAGCGCGCGCAGCGCGTTGATGCGAATATGCGCGTCGCGATCGTCGAGCAGCCGGCGCAACCCCACAAGTGCGTCGCGCTGATCGACGCGCGCGCTGTCGAGCAAGGCCTTGCTGAGGCCACGCGCGCCGACGGTGCGGGTCTCGTGATCGGGATCGCTCAACGCCCGAATCAGCGGCGCAGCTCCCTCTTTGGCGCGCAACCGGGCGAGCGAATACAGCGCGCGCCAACGCGTCGCCGCGTCTGTCGCGTCGGTAAAGCGTACCAGCTGCGCAATCGGCGCGCGCGTGCCGAGCCGCCAGCTTTCCAGCAGGGCGGCGTTCGCCACGGGACTGGCCGCCGCGGGCGAGCCCGCCGCGAGGATATCAGCCAGAGCCTTCGCGCCGTCGTCGCCGCCGATCTTTGCGATGGCGGTTATCGCCTCGACCGGGGGCGCGCCCGCCTCGGCCGCAGCCGCCGCGCGAATCGTTTGCACCAGCGCGGGCAGCGCGCGGGCATCCTTCAATAATCCCAGGGCGAATGCCGCAGCCGAGCGCACCACAGCGGCGGAGTCGTTCAACGCCGGCAGCAGCAGATCGATGGCGGCGGGATCGCCGCTGCGGCCGGCCGCAAGCGCGCCTTGCCGGCGGACGGCGGGACTGGGATGGCTCAGCGCCTCACGCAGCGCCGCCGCATCGAAGCGGCGCGCGTCGGCGGCGGCGATGAGGGTGGCGAGGAGACTGATCGCGGCTTCGTCGGCCTGTTGCGCGAGCACTGGCCGCGCGACCAGCAGCGCGCACAGCAGGGAAACGCTAGAGACGAACCGGGTCGGCCGTGGGCTCGAGCAGCTCACACACGTGCTCCGGAATGCGCGACAGCGTCTGTTGTGGGTTCAAGGCGATCAGCGACGTTTCGGCGGTCGCGAGCAGCTCATTCGTCTCCGCCCGCTCGATCGCATACCCGAAAATCACGCGCCGGGAGGCCAGCTCCCGCACCCAGCAGCGGACGCGAATCATATCATCATAGCGCGCGGGCTGGCGGTAGCGGACGTGGACGTCAGTCACTGTGAGATAGGTGCCCTGCTGCTCCATGTCGCGGTAGGACATCCCCCGCTCGCGCAGGTGCTCGGTGCGGGCCATGTCCATCCAGATCAGATAGTTCGCGTGATAGACGAACCCCATCTGATCGGTTTCGGAATAGTTGACGCGATGCATGACCGCGTTGATTACGGGGGGTGGGGGCTGGGGCTTGGGGATTGGGAAGCTACTCGCCGTACGGAATCCAGATGTTTTTTACTTCCGTCGCGCGGCGGAGGAACTCGCGTCCCTCACCCTGACGCGTATCGAGCCAGTCGCGCGTGCGCGCCGACGTCCACGTGCGCTTCATGTTCGCCGCAGATGCAAGCTCCACGGCTTTCACGCCCGCCGCTGTGCCGAAATACCACATGCCATCCACGTCGTCATGGTCGGCGAGCACCTTCGCCAGCGCGTCCTTTGCCCCTGTGATCACGTTGATCACCCCGCTCGGCACGTCGGACGTCTCCAGGACCGTGTAGAACTCCGTCGCCGCGAGCGGATTGGGTTCGGACGGAATGACGATCACCGTGTTGCCGACGGCAATGGCGGGCGCGACCAGCGAGACGAAGCCGAGCAGCGGGAACTCGTCCGGGGCGGCGATGCCGAGGACGCCGACGGGCTCGTTCATCGCGAGGGTGACGCCGCGAATCGGCGTGTGGTGGACGGCGCCGTCCCATTTGTCGGCCCACGCGGCGTAGGTAAAGAGCCGCGCGATACTCGCGTCGACTTCCTCACGACCGACTCTCGCCGCGAACTCGGCGCCGCGCGTCGCCAGATTCTCGGCAATGAAGTAGAGGATCTGCGCGCGCGTGTGACCGCTTGCCCCACCCCGTCCCCATCCGTCCGCCGCATGCGCGGCCTCGACGGCATTGCGCACGTCCTTGCGATTGCCCTCGGCGACCTCGCCGAGCACCCGTCCATCCGGGCCGACGATCCTGCGGGAATAGCCCTGGTCGGGGCGCGCCTGCTTGCCGCCGATGAACAATTTGTAAGTCCGGTCGACGGGGGGGATGTCTGATTGCGGAATGCGGATTGCGGAATGCGGAATCGACGCATCGGGCTTCTCGACGCCCACCTTGTCATTCCGCATTCCGACTTCCGCGTTCCGAGTTTCGTACTCCGGCTTCAAATACTCATACATCCCTTCCCTTCCACCTTCTCTGCCAAAGCCAGACTCGCGATACCCACCGAATCCAGAAGCTGCATCGAACAGGTTGGTCGAGTTGATCCAGACGACCCCAGCCTTGAGTTTCGGCGCGACGTCGAGGGCGAGATTGATGTTCTCCGACCACACACTTGCGGCGAGGCCGTACGGGGTGTTGTTCGCGAGCTCGACCGCCTCCTTGGGCGTGCGGAACGTCATGCTGACGAGCACGGGGCCGAAGATCTCGACCTGTGCGATCGTCGCGGCGGGCGACACGTCCGTGAACAGCGTGGGCGGATAGAAGTAGCCTTCGGTGGGGCACGCCCACGAGGGCTGCCACATCTTCGCCCCTTCCTCCACGCCCCTTTCGACCAGACCGCGAATCCGCTCGAGCTGGACCGGCGCGACGATCGCGCCCATGTCCACCGCTTTGTCCAGCGGGGAGCCCACGCGCAGCTTCTCCATGCGCGCCCGCAGCTTCTGTGTCAGCCGATCGGCGACCCCTTCCTGAACAAGCAAGCGAGAGCCGGCGCAGCACACCTGTCCCTGATTGAACCAGATCGCATCGACGACGCCCTCGATCACACTGTCGAAATCCGCGTCGTCGAACACGATGAATGGGCTCTTGCCGCCGAGCTCGAGCGTGAGCTTCTTGCCGCTGCCGGCGGTCGCCTTGCGAATGATACGGCCCACTTCGGTCGAGCCGGTGAAGGCGATTTTCTGCACGTCGGGATGCTCGACCAGGAGTTTGCCGGTCGCCCCATCACCGGTGACGACATTGAATACGCCCGCGGGCAGGCCGGCGGACTGCGCGATCTCTGCAAAACACAGCGCGGTCAGTGGCGTGAACTCCGCGGGCTTCAGGATGACGGTGTTTCCGGCGGCGAGTGCCGGCGCGACCTTCCACGCGACCATCAGCAGCGGGAAGTTCCACGGGATGATTTGCCCGACGACGCCGACCGGCACGTAGCCGGGGAACTCGGCGTCACGGAGCTGCGCCCACCCGGCGTGGTGATAGAAGTGCCGGGCGACCAGCGGGATGTCGAGATCGCGCGTCTCACGAATCGGTTTGCCGTTGTCGAGACTTTCGAGCACGGCGAGCAGCCGGGAGTGGCGCTGCACCTCGCGCGCGAGCGCGTACAGATAGCGGGCGCGTGCGTGCGCCGGCAACGCCGCCCAGCCTGGGGCCGCGGCAGTCGCCCCCGCGACGGCGGCGTCGATGTCAGCCTTGCTCCCCTGCGCGACGCGGGCGAGAACCGCTGTGGTCGCGGGGTTGATCGTCTCGAAGTACTGTCCTTCGACCGGAGCGGTCCACCGACCATTGATGAAATGGCCGAACCGTCCGTTGTCGTGCTGCCGGATCCACTCCAGCGCGGGTGCGTCGCTTTCCGGCGCCGGCCCGTACTCCATCGTCTCGAACAGCTTGGCGACGGTCGCCATCACACCATCGGGTGGCGGTGCGCGGCGGCGTAACGCCCGGTCACGAAATGCTCGAGCTGCCGCTCGATGTCGGTGAGCAACGAGCTGGCACCCAACCGGAACAAGGCAGGCCGCAGCCACCGGTCGCCCAGCTCTTCCTTCATAAGGATCAGCCAGTCGAGCGCCTGCTTGGCCGTGCGAATGCCGCCGGCGGGCTTGAATCCGATCGCGGATCCGGTCCGCGTCTCATATTCGCGAATCATCCGCGCCATCACGACACCAACCGGGAGCACTGCGTTGACGGACTCTTTGCCCGTCGACGTCTTGATGAAGTCCGCGCCCGCCATCATCGCCACCATGCTCGCGCGCGCGACATTGGTCAGCGTCGCCAGATCGCCGGTGCCGAGGATCGCTTTCATGTGCGCGCGACCGCAGGCGTCGCGGAACGCGCGCACCTCCGCGTACAGCGCCGGCCAGTCGCCCGTGAGCACGTGCGCGCGCGTGATCACGATGTCGATCTCCTGCGCGCCTGCCGCCACGGAGGCCTGCACTTCCTCGAGGCGCTGGGCGAATGGACTGAGTCCCGCGGGAAAGCCCGTGGATACCGCGGCGACCGGAATGCCCGAGCCCTCGAGCGCGGCAACGGCGGTCGGCACCAGCGCGTGGTAGACGCAAACCGCGCCGACCTTGATGTCGAGGTGACCGACCCCGAGCGCGTCAATCAGATCGGGCCGCAGCGGGCGCCGCGCCTTGGCGCAGAGCCGCAGCACGTTCCCCGGCGTGTCGTCGCCCTGCAGCGTCGTCAAGTCCATGCAGGTGATCGCCCGGAGCAACCATGCGGCCTGCCATTCCTTCTTTACGGTGCGGCGCGTCGGGATCGTCGCGGCGCGGCGCTCCACGGCGCTGCGATTGACGCGCAGGCCGCGGATGACCTCGAGATCGAGCGCCATGCCCTGATTGCGGTCCTCCTTGGGGGGAGGAACCGGCCGAGTGACACCGAGGGGACGCAGCCGATCCGACGTGACCTTCATGTTGGCGGGAGAATGCGGATCGCTGCTGGAAAAGTCAACGCGAGACGGGAATTCCCGCGCCCTGGCGGCACGCGTCGATGGCGCGCGGCTCCCGCGCCTGGACGCACTGCTCCTCGCGCTCCGGCAGACCCGCGAGCAGCGTGGCGATTTCTTCGCCCAACGCGTGATAGCACGTCGGTCCGCCGGGCTCGCTCGCGACGATCTGGCAAAAGGCGAACGCCGCAGGGGTGGTCGCGGTCCAATCCACCAGCGCCTTCACCGCACCGAAGTAGCACGCGGGGCGGTAGGGCTCACTCGCCTTGTGGCAGAGATCGGCCGTCTTCTGCGGATCGCGCAGCGTGTACGACGTGATGTCGCGGCCCAGACTTTGAAAGCAGACGGGTCGCACGCGCGCCGGTGCACGCTCGCAGGACTTCGCCGCGTCCGCGAGGTTGCCGTGATTCAGATTGAGCATGACCGACGTCTGCATCTGGTAGCAGGCGTTCAGGTACCGGTCGGCCATGATCGAACAGGGATAGAGTGGATCAGCAGGATCCAGGGCCTTGAACGTCGTGCCCATCACCATGTGGTGGTGGGTGTGCGCGGACAGCATGGTCGCGGGATGGTGCGGCGCGGTCGCGTTGATGACGCTTTCCATGAATGCGCCGCCATAGCACGACTCGCGATCCCAGCCGTCGGAGAGGAGATCGCAGTCCGTGAGCGCGCGCGGCAGATCGTGGTCATACAGCATCGTCAGCCCGTGGCCCATGCCGTGGACGCACTGGAAGAGGACCCAGCGACTCGCGCCGGGCTGCTTGAACGGCTGGCACAGCGCCTCGACTTCGGGCTGGGTCACCTGATCGCGCGATTCGAAGTACGCCTGGATCACGCCATGGCGGCAGCCCGACGAAAAGCCGTCGCCGCACGCCGTAAACGTCGCCGGGATATCGGTGGCGAGACTGAAGGCCTCGATGCCGATGCCGTGAGCAAACTCGTGCGCGTGCTCCGTGGCGTCGGGGTCCGCTGCGGCGATCGCGTCCAGCGTCGCCATGGCATCGGCCACGCCGTGCTTCTTGAGCCGCTCGGAGAATAACTGCGAGTAGCAAGTGCGGCGTGCCTCACCCGCCAAACGAAGACAGGCCGTACCCCGGCTCCCGCCCTTCCCCACACCCGGGGCGAGGCGATTGGCGGCGATGCCGGCCACGGCGACCACGCCGATCGCGATCAGCAGCTTCTGGGTTTGCGTCATGGTAGAACAGTAATGTGCTTGCGTGCGTGATTCCAGATTCCTAAGCTTGGACCGTGTCCCGCGTGATCGTCGTAGCGGACGCCCATCTCGGTCAGGTGCCGCCCGCCGTCGGGACGGCCTTTCACGCGTTTCTCGACGCCGTGCCCCGGCCTGGCGACCATCTCGTGGTGACGGGCGATCTCTTCGACTTCTGGTTCGAGTATCCGAGCGTCATCCCCCGCAAGCACTTCGCCACCGCGGCCAAGTTGCAGGAGGTCCGGACGCGCGGGGTGCCGATCACATTCGTGGGCGGCAATCACGACCGCTGGGGCGGCTCGTTCTTCACGCGCGATCTGGGGATTCAATTCTTCGGCGGCGCGGTCGAGCTGGACTTGAACGGGCGCCGCGCCTTCATCGCGCACGGCGACGGCCTCACGGAGCAGCACTGGACCGGCGCGCTCATGCACCGGTTCACGCGCCATCCCCTCACGGTCGCCGTGTTCCGCATCCTGCACCCCACCGTCGGCTTCTGGATCGCGGATCTGTTCTCCCGTCATCTCGCCGACAATACCAAGGACCGCGCCGTGCTCGAACGCGCCGCCGCCGCACAGCGGAAGTGGGCGGCCGATTTCCTGCAGCGGCACCCCGCGGTCCAGCTCGTCATCATGGCGCACACGCATCGGCCCGTGGTCGAGCGCTTGCCCGATGGTCGCATCTATCTGAATCCGGGCGCGTTCCTGGATGGCGGGCGCTACGCCGTCATCACGCCCGAGGCTGTGGAGTTGAAGCAATTCACAACGGCACGACCTCAACCTGCTTGAGCTTCTCTCCCAAAAACACGGCTCCCACTTTGCGAAAATGCGGCTCGTCATCCGACACGACGAAGCGGTGGTCGTGGGCGCCGCCGTTCGACAGGAGGTTCCGCCGCTCCAGTTCCTTCGATACGGCCGTCGCCGTCTCTTCCGCGGAGTCGACCAGCTTCACGTCTGGCCCCATCACGCGCGTCAGTAGCGGCTTGAGTAAGGGGTAGTGCGTGCAGCCGAGGACCAGCACGTCCACCTTGGCGCGCTGCAGCGGCGCCAGATACTCGCGCGCAATGAGGTCGGCGGCGGGATGCTCGAACCATCCTTCCTCAACAAGGGGGACAAACAGGGGGCATGGTTGGCTGTGGACGCGGGCATCCGGGCGGAGTGCCTGGATCGCGCGCTCGTACGCCCCGCTCGCGATCGTGCCGGCAGTGCCGATCACACCGATCGTTCCCGTCTTGGTCGCGGCCACGGCGGCGCGCGCACCCGGCTCGATCACCCCGACGACGGGCACCGACGACTGCGCCTGCAGGTAACCGAGCGCATGCGCCGTGCTCGTGTTGCACGCTACGACGACGGCTTTGACCCCGCGATGCAACAGATAGGCGAGAATCTCGGCGCTGTAGCGACGCACGGTGTCCGGCGACTTCGGGCCGTACGGGACGCGCGCTGTGTCGCCAAAGTAAATGACCGACTCGTGCGGCAGGCGCTCGAACAACGCGCGTGCCACCGTGAGCCCGCCGATCCCCGAATCGAACACGCCGAGCGGAGCGTTATTCATGGACCGGGATACTCACGCCGATGCCGCCGGGGAACGCGCGGACTTTGAGATCGGGGGGGAAATCACGCAGGTGGGCCGAGACGTAGGCCTCGGCGCCCGAGAAGAGATGATTGAAGACCCAAAGCACGAGCCAGTCCTGCACCTCCTGGCGCTTGAGCCGGAGGTTTTTCGAGTGAATCTCCTTGAGGTAGTTCGCTTCCTGTTGCGCCTTGAAGGTCATCATGGCCGTGACACCTTCCCAGGCCACGAACGCCGCGCCCGTCATCGGCCGCCCCGTGGCCGCCTGCCCCCATCCGGGAAGCAGGAAAGACCGGAAGAATGCGCCCATCGGCCGGAGGCCGCGATGCATGGTGTCGGCCGGGAGGACTATGCGAGCGGTATCAGTTCGCGTCGTATCCTGTCCTACAAGTCTGCACGTCGGCACGACTGCAAGAGCGACCACGAATGCGATCGCGTGCCGACGTGCAGACGTGCCGTCGTGCATTCTCACCGCGCTACCAGGACGTTCAATCTTCCGCGCTCCAATTCCACGGTGCACTCGTTTACTCCCGGCTCCCGCAATTCGCCGTCGACATGCAGCATGAGTGGCTGCTCGGGCGACCGCACCACGAGCTTCGCCGTCTTGATGATCGTCACCTCGCGCATCTTCACGTGCGTCCCACGCATGACGCGTGGAATGGCGAGGAGAAATCGCGGCAGCGAGACCCGCCGGATCACGCACACATCCAGCTTCCCATCGGCGGGATCCGCGTCCGGCGCGAAGCGATAGCTGCCGCCGGAGGTCGTGCCGTTGCAGACCTCGATCATCATCATGTACCCGCGTTCGCGAAATCCGGGTGCGGTGACCTCGAAGACCATGGGCTGGAACTTGAAGAAGGTCTGCACGACGGGCACGAGGTACGACAGAAACCCGCGCAGATGCTGCATCCGGTCCCGGCTTTTCACGACGGCCGGGGCGAACCCGAATCCGACGCTATTGACGAACCACTCCCCCCCTCCCGACACGCGGCCTACATCGAAGCGACGGGAACGGCCGGTCACGAGCCGGGCGACGGCGCGCGGCGGGTCATGACGGTAGACACCCAGCATCTTGGCAAAATCGTTGCCGGAGCCGACCGGGATGACCCCGAGTGCGGCATCCGAGTCGCTGCAGAGCAACCCGTTGGCCACCTCATGGACAGTGCCGTCGCCGCCGACCGCCACGACGTGCGTGGCCCCCTGGTGGACGGCCTGCGCCGCCAGCGCTTGCGCGTGACCCGGACCTTCTGTCCGGACGAGATCCACCGCCCACCCTTGCGCCCGGAATGCGCGCGCGACGACCGACTCGACGCGGCGTGCCGCGCCTCGCCCGGCGGCGGGATTGAGGATGACATGGGCATGAAGCACGCGGCAGACAAGATATCATCTCGTCTGCCGCCGAAGAGTGCCGCGAACTACAGGTTCCCGTTACTTGGCGAGATAGCGCTCGTCCCAATCGATGGCAAACTCGACGCTGCAGCGACCGCACAGGAGTTTGCTGGGCTTGCCGCGCAGCGGGACACGATCGCGACACGAGGGGCACACGAGGTACCGATCACCCATTTCCACCTTACGCGGCACATTATCCGGCCGCGGCACCACGGTCCATTTGCGGGGTGGCGTACTCGATATCTGGAGGAAGGCACGGACGACCGCGACGGGTGTGCCTTTCACATCGACGACGGCGGCGAGCCCCTGGGCCTTGATCAGCCGGTACCAGGCGCCGCGGCGCAGATTGCAGTTCACATCGGCTTGGAGACGAGCCCACACCATCCGTTACTCTCTCGGCAGCGAAGGGGCGATAAGAGTAACGTGGTCCGACCGAATGCGAAGTGATGATTGTCACCCTAGACTTTGACACCGTTCTCGGGCCAGTTGATCTCGAACTCCTTCCGGCACTTTACGCACTCGTGCGCCTTGGCCCGCTTCGGAAGCGGCGCGCGTGCCCGACAGTTGGGGCAGACGCCGTACGTTCCCCGAAGCTGCGGCGGCGCTCGGCGATTGTCCTTCGCGCCCTCCACCACGCTCCAGCGCAGCGGCGGTCGTTGCTGGATCTCGAGCCACGCCCGCAGTACGCCAAGGCGGCGGTGGTTCACTTCGATAACTGCTTGGAGGTCATTGAGTTCGAGGACGCGGTACCAGGCGCCCTTGCGAAGCTTGAGCGGGACATCGTCTTGGACGCGGGCAAATAACAACGCCATCACGGCTCCTTGTGGGGGAGACGAGAATGGGCGCGGGCACAATATACGACGAGCCGGTAAACGCAACAGTCAGGAGTTCTCCCAGCCGATGTCGAAAACTCCATTGCATTTCGGACAGCGCATGCTCGTGGCGTGCTCCTCCAGGCGCGCCCGCTCTCGGCAATTGGGGCAGACGGCGTAGCGTGCGCCCCAGGTCATCGGCAAACGCGGTGAGCGAGACGGTCGTGGCACCACCGCCCAAAGCTTCGGGCGTTCCGGCAGAATCTCGAGTGACTGCCGAGGGAAGGGAGTCGGCTTCCCATTGATGTCGAGCACGACTTCAGCTGGCGACAGTTTGACGACGCGATACCACGCGCCGCGGCGCAGATGCCCTTCTTCCGATGGACGGATACGAGCCCACTGTGCGGTAGCCATCGTCCCTCCGAGACTCAGCTATGCAGTCGTGGCGGGAGCGTGTAGGAATCGAACCTACCGAGGCCCGTTAGAGCCCCAAACAGTTTTGAAGACTGCTCAGGCCACCAGGCCCAATCCGCTCCCAACGCAAGGGTTGCCGATGATCCGATAGACCGCCAGGTCGTTGTTCCCCATCACTCGCTGCAAGGCTGAGGGAGAGCTCGCTACGAAGCGCTCGAGATACGCGGCCTCTTCGTTCGAGACCAGTGGCCCCGTGATCACGTAGCCGGCGCCGATCTCCGCGATATACCGCCATAAGCGGCAGCGGTCGTCGGCGATGAGGGGTGCCGACGCCCGGCGGTCCGTGAAGAGCGCCAGCGCGCGCGGCTTGCTGAAGACGAAGATAGCCTCAGGAGGCGTCGCCTGCTTCACGAATTCGAAGAGCTCGACGCTCTCGGCTGTGGCTACTCCCTCAGCTAACGGTCCAAAGCGCATCGTCGAGTATTTCGCTCCATACAGCAACGCGACCACCACCGCGAGCAGGACGATTACGCGGTTGCGTACCTGAAGGGGAGCATTCAGCCCGCGAATGCCAAGCATACAGTAGTAGAGGTAGAACGGGATCAGCGGTATGAGAAACCGTGTGACCTGATTCGCCGGCCACAGCAGTACGGGCACGATGTAGAGCCACGGGAAGATTTCAATGACTGTCGCCCCCAACCGCAGCGCTCGGGCGTAGCCATACACCGCGAATCCCGCCGTCACCACAAACAGGGCCTTTCTGCCCAACTCGCTGTACCCGTTCGTCCAGATGTCCGACAATGCCCGCAAATAGGCCACCGCGTTGTGCACCACGGTACTGGCTGAGAGCGAGAGTTGGTCGAAGTAGCTTGCGTCCCGCGGTCCGACGGCGTACTGCACCCCGGCCAAAACGATTGCGACCCCGCACGTCACCGCCGTCATCTGACTGACGCGCCGCGTCCGCACCAGGTCGTGCAGCAGGAAACAGGGGATCAGGACGACACCCAGCACCCGGGTCGCCACGGACGCATAGGTCGCGACCCCCGCCAGCACGGCAAACGCGAGCCGACGGCGATTGTCCGGTTCCGCCGCGCGTTGAAAGGCGTACAGGCTGAGCAGCGTGAAGCAGAGGAACGGGATGTCCGAGAGCACATCATCTTTGAAGTCCAGAAAGTACGGATTGAGCCCCATAACGAGGATGAGCGCGATCAGATACGGCGTTGGAAGATCGCGCCGGAATACTCGCGGCATCAGGAGCAACGCGCCGACGAAGCAGACGACAACCAGAACCTTCATAGGACGAAAGTCGAGACCGAAGACCTTGACGACGGGGGCGAGCAGCAGCGGGAAGCCGGGCGGGTACGTCCGCGGACCGATCGAAGGGTTGTGCGGATTGTAGATATAGCCGGTCTCCGCGTACGCGACGCCTGTGGCGATGTTGCGGGCATGGTGAACGTACTGCGCGAAGTCGTCGCCCCAACGCTGCCCCGGCCGGATCGTCGCCAGGTACACCAGGCCGACCAAACCGGCCACCCGCCACATCAGGCGTGCTGCGACGTGACTGCGATGACGTCGATCTCGACTCGCGCCGCTTTGGGGAGGCCGGCCGCCTGCACCGTCGAGCGCGCGGGTTTGTGCGGGCCGAAATGCTTCGCGTACACCTCATTCATCTGCGCAAAATCGGCCATATCCGCCAGGTAGACCGTCGTCTTGACGACATTGGCCAGCGACGTGCCGGCCGCGGCCAGTACTGCTTTCAAATTGGCAAACACCTGCTCCGTCTGCTCCGCTGTCGTCCGGCCGACGAGCTCGCCGTTCTTGGGATCGAGGGCGACCTGTCCTGCCGTGAACACCAGGCTATCGGTCATGATCGCCTGACTGTAGGGGCCGATGGCCTTCGGTGCCGCGTCGGTCGCGACGACGCCCAACCCACTCGTCTTGCGCATCAGAACAGTCCCTCGATCGTCCCGTCAGGAAGAAGCCGGATCCGCTCGGCGGCGGGAGCCTTGCCGAGTCCCGGCATAGTCAGGATTTCGCCCGAGAGCGCGACGACAAAGCCGGCGCCAGCCGAAGGCAGGATGTCCCGCACGTGAAGCGTGAATCCGCTCGGCGCGCCGAGCTGCGTCGGGTCGTCGGTCAAGGAGTACTGCGTCTTGGCCATGCAGACCGGCGTCTCGCCAAGCCCCAGCTTCGGCAACAGCTCGAGCGCGCGCTCGGCCGGCGGCGCAAACGCGACGGCAGCCGCGCCATACATTTCCCGGGCGATCGTCTCGATTTTTTCGCGAATGGGCCGCCGCTCGTCGTACAGCGGCTTGAAGGCCGCTTTGCCCGTTTTGAGCAGGCCGAGCAGAGACTCCGCGACGGCGACCCCCCCTTCCCCACCCTTTTCCCACACGTCGCACCGCACGACCTCCACGCCTTCGGCGGCGCCGACCACTTGCACCGCCTCGACTTCTGCGTCGGTATCGGTGACAAAGCGGTTGAGCGCGACGAGCGCCGGCACCCCGAATTTCTTCACGTTGCGAATATGGCGGCGCAAGTTTTCAGCACCCCGCTGCACCGCCGCGGGGTCAGCCGTACCCAGCTGATCCTTCTTCTTTCCGCCGTGCATTTTGAGCGCGCGCACGGTCGCGACGATGATGGCAGCCTCTGGCTTCAGGCCTGCGAAGCGGCACTTGATGTCGAAAAACTTTTCGGCGCCCAAGTCGGCGCCGAATCCTGCTTCCGTCAGCACGATATCCGCCAGCGCGAGTCCCAGCTTCGTAGCGGCGACGGAGTTGCAGCCGTGCGCGATATTGCCGAACGGCCCACAGTGCACGAGAGCCGGCCCGCCTTCGAGCGTCTGCACCAGATTCGGATTGATCGCGTCCTTGAGCAGCAGGGTCATGGCGCCCTGCGCCTTGAGATCCCCGGCGCGCACGGGGCTCTTGTCCCCGCGTAGCCCTACGATGATGCGGGCGAGCCGCGCCTCGAGATCCGCGATCCCGGTCGCCAGAGCCAGAATCGCCATGATCTCCGATCCGGGAATGATGACGAAATGCTCTTCCCGCGTCGGACCGCCATTCACACCGCCCAGCCCCACGACAATGTGACGCAACGCGCGGTCGTTCATGTCGATCGTGCGTGGCCACATGATGCGACGAACATCGAGCCCGAGCGCATTGCCATGATGCAGCTGCGCGTCGAGCATGGCGGACAGCAGATTGTGCGCGCTCGTGATGGCGTGGAAGTCGCCCGTGAAATGGAGATTGATGTCTTCCATCGGGACGACTTGCGAGTAGCCGCCGCCCGCGGCGCCGCCCTTGACGCCGAACACCGGGCCGAGCGACGGCTCGCGGATCGCGAGAATCGCGTTTTTCCCCAGCCGCCGCAGCGCCTGTGTGACGCCGACGGTAACGGTGGACTTGCCCTCGCCCGCCGGCGTGGGGTTGATGCCGGTCACGACCACGAGCCGGCCCTTGGTGGTCCTCCGCTCGAGTGCCCGGATCGCAATCTTCGCCTTGTACTTGCCGTACAGCTCGAGCTCGTCGTCCGAGAGTCCGAGCTCCGCCGCGACGTCGTGAATCGGCCGCAGCGTGGCGGCCTGGGCGATGGCGATGTCGGAAGGGATTCGGGTGGCGGTGGTGGTCATAGCGCGGAGTCGATGCGGGAGCCAAAACAGCGGCGGGCGTTCGCTGCGGTTCGCTGGACCAGGCTTGCGACGCTTTCGCCACGCAGCTCGGCGGCTCGGACCGCGACTTCCCGGACGAAGCCCGGCTCGTTGCGCCGGCCCCGGTGCGGGACGGGCGCCAGGTACGGCGCATCGGTCTCGAGCAGGAGCCGATCCGCCGGACACTCGCTGATGCGATGCTGCAGCGTCCAATTCTTGAAGGTGATCATGCCGCTGAAGGAGAAATATGCATTGATCGCGAGCCCCGCATCCCAGACGGCGTCCCCGGATGAAAAGCTGTGCAACACCACCGCAGGAGGACGCGGCTGCAGGGACCGCAGCAGCGCGGCGATGTCTGCATCCGCTTCGCGGGCGTGCACGATGACGGGCTTGCCGAGCTCCGCCGCGAGCGCGAGCTGCGCTGCGAAGGCACTGCGCTGGATCTCGCGTGGCGCATGCATGTAGTGATAATCGAGTCCCGTTTCCCCCACCGCCACCATTTCCGGCGCCGCGAGCAGCGCGCGCACATGGTCCCGCGCCGCATCGGACCACTCGCGCGCCTCGTGCGGATGGATCCCCGCGGTCGCCGAGAGTCCGCTGGTGCCGCGGGTGAGCGTCGCGGCGCGCGCGCTGCCCTGGAGCGATTCGCCGATCACCACGACATGAGACACACCCGCCTCGCGTGCTCGTGCGAGCACCGCCTCCCGGTCGGTGTCGAACGCGGCATCCCCGAGGTGACAGTGCGTGTCGACTAGCGTGCTGGTTGCGTAGCGCGCGGCGCCGCGGACGGCGGCGGCGGCGGCGCGGATGCCGCAGGCGTGCCCGGCGTTCGGGCACCGAACGTGCGTGCGCCGCGCGCGTCCTCGCCCGGCCAGCGTTTCTCGATCCAGAGCAGCACCGGCGCCGCGATATAGATCGACGAAAAGGTGCCGGTGAAAATGCCGAACGACATGACCCAGGCGAACGGCCGGATCACCTCACCGGCCAGCAGCAGCAGCGCGAGCGTCGTCGCGATGGTGGTTCCGTGCGTCAACACCGACCGCGGCAACGTTTCGTTGATCGACAAATTGAGGATCTCGTAGAGGTTCTGGCGCCGGTATTTGCGCAGGTTTTCGCGCACGCGGTCGAAGATGATGATCGTGTCGTTCAGCGAGTAGCCGACCACGGTGAGCACCGCGCCCACGACCACGAGGCTGACCTCGAGGTGCATGACGCTGATGAAGGCGATCGTCGCGACGATGTCGTGGGCGGTCGCGACGACCGCCGCGAGGCCGAACCGCCACTCGAAGCGAAACGCCAGATAGATGAGCGTCACCACGAAGCTGAACAGGATGGCAAGGAGCGCCTTGCCCTGCAGCTCGCGGCCCACCTTGGGACCCACCGCCTCGCGCCGGGAGATCTGGTATTGTCCGGGACCCGCGCTCTGGTCGAGCGCCCGGGCCACGGCGTCCGCGACCGCCTGGGTGCCGGCCTCGCCCTGCGACGCTTCGCCGCCGAGCCGCGCGCGGACCACGTAGGAGGTGTCGGAGCCGAAATTGTAGATGTCGGCCCCGCTGAGCCCGACCTGATCGAGCGCGGTGCGGATGTTTCCCGTCGGCACCGTGTGGGCCAGCTCGAACTGCACCAGCGTCCCGCCGGTGAACTCGATGCTGTAGTTGAGGCCTCGCGTCAGGAGGAAGCCGAGCCCGACGAGCATGATGCCGCCCGTGAGCGAGAACGCCCAGCGGCGCCACTTGATGAAATCGTAGTTCGCGTTCGCGAAGAGTCTGATCATCAGATACTCAGGGTGACCATGTCAGGCCGCCGTTGCAGCCAGATGAGGAACAATGTCTTCACCACGAAAATGGCCGAGATCATCGACGCGATGATGCCGATGATGAGCGTGATGGCGAAGCCCTGCACCGGACCGGTGCCGACGGCGTAGAGAATCAGCGCGGTGAGGATGGTGCTCACGTTCGAGTCGACGATCGCGTTCATGGCGTGCAGGAAGCCGTCATCGACCGCCAGGCGCAGCGACTTGCCATGCACCAGCTCTTCGCGGATGCGCTCGAAGATGAGGACGTTTGCGTCGACGGCGATGCCGATCGACAGCACGAACCCGGCGAGCCCCGGCAGGGTGAGGGTGAAGCCGAACGCCGCCAGCCCCGCCAGCGTGAACAGGCAATACAGCGTGAGCGCGGCGACCGCGAGGGCGCCGGAGAGCCGGTAGTAGCCGATCATGATCACGATCACGAGCACCACGCCGACGACGCCCGCCAGCACGCCGTCGTGAATGGAATCGGCCCCGAGGGTACCGCTGATCGTGCGCTCGTCGACAATCGTGAGGGGCGCGGGCAGCGCGCCGGCCCGCAGGACCAGCGCCAGGTCGCTCGCCTCCTGGAGCGACTTGTTACCGAGCTCGATCTGGCCGTTGGCGCCGATCTGGCCGTGAATCACGGGTGGCTGGCCCTGCACGCGCCCATCGAGAATGATCGCCATGTAGTCGTTGATGTGCCGCGCGGTCTCTTCCGAGAACTTGCGGGCGCCGCGATGGCTGAGCTGGAACGGGACGATCGACTGGTTCGTCACCGGATCGCGCCGGGCCACCGCTTTGACCAGCTCTTCCCCGGTGATGATGGGTTTCGACTCCACCGCGTAGAGCGCGCGGTAGGCGCGGGCGCCGCGTGACTCGGACTGCACACCCCAGCGCAGCTCGATGCCGCGCGGCATTGCCGCCTTGACGTCGGGTCGCTGAACCAGGCTGTCCACGAGCGGCCACTGCTCTTCGGGCACGAGGTACTCACCGGGCAGCTGGCCCTGGAACAGCAGCGACGAGAGCACGCCGGGCGCGTTCGCATCCGCGGCGGAGTCGCGCGCGGCTTTCGTGGTGTCGCCGCCGAAGAGCTGGGCGACCGCGGATGGCGCGGCGGCGCCGCGCGCCTTCACCCCGGCCTTGCGCAGCGCGGCGTCCATCTGCGGCAGCGCGTCCTTGAACAGGTTCTTCATGTCGGTGATGCGGAACTCGAGGAAGGCCGTACGCTGAATAACGCCCCTGGCGCGGGCGGGATCTGTCTCGCCGGCGAGCTCGACGATCAGGCGGCAACGGCCCTGGATCTGCACCACGGGTTCCTTGGTGCCGAACTCGTCCATGCGGGTGCGGACGACGCGCTGGGCGCGCTGGATCGCGTCGGCGCAGTCGGGGACCGGGCCTTTGGACTGGTCGACCTCGAGCGCCAGGTAAATGCCGCCCCGGAGGTCGAGCCCCAGGTTGATCGGCACGCGTCGCACCGTCGTGTCCTTCATGGCGCCGGTCGCGACATCGCGGACGCGCAGTTTCGTGTTGCGCGGGACCAGTGACACGATGCTCACGATGATGAGAGCGCCGATCACATACAGCCGCTGCCGAATCCTTCCCATCGTTTATCTCTATCGGTTGAGGGTCGCCCGGGCCGCCTGGCGGTCGCGCTCGAGCTGCGCCACCAACGCGTCGCGGGACGGAAACGCCTGTACGGCACGCAGGCGACGGACCCATTCCACGTACACCGTCTCCCCATAGACGTCGCCGTCGAAATCGAACAGATGGATCTCGAGCGTGCGCGTCTCTTCTCCAAAAGTCGGCCGGGGGCCCTGATTCATCATTCCACCCAGGATCTTGGAGTCTGGAGCCAGGATCGTGGTTCCTGACTCCAGAATCCTGACCCGCACCGCATACACTCCATCGGGCGGCAGGAGCTTGCGCGGGTCCGGCGGTTCGAGATTGATCGTCGGAATGCCGATCGAGCGTCCCCGTCCCGCCCCACGCACCACTTTCCCCCGTATCGCGTACGGCCGCCCCAACCAGCGCAGCGCGGAGTCCAGGTCTCCGTGAGCAACGCCCGAGCGAATCACGCTCGACGAGATCGGTTGACCATCGTCACGCACGGCGTCCACGACGGCCACCGCGAAGTTCTGCGTTTGGGCCAGCCGTTGCACCAACGTGGCGTCGCCGGCGCGCCCGCGTCCGAACCCATGGTCATACCCCATCACGAGCTCGCGCATCGCGTACTCGTCGCACAACCGCCGGACGAATGCCGCCGCGTCGAGCTGCGCCACGGCCGGCGTAAACGGCATCAGCACGAACCGCTCGATGCCGGCCGCCGCCACCACGAGCTCTTTTTCGTCGGGCAGCGTCAGCAGCTTCGGCGCCGCCGGCGGGTTCACCACCGCGAGCGGATGCGGCTCGAACGTGACGAGCACGCTCGCCAGCTTGCTCGACCGCGCGCGCCGGGTCACCTCCGCGAGCACCGCCTGATGACCACGGTGCACGCCATCGAAGGTACCCAACGTGACGACGGCGCCGCTCATGCCTCCGCCACCACCACGACCCGTGGCTTCAGAAGCTCGCCCACCTGCTCGCCTACGGCTAGCAGCTCATCGCCGGCGAAGATGGCCGTCGGCTGTCGGCTGTCAGCCATCTGGGCGCTCGCAATCGGACGCCCGTGCAGCACCGCGTCCCTCTCCTTCTTATCTACCTCGCGGCGCGGGAGATGTGCGACCAGGATCGCGGCATCCTGCAACGCCTGGGGCGTCACCGCCTCGGGTGCCACCGCATCCGCCAGCCGCAGCGGTCCGACCGCCGTCCGCTGGAGCGCGACGAGATGCGCGCCGCAGCCGAGTTTCGCGCCGATATCGCGGGCCAGCGATCGGAGATAGGTGCCGGCACTCACCGTCGCGCGAAACTGCAGGTCGGGGACCGCCGCGTTCACGATCTCGAGCTCGCGGATTTCGACTGCGCGCGGCGCGGGTGCGACCACCTCGCCACGGCGCGCGCGGCGGTAGGCCCGCTCGCCCGCGACCTTCACTGCCGAGTACGCCGGCGGACGCTGCTCGTAGCCGCCGCGGAAACTCGCGATGACGTCGGCCAGCTGCGCCGGCGTGATGCCCGTCCACGGTGCCGTCGCCACCACCGCTCCGGTCACATCATCCGTATCCGTCGTGACGCCCAGCCGGATGACGCCGTCGTATGTCTTCGGCCAATCGGCGGCGAACGGCGCAAGCCGCGTCGCCCGTCCCACCACCAGCACCAGCAGCCCCTTGGCGAACGGATCGAGCGTGCCCAGGTGGCCCACGCGCTGTTCGGCGAGTGCGCGCCGAACGATGTCCACGACATCATGGGACGTAGGGCCGGCTGGCTTGGCGACCAGGACGAGCCCCCGGTTTTTCAGTCGTCCGACTCCTTCAGCTCCTTTAGGACCCGGTCGATGTGCTGCGCGTGCTCCAGCCCGCGGTCCAGATGGAAATGCAGCTCGGGGCTGGTCCGCAGATGCAGCTCTTTCGAGAGCTGCGCCCGCAGAAACCGCGCGGCGCTCGCCAGCCCTTCGAGCGACTTCGCCTTCTCTTCTTCCGTCCCCATGACGCTGACGCGCACCTTCGCGTGCGACAAATCGGCCGAGACGTCGACGCCGATCACGGTGACGAAGCCGATCCGCGGATCGCGTACATCGCCGGTGAGAAACGCTCCGACCGCCTGCCGGATCAGCTCACTCACGCGCTCGGGCCGATGACTGTGTCGTCTCATATCACAGATAGCTCGTGCTGGTATCGACGATGCGCGCGCCGTCCGCGCCCGCCACCAGCTCATCCGCCTCGCGGAGCACGCTCTCAGCATGCCGGCGGTCGGTGCTCACCACGGCCGCCGTGAGCTCGGCGCGCTGCCAGAGATCGTGGTGCGCCGTCTCGGCGACCGAGATGTTGAACCGGTGATGCATCCGATCCTTCAGGCTCTTCACGATCGTGCGCTTGTCCTTCAGCGACTGGCACGCGGGCAGATGCAGCTCCCACACCATCACACCCACGATCACGACTCGGTGGCGCTAAGCGAGCGCGCGACCTCCTCGATGCGATACGACTCGATCAGGTCGCCGACTTTCACGTCGTTGAAGTTCTCGATGCCGATACCGCACTCGAAGCCCTCGCGCACTTCGCGGACGTCGTCCTTGAACCGCTTGAGCGACGCCAGCGTGCCGTCGTACACCTCGACGCCGTTGCGGATCACGCGAACCCGTCCCGTGCGTGGAATGACGCCGCTGCGCACGAAGCAGCCGGCGATCGTCCCAACCTTGGCGATCTTGAAGATCTGGCGCACCTCGGCCTCGCCGAGCACGACTTCCTTCTTTTCAGGGGCGAGCAGGCCTTCCATCGCCAGCTTCACCTCTTCCACCGCCTCGTAGATGATGCGGTAGGTGCGGATCTCGACCCGCTCGCGATCCGCGGCCGCGCGCGCGTTCGAATCGGGACGCACGTGGAAGCCGACGATGATCGCCCCCGACGCGCGCGCGAGCAGCACGTCCGATTCGGTGATGGCGCCGACGCCGCGGTGCACGACTTCGACTTTGACCTCGGACGTCGAGAGCTGCGCGAGGGCGTCCGCCAACGCTTCAGCGGGACCACCCTGGTCGGCTTTGATGATGATGCGCAGCGTGGCGACACCGCCCGCGGCGGCTTCGGCCATGAAGTCTTCCAGGGTCTTCACCCGGCCGGAGCGCCGGTGCTGCGCCTCGCGCTCGAGGCGCTGGCGCTTCTGCGCGATCTCGCGCGCCGCGGCGGCGTCGTCCATGGCCAGGAAGGAGTCGCCCGCTTCGGGCACACCTTCGAAGCCGAGAATCTGGACCGGGGTCGAGGGTCCGGCTTCCTGCTCGGTGCCGCCGCGCTCGTCGTACATCGCGCGAACGCGGCCCGAGTACTGACCGCAAATGAAGTCATCGCCGATGTGCAGCGTGCCGCTTTGCACGAGGATCGTGGCGAGCGCCCCCTTGCCAGGATCGAGCGATGCCTCGAGCACGGTGCCCTGGGCCTTGCGATCGGGGTTGGCCTTGAGGTCGAGCAGCTCGGCCTGTAACAGAATCTGCTCGAGCAGGTCGTCGACTGCCGTGCCCTTCTTCGCGGAGATCGGCGTCGCGAGCGTGGTGCCGCCGAACTCCTCGAGCACGACACCGTGTGCCAGGAGATCCTGCTTCACCTTCTGCACGTTGGCGGTGGGCAGATCGATCTTGTTGATCGCGACTACGAGGGGCACCCCGGCGTTCTTGGCGTGCGAAATCGCCTCGATCGTTTGCGGCATGATCGCGTCATCCGCGGCGACGACCAGCACGACGATGTCCGTGACCTGCGCGCCGCGCGCACGCATCGCGGTGAACGCCTCGTGACCCGGCGTATCGAGGAACGTGATCTTCCGGCCGTCCTTGAGCGTGACCTGGTACGCGCCGATGTGTTGCGTGATCCCACCCGCCTCGCCGGCCACGACGTTCGTTTTGCGCACGTAGTCGAGCAGCGACGTCTTGCCGTGGTCGACGTGACCCATGATGGTCACAATGGGGGGCCGCGGCTTGAGCGTCTCGGCCGCATCTGTGGTCTGTTCCGTCTGGGTGGTGGCGTACTCCTCTTCGCGCACCGCCTGGAAGCCGAACGCCGACGCGATCAGCTCGATCATGTCGAAGTCGAGCCGCTGGTTGATCGTGACCATCTGACCCAGCTCTTTGAAGGCGAAGGTCACGATCTGGGTCGGCGGGACTTTCAACGTGTTGGCCAGCTCGGAAACCGTGATGAATTCCGTGACGCGCACCAGCGTCTTCTCGCGCTCGCGCTCCTCGCGGCGGCGCTCCTCCTGCACCTCGCGGAACGTCGGCCCCTCTTCGCGGCGATGGACGCCCTTCTTGCCGACGGGTGCCTTGAGCGTGGCAAGGGTGCGCGAAATGTTTTGGGCGACTGCTTCCTGGTCGACCTGCGATTTCTTCCCTTTCTTGCGCTTCTTGCCCTTCTCACGCCGGCGCTCATCGAGCGGCGGGGCGCCGGGCGCAGCCGACGCAACCGGCCGCGGCGGCACGGACGTGCCGGGACCAGACGGCGCGCCGCGCGCAACCGGCCGGGGACGTACCGGCGTCGGGATGAACGGCTTCGAGGGCGGCGCTGAGGCCGGCGGCGAAAACGGCGACGGCGAGGGGGCGGCGGAGGGCGACGGAGGTGCCGGAGTCGCGAAGGTCAGGGTCGCCGCCGGCGCGAGGGGCTCCGCCGGCTCCGCGGGCGCGAGGTCCTTGAAGAGGGCCGCCGCGCGCTCCTCGAGCGAGGGGGCGGCCTTCTCCTCTTCTTGCTCGCGTACTGCGGTTTCCAGCGCGAGCCGTGCGCGCTCGGCTTCAGCCGCTTCGGCCGCCGCCGTCTCTGCCGCCGCGGCATCGGCCGCGGCCACTTCGGCCGCGGTGCGACGGCGACGCTTGGGGCGGGCCTCGGTGGTTGCGACCGGCTCCGGTGCAACCTCCACGGCCTTCGTGGCCCGACGCCGTTTGGGAGGCGCCGAGGGCTGCTTCTGCTTGCGCTTGTCACGCTCCCAACGCGCGCGCATCAACGACACCTGCTCGTCCTTGAGCGGCGTCAGATGACTGCGCACGAAGACGTCCATCTCTTTGAGCATGCCCATCAGCTGCTCGCTGGAGATTCCGAATTCCGCTGCTAGATCATGGATGCGCGTTGTTGCCACTTACTCCTCGCTATCGGCTATCAGGCCGCGTGCCAGTGCCGGGTCGGAAATTCCGACCGCCTGTACTGGAGGCTTGCCGAGTCCCGTACCCAGCTCCGCTGCGGTCGGACCGCGAATCGTCGGAACTTTTCGCGCCTCCGCGAGCCGCGTCACTTTCTCCATCGTGCGCCGGCTGGCGTCCGCCGCCAGCACCACGCACGCCACTGTCCCACGCTGCAATCCTGCCCGAACTCCTGCGACGCCGACCACAACGTTGCCCGCCCGCACACCCAGACCGAGCAAACGGGTGATGCGCGTACTCACGCCGCGGTCGGCGCTCCGGCGCCGGGACTCGCCGGCCCCGGCTCTTCCTCTTCGCCACCGTCCTCGGTCATCTCATTGAGGAAGGCCATCATCTTGTCGGCGAGATCGGGCGTCATTCCCGGCAGCTGATCGACTTCTTCCCGCTCGAGGTCGAGGATGTCCTGCAGCGTCTTCTTGCCGGCCTGCTCCAGCACCGCCACGAGCTCGGGCGACAGACCCTTCATTTCGCTGAGCGCCACCTGCGTAACCGACTCGTCCGCGGCCGGCAAGGGCGCGAACAACGGCCCTTCGCCGCCGCGCTCGAGCCACTCGCGACTGGAGTAGAGATCGACTTTCCACCCGGTCAACTCCGAGGCGAGCCGCACGTTCTGCCCGTTGCGGCCGATCGCGAGCGACAGCTGGTCCTCGTCCACGATCGCCTGGATCGTCTTGGACTCGGGATCGGAGAAGACGCGGGCCACGCGCGCCGGCGCGAGCGACAGTTTCGCGAAGCGCTCGGGGTCGGACGACCACGGCACGATGTCGATGCGCTCGCCGTTCAGCTCGTTCACCACGGCCTGCACGCGCGACCCCTTGAGGCCCACGCACGCGCCCACCGGATCGATGCCGTCGTCGCGCGACCAGACCGCGATCTTCGTGCGACTGCCCGCCTCGCGCGCGGTGGCGCGGATCTCCACGATCTGCTGCTGGATCTCCGGCACCTCGAGCTTGAACAGCGCCTTGACGAACAACGGATCGGCGCGCGACAGAATCAGCCGCGGGCCCTTGGGCGTTTCCTCGATCCGCTTCAAGACCGCCCGAATCGTGTCACCCTGATGGAAGTGCTCGCGATGGTTCTGGTCGCGGTAGGGAATGATCGCTTCGGCTTCGCGAAACTTGTTCAACATCACCACGATCTTACCGCGCTCGATCTGCTGGACCTCGCCCGACAGCAGCTCGCCAACCTTGCCCGAGAATTCCTCGCGGATGCGGCTGCGCTCGCCTTCGCGGACCCGTTGAATGATCCGCTGCTTGGCCGCTTGCACCGCCGTCCGGCCGAACTGCTCGAACGGCACTTCCTCTTCGAGGACGTCCCCCGGCTCGAATTCGGGATCCTCGTAGCGCGCTTCCTCGAGCGAGATCTGCGTGCCTGGATCTTCCACGGCCTCGACCACGGTCTTGAGCACGACGATGCGGATCGAGCCCTTCATCTCGTCGATGCCGATCTCGGCTCGGACATTCGGACCGTACCGTTTGACGAGCGCGGCATGCAGGCCGTCCTTCAGCAGGTCGATCAGCTCGCTGCGCTCGAGCTGCTTCTCGAGCTGCTTCGTACTGGTCAGTTCTCGGATCGCCGAGACTACGTCGGTTGTATTCGCCATTCAGTTCCTCAGTCTTCAGTCATCGGGGCCAGCCGGGCATCCTTTAGCTCCGCGAGCCGGTACTCCTGCGCCCTCTTCCCTTCGGGCTCCAGCACGACGGTGTCGGTCGTGGGGACCGCAACGATCCGCGCCCGCACCCGGCCCACGCCCGCCAGTTTCACGCTCACATCGCGGCCCACGAACTGCACCCAATGCCGATGCCAGCGCACGGGCCGCTCGATCCCCGGGCTCGACACCTCCAAGACGTAGCGATTGCCCAGGGGGCCCCCACCATCCGCATCGAGCCACTGCTCGAGGGCTCGGCTGACCCGACTGCAATCGTCGACCGTGACGTTCCGTGGCGGACAGTCAATGCGGACTTGGACGAGCGGTCGGTTCGGCGTGCCGCCGATGCGCAGGTCGGCCAGGTCGAACCCCAACGCTTCCAGCCGGGTTCGGAAGGCCTCGACAAGACTCTCAGTGAGCATTAAAAAAAAGCGCGGGCCGAACTTCGCCCGCATCACGGTGGGGAATGTAGCCGGGGGACCCTCGATGTCAACCGAGCGGCTGGCCGAGGTACGCGACCATGCGGCCGTCGCGGCCCTTCGACGCCCGATGCGAGAAGAACCGATCGCGCCCCTCGGCGCTGCACCAGGGGGATGTCGTGATTTCCTCGATGCCGAGGTCCCGCGCGTGGCGCGAGAGGACGGCGCGGAGGTCGAGCTGGACGCTGCCGGTTAGTCCAAAGCGCACTGCGACCTCAGAGCCAACTTCATAACAGCCACCGCAAATGCCTACGCCACAATGCATTACGATGTCGCTCGCCTTGGCAACGCCGCGCCACTTCAGCAGCTCGACGCACTGCTCCAGAATCCCGTCCGCGGTGCCCCGCCAGCCGGCGTGCACCAACGCGATCGCGCCCTTCTTGGGGACGGCCAAATACACCGGAATGCAGTCGGCGACCGTGACCGTCAGCAGGACGCCCGGCTCGTTGGTCGCGTGACCGTCGAGCCCGTCGATGATCAGCCAGCCGTCCGGCCGGGACTCGTACCAGCGCACGTCCGTGCCGTGCACTTGATGCGCCAAGACGATCGACGGAAATCGTGTGCCGAAGCTCGCGCGGAACGCGCGCCAGCGGCCGATCACCTGCCCCACCGGCTCGTCGCTCCAGAGGCCGAGACTCAGCGGGCGTATCGTGATGCCGGCGACCAATCCGTAGCGTTGGGCCCACTCTGCCAGCTCCAGGCGTGGCACAGCGGGATCGCCGGCGGGGGTTTCCGCGAGCGATCGTAGCGGCGCAGCATGCTGCGCCCCTACCTCATGTTCGGCGTTCAATCTGCGCTCCGAGTGCCCGCAACCGGTCGTCGATGTGCTCGTAGCCGCGTTCGATCTGTCCAATGTTCTGGATCACCGAGTCGCCCTGGGCAGCGAGCGCCGCGAGCAGCATCGCCATCCCGGCGCGGATGTCGGGACTCTCGACGGCTTGGCCGCGCAGGGCGGACGGCCCGGCAATCACCGCGCGGTGTGGATCGCACAGCACAATGCGAGCGCCCATGCCGATCAATTTGTCGACAAAGAACAGGCGCGATTCGAACAACTTCTCGAACACGAGCAGCAATCCCTCACATTGGGTCGCGACGACGATCGCGATGGACATGAGATCGGCCGGGAACGCGGGCCACGGTCCATCTTCGAGCTTGGGGACGTGCCCACCCAGGTCCGGTCGAATGCGCCGCTCCTGATCGGCATCGACGATCAGTTTGGCCCCTTCGAGTCGTGGCCGCACGCCGAGCCGCTCGAAGGCGAGCAGCGTCGAGCGCAGATCATCCCCGCGGACGCCGTCGATGGTAATCGCGCCACCCGTGACGGCGGCGAGGCCGATGAATGAGCCGATCTCGATGTGATCGGGACCAACCGTGTGCGGAGCCCCGCCTGCTTTGAGGGGGCGGCCACCGTCGATCGTGAGGGTGTTGCTTCCGATGCCGTCAATGGCGGCGCCGAGCGAGACGAGAAAGCGCGCCAGGTCCTGGACGTGGGGCTCCGACGCGGCGTTCCGCAGCACCGTAGTGCCCGGCGCCCGCACCGCCGCCATCAACGCGTTCTCGGTCCCGGTGACGCTCGGCTCATCGAGAAAAATATCCGCCGCCTTGAGCTTGCCCTCGAGTGTGTACACGTCGCCGACGGTGACATCGACCCCGAGCCGCTCCAACGCGAGAAAGTGCGTATCCACGCGACGGCGTCCGATCACGTCGCCACCCGGGGGCGGCAACGTGACGCGCCCGAAGCGCGCGAGCATCGGGCCGGCGAGCAGGATCGAGGCGCGGATCTCCTTACATAGCGCCGGATCGAGCGGCTTCGCCTCGGTGTGCGTGGGATCCACTTCAACCGTGTTCGTTCCCGACCACTGCACCTTCGCCCCCACATGCTGGAGCAAGGCGAGCAACGTTTCCACGTCGCGAATGCGCGGCACGTTGTCAATGCGACAGGGGGCGTCGGCGAGAAGTGTCGCTGCGAGAATCGGAAGGGCCGCGTTCTTGTTGCCGGCGGGGCGAATCGTGCCGGAGAGCGGGCGCCCCCCCGTGACACGGAACGACGGTGGCATAAGTCCGCCCAAGCTACGGGGACGCTTGCGCCGGCGTCAAGCGTTCGCGAACGTTGGCCCTCGTGCATCCCGCGCTCGCGCTGGCGCTGCTGCTCATCGCCGGCATCGGCATCACGCGCCTTTCGCGCCCGGCCTTGCGACGCCCCCCCCTGCTTGACGATCTCCTCGCGACTGGCGTGCCGTTCCTGCTGCTCGGATTGCTGCTCGGACCGGGGCTCGGCGTCATCGACGCCACCGGACTGCGGCTGCTCCAACCCATCATCGCGCTCGGGATCGGTTGGAGCGGCGCACTATTCGGCGCGCGGCTCGAATGGCGCATGGTCCGGCGCCTGTTGCCGCGCACCTGGCTGATCGGCGCCACGCTCGCGCTCCCCGTCCTGCTCATGACGACGACGGCGGCCTGGGTGCTGGCCCACGCGGTCCCCTCCCTGGCTGAATCGTGGGGCCGCCCATCACTGGCGGTTTCCCTTGTGCTTGCGGGCGCGCTCACGACCGCAGCGAGCCAGCGTGGACCGCGTCTCGGCCGGCGCAACGCCCTCTTTGATACGGCCTTCGGCGCCGCCGCCGTCATCGTCGGCGTTGCGCTGTATCATCCGCACGTCGCGGTACGCAGTATCCTCCTGACACTGCTCGTTGGCGGTGCACTCGGCGGCCTGTTCGTTGGACTAGGACGCGGGGGAATGCTGAACGAGCCGCACGACGCCGCGATTGCGGCGTTCGCGGCGATTCTCTGGGCGGCCGGCTTCAGTTATGCTGCCGGCCTGTCCCCGTTTGTGGTTTGTGCGTTGGAGGCCGCCGTCTTCATGAGCTTTTCACCCGCGGGGGTGCGCCGTGCGATCGCGGGCTTGCTGAGCCGCTGGGAGCTGTCGCTCTACGCCGCATTCCTTATAGTGGCGGGGGCGTTGCTGCGCCCCTTTGCCGTCTGGATTTTTCTGGCTGCGCCCGCCTTGGCGTTGATCCGCATCGTGGTTCGGTGGGTCACGGTGCGGTTTGGTCTCGACCAAGTCGATCCGGTCTGGCGATCGCTCCCCTTTGCACCCCCGCCCGAATTCGCGCACTCGGCCATCCGACAGGGGGCGAGCGCAGTCGCGCTGGCGGCGGGATTCGACCTGGTGCGTGACTCGCCGGGACCGGTCCTGGTGACGATCTTGCTCAGCGTCATGACGGCCGACGCGCTGGCGGCCCGGACCCCGTTGACAGCACGCCCGAGCCACGCAGAGGTTTCGTGATGCTTCCGAGCTGGGTCGGCGTCGTGTCGGCAATCAGCCTCGCGATTATCGCACTCGCCGCCCTGGTCACCGCCGGCGCCGTCACTGTCGCGGCGCTCGGCGTGCGAACGGCGGTGAGGGCCCTGAAGGGCTTCGCCGGGCCGGCCATCGCCGATGTCCGACAGCTGATCGGCTCGATCAAGACCGAGGCGGATGCCCTGGTCGGCGCGTCCCGCGATGTGCGGCAACGGATTGTGCGCGCGGCAGATGCGGCGGAGGATCGCCTGACCGATCTCGACTCTCTGGCCGAGGTGATGCAGCAGGAGCTCGAGGAGACGGCAGTCGACGCGGCGGCGACGATGCGCGATGTGCGCCGCGGCCTGTCGGTGTGGCGCTGGAGCCGCAAACTCCTGAAGCGCAAAAAGCGACCGTGAGACGACTGGGAGCCGCCGCCCTCCTCGCCGTCGTCGGCCTCGTGCTCTTCCCGGGTGTCGCCCACGCCTGGACGCCGGGCACGCATATCTTCCTCGGCGAATCGGTGCTCGCCAACCTCTACCAACTGCCCACGATCGTCGCCGACCTGGTGCGCGCATTTCCGTACGATTTTCTCTACGGCAACATCGCGGCGGACACGTCGATGGCCAAGAAGTACGCGCCGGTGGGCCGGCATTGTCACGCCTGGCATGTCGGCCAGGAGATCTTCGACCTCGCGCCCACCGATCCGCTGCGCGCCTTCGGGCTTGGCTATCTCTCCCACCTCGCCGCCGACACCATCGCGCACAACTTTTTCGTGCCGCGCCAGCTGGTGTTGACGTCCAGCACGGTCGCCCTGGGCCACTCATACTGGGAAAGCCGATTCGAGACCCATCTGGGCGACGCGTACGCCCGCGAAGCGCGGGATGTGATCTTGAAGGACCACGCCGCGAGCGACGCCCACCTCGACGAAATCCTCTCGCCGACGTTGTTCAGCGTCCGCACCAACCGACGGTTGTTCCGCGGGATGGTCCATCTCACCGAGAGCCAGAGCTGGCAGTGGGTGTTCCAGGTGATCGCGGGCACGAGCCGCTGGGATTTGGCCGACAGTGATATCGAAAAACACATGGCGGTCGCGTTCGAGTACGTGATGGAGACGCTGGGCGCGGATGCCGCGGACGCGGCCGCGCGACGGCTGGATCCGGCAGGCGAAAAAGCGCTGGGCCTGGCAAAGCGGATGCGGCGACAGGCGCTGCGCGAAGGCGGTCGCCACGAGCCGGAGCGCGTGGAGGAGACCGCGCAGCAGCACTTTGGACTGCCGACACCCTCGCTCGACTATTGGAAACAGTCGCGGGCGCAGCGCCCGTGGCGGGCGAGCTAGGAGGCGGTGAGCTTCTCCTCGAGGACGCGTTGCGCCAGTTTCGGATCCGCCTTTCCCTTGGACGCGCGCATGACCTGCCCGACGAAGAACGCCATCAATTTCGTCTCGCCGCTTTTGTAGCGGCCGACTTCCAACGCGTGCGCGCCGAGCACGTCGGTCACCCAGCCCGCGACAACATTGCTGTCCGCGACTTGAATCAGGCCCAGCGCCTCCGCGATGGTGCGCGGCTCGCCACCCTTCGCCGCCACCTCGGCGAAGACTTTCTTGGCGGCCTGATGACTCAACGTGCCGCCTTTGACGAGCGCGACGATCTGCGCGAGCGCCCCCGGCGCGACGCGCAGCTGCTCTTGATGATCCTTGGCATCGGCTAAGGCTTCGGTCATCACCCAATTGGCGGCCGCCTGCGGCTCGGCGCCCGCCCGGACGACGCTCTCGTAGTAATCCGCGACGGCTCGGTCGCTCGTCACCACGGTCGCGTGCTCACGACTGAGCGCGTACGTGGCCACGAAGCGGTCGCGCTTGGCCGCCGGCAGCTCGGGCAGCTCGCTTTGCTGCTCGGCCACGAACTCGGGCGTCAGAACGAGCGGCGGCAAATCGGGCTCCGGGAAATAGCGGTAGTCGTGACTTTCCTCTTTCGACCGCTGCGGTCGGACCGCGTTTTCCTTGGAGTCGTACAGCATCGTCTGCTGCGTGACCGCCCCGCCCGATTCGATCAGCGCGATCTGCCGGTCGCGCTCGACGGTCAACGCCTTCTCGACGAAGGCGAACGAATTGATGTTCTTCACCTCCGTGCGCGTGTTGAGCGCGGTCTCGCCGGCGCGCCGCACCGAGACGTTGGCATCGACCCGGAGGCTTCCCTTCTCCATGTCGCAATCGGAGATGCCGATGTACTCGAGCAGCTGTTTCAGCGTCTGGAGATACGCGCGCGCTTCAGCCGGCGAACGGAGGTCGGGCCCGCCGACGACTTCGATGAGCGGCACACCGGAGCGATTGAGGTCGACCGCCGTCGCTTTGGGGAAACGGTCGTGGATGGACTTGCCCGCATCCTCCTCGAGATGCAGACGCACGATCGTCGCTGTGACGATGCCCCGCTCGGGAGCGAGGAACGACAACGTGCCGTTCGTCGCGAGTGGCTGATCGAACTGCGAGATCTGATAGCCTTTGGGAAGATCGGGATAGAAATAGTTCTTGCGGGCGAAGACGCTCTTGGGATGCACCGTGCAGCCCAGGGCGAGTGCCCCGCGGATCGCGAGACCGATCGCCGCCCCGTTGGGCATGGGCAGCGCGCCCGGCAGGCCAAGGCAAACGGGACAGACCTGGGTGTTGGGCGGGGCGCCGAACGCCGTCGCGCACCCGCAGAACATCTTCGACTTGGTGCGCAACTGGACGTGCGTCTCCAGCCCGATGATCGTTTCCCAGGAGGCGCTCATCAGGCCTCGTCGGTCGCCGGAACGACGCGCTCGAGCGCGTACGCGGCTTCGATCATCTCATCCTCGAGGAACGCCTGGCCAACCAATTGACCGCCGAGCGGCAGGCCTTTGATCCGCCCGATCGGCAGCGACATCGCCGGCAGGCCGGCCAGGTTCGCCGTCACGGTGAAGATGTCGGACATGTACATCGCGATCGGATCCGACAGCTTCTCTCCCGCCTTGAAGGCGGGACTGGGCACCGTCGGCGTGAACAGCAAGTCCACGCCGCGGTCGAACGCGTTCCGAAAGTCCTGCGCGATGAGCGCGCGCATCTGCTGGGCGCGTTTGTAGTAGGCGTCGTAGTAACCCGCGGAGAGAACGTAGGTGCCGACCAGGATCCGGCGGCGCACCTCGGGCCCGAATCCTTGACCGCGCGTCGAACGGTAGAGACCTCGCAGGTCGACCCTCCCGTCGAACCGCGGTCCGTACCGGACGCCATCATAGCGCGCCAGGTTGGACGAGGCCTCAGCCGGGGCGATCACGTAGTACGTCGGAACCGCATACGGCGTATGCGGGAGGGACACTTCTCGCACCGCCGCCCCCAGCTCTTTCATTAATCTCACCGCGCGATCGCAGGCACGCCGGACCGCCGGATCGAGCTCGGGCGGGAAGTACTCCTTGGGAAGCCCGATCACGAAGCCCTGCAGCGACTCCGGCACCGTCGGCAACCGCAGCGGATCCCGATCCTCGCAGGTGGAATCGCGCGGATCACGTCCACTGATCACCGACAGCACGCGTGCCGCGTCGTGCACGCTGCGGCCGAACACGCCGATCTGATCGAGCGACGAACCGAACGCGACGAGGCCATATCGGCTGACGCGGCCGTACGTGGGTTTGATCCCGACGACGCCACAGAAGGCGGCCGGCTGACGCACCGAGCCGCCGGTTTCGGAGCCGAGGGCCGCGGGCACCGCGCCGGCCGCGACCAGCGCCGCCGAGCCGCCGGACGAGCCGCCCGGCACGCGCGCCTTATCGAGCGGATGGAGTACGCGTCCGTACGCCGAATGCTCGGTCGACGACCCCATCGCGAATTCGTCGCAGTTCGTCTTTCCCGCGATCAGCGCTCCCGCCGTTTTCAGTTTCGCCACGGCGGTGGCTTCGTACGGCGAGCGATAGCCCTCCAGAATCCGCGACCCGCAGGTCGTCGTGAACTCGAGGGTGCAAATGTTGTCTTTCACCGCGACCGGCATGCCGTACAGCACGCCGGTCGGGCGGGCGGCGGCCTCCTGTGTGGCCAGCGACTTGCGGAGATCCTTGGGAGGTGTCAGCAGCGCGTTGAGGCGCTTTGCTTTCACCAGGCGGTCGGCGACCGCTTTGGCGTCACTCACTCGAACTGGCCGAGCTTCGGCACGACGAAGAAGCCTTCCTTGAAGTCCGGCGCGAACTCCGCGGGACCAAATGCCAGATGCGCTGGGGTGACTTCATCGGCGCGGAATCGAATCGCGTCGGGACCGGGTACGAAGACCTTCACCGTTCCGTTCGCCGGCACTGCGCTCAGCTGTGCGACGTAATCGATGATGCGCGACATGTTGTCGACCAGCTCCGGCAGCGCCTCCTTTTCCACATCCAGCTCGGCGAGCTGCGCGATCCGAAGCACTTCCTCCCGCGAAACACTCATGCCCCTTCTCCTTGCCAATCGCGCTCGAGCGCCGCATAGGCGGCGAGCAGTTGCTTGGTGCCGATGTCCGGATCGTCGAAGTCCACGCTCACACGGAGATCGCGCCCTTCGCCCGAAACGGCGCGTACGGTCCCACCGCCGAACTTGCGGTGACGCACGCGTTCTCCTTTGACGTAACGCGGCGCGTCCTGCGAAACGTCTTCCGGAAACGCGAGCTCCGGCAACAGACGGCGCGACGCGGCGCCGCGTGGCCGCGAGGCCCGAGGCGGCATCGCTCCCGACGAACCGCGCAGCGGCCGCCACGACGGCGTGGTGCTCCGTTCCTCAACGACGTGCGGCGGCAGCGCGTCCAAAAATCGCGAGGGCTCCGCGAGCTCCAGCCGACCATTGCGGTAGCGCGTGCGCGCCCATGAGAGATACAACCTTTCGCGCGCGCGCGTGAGACCCACGTAACACAGTCGTCGCTCTTCTTCGACGCCGCCCGGCTGCTCGGTCGAGCGACCGAGTGGAAATAATCCATCCTCGAGACCCGCCAGGGCGACGATCGGCCACTCGAGTCCCTTCGCCATGTGTGCCGTGAGCAGCGTAACGCCCGGTTCGCCCTTGTCCTCGTCCGCCGGCGTCACGAGCGCGGCCTGTGTGAGATAGCGCGCGACCGCGCTGCCCCCGCCGCTGCCTTCGGCCGCGTCGGCGTCCTGCACCTCCGCCCAGGCCGCGGCGCCCGCCACGAGCTCCCGCACGTTCTCGATGCGTTCCATCCCCTCCGCGCCCTCCTCGGCCAGATATTGCTCGTAGCCGGTCGTGGCAAGGATCGTCTCGAGCGCCGTGGCGGGATCGGCCTGCCCCACCGACTCACGCAGGCGGTCAAGCAGCGATGCCACGCCGGCGAGCGCCTCGCGCACGTTGGGGCGAAGGTCGGTCACGTTCCCCGCGCCGCGTGCGGCCTCGATCAAGGGCTTCTGCCAGCCGGCGGCCGCCTTGCCAAGTACGGCGAGTGACGCCTCGCCGATGCCCCGTCGCGGTACGTTCACGATCCTGAAGAACGCTTCGTCGTCGGCCGGATTGGCGATCAGCCGCAGATAGGCCAGGAGATCCTTCACCTCACGCCGCTCATAGAAGCTGATCGCCCCGATCAACCGATAGGGGATACCGCGGAAGCGGAACGCTTCCTCCAGCGGGCGGGACTGCGCATTCGTCCGGTACAGGATCGCCATTCCATCGTAGGCGAAATCGTCCTCGGCGGCGCGGCGGGCGAATTCGTTGGCCAGCCATTCGGCTTCGTCGCGCTCGTCCGCCGTGCTCAACAGGATCACCGGAGCCCCGCCCTGCTTCTCCGTGAAGAGCGTCTTGCCGAGGCGGGCCGTGTTTTCCGCGATGATGCCGTTTGCCGCATCAAGGATGATTTGCGTGGAGCGATAGTTCTGCTCCAGCCGCACGAGCTTCGTGCCGGGGAAATCATTCTGAAACGAGAGCATGTGCCGCACGTCGGCCCCGCGCCAGCCGTAGATGGCCTGATCGTCGTCTCCGACGACGCACAGGTTCCCGTGTCGCTGCGCCAGCTGCTTCACCAACAGATACTGGGCGGCATTGGTGTCCTGGAACTCATCCACGAGCACGTGCTGGAAGCGGTCCTGCCAATAGGCGAGCCGCTCCGGATGTTCGCGGAACAGCGCCAGCGGGTGAAGCAGGAGGTCATCGAAATCCATGGCGTTGGCCTGCTTGAGCGCAGGGCCGAGCGCGGCAAAGATCTCTCCGGCCACCTTGATGAGCGGCGTGTCGGCCTGTGCGCCCAGCTCTTCGGGCGTGAGCATGTGGTTCTTCGCGCTCGAGATCACGGCGTGCACCGTACGCGGCGGGTAGACCTTGGTGGACAGCTGCCGCGCTTCGAGCAGCCGCTTGACCAGCGCCTCGGAGTCATCCGCGTCGTAAATCGTGAAGTTCGGCCCGAAGCCCAGCAGCGGCGCCTCACGGCGCAGCAGCCGGGCCGACAGCGAGTGGAAGGTGCCGATCCAGAGCCCGCGCGGGTCCGACCCGAGCAGCTGGGCGATGCGCGTGCGCATCTCGCCCGCCGCTTTGTTCGTGAACGTGACAGCGAAGATCCGCTGCGGCGCAATTCCTTGCTTCGTAATGAGGTGGGCGATTCGGGCCGTCAGGACGCGAGTCTTCCCCGAGCCCGCGCCCGCCAGGACGAGTAGCGCGCCACCGGGATGCTCGACGGCCTCCCGTTGCTGCGGATTGAGAGCCAGCGTCACGTTGTTCCCACCCCCAAGGGTGGGCTGGCTTTAGCCTGTGAAATCATGTCAACGGAAATTCAAGCACAAACACCGATCCCCTACCCTCGGGGCCGGGCGAGAACGCGACCTGGCCGCCATGCTGCTGTTCGACGATGCGACGGGCCAGCGCGAGCCCGATACCCCAGCCGCCCGCCTTGTTGGACGCGCCCGGCTCGAAGAGCTGATCCTGCATCTCGGGCCCGACTCCGGGCCCATCATCGCGCACGCTGACCCGACCAACGGAATCGCAGCTTTCCACCTCGACCTCGATCCGACCGCCGCGGCCGCTCAGCGCGTCGATCGCATTCTTCACGATGACCTCGAGCGCCCACTCGATGAGCACCGGATCCCCGGTCGCCATCGGCCCCGCCCCGGGCGAGTTGAGCGAGATCGTCACCGCATGCGCGAGCGTCGGCAGGCGCGGGCGGAAGTACGCCACCACCCGTTCCGCGACCAGGCCCAGACCCACGGGCTCGCGCCGCGCCGGCCGGCCGATCCGCTCGAACCGCTTGGCCACGCGTTCGAGTCGCTGCGCGTCCGCTTCAAGATGCGGGACGAGCTCGCTGCCGGGTGTATCCGGATTCTCCCGGAGGTAATCAATCCAACCCGTGAGGCTCATGAGCGGCGTGCCCAGCTGATGCGCCGCCTCCCGTGCCATCGCGACCCAGAGCCGGTCGCGGGCCGCGGTGACGCGCTCGCGCATCGCCCACGCCGCCAGGATCACCAGGCACAAGAACATCGCGCCCTGCAGGACGGCGAGTCCCGTGAATGCCCTGGCCGCCGGCAGGGCGCCGTAGTGGATCGTACCGACGCCCGGCTGGATCAAGGGCGGCTGGATCCGGTCGAGCTCGGCGATCCAGTCCCGCCGCGTCGCCGCGCTCGCGTTTGCGCCGAATGGCGCATTGTCGAGGGCCGTGATCCTCCCCGCCGTGTCGGTCACGGCAATGGGGATGCCGAGCCGCCGGACTTCGTCGGCGAGGGCGAGCAGCGCGTCCGCGGCGGCGCCCTCGCGCGGATCGTTCAGCCCGGCAAAGACGTGCCCCAGCAGCCGGCTGGTCTCGCGCGCGTCGCTGCGGAGGTGACGAGCTACAATCCAGGCGTAACCGACCGACAGGACGCCGAACAGCAGCGCGGCGGCGAGGAGCGCGGGCGGCCCCGCGCGACGCAGCGCGCCACTGGCCTTAGGCAAGTCGGTCAGTGCCGACATAAGGCACTAACGCCGGAGGGATAAGGACCGAGCCGTCGGGCTGCTGGTGCGTCTCGAGCAATGCGGCGATGGTCCGTGGCAGCGCCAGGCCCGACGCGTTCAGGGTGTGGACGAACTCCGGCTTCTCGCCGGGGCGTGGGCGACAGCGGATGTTGGCGCGGCGCGCTTGAAAATCGGTGAACGTGCTCGAGCTCGACACTTCGAGCCATTGGCCGACGCCGGGCGCCCACGCCTCGAGATCGTACGTCTTGCCCGCCGCGAACCCGAAGTCGTTGGCCGGCAACACGGCCACGCGATAGGGGAGCTCCAGACGCCGCAGCACCGCTTCGGCATGCTCGGTGAGCTTTTCGTGCTCCGCCGGCGAATCGCTCGCGCGACAGAAGCGCACCAGCTCCACTTTGTCGAATTGATGGACGCGCAGGAGCCCGCGCGTGTCTTTCCCCGCGGCGCCCGCTTCGCGCCGGAAGCACGGCGTGTAGGCGACATAGCCCAGCGGCAACGTCGTGCCGTCGAGGATCTCGTCGCGGTGCAGATTCGTCACGGGAACTTCCGCGGTCGGCACGAGAAACAGATCGTCGGTCGTGCGGTAGACATCGTCTTCGAACTTCGGCAGCTGCCCCGTCCCGACCATGATTTCACGCCGCACCAGAAACGGCGGCTCCACCTCCATGTACCCGTGCTCGCGCGTGTGCAGATCGAGCATGAAGTTGATGAGCCCGCGCGCCAGGCGGGCTCCCATTCCCTTCAGCACCGGAAATCCCGAGCCCGCGAGCTTCGCACCGCTCGGCAAGTCGAGCATGCGAAGCTGCTCCCCGATCTCCCAGTGCGGCTTGCCGCCTTTCGGCGCAGGCGTGCCCCAGCTGCGCAGCGTCGTCTGTTCGTCCGGGACCTCCGGCAGCGGCGAATTCGGCACGAACAACGCTTTCGCTTCGAGCGTCGTCTCGATCTGCCGCAGCTCGGACTCGAGGTTCGTGATGCGGTCGCCGAGTTTCTTGCGTTCGGCGACGATCGACGCCGGCAAGCCGCCTTGCGACTTGGCGGCGATGGCATCGGACTTCGCCGCGTCATTGCGTTCAGCCTTGAACGTATCGAGCTGCGCGGTCAGCGTGCGCCGCTTCATATCGAGCGCCTCGATCTCGTCGAGCAGGCGCGTCAAGGACGCGTCACCACGGCGGGCGAGCGCCGCTCGCACCTGACCTGGCGAGGCGCGGAGCAACTTCAGGTCGATCACGGGTTAATGCTTCGGCAGGCCTGCTTCGAGCCCGCGATAGCCGCAATTGATATCGGTGAGGATTTTGAAGTCGACGCGCCGCCCATTGGGTGCCGCGGTGGTATCGATGTTCAGCACTTGCAACTTGGCGTAATAAACGGCGGTGAGGCCGGTGAGCGTCGGGCATGTGAGCGGGCCGGAATGCGCGATCACCACGCTGCTGTCACCGATCACCACCGCGCTGTCGCGCTGATAGTTCGTGGTGGGCGCGATGCGAATCGAATCGAACGCGAGGCTGCTGAGTTGGACACCGGACTGCTGACCGAGCTTCAGCGCGCCGGTCGGAAGCAGGACCGGACGCCCGGCGGTGTCGATGTCGAACGCGAAGTCGAACGACAGGACCTGCTCGGTGTGCACCGCACTCCGCGCGCCGATCGAATAACCCGACGGTTGGGTGACCGGCGTACCGCTCAAGGCGTAGAGCGAGACCAGACTATCGAGTCGGTTGTCGACGTAGGCCGTCAGCCCGGTGGTGTCGCCGCACGCGATGGCGGCGACAACGGCCGCCACGGCGATCGGGAGCAGCGTGAGATAGCGCATGGAGTGTGGAGAACTTACAGGGCGGCGTCGGAGTGGGTCAACCCACGATGGCTGCTTGACTTCGACATGGTCCAGTCCTAGGTTGGCAACCCCTATGGCGACGATCCGCGACGTGGTCGAGGCGTTCAGCCGCTCGAACGGCGTGGATGCCGTTGTGGTCGTGGGCCGCGATGGACTCCCGATCGATTCGCGCGTCGCCAATGGCGTGGACGCCGAGAGCGTCGCCGCGCTCTTGCCCACCGCCATCACGCACATGGCGCAGCTCGGGGATGCAGGTGGACGAGGCGACTTCACTACCGCCGTCCTCGAGTTCGGCAAGGGACTCGCGATCGTCGCAGTCCTTAACGCCGATGCGCTCCTCATCGTGCTGGTGCAGCCGGCAACGAACGTAGGCGCCCTGCTGTTCGATCTTCGCCGACACCGCCCCGCCATCGCTGGCCTGTTGTAGGCGGACGGCGGCCGGTGGCTTCCCCTTCCAGCTCCACGCGGCACCTCCTGGTCGTCGATGACGAGCCCCACATCGGGCTCGTCCTCCGCCCATTTCTCGAGCAGCTCGGCTATCGCGTGAGCATCGCGAAGACGCTCGACGAAGCGCGCAGTGCGCTGCGCGCGACGCCGCCGACCGATGGCCTGCTGCTCGATCTGCATCTCCCCGACGGCTCCGGGCTCGACTTCCTGCGCGACCTGCGCAGCCAGGGCGGGACCGCCCGGCTGCCTGTGCTCGTCCTGACCGCGGAAGGCGAGGACCGCATTCTGCGCGAAGCACGCCGGCTCGGAGCGGCCCTGGTGACCAAGCCCTTCAGCCCCACGAAGTTGAGCCAGCGCATCGCCATGATGTTCGGCGATACGCCGCCTCCCGGGGAGACGCCGTGAGCACGTGGGCCGCGATCCTCGCCGGCGGTGCGGGCACGCGATTCTGGCCGCTCTCGACGCCGGAACGGCCCAAACAGCTGTTGCCTCTGACCGGCGATCGGCCGTTGCTCGCGCAGACCGTGTCGCGCCTGCGGGGGCTCGTGCCGCCGGAGCGCATCCTGATCCTCACCGGTCCGTCGTTGGTGGAGCGCGTGGCCGCCACCGTGCCCGAAGTCCCCCAAGCGAACATCTTCGCCGAACCCCGTGCCGCGTCGACGGCGCCGGCGCTGGCGTGGGCGGCGCACTGGATCGCCAAACACGACCCGGGCGGCCAGCTGCTGTCGCTGCACGCCGACTGGGCCGTCGGCGACGACCGCGCGTTCCGCGCAGCCGCAACCCACGCGTTGGGGGTCGCGGCCGAGCAGGATGTGCTCGTGACGGTCGGCATCAAACCGACGCGAAACGAGACCGGCTACGGGTACATCGTGCCGGGCAAACCGTCGGGCAGCGCGCGCAAGGTGAAACGATTCATTGAAAAACCGAGTCCCACGCGGGCCGCACTGCTCCGCCGGCGCGGCGCGCTCTGGAACAGCGGACTGTTCGCCTGGAGCGCGGCGCGCTTTCTCGGTGAAGCCGGCGCATACGCCAAGGAGCTCGCGGCCGGATGGACCGCGCTCACGAATGGCGATGCGCCGCGCTTCTTCGCCGCGGTGACGCCGGTCGCCGTGGATGTGGCCGTGCTGGAGCGGACGTCGCGCCTGGCCGTGGTGACAGGGGCGTTTGCCTGGGACGATATCGGCTCCTGGGACGCGCTGCTGCGCATTCGCCGCCGCGACGCCCGTGGCAACGTCACGGTCGGTCATGTGACGCTCGGTGACGACGTGAAGAACTCGGTGATCTGGGCGGAAGACGAGGCGATCGCGGTCGGGGGCATCGAGGACATGGTGGTCGTCCACGCCAATGGGCACACCCTGGTCATGCCGACGGGTCGTCCCGAAAAACTGAAAACGTTGGTACAGAGCCTGTGACGCACGCGCTGTATCTGCTCGATCCCGATCCCAGTCCGGCGTGGATGCCGTTCGCCGGGATTCGACCGCTGTGCGAGCTCCGGGCCGGCGCGCATCTGGTGCGGGAGCGCTGGGAGATGTTCGTCGGCACCGAGGCGTCGGCCATTTTTGCGCTTCCCCACCTAGCCGGGTTTCCCGAACCCGGCGTGCCCCCCGTCGGGGTGCGGCAGCCGGTGACCGGGCCCGCCGTCATCGGATCCTCCACCTTTGCGCCGCGCGGGCTCGCGGGACCATTCCCGGATGCGCCCGCCCGGCTGACGCATGAAGGCATCACCGTGGGGTGGTCTGTGCCGGCGGGAACGACATGGAGCGGCCCGGTCGCGAACGCGCACGCGATGCAGGTGGAAGGCGTCGTGCTCCGTGGCGTGCACGATCTAGTCAGCGCACTGGAGCAGCTGCTCCGGGACGATCTGGTCAGGTTACTCGGCGACTCCGACGCGGTGCCCAGAGGCTCGGTCGTGCTCGGCGACCCGACGTGGGTCACGGTGCGCGAAGCGGCGATCGAGCCGGGCGTCGTGTTCGACACGCGCAACGGGCCCGTCGTGCTGGAAAGCGGCGTCGAGGTTCGCGCCGGGACGCGGCTCGAGGGTCCGTTGTGGGTCGGCGCGAATACACGGCTCATGGGGGGCGCGATCCGGCACTCGGCGATCGGCCCGTGGTGCGTCGTGCACGGCGAGGTGGCCACGACCGCGTTCCTCGGTTATGCCAACAAGAGTCATCACGGCTTCCTGGGGCATTCGGTGCTGGGCAGATGGGTGAATTTCGGCGCCGGCACGACGACCTCGAATCTGAAGAGCACCTACGGGTCGGTCCGGCTGCAGGTGGCGGGGACGAAGCTGGAAACGGGGCACCAGTTCCTGGGTAGCCTATTCGGCGATCACGCCAAGACCGCCATCGGGATGTTGTTCGATGCCGGATCGGTCATCGGTGCGGGCGCCAGCGTGTTCGATGGCATCCGCGCGCCGAAATACGTGGCGCCCTTCGCCTGGGGAGGCGCTTCGTCCGAGCGTATGACGTCGCAGGGTTTTCTGGCTACGGTCGAGCGCGTACTCCCCCGGCGCCACGTTGACGTCACCGACGCGATGCGAGCCTACCTGCAGCGCGCCTACGACTGGCTGATCACGTGACCGACGCCCAGCAGCGGTATCGCCGCCTCGGCAAGTACGAGCTGCACCAGCTCCTCGGGGAAGGGGCAATGGGCATCGTCTGGAAAGCCTACGACACGGTGTTGCGGCGCTACGTCGCGCTGAAGTTGTTGAGCTCGAGCTTCCGCAAGACGAAAGACATGCAGGAGCGATTCCTGCGCGAGGCGCGCGCCGCGGGCGCGATCCAGCACGCCAACATCGTCACCGTCTACGACCTCGGCGAGTCCGAAGGCCAGCTGTACATCGCCATGGAGCTGGTGGAAGGGCGCGATCTCTCGGACATGATCGCGCTGCGCGATCCGCTGGCGCTCGAGCGAAAGCTCGACATCACCATCGAAGTGCTCGCCGGACTCCACTTTGCCCACCAGCGCGGCGTGATTCATCGCGACGTGAAACCGTCGAACGTGCGCGTCATGCCCGACGGGCGCATCAAGATCATGGATTTCGGAATCGCGCGGCTGCAAAAGGCCGACACCACCGGATCCGGCGCGATCGTCGGCACGCCGACCTACATGGCGCCCGAGCAGATCACGAACGGCGCGATCACCGCGGCGACCGACGTCTTTTCGGTCGGCTGCCTGCTGTACGAGCTCCTCTGCTACCAGCGCCCGTTCGAAGCGGAGTCGGTGCACGGCGTCCTGTATCAGGTCCTGACGACGGAGCCGCGCCCGTTGCGCACGGTGGCGCCCTCCATTCCTGCCGCGCTCGAGCGCGTCGTCGCGAAGGCGATGAACAAGGTGCCGCACGAGCGCTATGAGTCCGCCGGCCAGATGATGTCGATGCTGCAGCAGATCCGCGCGGCGCTGTCGGGGGCCGACGAAGAGGCAACCCAACCGCTCGGCCGGTGGACGCCGCTCCCGCGGCCCATGCTGAAGCTGATCACCCATGCGTCGATGAGGGCGCGGCTGGCAGTGTTGGGGGCCCTGGCGGCGGTCGTCGTGCTCCTCCTGTACGCACCAGGACAGCCCACAGAGGAACGCGGCCCTGCCGTAGCAGCCATTCCGCCGGCGCCGACGCACCCCGTTGGCGGGGGAGCCTCGGGACCGGATGGAGCGGGGGGAGCGGGAGGGCTCGCCGCGCCGCCGCCGCCCACACGCAATGCCGCGCCCGTGTCGCTGGCGGTGAGCTCGCGGCGCGACTCCGCTCTGGCCGCGCGCGATCGCGCGAACGCCGCCGGCGCGCAAAAGAATAGCGTGCCCTCATTGCTGCTGGCGCAGACGATGCTCCAAGCATCCGACCAGGCGCTCCAGCGCGGCGACCAGTCCCTGGCGCTCCGGGGGTATGTCGAGGCCGCCCAACGCTACGCGCAGGCTCGCGAGGAGGCGCGCGCGATGGAGCGCGAGGCGCAGCACATGATCCAGCGCGTCACGCCCGTGGTGCAGGCGCTGCCCGCCGGCCGCACCGCCGCCAATGCCGGCGTCTTTCTGGCGCGCGCCGAGTCGCTGCTGCACGAGCAGGATTTCACGCTGGCCAAGCTCGCCGCGCAAAGCGCCGAACAGTACGGCATCGACGCGGGGATCGCGCCCCCGAGCGCCCAGCCGGCCGATGCCCGTGGTGCGATCGACGTGTTGCTGGACGATCTCGGCCGGGCCCTGGCCAGCCAGCGGATCGCGAATCTGCGGGTGCTGTATCCCGGCCTGACGGAGGAGGAGCGGCGCAGCTGGGAGGCGTTCTTCCGCGAGTGGAATCAGATCACCGCGAAGTTCACGATGGAGGATTTCAAGACACAGGGCGCGAGCGCCACCGGCAACGTGCGGGCACTGTTTCAATACGTGCCGGCGAAGGGCGGCGCGCCCCGGATAGATCGGCGCCGCTTCGCGATGCGCTTTGAGAAGAAAGACGTCGGGTGGCGGTTGGCTGCGGTTACGGAATTGAAATAACGACGCTGCCTACTTCGGACCTCGCACGGTCTGTGGCACAGACTCTTGGTCAGAGATGCTTCCGATCCCCAGCTGTCCCAGAGCATTGCCTCCCCAACAGTAGGCCATGCCGTTGCTCCGCAACACGCAGGTATGAATCCCGCCTGCAGTCACAGCAGCGACGTCGGTCAGCTGAGAAACGGCCGTAGGACTCAGTCGGTCGGTTGAGGTCCCATCGCCAAGTTGGCCATACGCATTGCTGCCCCAGCACCAGAGGGCACGCGTGAGGTCAACGCTGCACGTATGCAAGTCAAAAGCGTATGGCAGCCCTAGCAAGGGCAACCACGCACCACCAACGGCGACGTCGAAGGCATGAAGGTCATTAGGTAGGGCGATGGGGTTGGGTGTCGGCTGAGGCAGCGATGCGTGCGATTCGTAGCCGAAGCAATAAAGTGTCAACGCCAAGTCTTCGGCGCACACAAAGCCTCGGCCGCCAATATTCCCTCCAAAAGCGAACCGATTGAAATTGAAGCCCGTTTGCACGATGTGCGGCACAAAGCCGTCTCCTTCGACTTCGCTTCCGCCCCAGCAGGCCAGATCTCCAGCGATGGTAATCCCGCACGTCGACTCGGGCCCTCCGCGAAGCATCAGAAACCTGAACGTCCCTGCTACAGGGAGGGCGACCGCGCGCGGGGCTGTCAAATAGTCCGGATACGCGAGGCCGCGCTGCCCACGGGTGTTGTCGCCCCAACAGTACGCGACGCCGCTGACCGTGAGGCCACATGCGTGCGTGTCTCCCACCGTGATTTGACTAAAACCCAGATCTCCTTCGAGGGGCGTAGGAATGCTGTCCAGCCCCGAAAAGCCGAACGCAGCGCGACTCCAGCAGAGGGTCTGGTTTGTCACCGTCAGTCCGCATGCGACGTCCCGGCCTACCTCGATCGCGCGCCAGCGGCGATTGCCTGGAATTTCTTGCGGGAAGGGGACTGGTTCCGCAGTTCCCGCCCCGCGACCAACGACCCAACGTTCTCCCCAGCAATACCCTCGCCCGTCAGTGGAGACGCCGCAGGTGGCCGCAAACCCCGCATCCAGTTGAGCAAATGACAGGGGCGCGGATGGTCCTGACGCGTCTCCGCAGGCGACAATGACTTGAGCGATCAGCAGGTACCAAGCGCGACGAAGGAGAACGGCCATGGCCCGGTGCGGCTTACCAGGCCCGTTGATTTGGTGCGGGTGGATCCGGGATGAGCAGCGTATCGGGCCGAGCGGTCGGCGGCCCCACGCGACGCAGCGTCACCGGCTTCTCCAAATCGCCCCCACTAATCGTCAGCTTGTCGCCGGCGAGCTTCATGCCGTAGACCTGCCAGACGCCGTCGCCCAGCGTGATCCACAGGCTGTCACCCACCAGACGCCAGCGGGCGACGTCGTTGCCGAACTGGGCCGAGCTGTCGCGGCGGACCATGATGTGACGGATCTCGTCACCGGTGCGCGCCTGCCAGTCCCCGGTGAGTCGCACGGACGCTTGCAGACCCGCGAGCGCCGCTGCTGCCAGCCTAAACCAACGCATTGCCGACCTCAGATGGGATTTTGGTAGCGGCGCAGCATGCTGCGCCCCTACATCAACGATCAATTCGATCGTCGGAAATCATACCCCATTGGGTTGCGCTTTTGCAGCGGGCTCCGCCACCACCGCCACGTGGCCTTCCCATTGCTTCATCATGCGCACGAACGAGCCGCACAACTCCGGATCGAACTCGAGGCCTTTGCGCTCGTCCAAATACCCGAGCGTCTTCTCGAACGACCACGCCTCCCGGTACGGCCGCCGCGTGCGCAGCGCGTCGTACACATCGCACACATGCACGAGCTTGCTCGCCTGATGACAGTCGCGCGGGTAATGCAGTACCGGATATCCACCGCCGTTGATCATGATATGATGCTCATAGGCGACGACGACGGCGAGATCGAGGTCTTCATGCGTCTCGAGCAGCATCCGCGCGCCCGCGACCGGGTGTTCGTTCATCAGGACCCGTTCCGCGTCGGTCAATTTCCCGGGCTTGGTGAGCACTTCGAGGGGAATCTTGACCTTGCCAATGTCGTGCAGCAGCCCGGCCACGCCGAAGGTGCGCACGTCCGCCGCGGGCAGGGCGAGGAACTCCGCCAGTGCCATCGACAGCACCGCGACGTTCATCGAGTGCGTCGTGGTGTATTGGTCGAATTCTTTCAGTTGCAACAGCGGTAACATGATCTGCTGGCCGCCGTGCATGGCTACCGCGAGCGAGCGCACGACGGCTGCCGCTTCGGCCAGCGGAATCGCACCGCCGGATTGCACCTCACCCTGCAGCCAACGCAGCGCATCCACTTCCTCGCCCAGCGAGAAGCTGATCGTCGCGGTCGGCAGCGGCTCGGCGGCGAGCTCCGTCTCACCCTTCAAACCGACCGCTCCGAACCGGATGCTGCTCCGCCGCATCTGCCGCGCTTCCGTGCTGATGGCCGACAGCGTGAGACGGGCGAGCACTTCCTCGAGAAATCCTTCGAAGTCCTCGCGGCCGACAGAATCCTCGAACTCGAGGCGCTGAATGCCGGCCTGCGCCAGCCGCTGGCTCCAATCCCACGCCTTCAGCTCGCGCAACGGCAGCCGTCCGAACACTACCTCATCACCGAGGAACGTGAACAGCGGACGCTCCCCACCGGACTGCAAATCCACAATCTGCTGGTAGGCGGCGTCGATGGCGCGCTCGCGCGCAGGATGGTTGTCACGATACAAGGCCATCGCCGCGAGCGCCTGCGCGAACGCGTTGAGAAACCGGACCGGATCGCCGCTCATCGTTTTACCGCCGCATTCCGGATGTCGGGATCGTTGGACCCGGCCGCCAGGGCCAGCAGCGCCGCGGCGCGAGCGTCGCCGCGCCAACTCGCGGCGAGCGCCATCAGCGCGGCCAGCAATTCGAGTGAGCGCGCGGCGAGTCGCCTCCGGCCCAGCCAGGTGGTCCCACCGTCCACGAGCAGCAGGAGCGTGTTCAGTGCCGCGGTATGGCGCACGCGCCCCAGCACCTTGATGGCGAGCACGCGCAACTCGGAGGCTGCGGTGGCCTCCAAGGCGATCTCTGTGATCAACGGCAACACCGACGGCGGGCAGTCTTCGAGCGCCGCGGTGAGGGCGAGCCGGACCGTCCGCGGGTCGGGGTCGCGCAATGCGCCCACGAGCGCCCGCTCCCGTTCCCCGGGAATCTTGAGTGCCACCTTCAGAGCTTCGCGCCGGACCCGAGTATCCTCATGGGCTATGAAGGCAGCGGCCGAGAAGCCATCGGGCACCGCCGGCAAGCCGTCGAGAATCAACAGCAGATTGCGCTTGACATACCAGGGGAGTTCGCGCGACAACCGCGCAGTGATGACGGGGCCGAGCTCGCGTGGCGCGTGGGAGAGTCGATCGAGCAACCCGCGGCGGGTCGTCCGCGACTCCGAGGCACCCAGGACATCGAGCAGCGGCTCGAACGCATCCACCGGCAGCCGCGGCAGGACACGATCCAGCGTCTGAAAATCGGGCGGCTCGCTCGTGGCGAGCTGTCGTATCACGTCGGGCGACGTGACACGCGTCCACAGGGGCGCGATGTCGGCACGCACTGGTGGGCGTGACGATTCGGGAACGGCGGCAGGCTCGGCGAGCAGATCGACGAGTTGCCCGACGTGGTGCTCGGCGACCAGCCGCTCGATCGCGCGCCACGCGCCGTATCCCAGCGTGCCGGTCTCGACGGCCGTCTGCACGATGCGCAACGCGTCGGCGGACTGCGTCCCGCTCTTGCGCGGCGCCGCCGGGACGAGGGGGGAGGGCGACGCGGCGGCCATTTTCTGCAGCGCCTGTCCATACGCGTGGGGATTCGGATCCTCGAGCGTCCAGCCGCGCAGCAGATCCCGCACCTGTTCGCGCAGCGCCTCGTCCGCCTGGGGCCGCGCTTCGGCCGTCCCCTGCTCCGCGTGTTGCGCCAACTTCGACAGCATTCGCACCAGCGGATCGGAGACCGTCTTGTGGGACGCGTCCGCCATGGCCCGCACGATGTCCAGGACGGCGTCCACGGCCAAACCGTGCGTCGCGTCGATCGCGAACTTGGTGCGTTGCGCGTTGTCGCCGCCCATTTCGATCAGGCGGCGCAGCGTACCGGGCTGCAGGGCGCCAACCAGCTTCGACGTGCGGCGCCGCAGGGCCGCCGCCTCCGCACCGCCGGCGTGCTTCAGCTCATCCGCGATTTGCAGCAGGTAGCCCACGATGACCTGGTCGTAGGCCGCGCCGCCCGGATGCTGATCGATCGCCTTGGCGATCATGGAGGGCTCGGTGGGGGGCGGTGGCGCGTCGTCGCCTGCCATCGCATCGGCCGCGAGCGCGGCGCGCGCCAGTCCCACCCACAGCTGCGAGCCGTGCAGCCCGCGCTCCTGTGCGCCCTTGTCATCGGCGGCGGGCGACGCTTGTTCGTCCTCCGGGAGCAGCTCCAGCCGCTCGTACGTGACCGAATGCAACCGGATGTGATCCCACGCGCGCAGCCGCTCCGGCGGACCTAATCCCAGCGGGTCGCCAGAGCGCTCGCCGTCAATCGCCAACGTCTTCAGCACATCGGTGACCTCGATGACGCGCAGGCCGCGATGGAACGTGACGGCACCGAGATGGTGGCGATGCAGCCGGCCGGCAAGCTCGGCGAGGAGCGGGTTCTTCGGATCCGTGGCAACGCCTTCAATAACGAGCTGTTGCCGGGCGACCCCGAGCGCAACCGTTGTGCGACCCTCGAAGAGATGCTCGGCACGGCGCGTCACACCCGCTGCGGCAGGCGCGAGCGACGGGTGCCCCTCCGGATACATGGCGTGCTTGTGCAGCGCGATGGACAGCTCGATGAGAAAATCGGCCAACTCTCGCGAGAGAGCGGCCTTTTCGGACGGCGGAGCCCCGGTCATGGCTCCCCAAAATAGTGCTCCCTCCCGTGCCGAATCTCACACGAGAGGGAGCAACTCCCTACGACCTAGTAGTTTACCTAGGCTTTAGTACATCCCACCCATGCCACCACCCGGCATCGGCGGAGCCTTTTCCTTCTCCTTCTTCTCCACCACGACGCACTCAGTCGTGAGGAGCAGGCTCGCGATGGACGCGGCGTTCTGCAGGGCGGTGCGAGTCACCTTCGTCGGGTCGATGACGCCGGACGCGACGAGGTCCTCGAACTTATCGGTCTGGGCGTTGTAGCCGAAGTTCTTGTCCTTCGACTCCTTCACCTTGCCGACCACGATAGCACCTTCCGCGCCCGCGTTCTGGGCGATGATGCGGATCGGCTCCTCGAGGGCCCGGCGCACGATCTCGATGCCGGTCTTCTCATCGTCATCGTGACCCTTGGTCTTATCCAGCGACTTCTGACACCACAGCAGCGCCACGC
>WNGC01000081.1_pt1 | contig 63041 bp, 53 predicted proteins | sample 5400051 | NCBI WGS metagenome assembly WNGC01 (sample SAMN13153368, study PRJNA577476) | soil metagenome | isolation source: 20 cm soil or saprolite under grassland replicate 2 | place: USA:California | collected 2016-06-15
GAGGGCAGCATTCAACGCCCCGAGTGCCTTCTGAGCGTTCATGCGCTCTCCTTGGTGTTGATGACCGTGGTCTCCAGCGATCCTTTGCGGACGATCACGATGACCCTGAGACCGTTTCCCAGTCCGTCGCCGTCCGGGTCCAGCGCCTTCCTCCACTCCTGGGCGGCGGTGAGAACGGCCTTCAGCGCCGGCCAATCGCTCGGAACGTGATCGGTGAGTGCGATCTCTCCGGCTACGGGTTTTCCGGGGGTAGCCATGATCGTGACCACGCTCACTCCATCGGCCTCCACAGCGGCCTTGAACTTCGTAGCAGCCTCGTGGAAGGCTTTCTCTAGTTGTTCTACACTTTTCACTGCTGGCATGGGGTCTCTGGTCCTTTCGGTTGTGACTTCGGTTCCGTCCTCTTCTCCCGCTTCTGTTGTGCGCGTTCGAACTCGCGGCGAGCCTCTGCCTCCCGCCGTTTGATGTCTCGCTTCGTCGGTTCGCCGCGACGTCGGCTAGATCGGTGTGCCAGGGAACCCTTCTTTCGCCATGTGCTTCATGAAGTCATCCGTGAGGTGTTTCAACCCATTCTCGACCCAGGCTTGACCGTGAAACTCGTGACGGATCAAGACTTTCATCTGACCATCCCGCCACACCATCAGTCCCACGGGCTCGGCGTGGCGGGTGGCGAACCAGTGCTCGGGGTCGTTGGGGTACAGGTCATCAGGACGTACAGCCACGACTCGCTGCTCGGTGGGGAACCCCGCGACGAGGGCGAGAACGCGGTCTCCGTATTTGAGTGCACTACTCAGGTCTCGCTCCAGGACAGAGGGTGGGCTCATCGTGTCCGCCGTCGATGTCGCTGTGGGGGTGCTCCGATGAAGTCGGCGTACTCGGGATGATCGAACGTCCCTTTCGAGAGGTACTCGGCTCCCAGGCCTCGCCTCGGGTGGTACAACTCGATGTACTCGACGTGGACAGGTATCTCGCCGTAGCCCCAACTCCAACTCGTGATCGGGAAGTGGTGGCCCTGATACCGCCACACCCACGAGCCGTTGATCTGGTGAACTGTCCCGTGCTGAAGCTTTCCGTGGAGGAGGACATTGATGTGGCCTAGTCCGGTGATCGGTCCCTGCTCGTAACTGAAGTAGGCACTGGTCTCGGGACCCCAGAGAGCGATCCACCGCCTCACCATATTGCGGGCTCGTTCGAAGGAGAGTCCGTGGTCTGCTCCGACCCTCAGTACGGCGTAGATGTACCACCGATACGTCCCAAGAAACTTCCCGTGACCTTCGATGACCTTCGACTTCTCGTCCTGCCAGAACTCCTGAACTGTTCTCGTGTCCTTCTTGACCTTCGTCCGGGTGTGTTCTGTACCGAGCACACTTCCCCTCAAGCCCCTCAGTTCTTCTTCAGGTCTTTCGTTCGGTGTTGGGTCCATTTGCCTTCCGCCGGATCATCCGACTCGCCTCTCGGCGAGGAGATCTTCGGGAGAGAGCTTGGTCGGCTCAGTCCCACGAGGGAGTAGTGCAAACCTTCCCGCCTGCACCTCTATGTGCCCTGCGAATGAAGCCGGCTCCGGGGGGTCTTCCTTTCAGCGGCGACCAGACCGCCGAAGCCGGAGCCGGGGTCCCGCTCTAGGCTCTCGTCAAAGGTCCTTTCATCGGTCCCGCTACCCTGTCCTCTTCTTCAAGCAGCTCGGGTGGGACCGGAACGCCTAACTTTTCCAAGGCAGCGACCAAGGCTTGTTCGACTCCGGTCGAAATTCGAATTCTGCGGGCTTTCATTTCGGAGACAAATAGATCGCGGAGTCCTTTTGGCACCCAGCCTGTGAACGCGACCTTGCTCATTGCTGACCAACCTCCTACAAAGCAAAAGACCTCGTCCGCCATTCATCTGGCAGGAACGAGGCCCATGTGGGGAGCCGCCTTCTCGATCCCTACTCTCTCGCTGGATTGCGATGGAGTCGGGGTTCTCACCTTACAATGCTAAGATAAGAATCCTCGATCATCTCCGCAAGATTTTTTTACCTGGCGTTAGTGAATAGGAATGTCCATTCCACGACGATTGGCTCCCACGCATTGCTCCCACTGTTCTGCTTCTACGAATGCGGTTCTTTACTTCAAGTAGGCCGCATCTCGAGAGTCATTGAACGCAGCGGAATTGTGCAACTCCGCATCAAATAAGACAGGTCTTTGTTTACGAGCAGGACGGATGCAGATTTATGCTGCCTTAAGCGGGGCGTCTCGCAGTCTTCGGGACCAGGAGGTCGGTGGTTCAAATCCACTCGCCCCGACTGCTAAAGAATGATCAATGATCAATGTCCAATGATCATTGATCATTGATCACTGGACATTCTTCAGCAGGCGCCAGTAGCTCAGTTGGATAGAGCGTCGGCCTCCGGAGCCGAAGGTCCCGCGTTCGAATCGCGGCTGGCGCACTAGCTAATCAAAGTCGTCGAAAAGAAACGTCAAAGAAAAGACGTCAAACCGAAGTCGTCAAAGAAACGACGTTAAAAGTCAACGGCAATCCTAATCCTGCCCACCGATTGTTGGATCGGCGCCGCCAACGGCCCGCTCCCATCGTCCGTCTTGCGCGAGAAGCGCTGGAATCTATAGTCGCCCGTCACCTGAACCCGGCGGTGCAACGCGTCGACGGTGAGGCCGAGTCGCAGCTGTAACGCACCGAGGCCTGACGCTGCCCCGCCGCCCTATAGTTGACACCGAACATCCGCGCCGCCCAGCACGTCTGCCACTGCCCGAATCTGCTCGGATCGGTAACCGGATGGATCGATGACTGCGTCGAAGCGGCCGCCGCGAAGGATCTCCCGCGGCCGGTGACGCTCCGCTTTCATCAAGGAGAGGTAAATTGACCGTTAGAAAGGAATATCTCATGGGTCTGATGGTTATGCGGGTCAAAGCCGTGCTTGTTCTGTGGCTGCTGTGTCTTTCTGTGCCGTGTTCCGGCCAAGTGAAGGTACCGGATACGCCTGCCGGACAGAAGTTTGCAGCCTGGCTGGAGGTTTTCAATCGTGGTGATCGCGAGGCGTACACGGCCTTCGTCGAACAGAACTATCCCTCAGAAGCTCAGCACGCCGACCAAGCGATGGCTTTTCGCGAGATGACGGGCGGCTTCGACCTCAAGAAACTGGAGCCATCCACGCCGGACACGCAGCTCGCTTTGCTGCAGGAACGGAATTCCGATCAATTCGCTCGACTCACCCTGGAAGTCGACAAGGCCGAGCCGCACAAGATCGTCAGTCTTGGTCTCATGGCGATTCCACGTCCGCCGGAGTTCCCTCTCCCGCATGTGAGCGGGAGCGAACTGATTGCGACCGTGCGAAAGAAGCTGGATCAGGATGCTGCCGCGGGCCGATTTGCCGGCACCGTGCTCATAGCCAGGAACGGCCAGCCGGTCCTGGCTGAGGCTTACGGGCTGAGCGATCGCGAACACCGGACGCCGAACAAGCTAAACACGCGCTTTCGTATCGGCTCCATGAACAAGATGTTCACCGCAACCGCGACGCTACAACTTGTGCAGGCAGGCAAGCTGGTGCTCAACGATCCGTTGGGAAAATACCTCCCCGATTACCCCAACAAGGACCTCGCCGCGAAGGTGACGATCTATCAGCTTTTGACGCACACCGGTGGTACGGGAGATATCTTCGGACCGGAGTTTCAGGCACACCGCCTGGAGCTGCGCACGCTCGACGATTATGTGAAGCTATACGGCAGCCGCCCGCTTGCGTTCGAGCCGGGCAGCAAGTGGGAGTACAGCAATTACGGCTTCATTCTGCTCGGCGTCGTGATCGAACGAGTCACCGGCCAGAGCTACTACGATTATGTCCGGGACCACGTCTACAAACCCGCAGGCATGACCACAAGCGGCTCGGAGCCGGAAGATCAGGCGGTAAGCGATCGGAGTGTCGGATACACAAGAATGGGTGGAGGGTCAGAGCATCCGAACACAGAGACGCTACCGTACCGAGGCACTTCTGCCGGCGGCGGATACTCCACGGTGGAAGATCTATTGAGGTTTGCGAACGCCCTGGAAGCCCACAAGCTGCTCAATGCGCAGTATACGGAAACGCTTACCACGGGCAAAGTTGATACGCCGGGGGGCGGCCGCTATGCGTTCGGTTTCGATGATCGCACGACCAACGGCATCCGCTGTTTTGGTCATGGCGGGGGCGCTCCCGGGATGAATGGCGAACTCGAGATCTGCCCCACAGCCGGCTACGTTGTGGCCGTGCTGGCGAACCTGGACCCGCCCGCAGCCGGCCGCATCTCCCAGTTCATTACCAGCCGACTGCCGGAGAAGTGACTCACCGGCTGCTGAGCCCCGCATCCTAAAGACGTTCGAGGTTCTGGATTAGGATGCGAGGTTAAAAGGCAACGGCAATCCCAATCCTGCCCACCGATTGTTGGATCGGCGCCGGCAGGGGCCCGCTGCCATCGTCCGTCTTCCGCGAAAAGCGCTGGAATCCATAGTCGCCCGTCACTCGCACCCGGCGATGTAACGCGTCGACGGTGAGGCCGAGTCCCAACTGCAGTGCACCGAGCCCTGACGTCGTCCCGCCGCCCGAGTACTTGGCGCCGAACATCAGGCCGCCGTGCAACGCCATCCGCACGCCAGGTCCCAGCAGATACGCCATCTGCGCACCGGCCGTAACCGCGCCGACCGATTGCGCCTCGAATTCCGGGTCGGCCTTACGGTTGATAAAGCCCAGCTCGCCGGAGACAGGCCCGGTGATGTAGTAGCGCAGCCTGACGTCTACCTCCGACGCGTCGAATTCCGTGGTCGCGGTTCCGTTACTCGTGGGCTTGTACTTCACCTTGGAGAGCACGATGTCGGCCGAGAATTTCTTCCACTCGAGGGTCGCCTTCGCCCCGATGCCGCTGCCGCGATACTGCAGGTCGGACGAGACTTCGCGATAATCGCCGAAGACGACCTGCGGGCCGATGCTGATGTGCTGGGCGAAAAGTTGGAATGTTGGAAGGTTGGAGAGTGCCAGGAGCACGAGCACCTTCCAACCGTCCAACCTTCCAACTGTCCAACGTTTGTCCCTCATCGCCCGCCCCCGCTACGTGACACCGGCACCACGGTCAGCGCCACCTGCTGGCGGCGCCGCGTGTTCTCCTGCGCGATCTCGGCGTTGCGCCGCGCGATCTGCTCACGCAGCAGCTGGTTGTACAGAATGTTGCCGCGTGCCGCCTGCGGCGCCGGCTTCTTGAGCGTCATGATGAACCCTGCCAGTACGATGCCCGCGCCGATCGCGCCGCCTTCACGCAGCGACGGCGAGCCGAGGTCGCCGTTCGAGAGCGCCGACGTGCCGGCGAGCGCGACGCCGGTATACACGAGCGCCAACCCCATCGGACGCCAGCTCTTCGGTGGCACCTCGGTCTCCGGGAGTTCGGTGTAGCCCGGCAGGCTGGTGAGATGCGCCACGGTATCCACGGTTCCGTGCGAGACCCGGATCGGTTGCGAGGTCGAGAAGCTGTTTTGGCCCACCGCCGCTTCGACAATGACGGTGTAATTGCCGGCTGGAACCGGGTCGCCGTTGGGCAGCCGCGCCGGCCAGCGAAGGTTGACCTGCCCGTTGGCGACCGTCGAGTCGATCCGCAGCGAGGTGGATGCCGCTCCCGTTCCCCCGACAACGCGCGTCACGACGCGCGCCGGCTGCGTCACGGTGTAGCGCACCGGCACGACGCCCTGACCGCCCACGAACGTGACGCTGTCCACCACCAGCTGCCGCACGACGAGGACCTGAGTCAACGCCACCTGGAAGGCGCTCAGCGCCTTCGGTGACGTCCGGTTCGGGTCCAGCGTGCGCTCGGGCTCGAGCAGGACCACCTGCTTGAACGCATCGACCGCCTTCAGAATGGAATCCATGCCGCTGTACGTGAAGCCCAGCAGCTCGTAGGCGCGCGAGCGTTCGAATCCGCTGAGCCGCTCGCGCAAGGCGGCACGGCCCCCACTCAGCGCCTGACGGTAATCGAGATTGTCAAACGCCTGTTGCGCGCGACGCAAAGTCGGATTCTGAATCGTTTGCGCGGCCAGGGTCGTGCCGCTCAAAATCGCTGCCGTTACCAGGGCCTGAGCCTTCATGATGTCACTCCGGAAGCAGCGAGTACCGCTTGCGTACAGGATTGTTGGCCGACACCTGCACCGTTTCGTTTATCGTCTTGTAACCGGCCCGCTCGACACGGATCGTATGTCTTCCCACCGGCACGGCGTATTCCACGACCGGCGTCTGCCCGACGTCGGTGCCATCGATGAACACCTCGCCGTACGGGTCAGCGGCAACGGTGATCAGGCCTTCAGCCGCGGCCTGCGGCGCGGGCGGTGGTGGAGCCTGGCGCCGGTTGTCATTCCCCCGTCGCGCCGCCGGGGGCGGCGGCGGGGGCGGCGGAGGCGGATTGGCGACGCGCACGGTCTCGACGGGCGTCGCGACCGGCGGAGGCCCCGCTGCACTCTTCCGCCCGAACGCGAGATACCCACTCACGCCGGCGGCGACGAGCACGAGCGCGCCGACCACCATCCCAACATTCGACCGCTTCTTCTTCTCCGCCGGGATCGTCATGCCGGCGCGCGGGATCGGCGTCGTCGGTGCGCTGGTCACTTCCGTCGGCGCGTCCGCGGACGCCTTCCGCGCCGGCGGTGGCGGCCGGCGCTGGCTCTTGGCGGCACCCGCCTTGGGCACAGCGACGGGCTGCTCGGGCCACACCGCAGTCGCAAACTCTTCCATCGTCGGGAAGCGCTGGTCGGGCTCCTTGGACAGCGCGCGGGTGATCGCCGCCGTCAGGAACGGCGGCGTGTCACCACGCTTCGCGCCGGCGCTCGGCACTTCCTCGAAAATGTGTTTATAGAGGATCGTGTGAACGGAGTCGCCCGTGTACGGCAGCTCGCCGGTGATCATGCGGTACCCGACCACCGCGAGTGAGTACTGGTCGGCGCGACCGTCCACGGTGCCGCCCTTCGCCTGCTCGGGCGCCATGTAATGCGGCGTGCCGATGATCATGCCGGTGCCCGTGAAGCCGCTGGCCGCCTGCAGCGCCTTCGAGATGCCGAAGTCGGTCAGCATCACGCGGCCATCGTGATCGAACATGATATTGGCCGGCTTCACGTCGCGGTGTACGACGCCGCGCTGATGGGCATGGCCCAGCGCGCATGCCGCTTCCCACAGCACGCGCTGGATGTAGTCGATGGTCAGGGGAGAGGACGGCTTCTGATCGAGTACGTCCTCGAGGGACGTTCCCGCGACGTACTTCATCACGAAATAGTTGAGGCCGCCTTCACTCTCGACGCGGTAGATGGGGATGATGTTGGTGTGGTCGAGCCTGGCCGCCGTCTTCGCTTCCTGCTGGAAGCGCTTCACGATCTGCTCGTCCATCGAGATGTCGGGCGGCAGCACTTTGATCGCGACTTCGCGCTCGAGCGTCAGGTCATGGGCGAGAAAGACTGCCCCCATCCCGCCTTTGCCGACCATGCGCTCGACTTTGTACTTTCCCTCCACGAGCCGCTGCAGCCGCTGCATCAAGCCTTCGGTCGCGCCGGCACTCGCACCCATCGTGCCGCCACCAGTCACGTCCGCCCCGCAGGCGTAGCAGAACTTGCTCCCGCTCGGCAGGGGGGTGTGGCACTTGAGACACTGCATCATCGAGCCTGCCGCGCCCGTCATGGGGCCCGGATCCGGTGCAGCATCGGAGCCGCCAGGCCCTTGCGGACGCTGGTCCGGGCTGGCGCCGAGGGGAACGCCAGGCACCCCCCGGAAGAGATGCAGAGGTCGTAGGCGACCGGGGCGCCCCGATAGTCCACGACCACGAGGTAATAATCGCCCGGGGTCAGGAGCGTCGTAATCGTCTCCGACGAGCCGTCGGCGGTCGACGCACCGACGCTGTCCAACGTCGAACTCGCACCACCGCCCGGAACCGTCAGGAGGAACAAGTCGATATCGCTCGAGTCGACCGCCGTCGCGGCCGTCAGGGACGCGCTCTTGATCGTCACGCTCGACAAACTCGTGACGCGAAACCGAATCCAGTCGATGTCGTGCGCGTTATCGATCGTCAGCGTGTCGCGGAAGCTGCCGCTCGGTATCGTCACCGCCAGGCCGCGCGCGTCGGCCGCGTCGCAGAAATCGTCCTCTTCGTGCGCGTCGCGAGGCACGGTGGGATCGCTCGTGACGTATCCCTCGAACACCGCAAGCCCGTACCGCCCCGGCTGCGTATACAGCGCCAGCGCGTGCAGCCGACCGGCCGGCATGCCCCGTAACGCCACAATCGTGGATTCGGGCTGCAGCTCCGGCGGCTCAAACGCGAAGCCCTTACAGGCATGCGACCCTGGGCCGAGCGTCCAGCTATTCGGGCCGATCTTATAGGTCGGCGGATTGGGCGGGCTCGCCGGCACGAACGCCAGCGAGTCCGAGAGGAATGTGGAGAATGTGCCGCGAACGTCAGGGGCGCTGAGAATGATGGTAAGGTCTCGCGCCGTGGTCTGCGTGAAGCGATACCAGTCGACGCCGAGCGAGTCGCGTTTGGTCGGTTCAAATGCCAGCGCCGGATTCAAGAACTTGATCTGCGGGATCGCGGGAATCAGTGGCGGCGCCTCAAGGCTGATTGTGCGCGGCGCCGCTTCATTCGGCTCGAGTACATCCAACGGGATGACCTTGGTCGTGTCGGGCGCATTCCCAAACACGCCCGGACCTATGAAGGAGAGCTTGTCGGAGTGCGCCGGCGGTGTGACCCAGAACGTCGCCGTGGAAAAACCCAGAGAATCGCGCGTCCGGGTTGGGACGACGCCCGGGAGCGGGTAATCGAACTGGGTCGCGTTGTCCAGGAACGCGATGAAGATCGAATCGACCCCCACGCCGTACACCGTGATCGTGTCCCCGAAACGCACGAGCGACGGCCGCACGCTGTCCACTTCGAGCGGATTCGACACGCGCAGCAGCAGGTCGCCCTCCGGCGCCTGCTCGAATGCAATCGCCCGCGCGGTGATGTGGACGTTGCCGCTGTTCACACCGGTCACCGTGGCGTAGCCGCCGCCATCATTCTGGACCGTCGCGGTCGTGCTGCTCCCCGTGCCAAATGCGAAAGCCACATTCGTAATCGGCTGAGAATCGGTGCCACTCAAGCGCCAGGCGCGAGCGTAGACTCGAGGGTGACGAAGACTTTGTCGCTTTTGTCGGTTGGGAAGGCGCAGGTGACGCCGCCGAGCGCCACTGCCAGCATCACGACGGGGGTAGCTCGCGTGAGACCGCGCATCCAGGTCAATCCGTGTGCGTGAGGACCGAACATACAATACGAGGCTTCTTAGAGCGAGCCTCGGCGCTTCAAGTCGAGATACTTCGTCACCACCGCCTGAGCGGCGCGTTCCGGTGTGACATCAATCACGATCACTCCCGCCCGCCGCATATGCCCCAGCGCCTCGTCGCGCGCATGCAGCAACTCCTCGGCGGCCGCCTTGCGGAACGCGTCGCGCGCCGAGGCCGGTCGTCGGGCGGCGGCAGCATCGAGCTCCGGATTGCGCAGCGTCACGGCAAGCGGCAGGTGGCGGGGGCGTAACGTCGCCACATTCGCAACGAGAGCATCGGACGCGAACCGGTCGATGACGTCGGTGAACAGCACGGTCAGCGCGCGCTTGCGGTTGCGCGCCGCGAGGTAGCGAAACGCGCCGGGGTAATCGGGCTCGACGAGCTTCGGCTGAACCTCCGCCAGCACGTCTACGACGCGCCGCACGCCGCTGCGGCCGCGCTCGGGCGCGACGAAGTGGTGCACGCCGTCGGCGAACGTCATGATGCCGACGTTGTCATCGTGCTGGGCCGCGGCATAGGCCAGCTCGAGCGCGGCCTGCACCGCGAATTCCAGCCGCGCAACGCCGCCGACTTCCGCCGTCATGAGCCGCCCCGTATCGAGGACCAGCAGCACCTGTTGGCGCCGCTCGGCTTCGTACTGGCGCGTGATGACTTTGGCGCGCCGTGCAGTCGCCTTCCAATCGATGTGACGGAGATCGTCGCCGGGCACCCACTCGCGCAACGACTCGAACAGGCGTCCCTCACCGATGCGTCGGATCGGCTTGCTGCCGGCATCGCGGCGCCGCAACGCTTCGGCCACGGATGCGCGGAGCCGCACCGACACGAGCGGCGGATAGACCACCACGTCCCACGGCAATGCCATCCGCACGCGATGTCGTCCGAGACCGAGTGGACCGATGCTGTCGAGCACGAACCCTCCGGCGCCGCCCCCGCCGCCCCCGCCGCCCCCGCTGCCCTCGCCTCCCCCGGTTTCCCGGCCGCGGCGTCGTGGAATCACCGCCACGCGCTCTCGTGTGGTCGACAGCGGGGGAATCCGCACCGCGCGCGGCGGCTGCGGGCCACCGAGGATGTCGGGCCGCACCTCCCGCACGTGCAGCCGCGCCGGGCGCCCCGCCGGATTCGTCCATCGATACGTGACCTCGCCCGTATGCCCTACGGACAGCGCAGGGAGCGGCTCGCGCGTCACGGCGACGCGCTGCGCGAGCGTCGCGTCGAGCCAGATCAACAGCACCAACACGAGGTCGGCGACCAGCATGACATCGAAGCCCCATGGGATCCAGAATCCCGCGACGCCGGCGAGCGCGAGCAGACCGGCGATCAGGAGGGCACGGGGAGTCCACAGAATCCCCGCCGTGCTGCCGAGCACGTACCACAGCCCAACGAACGCGGCGATGACGGCGCTGGGCAGCAGCAAGGGCTGCAGATTCACGCGGTCGGAGCCTCGATGCGGTCCAGAATCGCTTTCAGCGCCTGATCCGCGGTGACCCCCTCCAGCTCGAGCTCGGGCGCGACGTTGACACGATGCCGCAGGATCGCCGGCGCCAGCCGCTTCACGTCGTCCGGGATGACGTAGTCTCGGGCCTCCAGGAGCGCGGCGGCCCGTGCCGCCTTGAAGAGGGCCACCCCCGCGCGCGGGCTGGCGCCCAGGGTGAGCGACGCGGCTTCGCGCGTGGCACGGACAATCGCCGTGATGTATCCCGTGATCCGTGGCTCGACGCGCACCGCGTCGACCTGCCGGCGCAACAGCTCGAGCCCCTCCGCGTTGACGACGGCACGCACGCCATAGGTGTCGGTGCGATCCGCTTCGAATCCTTCGACGTAGCGTGTGAGGATCCCCTGCTCTATCTCAGCCGGTGGGTACCCGACCAGCACTTTCGCCATGAACCGGTCCAGCTCGGCCTCGGGCAGCGGATACGTGCCTTCGAATTCAATCGGGTTCTGCGTCGCGAACACCGTAAACGTCGGCGAGAGGCGATGACTCTTTCCGTCCACGGTGACGGTCCGTTCTTGCATCGCCTCGAGCAACGCGGCCTGGGTCTTCGCCGGGGCGCGATTGATTTCATCCGCCAGGACGAGATCCGCGAAGATCGGACCGGGGCGAAATGAGAATTCATGGGTTCCGGTGAGCAGCGTGATGCCGGTGATGTCGGCCGGCATCAGGTCCGGGGTGAACTGGATGCGGCCGAACTGCACGTCGAGCGCGAGCGCCAGCGTCCGGACGAGCAACGTCTTGGCGGTGCCCGGCACGCCCTCGAGCAGGATGTGGCCGCGCGCGAGCAGGCAGACGAGCACCTCGAGCGTCGCCGCCTCCTGTCCCAACACCACTGTGCGTAATGCTGCTACGATGCGTTGAGCGTCCTGCGCGGGCGCAGTTCCTCCCACACATCCTCCACGGCTTGGGCGGTGTCAAGCACGCGCTGCGGGTTGCGATCGCGTGCGCTAAGTAAGTTGTGCAGCCGCCGCACGGCGGCGCGGCCCTGGGGCCCGCGCACCGCGAGCTCCAGACTCTCGACCCATGCGAGCACATCACCGTTCATTTTGAAGGCGGCCCCGCCTCCGCCGGTACGGCTGAGACGGCGGCGCAGACCGAGCGCGAGTCGTTGCACCGCAGTATCGGCCGCGGCCGCGTTTTCGAGTCCGGCGCCGAGCGCTTCGAGATGCTCGAGCGGCGAGCGGCGTCGCCGCTCGATCACGGACAGCGCGGGACCGAAGCGGACGGCCGTCGTCGCGAGCCACACGAGCGCGACGGCGATGAGCTGCAGGATCGCCCACCCCGCCGGCGAGTGTCGCAGCCAGCTCCACGTTTGGCCCGTCAGCGATGGTCCGGTGTCGTCGCCGAATCCCTGGTGGTACTCATCCCAGACGACGCGTCCCGGGTGCTTAGGCGGCGGGGTGAAGAGCGCGAGCGCGACGAGGGGCACGTCCGTATCACGCCACACGCGATTGGTGAGCCATCCGGGATCGGCCGCGAGCGTGACGCTTCCACCCCCGCGGTAGCGGAGGCGCAGGATCACCGGCCGGTTGTTCACCGCCGCGACGATGGTGTCGGTGGCAAACGGTGCCAGGGTTCGGCAAATCCCCGGAGGCCCCGCTGCATCCCCGCCCTTCACCAGACTCTGGAGCTCGCTGCGATCGCTCGTGTCGCGCTGCACCGGCGCCAGCACGCGCGCCGCCCGCGGCAGCCGCACGCCCCCGGGGGGGCCGGGGGGGGCGGGGCGGGGCGACCGCACGGCAATACTGTCCGGGCGGAACTCGGGCTGGATACGCCATCCCAGACACTCCGTGATGTCGCCGCCCCAGCCACTCGCGACGACTGCGCCGCCACCACGAACGAAGCGCACCACCTGCTCGAGTTCGGCGTCGGTCAGGGGAATCACCGGGTTCAGCACGGCGAGAATTGCCGGCCGGTGGGCGCGCGTCGTCGCAAGATTGTCGAGTTTCGTGCGGCGTCGTTCGGTGCGGCGACCCAACTGCGAGAGAACGTCGTACAACGCCTTGCTGCCCCGCGGGCCGGTCAGGAAGGTCGAAGAGCGGAAATCCAATTCCGCCGTGCGCGAATGGCGGCTGCCCGCCCAGACGACGACGCCCAGGGCCACCGTGAACAGCAGGGCCAGCCCGATCTCAAGCCGGTACGACATGGGGGCCTCGCGCCAAGTCCTCCGCGGCAGCGCCGAAGGAACGGTACTCCGCTTCGTCGCAGGGGACGGCGCCGAACAGGTGGCGATACAACTGAGCCACCAGCGTTGCGAGCGCGGCGCGACCCGTCGCGTCGAGACGCGCCTCGGCCACGTACTCGGCGGGCGTTTTGGAGACGTGAAAACGCAGCGCCTTCCTGTCGTCGAGCTCCAGGACCGCGGCCACGAAGCGGTGCGCCAGCGCTTCGGCGTACCGCCCCAGCGCGGCGAGCTCCTCGGCCCGCGCCACGTGCGCCCGGGCGTTCATCACGACGCCGGTCGTGGCGGAGGGGCGCGCTCCGGTTCGCGCCACCGGCTGCACGATGCGCCACATGACGTAGCCGATGTGCACCAGCACCGCGACGAGCGCGACAACGAGCAGCGTGAGGAAAATGTTGAACCCGACGGGATGATTCTGGGCGAGTTGGTCGAGCCAGTCCTTCAGATGCTGCCACTGCCGCGCGATCCACGACAGCAGGCGTTGCTGCTCGACCCACTGATACTCGGGACCGGCGAACACCCGGCCGAGCACGCGCCGCAGCGAGTCGGCGACGGCGGGCGGCGGCAAAGTGGGTGCTTGCAGGAGAGCGATCCAGCTCGTGGTCAGCGGGTCCCCAATCGCTCGCTCAGAATCTGCAGGTCGAACGCCTCCCGCCGGACGCGGAGATCGTAATACAGGAGCGTGAGAGCGCACGGCAGAATCGGCGCCAGGACCACACCCAGCACGATGGTCCCCACGCTGAGGAACGGCTGCACCGGTGAATCAGGACCGACCGCCTGACCGATCCCGAATACGACGATTGACGGCAGAATATTGGTGAAGATGGCGATCACCAACCACGCGAAGAAGACCTTCAAGCGCCAATCTCTCGTGAGCTCGGCCGAGCGGCCGAACGCATCGAAGGCGCTGAGCAGATCCTCGAGCACGATCACCATACTTGTCAGGCCGTAGCCGCACAGCACGTACGCAAACAGCCAGATCCCGCCGATGCACGCGAGGAACAGAAACAGCCCGCCCATGCCCAACAGCCGCCCCACCGCCGTCATGACCACGATGGCAATCACGACGGCGATGTACAGGACGAAGATGAGTAGGGTTTTGGCGATGGCCACGAGGAGCAGTGGCATGATCCGCCCCGCCGCGAACTGCAGCGCCGCGCCGAGAGACGGCTCATTGCCGAGATACGAATCCGAGATGATGCGGATCGTTCCGGCCTTGAGCAGCAGGCTGATCATGATCCAGACGAAGAGCACGACGAGCCCGAACCCAATCGTGGCGGCGATGTGGGTTTGTACCCAGTTCGCGGCGCCCAGGGGGTTGGAGAGCGCCCGTGTGGCAAAGTACACGACGACGACGGCGGGAGCGGAGATCAGCACGAAACTCAGGCGCATGAATAGGCCGAAGTGGCGGCGGAAGATACTGAAGCTGCCGTCGAGAATCTCGCCGAGCTGCATCGGCCTGACGTTGGAACTTCCGGTGCTCGAGGTAATGGATCGCTCCCTGCGTGGGTGAGGATTCAGCGCTAAGATGAGGAAATGACGCCGTCCGCGCGAGACCTCGATCTACGGCAGCTTCACGGCGTCGAGACGCCGGAGCACGTGGACGTGCGGTTCGAGCTGGCGGGCGTCGGGTCGCGCGTGGCGGCCGGGCTCCTCGATCTGCTGCTGTTGTGGCTCGGATTGCTGCTGCTCTGGTTGGGCGGCACGACGATCGCCAGCGATATCACCCCGCCGCACGGCATGGCACGAGGCTGGGTCACCGCCGCGCTGATTCTGCTCACCTTCTCCCTCGTCTGGGGATACTTCACGCTGTTCGAGGCGCTGAACGGCGGCCGGACGCCGGGGAAACAGCTGCTCGGGATTCGTGTCGTCATGGATACCGGCCGATCACTCACCGCGCAGGCCGCGGTGGTCCGGAACCTGGTTCGTTTCATCGATTGCTATTTCCCCGCGCTGCCGTTTGCTCCCGCCCTCCTGGCGATTGCGCTGCATCCCAGCAATAAGCGCCTGGGGGACATGGCCGCCGGCACGATCGTCGTGCGGGACCGGCCCACCGACTGGACGTTGGGCCTCACGGCCGGCACGCCGGCGCACGAAACCGGTCCGGAAGCCGTCGAGACCGGCCCGCCCGAGCTGTCGGAAGAGGAGTTCCGGTTGCTGGACCGCTTCCTGGGACGCCTCAATGAGCTGGCGCCCGACGTGCAGGCGCGCATCACCGCCGATCTGGTGCGACGGTTCGAGCCGCGCATTCCCCGCCGTACACCGGACCTGCAGAGCTATCTCGTTACTGTGTTCGCTGAGGAGCAACGCAAGCGACGCAGCCGGTTTGCGCCGCGCGCGCAGGCCAGCGCGGCCGGCCGCATCACGGTGCCGGCCGAACGATTCGTGCAGAAAAAGCGCGATGGCTGGGAAGCGTTCCGCACAACGGCGCTCCGCATGGAGCGGACCGGCGTCGAAGGGTTGGCAGCGGACGAGATTCCGGTTTTCGCTGCACAGTATCGCGAGGTGGCCGCCGATCTGGCGCGGGCGCGCACCTATCAGGTCGATCCGCGCGTCATCACCTACCTGGAGCGGGTCGTCACGGCCGGGCACAATGCCCTGTATCGCGCACGGGGGAAACCGCGTACACCCCTGGCCTATTACATCCTGCGCGACTTCCCGGCCGCCGTCGTGCAGTCGTGGCAGTATGTGCTGCTCGCCTTTCTGCTCTTCTCGGTCCCGGCGGCGGTGGGCTACGTCATGATTCGCGAGCGGCCGGCGCTGGCGGAGGAGCTGCTGTCCCCCGTTATGGTGGCCCGTGCGGAGGCTGCGGCTGAGAATCTGGCGGAGGGACGCGGCTACGCGGAAACGACTAAAGACGACCGGCCACAGGTAGCGGCGCTCATCATCACCAACAACATCACGGTGTCGTTCGGGACGTTCGTCGGCGGTCTCACCGCCGGCGTGCTCACCACCTGGCTGCTGTTTGCCAATGGAATGATGTTCGGGCTGGTGCTGGGTCTGTTTCGCAACTACCAGGCGCTGAGCTATCTGCTGACGTTCGTCCTGGGACATGGCGTGCTGGAGCTCACCGCGATCTTCATCTCCGCAGGCGCGGGGTTTCGGTTGGCGAAGGCAATGATCGCACCGGGCGATCGCACGCGGCGCGACGCGCTGGTGATGGAGGGCCGCATCGCGGCCCGGATGATCGGGGCGGTTGTCACGCTGCTCGCGATTGCGGGAACGATCGAAGGCCTGTTGTCGACGTCGCCGGCCGCGGCGTCATGGAAGTACGGCGTGAGCGCGGCGTCGGCGGTGTTTCTGGTGCTCTACCTCGGCAACGGGTACCTCGAAACTAGGGACGCGACCACTCGAGCATGACGCCGAGGCGGGGACCCAGTATCGAGACGCTGGTTCCCGCATCGTGGAGCGTTCCGAACGCGAGCTGCGCCTGCAGCACCGCGGCCGCGCGATCGCTCAGCCGGTAACGCAGGTCGCTGCCCGCTCGCAGGAGGTAGCCGAGCAGTTCCATCCGCTGACCGGGCCCGGTCAGCTCATGCCGGAGCTCCAGCGTCGGCGACAGCGTCGTCTTGGGTCCCGCGGGGCGATCGAGCCGCGCACCGAGGGCGAGCACGTTGCCGCGAGGCACGGCCACCGTGCTTGCGTTGGTGGAGTTGCGGGCGCGCAGGCGGCGCATATTCCAGCCGTACAACGAGAGATGCGAGTTACCGAGCGGCATGCTCACGGCGGCGTAGCCGAGCACGCGGTCGCCGATCGCGCTCTCTCCACTCGCGCCGAGGTCGTTGGCCGCGGTCGTCGTGTAGACGAGCGCGCCGCGGAAGTACTTTCCTCCACCGAACGGCCCTTCGATCCCGAAGCGCGCGCGGATCTCGCCGCCGGGACTCATCTCGTCCCCGCCCTGGACCGGCACGTAGCGCGCGGCATACCGGTAGCTCGCGCCCGTCCCCACTGCCCAGTTCTGTCCCATTTTGACGGCTGACGCGAAACCGGCGGACACGGCGCCACCCGAGCCGAAGCTCGGTGTGGTGAACCCGAAGAGATGCGTACCCGTCGCGCCGAACAACGGGATCGTCGTGGCGGCGACAGCCCGCGCACCAGTCGGGATCGTGCCGACGAGATTGAACAGCAGTTTCCCAGGAATCACGCCGTAGCTCGCGCGCAGATCGGTGTCCACGAACCCTGAGTGCGTGATGCTACCACTCCCGCCTCCCGCTTCGCTCACGGAGGCGCGAGCAAAGGCAGTGCCGAGGTCAAGCACCAGCCGACCACCGCCGATGCGCTGGGTGACGCTGACCGGAATCGTGAGCTCGCTGATGCGATTGAATGGAAGCCCGGCGCCGAATGCGTACGACTCGAACATGACGCCAGTGCGTGCGACTGTGGTCTCGGCCTGTGCAGCCAGCGCTCCGGGGATTACGAGAAGTCCCAACCACCAGCGCGTGCGCGTCACGGCAGGCGGAAGATGATCCGGATGATGCCTGACGCCTGGATGATGCTCGAGATCCCCTGGCTCTCGGGCGTGGGATTGCTGGCCACGCTACCGATGCCCGTCTGGGCCAGGTCGCCAATTGTCGCGGAGACGTCGAGGGTACCCTGCTGCAGCGCGCCGGCTACTGAGGGCGCGAGCTGCTCGGCCACTTGAACGACGGTCATGATGTCGCCGCCAGATGCCGCTACGACGGGCGCCGCTTCCGCCCCCTGTTGCTGCTGGTGCGCCTGCTGGAAGGACGGATCGGCCCGCGCCGCGGCGCCGAACGCCGCCGCGGCAGCCCGATAATCTCGGGCGTCGAGCGCGTCCAGTCCCCTACTGTAGGCGAGGAAGGCGGCCAGGTTCTTTGGACCCTGCCGCAGGATGCGTTGCCGCTCCGCCTCCGTCAGCTGAATGCCCAACTCCGTCGCCAGACCGAAGACGAGCTGCTTCTCCAGATCGAGGAGTTGTCTAAACGTCCCGTTCGCCTCCGCCCCGGAGCGAACAGTGCCGTCACCGCGGACGACCGTTGCCGACATGCGGACGGGCCCGTTCGGCGTAAGCGCAGCGACGCCCTGTACCAACCGCTCGGCCCGCAGCAAACGGCCTACCCGCGCCGCGGTACGAACGTCGGCCCGCCCACTCTGCCCGAGCTTCAGCTCGTCGAGCAACGCGCTGATCTGCACGCGCTCGAGGAGCCGGAGGCTGCGCACCAACGCCAGATCGGACATCAGCAGCTCGGCGAGCCCGCGCGACAACGGCTGGAGGCTGGAATCGCCGGCGATCGTCAGCGGCAGCACCGCGATGGTCGAGGGCTCCGGTGCGAGCGCGGTCAATGTCGATTCCCGCGCCAGGGCCAGCTTGGCGGTCTGGGTCGCCTGCGTCCGGAGCGCCATCTCGGCCAGCGCTCGCACGGCCCCGACACCCCGCGCGCGCGCGTTCTTGCGCGCGAAGTCCGTGTACGTCGCAAACGCGAGGTCGTACCGGCCGCCTTTTTCCTGACAGCGGCCGATGACCATCGGACCCAACGCGTTGCCGGGTGCCAGCGACTCGCCCGAGTTCGCGACGGCGGTCGCCGTATCGCATCGTCCAGCCGCCATGAGGGCGGCCGCAAGGCGGAAGCGGATGTCAGCGTTGCGGGGTTGCTGTGCTGCCTGGGCTTTGAGCGCGGGGATTTCAGCAGGTGTGACGGGCGCGAGAGCAGGTACCTGCGACCAGCCGACGTCGGGGACTCCTGCCTGTGAAGGGGTCCTAAAATGCCCGAGGCATAAACCCCCGCAAGGGCGGGGGCGGTGGCGTGTGATTTACCGCCGTCCGACCGAAACGGCTATGACGCCCATCACGCACTGAGAGCCGAACCGTCTTAATAAGGAAGGCGACGGTGTGGGGAGCCCACCACACCGTTGAAGAGCAATACCGTGGCCGATGCCGCCGGCTCACTCGACGCTTTGCAGTATCTGACGCATCTTGCGCGCCAGGTCCTCGATCTGCTTGAGCCCAGCGAGCGTCTCGGCGTCGTACTTCTCCGACGCCAGGAGCAGCAGTTGAGTCTCGGCGAGAATCGCCGATAGAGGGTTAGAGATGTCGTGCCGCAACTTGGACAGCGACGTCTGCTCAGGCATCTACAGCAGTGAGCGGTACAGGTCCCGCAGGTGATGATCCCGCAGGTCGCGCACCGATTGCCACAGGTCCTGCTCCGTACCGGCGCAGAAAATCTCCGCGCTGGAGCGCTCCGCTTCCGTCCCTTCCGCACCAAACAGGATGCGGCCACGCCAGAAGCCGTCTTCGGTGCGGCGCAGGGAGAGTCGGATGTCTATGGGTTGTCCGTCAAAGCGAATCGGGGGCAGGTCGTGGACGACCGTATCGGTGGCTGCAGCTGGTGTGTATCGGGCAGGTTGGGCAGGCATGCCAGTCCTGGTCTGGTTTGAAAGAACATTATAAATGGCTTGGAGTTACGCAATACCATCGAGGCCGTACGTCGGCCTCCTTGCGGGGAGAGGCACCGGGCGTAGAATAGCCTGTACACCAAGCTGTATACAGAATTTGGCATTCTCGGATCGCGATGGGACTCACCTGTTTCGGAACATCACGAGGTAGGCCGTCTGGGTCCTCAGCACTTGGAGGTCGTATGTCGCAGATCCGTTCGTCTCCAGGCTCCCGCGCTATCGGTCTCCTCTTTCTGACGATTGTGACGTGGGCCGCTCCCGCGCGCGCCCAGACGCAGACGATCGGCGGCACGATCGTCGACGGCAGAAGCGGACTCCCGATTCCCGACGCATCCATTACCGTCGAGGGATCCACCCCGGTCGCGCGCTCCGGCACGCGCGGCGAGTTCCTGCTGAACAATGTTCCGGGCACCACGGCCCGCTTGCGCATCACCCGTATCGGCTATCAGGTAGCGACCATCGATGCGGGCGTCGGTGATCACACCGTGCGCGTCCCGCTGACGGAACTGGCCGTTAAGCTCGACGCGGTTGTCGTGACCGGTACCGCGGGCGGCGCGCAGACCCGCTCGCTGGGCAACGCCGTCGGTGATGTCGACGTGGCCAAGACGCTCGAGCTCAGCGGGCATCCGGCCAAGCTCCAGGACATGGTCTCCGCCAGCGTCCCCGGCGTACGCATCATGCGCGCAAGTGGCGGCGTCGGGAGCGGCGGCACGACGCGCATTCGCGGGTCCGGGAGTCTGAGCCTGTCCAACGAGCCGCTCATCTACATCGATGGGGTCCGCTCGAACAATCAGGCGGCCGCGTTCAGCCTCGCGTTCAACGGGGCCCAGGAGCAACCGAGCCGCGTCAATGACCTCGTTCCCGAGGAGATCGAGTCAATCGAGATCCTCAAAGGCCCGTCGGCCGCGACGATTTACGGCACCGAAGCGTCCAACGGCGTCATCCAGATCTTCACCAAGCGGGGCCGTGCCGGCCGGCCGACCATCCAGCTCCAATCCGATGCCGGCGCCGCCTGGCTCAGCAATCCCGAGGAGCGCTATCCGACGAACTTTTATCTCCGCCGCGGGGGGGACTACCGGAATCCGGCCGACATCAGAGAGTTCAACGTGCAGCGGTTCCGAGAGTCCCGTGGCTTCCCCGCCATCTTCCGCACGGGCGCACCGCGGGGCCTCTCCGGCAACATCAGCGGCGGCACCGATCAAGTCCGCTATTTCTTCAGCGCCACCTACAATCGCGAAGAAGGACCGGTCGACTATAACTGGCAGAACAAGTTTGCAGGCCGGGGGAACCTCGGCTATCAGACCACCGACGGAAAGTTCACGGCCGACCTGAGCCTGGGGACCGTGCGCTCCCGCACGCGCGGAGCGTCCGGAACGCAGCCGATCACGACGTCGATTATCTGGGCCTGCGATTTCCCCTGGTGCCAGCCCGGCGGGCTCACGGGCACGGAGGACACCGCGACTAGCGGCTGGAACGGCACCGGACACGGTTTTCAATTCTACCGGCCCGAGGACTACAAGGGGGTCGACGGCTTCGACAACATCGAGCGCATGACGCTCAGCATGCAGCTCAATTACCGGCCCTTCCCGTGGCTGCGGCACCGCCTCACGGTTGGACCCGACATCACGAACGACAAATCGTCGCAGCTCGTCTTCCGCGATGGAACCGGCTACCTGCCATTCTTCAGCGCGAGCCTCGGTCAAAAGCAAGCGCTGGACTTGCGCAGCACGTTCCTCACCGTCGACTACGGCGCCAACGCCGATTGGACGCTCAGCCCCAACCTCGTGGCGTCGACGGCCGTCGGCGTCCAGTACTATTACAAGCAGTTCGATCAGCAGCTCTCGCAAGGGTTCGAGTTTCCGATTCCGGGCCCGGGCGATGTCGGCAGCGGGGCGCGGCGGGAGGCGGCCGAGGCCTTTCAGGAGAACAAGACGCTGGGCGTCTATGGCCAGGAGCAGGTCGCCTGGAAAAACCGCCTGTTTGTCACGGCGGCGCTGCGGGCGGACGGGAACAGCGCCTTCGGCGCCAACTTCGATGCCGTCTATTATCCCAAATTCAGCGCCTCGTGGGTGGTTTCGGAGGAACCGTTCCTCGCCGGTTCGCGACTCTTTTCGCAACTCAAGCTCCGCGGTGCCTGGGGTCGTGCCGGCCTGCAGCCGGACGTGTTCTCGGCCATTCAGACCTATCGCGCCGCGGTCGGGCTCGGGGGCCTCGGCGGGGTCACGCCGCAGAACTTCGGCAATGCCAATCTGAAGCCTGAGATCGGCGAGGAGACCGAGCTGGGGTTCGACGCCGGACTGCTCGACCAACGCCTCGGCGTCGAGTTCACCTTCTACAATAAGGTCATCAAGGACGCGATTATCTCCGCGCCGCTGAAACCGTCGCGCGGCTTCCCCGGCGTCGAGTTCCTGAACATCGGCAAGACGCGGAATCGCGGCATCGAACTGGCGCTCTCGGGCGTGCCGCTCAACACCGCGCGCTGGGGGCTCGAGCTGCGGGGCACGATCGCGACGAACGACAGCCGGATCGTCAGTCTCGGCGGTGTGCCGCCGACATTTGTCGGCGCCAGCTTCATCCAGCAGTTCAACGTCGACGGCTTTGCCCCGTCGTCCTTCTTCTATAAGAAGATCGTGAGCGCCGCGATCGTGCCGGACACGCTGTTTATCGGCGGCGTGCCGACATTCGTACTCCCACTAGCCACCAACGCCATGTGTGAAGGCGGAACCGACCTGGGCCGTGGCGACGGGACCACGGTTCCCTGCGCCGGTGCGCCGCGACTTTATCAGGGTCGCCCCACCCCGTCGTGGAACGGGTCGTTCAGCGCCACCCTCAGACTCGGCGCCCGCGTGCGCGTGCTGGCGCTCGCCGACTACGTGGGCGGCCTCCAGACCGTGGTGGGCGACGTGGGTGCGCAACACACGTTCTTCCGCAACTCGCGCTCGTCGATCGCCGGCGATAACCCGATCCTGCAGGCATGGCTTGTGGATCCGGACGGGACGGGCCCCGGAGCGACCGGCTTGTTTGATGCCGGCTTCGCCCGCCTGCGCACGGTGTCGCTTACCTACGACCTGCCGGAGAAGCTGCTCATGGGCGCGACCCGCGCGTCGATTACGGTGGCGGGCGAGAACCTGATGTTCCTCTGGCGCGCGCAGCAGACGTCGTACGGGGCCAAATGGATCGATCCCGAGCTGCTGCCCAACCGCAGCGATGACATCACGGGCAACTTCGGCTACACGCAGGAGTCGTGGCCCCAGCTCGCCCGCCTGCGCACAACGCTGCGGTTCACTTTCTAACCCCGACGGAGACGGAGATCCCTATGCGTATCTCGATCGATCGCGCCGCCCGTTGGATTGCAGTAGCAGTGACGTGCCTCTGCTTCGCGGGCTGCAACACCGACAGGATCCTCAAAGTCGAATTCCCGGGTCAGATCCCCACCGATCAGATCAACGATCCCACGCTCGCGCCGGTCCTCGTCCGGAGTGTGATCGGCGACTTCGAATGTGCGTACTCCAACTACATGTCGGGGTCCTCGGTGCATTCGGACGAGTACGAGACCGCGAATTCGAATGTCCCGCTGGCCAATTGGGGTGAGCGCACCATCACCGCCGACGAGGACGACTACTCGGCAACCACCTGCGACGCCCAGTTCAGCTTCGGCATGAACCTGACGCTGCAGACGGCGCGGTTCCAGGCCGAGGAGGTGACGAAGAAACTCAACGCGTGGACCGATCAACAGGTCCCGGATCGAGCCTTACTCCTCGCGCAGGTGAAGATCTACGGGGCCTATGCGTACCTGCTGATGGGTGAGTCGTTCTGCCAGGTCGCGTTCGACGGGGGGCCGGCGCAGCCGCCCAGCGCGGCGCTGGCGCTCGCTGAAACGCGGTTCTCGGAGGGCTTGACCCTGGCCCAGCAGGTTAACGACGCCGACCTGGTGGACCTGGCCCGCGTCGGCACGGCGCGCGTCAAGATGGACCTCAAGAAGTGGAGCGAGGCCGACCAGTTCGCGAATCAGGTGACGCCAGGCTACAGCAAGGACGTGGGCCGTGGCGTGGAAAGCGTCCGCCGCTGGAACAAGCTCTGGTATCTCGCCCAACAGGTGGGCGCCTACACGGTCGCCCCGGCGTACCGGACCATGAACGACCCACGTGTCTTGGTCGTGGACGCCGGCCGCGGCGCCTTCAATGCGGCAATTCGCCTGTGGATCACGACGAAGTACACGAGCCTGGAGAGTCCCATGCGCCTGGCCAGTAGTATCGAAGCCAACCTCATCCGCGCCGAAGCTCTGGCGCAACAGAACCAGGTGCCGGCGGCGATGGCGCTGGTCAACGCGCGTCGTGCCCAGGTAGGACTCGCGGCGACATCGGCGACAACCCAACAGGAGGCCATTGACACCATCATCGCCGAGCGGCGCAAGGAGCTGAGCTTCGAAGGCGGGCACCGGCTCAACGATCTGCTTCGCTACAACATCACGTGGAAGACGGGAACAAATCCATTTACGAATCGCACGTACGGAAGCACGACGTGTTGGCCCTTCCCGACGCGTGAGAAAAACGGCGTGTAGGCTGCGCTAGCCGCGCAGCTCGGCCGAGGCAACACGAGCGGTCTCCGCCAAGACCGCCGCCCCGACAAAGATGCTCTCCGGCGCCGCGTAAAAGCGCGGCGAGTGCGCCGGAATCGCCGGGCCACCCGCTTCCCGCGCGCCGATCCGCAAGAAGCACCCCGGCATCTGCTCCAGGTAGCACGCGAAGTCTTCCGCCGCGAGGTTGAGCGGACCGAGCGGCACCGCCGCTCCTTCACCAAGCACACGCTCCGCCGCGCGTCGCGCCCAATCCGCTGGTTGCGAGGGATTGACGAGCGGAGGAGGACCGATGTCGAGCGCCACGTCGGCTGTCAGCCCGTGCGCAGCCGCAACGCCTTCGGCCACGCGGCGCAGCTCGCGCTGCAGCAGCGCCCGCGTATCGGGATCCACCGCCCGCAGTGTCCCCGACAACGTCGCGCAGTCGGGAATGACATTGGGTGCTGTGCCGGCATGCACGGTCCCGACGGTCACCACGGCGGGAACGCTTGGGTTGACGCGGCGGGCGACCAGCGTCTGCAACGCGCCGACCAGGGCGCCGGCGCCGACGATGGGATCCACGCCTTCGTGCGGCCGCGCCGCGTGCGCACCGGCCCCGCGTAACGTGATGGTGAACGTGTCTGCCGACGCGGCCAGTGGACCGGCCTGCGCCACGACTTGCCCTACTGCGAAGCGGCGATCGACGTGCCCGCCGAAGATCGCAGAAACGCCCGCGAGCGCCCCGGCGGCGAGCACCGCTGCCGCGCCCCGCCCCGTCTCCTCGGCCGGCTGCAGTAGTACCACCACATCGCCCGTCGCCGGCTCCCGCGCCAGGAGATGCGCGACGCCGACCGTCCAGGCGGCGTGCACGTCGTGCCCGCAAGCATGCATCACGCCGGCCCGCTGCGACGCGAACGGGAGCCCCGTCTCCTCAGTGATGGGGAGCGCGTCGATGTCGCCCCGCACTGCGACCACCGGCGCCGCCCGCTCGCGACCGCGGAATCGCGCTACCACGCCGGTGCCGGCGATGCGCTCGAGTGCCGCCGGCCGCAGCTCCCCGAGCGCCTCGTACAGGCGTCGCGAGGTTTCCCGCTCCTCGAACCCGAGCTCCGGCTGCCGGTGGATGGCCTCACGCAGTACCACCAAGCGGCGCCGTACGTCTGCGGGGACGAGGCGATCGGGCTCGAGCACCTAGCGGTTGCGGGGGCGGGCGGGGAGAGCCGGATTGAACAGGAAATAGTCGTGGATCGTCCGAGCGATGTGCGCGATCGCGCGCTCGCGCTCGGGAATCGCTTTGTCCGACGCCTTGACGAACACCACGGTCACGACGTGGCCGGCGTCACCCGGCAGTGTCACGATCCCCACATCGTTCGTCGTCCCGCCGATCGTTCCGGTCTTGTGTGAGACCGGCGTGTCAGGCGGAAGCAGTCCCTTGATCCGTTCCGCGCCCGTTGTGCTCCGCAGCATGATGTCGAGGAGGAGATCGCTCGTCGCCGGTCGCAGGATTTCTTTGCGCCAGATCCGGGTGAGGAGACGCGCCATCGTCTCGGGAGTCGCGGTGTCCCGCGGGTCGGCGTTGAAGCGGCGCGCGGCGGCCGCCCGTTCTGAATCCGGCACCTGCTCGAATAGGTCCGAGAACTGTCGGGGCGTGTTCGGCTGGACCAGCGGGATCTCCTTGAGGCCCACCCAGTCGGCGATGAGCTGAGCGGTCGGCCGGTCGACGCGGATCCCATCGAAGCCGAGCGCCCGCATGCGCGCGGTCACCGCCGCCGGGCCGCCAGCCGTCCGCAATACGATGTCCGTCGCGCTGTTGTCGGAGATCAGGAGCATCAGCTCCAGGAGGTTCCGCAGCGACAATATCACCCCCGGGTCGTCGAACAGCTCGGTCAGCGTACCGCTGCCGGGGTGGAGGTCGGCGGGCGTCAGCGCGATCAGGCTGTCGAGCCGCACCTCACCTTGATCGACGCGCGTGAGCAACTGCACTGCGATCGGCACTTTGTACGTGCTCGCCATGGGGAACGGCTCGACCCGATTGAAATACACCTCGCGGCCGCTCTCCAGGTGAACGGCGGCGACGCCCACGGTGCCGCCAGCAAGCGGCGCCAGCCGCGCGACCTCCTGTTCCAGGCGCGCCAGTCCGGGATCGCGGACCTGTGGGGCCGCGGCCGATGCCGCGACGACGAGCAGCCAGGACGCGAGCGACAGTGTTCGCATGCGATGACCTCGTTGATGGCTGCGGCGCTAGGGCACCGTCAGCGTTTCGCGGCGGACGGTGAGGTCGTCCACCCGGTCGATATCGACGGCAACACCCAAGCCGGGACGATCGCGCGGAACGGTCATGGTGCCGTCCGGAGCCATCGTCCATTCCGGCGTCACGACGTCCCGCTCCCAGTACCGGGCGCTGGGGCTGAGGTCACCCGGAATCGTGAAACCGGGCAGCGAGGCGAGCGCGACGTTATACGCGCGCCCCACCCCGCTCTCCAGCATCCCACCGCACCACACCGGGACGTCGTGCCGCGCGCACAGGGCATGGATCGCCCGCGATGGAGCGAAGCCGCCTACCCGACCAGGCTTGATGTTGATGATGCGGCCTGCGCCGAGCGTGACCATGTCCTCGGCGCGCTCGAGGCTCGTAATGGATTCGTCGAGGCAGATCGGGGTCGCCAGGCGCCGCTGCAGCGCCGCATGCCGGACCAGATCGTCCCACGCGAGCGGCTGTTCGATCATGAGCAGCCCGAACTGGTCGAGCTGCACGAGCCGGTCGCTGTCGTCGAGCGTGTACGCGTTGTTGGCGTCCGCCATCAGCGGCGCGCCGGGACCGAGCGCTTCCCGCGCCGCGCCGACATAGTCCACGTCCGCGCCCGGCTTGATTTTGATCTTCACCTTGCGGTACCCGTGCCCCAGCGCCTGGCGCGCTTTCGCGACGAGCGCCGCCGGGGTAGCCTCGATGCCGAGTGAGATGCCGACTTCGATGCGCTCGCGCGTACCGCCGATGAATCGCGCCAGGCTGACGCCGTCGCGTTCGGCCGCGAGGCCCCACGCGCCCATCTCCAGCGTCGCCTTCGCCATCCAGTGGCCGCGGAAATCCCGCTCCAGGATCGGGTGGACGTCGCGGGGATGGGCGAGCGCGCGCCCCAGCAGTCGCGGGGCGACCCAGGATGTGATGGCGAGCCACGCGGTGTCGATCGTTTCGGGCGAGTAGTTGGGGGCGGCGCCTGCAGGGCATTCCGACCACGCCACGGCGCCGTCCTGGTCCCGCAGTTCGGTGAGCAGGATGCGGCGCGTCGTGACGGCCCCCGAGGAGATCACGAACGGTTCTTTGAGCGGCAGGTGAATCTCGCGCAGCGTGATTTCGCGGATGCAGATCGTCACCGCGCGAGCCCGTAGAAACAGCGTCCCGTCGCGCGATCGCGGTAGAACGTCGCCACCCGATAGCCCTGGCTCAGGTACTGCTGGAACGCGCCGCGCGTGCGTGCTCGCCATTCGGCCGCCTGCTCCGGGGCGCTCTCCAGCACGCCGTAGATGTCGGCCGGAATCTCGATCCGCACGCGTGAACCGGAAGCGGGTGATGGGCGCAGCGTATTGTTCACGACCGGGCTCGTCGCGAAAACGGTGGCCCCGGCAGGCTCGGGTCCCGCGATGGCGCGGAGGACGGCCTCGTCGCCCAGTCGCCACTCCACGACGAAGCGGTCCGTGCCCAGACCGGCGTGCAGTGTGCTGTTCGACTCGCCGTACATGTTCTCCACGTGCTCGACTACGACCGCACCGAGCCGGTTGAGGTTGATGTGGGCGTTTTTCGCGACGAGGGGGTCGAAGGTCCAGCGCGCCGTGTCGACGCCGTTCTTCAGCAGCAGCTCGCGCTGGTAGAGCTTCAGCCTGATGCCGAGTCCGGCGTCCCGCGCGCGCTCCCGTACCGCCAGCATGTGCGACCAATGCATGGGGCGGCCGCCGCTGTACCCGGTCAGCCCGAATATGAATCCCTGCAAACGTCCCTCGGCGTCGAAGGCGCCTGCCGTCACTCCGCCGACGCGCTGCGCGACCATGAGCACGGCGGCGGGGACGCAGGCGCTGAAATCGCGTCCCCACGTATCGCGTTGTAGTTCCACGCAGGCTTCGAAGTCGCGCCACCGGTCCAGGTTGCGCAGCGTCATGGTGCCGGTTTCCATGGTCGGGAGGTCATTGTACCGCCGTGGTAGGTATCCAGCAAGGGATACAAATATTGCCTTGCGCGTATCCCGGCGCGGCGGTATGAATGGTGGCCGATGCCGAAAGCGCCGAAAGCCGCCACCAGTGACGACCGGGTCTCCGCCACGTACCGGCGGCTGCGGGAGTTGATCGTGGGAGGGCGTCTCGCCGCCGGCGCCCGGCTGATCGAGACGGAGCTGGCCAGCCGACTCGGGGTTAGTCGCACCCCGGTTCGCGCCGCGCTGCTGCAGCTCGCGCAGGAAGGATACATCCTCTCCCCGGCCGCGGGGCGACGCGCTCGGCCGGCGGTCGCGGCGCTGACCCGCGAGGACGCGTCGGAGTTGTTCAACATCATCGCCGAAATCGAGGGGCTCGCCGCGCGCCGCGCCGCGTCCCTCGCGCCGCCACAGCGGCGCCGACTCATCCGCGCGTTGCGCGGACTGAACAGCCAGCTCCTCAAAGTTGCGATGGCCCCACGGCCGGACCCCAACCGCATCTCCCGCCTCGACGGCGAGTTCCATGCGCTGTACGTGCACGGCGCCGCCGGGCCCCGTCTGCTGGCCCTCCATCACGGCATCAAGCCGCAGGCCGAGCGCTACGTGCGCGTCTACGTCAACGCGCTGATGGATGAGATCGCGACCTCGGTTGCCGAGCACAACGTCATTATCCGGGCCATCGAATCGGGAAACCCGGATGCGGCGCAGCGCGCGGTTCAGACCAACTGGCGCAATGCCGCCGACCGGCTCGGACGCGTGATTACGAACATGGGTGAACACGGCACCTGGTAGGAGGACCTCAATGACCCGCGTCGCGCTGATTGCATGTGTCGTTCTCGCGTGTGGCCCAAAAGCAGGACCGGGCGCCTTTGCGCCCGTACCTGCGGGCTCGCCGTACGATGTCGTGATCGAAGGGGGCCGCATCGTGGACGGCACCGGCAACGCCTGGTTCTACGGCGATGTCGCGATCACGGGCGACCGGATCGCCCGCATCGCTCCCCCAGGGACGCTGCGCGAAGCGCACACCCGCGAGCGCGTGGACGCGCGCGGCCTCGTCGTCGCCCCCGGCTTCATCGACATCCAGGCGCACTCGCGCGACGCGCTGCTCATCGGCGACGGGCGCGTCGTGGGGAAAGTCACGCAAGGCGTCACGACCGAGATCATGGGTGAGGGCTGGACGAACGCACCGGTGAATGATCACGTGCTCCAGGCGGCAGACCCGAGCGATCCGTCCGACACGGCGCACGCCGGCGAATTCCGCGGGAACCATGGCTTCGACGCGTGGCTGCGCGCGATGGAGCGTCACGGGATGTCCGTAAACGCCGGGTCATTCCTCGGAGCGGCGACCATACGGATCTACGCGAAGGGCATGGCCGCCGGCGCACCGACAGCCGCCGAGCTCGACACGATGCGCGCTGTGACGCGGCGCGCCATGGCGGATGGGGCCTTTGGAGTCGCGAGCGCCCTGATTTATCCGCCCGGGAACTTCGCCACGACCGAAGAGCTGGTCGAGATCGCGAAGGTGATGGCGCCGGACGGCGGCGTGTACATCACGCACATGCGTTCGGAGGCGGATCAGTTCCTCGAAGCCATCGACGAGGCGATTCGCATCGGCCACGAGGGCGGCGTGCCGGTCGAGATCTATCACCTGAAAGCCGCCGGCCGGCGCAACTGGCCGAAGGCGGCGGCCGCCATCGCCAAGATCGACTCGGCGCGGGCAAGGGGCTTGGACGTGCAGGCCGATATGTATCCATACGTCGCCGGCGGGACGAGCCTCACGGCCTGCTTGCCGCCGTGGGTCTCCGCGGACGGCAAGCTCTTCGACAATCTCCGCGATTCGTCGACACGCGCGCGCATCAAGGCCGAGGTGCTGAGTGAGCGAACCGACTGGGAGAACCTCTGCTCGCTCGCGACGCCCGAGGGCGTGTTGGTGCTCGGGCTCCGCAAGCCCGAAGACAGCCTCTGGGCCGGGAAGCGCCTGTCCGAGATCGCGGCCGTCATGCACAAGCCCTGGCCCGACGCCGCGATCGACCTCATCCTGACGGAGCAGTCGGGCATCGGGACGATCTTTTTCCTGATGAGCGAAGACAACGTCGCGCTGCAACTGCGGCAGCCCTGGATCAAGATCGGCACGGACGCCGGCGGCTACGATCCCGACAGTGCGCACGGGCTCACGCATCCGCGTTCATACGGGACGTACCCACGCATCCTGGGCCGCTACGTCCGCGAGCAACGCGTCATCGGCCTGGAAGACGCTGTGCGCAAGATGTCGGGGGCCGTCGCGACGCGCCTATCGATCCGTGACCGTGGCGTGCTCGCCCAGGGTTATTACGCCGATGTTGTGGTGTTCGACCCGGCGACGATCATTGACCGTGCCACGTTCGAGCAACCGCACCAGCTCTCGACCGGCGTGCGCTATGTGTTCGTGAACGGCGTGGCGGTGGTGAGCAACGGCCGGCACACAGGGGCGAAGCCGGGCCGCATTGTGCGCGGCCCGGGGTACAGGCGTCCCTAGACTCTAGGGGGTCTTCACCCGCGTGAACTCGATGTCCTTGACGCTCGGCTCGAACGGGACCGCGATACGATCGATGTCACCCTTCTGGTCCATCCGGAACGTCAGGATGCCGTTCAGCGGCACGATCTCGCTCGGGTCGTCGACCTCGAACATGTCGTAGTGGTAATGCTTGAGACGAGCCGTGTAGTCGGCGAATGACACCTCGAGTGTGTTGCCGGCCGTGCGAACGGTGAGGCGACCATAGGCCGGGTGCTCGTAGATCCCGGCATAGGCAGCCAGCTCGTGGGACGGTGTGGTGTTGGGCTTCCGCGCCGCGGCCCGCTCGTCGCGCTGCTTCTTCGACGCGGCTTCCGCCTCCTGCGTCTGCTGGCGGGCGCGCGCATTCCAGTCGAACGGTGCCAGGCCGAGTAAGCGATCCAGCACATTCTCCGTCACGATGTTCGGCACCGGATTGTTGCCGGACATGTTCGTCAGAACCACGACGCCGATGCGCTCCTTGGGCAGCCAGGACATCTGCGAAATGAATCCGTCGATACCGCCGCCGTGCTGAACCAGTTTGTGCCCCCGGTACGGCATCACGGCGAGGCCGAGACCGTAGGTCGCCAGGCCGAAGTCGTCGGGCCAGATGGGCTGGGGACCGACCAGCATTTGGGGCGTCTGCATCTGCATGTCGTTGTTTTTCGACAGAAGGACTCGGCCCTCGTACCGTCCCGAGTCGATGTGAAACTGCACGTAGTGCAGCATCTCCTCGACGCTGGAGTTGATGGAGCCGGCGGGCGCGACCGCATCGATGTTCCGGTAGGGCACCTTCACGAGCCCGCAGGCGTCGGCACTCGCCCCCGCCGACCCCCCCGGTGCCGGCGCGGCGCCATTTGCGGCCGCATGTTCGGCGGGACACGTACGCCAGACGTAGGCGAGGGCGGCGTCGTCCGAGGACGGCAGGTCACGGACCGATGTATTCGACCGCGTCATCCCCAAGGGCGCAAAGAGGCGCTCGCGGATCAGATCGTCCCAGGACCGGCCGGTGCGTTTTTCGACCAGGTAACCGGCGGTCATGAACATCAGGTTCTGGTACTGCCAGCGACTGCGGAATGAGACGTTCGGCTCGAGGTATCTGAGCCGCCGGTACATCTCCTCGCGGCCCAAGCTGCCCCCGTACCAGAACAGGTCGTGCCGGGGCAAGCCGGAGCGGTGCGTCACCAGGTCACGTGGCGTCATCTCCTGGCTGGCGAGCTCGTCGTGCAGCTGGAAGTCCGGGAGGTAATCCCGCACCGGCTTGTCCCAATCGAGCTTGCCCGAATCCACCAGCATGCCCATCAGCACCACTGTGAACGATTTGCTGTTGGACCCGATCGCCATCAGCGTCCGCGCCGTGACCGGCAGTTGATGCTCCACATCCCGGAAGCCGTACCCCTTGAGCAGCACGGGACGGCCGTCCTGAATGATGCCAATCGCGAGCCCGGGGACGTGCCACTCCTTCATCACGGAAGCGACGAATGGATCGAGGCCCGCGAGCGCGCGCGCGCTCCCGCGAGGCGGGGCAACCGCCTGGGCCGCAACGGCGCGCACCGCAAGCGTCGCCAGGAAAACGGGCAACCAGCGCGTTGGGAATCGAAGCATGGGCGTGTTCCCTAGGTCAGAGGTTCGGGTTATTGAGCCGCTCGATGTCCGGCAGCGGCAGGCACCGCAAGTCGGCGTAGGTTCCGCCTTTGACCGGATAGGGCGTGCCGGCCGGCGGATTGAGCGGCAGATTGAATCGGTTGATGTCCCAAAAGTGGTGGCCCTCGAGGAACAGCTCTCTCGAGCGCTCCGTAATCAGGTAGGCCCGCACGTTGTCCGGGTCGATCGCACCACTGTACGGTGGTAGCCCTACGCCCGCCCGTCCGCGCAGCGAATCCAATGTCGCAATCGCGGTCGTGACGTTCCCCGCGGCCAGCTCGGCCTCGGCGATGATGAGCCGGGCTTCCCGCCAGGTGGCGAGGGGGATCGGCGTGTTCAGCGCAGGATATTTGTCGGCGAACCACACCGTGTCGACCGCATCGGCGCCGAGGGGACCTTTCGTCACTTGGACCCGCGGATCACCCAGGTTGCGGTAGCTCGGCGCCACGCCGTAGAGCAGGCTCAGCCGATTGCGCTGCACGATGTTGTTCTGGGAATAGAAGGCGGCCGCGTTGTAGGGAACATTGTAGGTAAAGCCGGTGGCGATCAGCGCGGCGTCGGTCTCAGCCGCCCCATATTTCGCAAGGTCGACGGCCTGTCCGGGTAGCCGCGCCAGATCGAGTCGCGCCCGGGCTCGCCCCAGCCGCGCGGCGGTGCCGATCGCGGTCGCTCCCGCGACCTGCGCCTGCGCCATCGCCTCGGTGAAGCTGGACTCTGCCCGCGCAAAGAAGTCCTGCGGGAAGAGCTCGGGGCCCAGGTCCTCGGCTGCGGAGCAGAATCCCTCGCCCAGCAGGATGCGGCCGTATCCCAGCAGCAGGTTGGCTTCGGCCAGCAGCTGCGGCTTGTTGGTCACCTCGGCATCGGGGAAAGCGGTGATGGACTGGATCGCATCCTCCGCCGTGAAGCGTGCGGTCTGCAGCGGCCGGTACACGCCGAAAGTCTGGAAGGCGGTGCAGGTCGCTTCGGCGTACCCACTGCCAACTGCGCTGGTCCAGTCGCGGCGATCCCACGGCCACGCCGCCGCGGCGAGTTGGGTATCCTCCATCTCGTCGGTGAGGAGCGCAGCCCCGTTGATATAGGCCTGGAAGGCGCAGCCGAACGCCGCGCGTGATCCGTCGACCAGCAACTTCGCGTTGCTAGGCTTGTGCAGGTTGTCGTCCTGCACCTGGCTCGGGGCCTGGACCTCGAGCAGTCGCTCGCAGCCGGCGCTCCCCAGCAGCAGCAGCCCGACAATCGCTTGATACAGGTATCTGCTCGTCCTCATGGCGTCGCTCGTCAGAAAGTGATATTCAGGCGGGCTTGGACCGAAGCCAGCTGCGGCGTATTGTCCTGCTCCAGCCGCGTGAAGAGCTGAGTGACGAAGAAGGCCTCTGGGTCCATGCCCGTCCAGTTCGTCCACGTGTGGAGGTTGCGGGCCGCGAGCGTCAGCGTCGCCTCATCACCGCCGATCCGCCGGGCGAGCTGGGGCGGGAAGGCGTAGCTCAGCGAGACCTCGCGTAATTTCGCGAAGCTCGCGTTGTTGATCACCCAGCTCTGCGCCAGGTTGTTGCTCTGTAGCTCCGCGATGTAGAGGACGTCGTAATTCTGTGGGTTGAAGTTGGCGTCACAGCGCCTGAACACCTGACACAGCGCGCGCAGGTTGTTGTCGAAGTGCTTGTTGCCGAGCTTGAAATCCACGAGGCCATACAGGCGCAGCCGTCCCCACACCGTCAGCGTGGTGCTGAAGGAACCTTCCCACGTCGGGTCCCACACGCCGAGGAACACGCCGCTCGCCGCCGGCGAGTTGCAGGCGACGCCGGTCTTGCCCCCGGGACCACTGGCGCAGAGCACGTTAATGGCTCGCCCGGTCGCCGCATCGTAGTCGGCGCTGATCACCTTGCGCGCGAAGATGGCGTCAACGGGGAACCCCTTCTTGAATCCGAAGGTGCTGGTCGAGTCGACGCCGGGGCCGAGGTCCAGCACCTTGTTGGTGTTGTGGGAGAGGCTGAAGTCCACTCGCATATTCAGGTCGTGCGTGCGGACCGCCGTCCCGCCGAGCTGCGCTTCGAACCCGATGTTCCGGATGGCCCCGAGATTGCGGAACTGGATGCCAGGGAAGCCGGTGGATGGAGCCACGGACTGTTGCACAATCGCGTCACGCGTTTTGGCGTGATAGAAGGTGAAATCGGCGGAAAGCCGGTCATCGAGCAACCCCGCTTCGAAGCCGACTTCGAGCTCGGTACCACGCTCCGGCGCGAGGTTGGGATTCCCTACCGATGACGGAATCACCGCGGGCCCACCGTCGCCGCCGGTCACCGGCTGCCAGGTGCGGAGAGCCGCAAACGACTCTGGTTGCTGGCCGGACTGGCCGTACGCCGCGCGCAGTTTGAGCGTGTTGAGGGCGCCGCTTTGGCCTTCGGCGGCGACGTAGCTGGCACTGAGCTTCGGGTAGGCGACCCAATCGAAGTTTTTCCCGAAGGCGCTGTTGTTGTCCACCCGAACAGCTCCGGTCACGTACAGCTTGTCCCGCCAGGCGACCTGCTCCTGGCCGAACACGCCCACCGTGGTGTTTTCGACAAAGTCGTCGAAGCCACGCAGCACGGCCGTACCGGCGATTGTTTCCAGGTCGGGAGCGGGGAACTGCTCGCCTTGAGCCCAGACGACGTCCACACGCCGCCGGTAGTATTGCGCCCCGAACGTGGATGTCGATGCGAAGTCCTGGGTGACTCGCGCCTTCGCGCTGGCGTTGTAATCGAGCGTCAGGTACGAAATGGTGCGCCGCTGGTCGAACTTGAGCCCAAGCGCTGCCGTGCCGGGGTTGAATTGGACCCATTCGGGCGGCAGGAAGCGATTGAGCTGCTGGCTGCCCTCGTCAGTCTGGTCCTGGCCCACGGTGAGCCGCTGGGTCAACCACCCGAGGGTACGGTGGTTGACGGTGAGGGTCGTGGTCACGCGGTTGATGAGCTGCGTCGCCTGCCGCGATCCCCACTGGAACTCGGGAGGCCCGAACAGGAAGCCGCGCCGCGGGGTGAGATTGCCGAGCGTGTCATGCACGAGCGCCGGGTCGCCGAACAGTGTAGAGAACCAGACGCCGCCGGCACCGGCCTCGAAGGACTCGTCGAGTTTGCTCTTCAGGAATCCAACGGTCCCCTGCAGGTCCCAGCGACCGCCGGGGGTGATGTTCAGCGTCGTGGTGGTCGATAGCCGCGTGTACCTATTGGTCGGCTCGATACCCAAATCTCGATCGAACGTCCCGCCGGCGAAGTACCGGACCGTGGGAGTGCCCCCGGCGAGGTTGAGTCCGTAGCCACTCGTGTAGCCGTTGGTGAACAGCGGGCGCTGCACCAATCCGAGCGCATGCAGGCTGTCTTCCTGGCGTACCGGGTTCCAGGTCACGAGGGGGCAGTTGGTCGTCTGTCCGGGCGCGCACACGCGGTTGATCGGCTCCCGCAGGCGGCCCTCGGGATTCATGAACCACTGTGTCCCCTGCCGCATCACGAACGTGATACGAGGGCGCTCCGCGACGCTACCGCGCTTCGTGAAGATCTGGATGACGCCGTTCGCCGCTTCGGTTCCATACAGCGTCGCTGCAGCGGGACCTCTGATGATCTCGATTCGTTCGATCATGTCCGGGTCGATGTCGTTGAGACGGGACGCGATGCCCGACCCGAACCCCTGGACGACGACGCCCGTCGCGACGTCGTTGGCGACGCGGACACCGTCGATGTAAATGAGCGGCTGATCGCTGAGCGAGAAGCTGTTCATGCCTCGGATTCTGATGCGAGGACCGGAGCCGACTTGTCCCGTCCCAGGGATCACCACGACGCCCGGCGCTCGGCTATTGATCAGGCTGGAGACGTCCGGCGCAGGAGCCAGGTTCTGGATCGCCGCGGCCTGGATCGTCGCCGCCGAATTTCCCACGGCGCGCCGCTCCTGATCGCCGGCGGTTCCGGTGACGACGACCTCCTCGAGGTTGATCGCTTGCTGCTGCAGGGCGATGCGAATGTTCGTGTCACCGACGCTTACCGCCTGCGTCACCGGCCGATAGCCCAGGGCGGCGACACGCAGGGTGACCTGCGACTCCAGGAGGTCGGCGAAGCGGAATTGTCCGCGCGTGTCCGTACGCACGGTGCTGGTGGTGCCCTGGATCGAGACCGACACGCCCGCGATGGGGCGGTTCGAGCCCGCGTCGACGATGGTTCCGGCGACTTCCTGCTGTCCGGCAAGCACCGCGGGGAGGAGTGCGAGGACGCCGGCCCCTAACAGAAAAAACCGGGCGAGCTTCATGATGCGACTCCGCGTCAGGAGGAGGGCAGTGCGCCCGCGGCGGGGATACCGACTTGCATACTCGATTGCATCCAATATGCTCGGGACGCACTATTATGACCGCCGTCCAGGGAGTGCGCAATGCCTCCGATTTCGCCACGTTTCAGCACCACCTTCACCGGGAGCGCGGCCACGTCACCATCGCCGGAAACCACCGCTCCGACGCGCGAGCTCGCCCGCGTGCTCCGGCTCCCCGATGTGATTCTGATCGTCGTGGGTACCGTGATCGGCTCGGGCATCTTTCTCGTCCCCGGCGGTGTACTGCGGGATTCCGGCGGCGACGTCGGGCTGGCCCTGCTGGTCTGGATCGTCGGCGGCGTGCTGTCACTGCTCGGGGCGCTGACCTACGCCGAGCTGGGCGCCATGAATCCGCGGGCCGGCGGATTGTACGTGTACCTGCGCGACGCGTTCGGCCCACTCCCCGCGTTCCTGTACGGATGGGCGTTGTTCTTCGTGATCGGCAGCGGCTCGATCGCCACCCTCTCGGCCGCCTTCGCACGCTACATCCAGCAGTTCGTCGTCCTCAGTGCTCTCAGCGCGAAGCTGGTGTCGCTCGCCGTCATTCTGGTGGTCGCCGGCGTCAACGTACGAGGCACTCGCCAAGGCGCGGTCGTTCAGAACTGGAGCACGGCTATCAAGGTCGGCGCGCTGCTGCTGCTGAGTGCCCTGCTTCTCGCGACCGGAAGCGGGCTCGCGGGCACGCAGGTGCGCGTCTTGGCGACGCCGCTGTCGACGGAGCTTCTCCGCGGCATAGCCGTCGCCATGGTGGCCGTGCTGTGGGCGTATGAGGGGTGGCAGTATGTCACCTTCTCCGCGGGAGAGATCGTCGAGCCCCAACGCGTGTTTGTCCGCGGCATCGTCGCCGGCACGTTGGCCATCGTGGCGATCTACCTGCTCGCCAACCTCGGCTATCTCGCCGCGCTCGGCCCCGCCGAAGTGGCGCGGTCGAATCGCGTGGCGGCGGACGCCGTGAGCATGCGGTTTGGGGACACGTGGGGCCGCCTCGTCACGATTCCCATTCTCGTATCGATCTTCGGCGCGGCGAACGGGATCGCCCTCACCGCCCCGCGGGTGTTCTACGCGATGGCCCGCGACGGGCTGTTCTTCCGCAAGCTGGCCGAGGTGCACCCGCGGTTCGGCACGCCCGCGGTTGCGATCCTCGCGGGTAGCGCGTGGACGATGGTGCTCGCGGGTTCGGGTACATTCGAGCAGTTACTGACGTACGTGGTGTTCACCGGGTGGGCATTCTACGGGCTCGCGGCTGCCAGCATCTTCGTGTACCGGCGCCGCCTACCGCACGCGGCCCGGCCCTTCCGAGTCCCGGGATACCCAGTCACGCCATTGCTCTTCATCGCGGCGTCCGGCGGCATCGTCGTCTCTACGCTCGTGTCCCGGCCGACGCAGGCGTTGCTCGGGATCGGAATCATCTTGCTGGGAATGCCGGCGTATTGGTGGTGGCGCCGATCCAACCGAGCGGCCTAAGACCGTCGATTCATTTCCGCTGAAAGGTGTACCTGCCTGACGGACTGATCTGCGTCATGGCCTTCACTTGCCCGCCCTCGACCACGAACTCGATCGTAACGTCCGAGAACTCTTTGAGCTTGAACCGGTGTTGCCGCCACGGAACCAGCGCCTGGAACGGCTGTCCAGCAAACGCGAGACCGAGGGTCCCATCCTCTTTGAGCACCACGGCAAAGCTGGCGCCGGTGGGCGTCACATACGTGCCGGCGTACTGCCGCAGCGTCGCCGGAGCCGACAGCTCGGCGGGGACACGTCGGACGAACGCCACTTCGGCCTGGTCGAGCGACATCACCGCTTTATCGATCTCGCCCTGGGGGTTCGTCGCGAAGTTGACCGACCACTTGCCGTTCGCTTCGTCGTCGGGGGTGTCGAAGCGGTCATAGTGAAAGTGGGTCAACGGCAGGTCGATCTGATGAAAGGAAAACCGGAGCCCGGTTCCCTGCTTGGAAATCGCGACGACACCGTACGCCTGATTCTCGAACTCGCCGACGAAATCATCCAGCGGATGGGACGGGCGTGTGCCCTTGACCTGGCCGCCACCCGCCTGCGCCCGCGCCGCCATGCCCGCCTGCTTCGCTTTCTTGCGCGCGTCGTTGAGCCGCTGGCTCCACGGAGTCTGGTCGAGGCCGAGCAGCCGCTCGTACACGTTGTACGACACGACGTTGTACAGCGGCGCGGCATGGTCGCCGATGACCAGGACAATCACCCCCACGCTGTCGGAAGGCATGTACGAGATCTGCGAATGGAAGCCGTTGATGTCGCCCCCATGGTAGGCCAGCAGATGCCCTCGGTACGACGCGGTCCAGCGACCCATGCCGTAGGCGGCATTGAGCAACTCGCCCCACCCAAAGGTTTCGAGCGTTGTATTCGGCATCGCGATGGACGGTTCCAGCGTGGCTTTCACGACGCCCGCCGGGATGACCTGCTGGCCCTCGAAGCGACCGGCGTTCATGAGGGCGATCAGCCAGTGGGACAGATCCTGAATGTTCGAGTTGATCGCGCCCGCCGGCCCGATCGCACCCTGCTCGCGGTAGTACGGGATTGCGTAGAGTGAGTCCGAGTCGCGCCGCTCGGTAAACGGCACGCCGTGGTCGGGTTGCTTGATTACGTCATCGATCGAAAAGACGGTGCTGGTCATTCCGAGCGGCTGGAAGATGCGCGCCTGCACGAACTGCTCCCACGTCTTCCCCGAGAGCAGCTCGATGATGTATCCCGACGCCCCGTACATCAGGTTGTTGTACAGGAATGTCGTTCGCAGCGGCTGCGACGGCTCGAGGTACTTCAGCCGCTCGAACAGTTGCTGCCTGGTAAACGGTGATTTGTACCAGATCATGTCGTGCCGGGTGACGCCGGTCCGGTGCGCCAGCATGTCCCGCACGGTGACGGAGGCGTTCAGCTCGTCGTTATAGAACTGCACGCTGGGCACGAACTGACGCACCGGCTTGTCCCAGTCGATCTTCCCCTCGTCGACCAGGAAGCCCATTGCCATCACGGTAAAGAGTTTGGTGTTCGATGCGATCGGCACGACCGTCGTCGGCGTAAACGGCAGCTTGTTCCCGTAGTCCCGATAGCCGTAGCCGCGGGCGAAGACGAGCTTGTTCTTCACCACCACACCCACGCCGATGCCCGGGACGTTCCAGTCCCGCATCACCTGAGTCATGTAGGCATCGAATCCCGCGAGCTTCGCCGTGACGCTGGTGTCCTGAGCGTGCGCCGGCGAGCAGACGGCCACGAAGAGAACGAAGGCCGCAAAACCGGTTTTTCGCATACGTATCTCCCTAGTCCTGGGGCCGCCGCACGCGCACCGGCGGCGCCGGTTCCGCGAGCAACTTCACCGGGTTGGCCTCCAGCAGCCGCAACGCTTCCTGCACCGCCCGCTCGAGCTGCGGGTCGCGTCCTTGGGCGACCAGCGCGGGCGTCTGTTGCACCACGATGTCGGGTGTGATGCCCACGTTCTCGACGTCCCAGTGGCCCTCGGTATTGAAGAACCCGCCGCGCGGCGCGGTGATATATCCGCCATCGATCAGGCCCGGCACGTCCCAGATGCCGACGAGCCCGCCCCATGTCCGCGTGCCGACCAGCGGTCCGAGTTTCATCTCGTGGAACAGATACGGCAGCATGTCACCGCCCGAGCCGGCGTACTCATTGATCAGCATGACCTTGGGGCCGAAGATTCCCGTGAGCGGCTCCGTCCAGGGCCGGCGCTCCCCGACCGGGTTGTTGAAGTATCCGCGCAAGTGCCTTGCGAGAATGTCGACGAAATAATCGGCGATGTAGCCGCCCCCATTGAAGCGCTCATCGAGGATCACGCCCTGGCGGTCTTGCTGCGCGAAATAGTAGCGGTTGAAGTACTCGTAGCCCTGATCGGCGGTGTTGGGCAGCCAGACGTAGGCGAGCTTGCCCTTGGACAGCGAATCGACGAGCCGGCGGTTGTCCTCCACCCACGCGCGCGTCCGCAGGTCGTCCTCATCGCCCACGGGCACGACGGTGACGGTCCACGAGCCGTCGAGGGTGGGCTTGTCGTTGAGGCGGAGCACGGTCTGGCGGTTCGCGGTCCCCTCGAGCGCTTCGTACGGACTCAGCGGCGGCTTCAGGTCCGTGCCGTTTACCGCGAGGAGATAGTCGCCGGTGTGCGCCTTCACACCGGGCGCCGAGAGCGGCGCGCGCAGATTCGGATTCCAGTTTTCACCTGAGAAGATCCGCTTCACGCGATAGCGGCCGTTCTCCACCGCGAAGTCGGCGCCGAGCATCCCGACTTTCACCGTGTCGATCGCCGGCGTGTCGCCGCCAAATACGAAGGTGTGACCCAGCGACAGCTCGCCGCCCAGCATGTCGAGCAGGTAGGTGAGATCGGAGCGGTGGCCGAGGCTCGCGAGCCACGGCTCGTACATCGTCCAGACCTTGTCCCAATCGGCGCCGTGATGATTGGGGACGTACAGATAGTCCCGTTCGAAGCGCCACGCTTCCCGGTAGATCTGGCGCCACTCGGCGCGCGGATCGAGCCGCATCTGCAGATCCACCGTGATCTTCCCATCGCCCGCCTTGGGCGCCGCGTCGGTGCCGACGATCATCCACGACTCACCGGACTGGTACAACAGCTTCTTGCCGTCGCGCGACAGGCTGAACCGCATCACCGGCGACGCAAAGCTCTCCGACTTGCGCTTCTTGAGATCGTAGCGATGTAATGTGACGCCGGGCTGATTCTCGATTGCCTCGGTGACGAAGACGACGCCCTCGCTGCCCGCCGCGAGTGACGTGTAGGGCCGCACGGGCATGCCGAGGGCGAGGATCCGCTGGCTCAGCCCTGCGCGGTCGATCCGGACGCTCACGGCACTGGCAGCTTTTGCGGACTTCGCTTTGGTCGAATCGACGGCGGCCGTCGTGTCGCGCGCCTCCTCGTCGCTCTCCGGCAAGAGCGGCGACGGCGTATCGGCCGCAAGAACCATCAGATAGGCGCCGCGGCGCGTGCGGCGGTCGTACGAGCTGAGATCGAGCCAACCGCTCGAGAGACCAAAGTCGGTGCTCGCCAGGAAATAGAGGTATTTGCCGCCCGCATCCCAGGCCGGACTCACTGCATCCGAGAGGCCATCCGTGAGCTGATAGGGTTTCTTGTCCACCATGGAGTAGGCCATCAGCACGTGGAACTGGCTGGGAAGGCGCTTGGAGTAGGCGAGCCATTTTGAGTCGGGCGACCACGCCGGTTCGAAGGTGCGTTCCGGGTGTGCGTAAGTGTCGGTGTCGAGCCGCGTCACCTTTCCCGTCGCGACCTCGACCAGCAGCATGTTCAGCCCTTCGTCCGTGACGGCGATGTACTTCCCGTCGGGCGACCAGTCGGCGGTATGGAAGAACGTCGGCTGGTCGAACTTGATCTCGCGCGGCGCGCTGAGGCCCTCCTGCGTGCCGATCATCAGGCGGTACTCGCCGCTCGCGTCGGAGAACCAGGCGACCTGCTTTCCATCGGGCGACCAGACGGGCGTGCGCTCCGCCGTCCCAGAGCTCCGCGTCAAGTTGCGCGCATCGCCCTTCTCGGCGGGGACGGAGAAGACTTCACCGCGAGCGGAGAACAGCGCGCGCGCCCCACTCGGCGACAGCGACGCCGACTCGATCCACTTCGACGCGTCCACCCAGCGTGGCTCGGCCCAGGGCAGATCGCCGCGGCACGTGATGCCGAGCTGGGTGTCCTTGCCCGTCGCCGCCTCGAGCAGGTGGAGATAGCCCGCCGCTTCGTAGACAACGACGCCCGCGCCGGCGTCGAGTGTCTTGACGTCGTAGTCCTTGTAGTGCGTGAGCTGCGTGAGCTGCTTCGACGCAACATCGTACTTCCAGACGTTCGCCGCCCAGTCGCGATCGGAAATGAAGTAGATCGCGTCGCCCATCCACACCGGCCAGGTGTCGAGCGTCCCTTGTGACGGCAGCGTATCCACCGCTTGCGAGGCGACAGTGTAGATCGTGACCGGATGCGTTTGGCCGCCGCGGTAGTTGCGCCACTCGACGTCCCAGCGCGAGACCTTTTCGTAGGCAAGTCGCTGGCCGTCGGGGGAAAACGAGCCGCGCAGCGCGTCGGGGATTGGCAGGCGCTCGGGCACGCCCCCCGCCGCCGCGATCGTCCATAGTTGTTGCACCCCCACCGACGGTGCGCTGACGCTGGCTGAGCTGAACAAGATCCGTTTCCCGTCGGGCGACCAGCCTCGCGCGATGTCCGGCGACGGATGCCACGTCAAACGCCGCGCCTCGCCGCCGTCGGCATCGATCACGTAGACGTCGGTGTTGCCGCCGTACTGCATACTGAATGCGATTTGCTTACCATCGGGCGAAAAATGCGGATTCGATTCCGTGCCCGGGAAGCTCGTCAGACGCTTCGCGTCGCCACCGCCGCGACTCGCGACCCAGATATCGCCCGCGTACGCGAACGCGATCTGCGTATTGCTCACCGTCGGTTGCCGGAGCAGGCGCGTGCCCTGAGCGTGCACGAGGATGGGGCAACACAGCAAACCAAGGACGACGGAGGTATACCGCATTGTATACACCAGGGTGAGTGTGCCAATATGCTAGCCCGAAAACCGGCTATCGGCTATCAGCTGTCGGCTATCGGGTAGCGACCTCGAAGGTCCGATCACCCCCGATAGCTGACAGCCGATAGCTCAAGACCGAAAGGGCGCGGGCGCAAACGTCAACAGAAAAAGCAGCAAGCTTATCCAGGCCAGCCAATAGCGGGAACGAGGCAGGGGGCGGTAGGCATCGAGCACGGGCGGATGTCGCAGCTGGCCGCGCGAGAGCAGGAGCACGATGAAGCCCCACACGAGCCAGCCGAACCAGAACCACCCGAGGAGCATGACGATCAGCCAGAAAGCGCGGGCGACGGGTTGATGCAGGCGCGGCGTGGCAGCGTAGACGATGTGACCGCCGTCGAGCTGGGCCATGGGCAAGAGATTCAGCATCGTCACGAACATCCCAAACCAGCCGGCGAACGCGGTCGGGTGCAGCAGGAGATCGCCGGATGCACCGGGAACGATCCCTCGCAGCAGCAACGTCACGACTGAATCGCCGGGGAACAGCAGGTCATCGCCGAGACGCACCACCATCCCGTGGAAGTGTTCCAGTGTGGTGGGATGACTGTACCGCAGGCCGATCCACAGAATCGGCAGAGCCACGACGAAGCCCGCGATCGGGCCGGCGGCGCCGATGTCGAGCAGCTGGCGGCGGTCGTTCACGATCGTGCGCAGTCTGATGAACGCGCCGAATGTTCCAATACCGAAGGGCGGCGGGAAGCCCGGCAGGAAAAACGGCGGGGAGACATCCACTTGGTAATGCCGCGCCGTGATGTAGTGTCCCATCTCGTGCGTAAACAGGATCGCCAGCAACGGGAGCGAGAACAACAACCCGTGTGGCAGACCGCGGACGAATGTCGCTCCGCGCCACTCTCCGGGATGGATCGAGATCGTTCCCGCGATCATCGCGCCCGTGAGCGTGGTGGTCAGGACGACGGCGGCGAGGAGCAAGGCGTGCAGCCCCCACGCCTCCCGGCGCCGCGGGTTCGGCCGCGTGAGCACGAGGTGCCGGCCGTCGGGCTCGTCCGACCAGTAGTAGCTCCCTGGCCAGTCGCGGAGGGCGTCCACCAGCGGCGCCGAGGGACCGGTGTGAGCCGGATCTACAAGCGCATCAACTACTTCGCGGTCGTGGAGGGGGGTGGTTCGCCACGCCAAAAGAAACCTTGTGACGGTCACGGCCGCGCACTATTATAGAGCGTTCGCATACCGCTGGATTCCCAAGTTTCCATTTTCAACCAGGACCAATCCCCCATCCCGGGGTTTTCCCCGCCGTAGCGACTAACGGAGCTGAAGCACACGTGGATATCGCCGAATTGAAGAGAAAGTCCGTCGCGGAACTACACGCGATGGCCGAGAGCCTGAACATCACCAACTACTCTGGGCTCCGCAAGCAGGATCTGATCTTCCGCATCGAGCAATCTCTCCTCGATTCTGACACCGTCTTACGCGGCGAGGGCGTGCTCGAGATTCTGCCGGAAGGGTACGGATTCCTCCGCAGCGCCGACTGGAACTACCTCTACGGACCTGACGACATCTACGTCTCGCCCAGCCAAATCAAGCGCTTCGATCTGCGCACCGGCGACACGATCACCGGGCAGGTGCGGCCGCCGAAGGAAGGCGAGCGCTACCTCGCGCTGCTGAAGGTTGAAGTCGTCAATGGCGAGGAGCCGGAGAAGGCCAAGCATCGCGTCGCGTTCGACAACCTGCGGCCACGCTACCCGGAACAAAAGATCAGGCTGGAGCGCAAAGACGGCGATTTGTCCATGCGCGTGATGGATATCCTCTCGCCGATCGGGAAAGGGCAGCGCGGCTTGATCGTGTCGCCCCCCAAGGCCGGTAAGACCATCCTGATGCAGAAGCTCGCCAATTCCATCATCGAGAATCATCCCGAGATCTACCTCATCGTGCTGCTGATCGACGAGCGGCCCGAAGAGGTGACCGACATGGAAGAGAACGTGAAGGGCCCGAACGTCGAAGTCGTGTCCTCCACGTTCGACGAGCCGGCGGACCGGCACGTGCAAGTCGCCGACATGGTGATCGAAAAGGCGAAGCGCCTCGTCGAGCACGGTAAGGACGTCGTGATTCTCCTCGATTCGATCACGCGCCTGGGCCGCGCCCACAACGTCGTCGTGCCGCACTCGGGCAAGATTCTCTCCGGCGGGGTGGACGCCAACGCGCTGCAGAAGCCGAAGCGGTTTTTCGGCGCCGCGCGCAACATCGAAGGCGGCGGCTCGCTCACCATCCTGGCGACGGCGCTGATCGACACCGGCTCCCGCATGGACGAAGTCATCTTCGAAGAGTTCAAGGGCACCGGGAACTCCGAAGTGATTCTCGACCGGCGCATCGCCGAGCGGCGCACGTTCCCGGCGATCGACACGCAGCGCACCAGCACCCGCAAAGAAGAGCTGCTGCTCTCCAAGGAAGAGCTCAACAAGGTCTATCTGCTGCGTAACTTCCTCTCCGACATGCCGCCCGTGGAGGCGATCGAGTTCTTGCTCGAACGGCTCAAGCGCACAAAAACGAATAACGAATTCTTCCAGACGATGTCGCAGGGTTGAGGGAAAGTTGGAATGCTGGAATGTTGGAATGTATGAACCGTCCAACCTTCCAACCTTCCAACATTCCGCCCGCAGGGCGCATCCTCGCCGTAGACTGGGGCCAGCGCAGGATTGGTCTGGCGCTGTCGGACGAGACCCAGACGCTCGCACAACCCCTCACCACGTTGACGCGCCGCGCCGGCAAACGCGTTCCCATGGCGCAACTGATGGAACAGGTCAACCGTCACCAGGTTGTGGGCATCATTGTCGGTCTCCCGTTGGACGAGCGGGGAGCCGAAGGTGACGCCGCTCACGCCGCGCGAGCCCTTGCCGATGATATCAAGCGTCGCGTGGGCGATCTGGAGGTCGGCATGTGGGACGAGCGGATGACCACGGCACGTGCGCTGGCGGCCGTGCGCGAGATGGGCGGCACGACGCGTGGCCGCAAAGAGGACGTGGATGCGATGGCCGCGGCGCTGCTGTTGCAACACTACCTCGACAGCAAGAAGGGTACGGCGCTGTGAAAAGACGTGCGTGGTGCGTGGTACGAGGTGCGTGGGCTGCTGTTCGCGGCTTCCACGCACCACGCACCACGTACCACGCACTCTCGTTGGTGTTCGCGATCTCCTGCTCCAAACCGAATCCGGCCAAATATCAGTCGGTTTCCGAGCAGGTCATGGTCATCATCCCGCGCGGCGCGACCTATTACCAGGCGCTCGACTCGCTCGAAGCGCATGGCCTCATCACGAGCCGCGACTGGTTCAGCCTCTATGCGCGTCTCCGTGGCTTGCCGTCCAACCTGAAGAGCGGCGTTTACGCGTTCCCGCGCGATGCCGGCTGGAGCGAGGTCGTCAGCACCCTGAAGACGGGGCGCGGCCTCGAGGTGCGCTTCACCGTCACCGAAGGGATGATGGGATTCGAGGTCGCCGAACGGGCGAGGTCGTGGCTCGGCGTGCCACGCGACTCATTCAAGGTCGCGATGCGCGACACCTCGCTCGAGCGCGAGCTCGGCATCAAACCGAGTCCGGCGGGCGTCGACGGGTACATGTACCCGACGACCTACGTCGTGCCGATGCGGATGCGGGCCCGCGATCTCATGAAGGTCATGACGCACGAATTCATCTCGCGCTGGCAGCCCGAGTGGGATGCCCGCCTGGGCGAGCTGCACATGACGCGGCATGAGATCGTCACGCTGGCCTCCATCATCGAGGCCGAAGTGCGCTATCGCCCCGATCGCCCGTATGTGTCGGCGGTCTATCACAATCGGCTGAAGCGCGGCATGGCATTGCAGGCCGATCCGACGATCATCTACGCGTACGGCCGCCGACTGCGTCGCGTCTGGGAGCGGCAGCTCCAGATCAAGTCGCCCTACAACACCTATCTGAATCCGGGACTACCGCCTGGTCCGATCACGCAGCCGAGCGACTCGAGCATCATCGCGGCGCTCTACCCTGCCCCGATCGGGTATCTCTATTTCGTCGCCCAGCCCGATGGGAAGCACATCTTCTCGGCGTCGTATGCGGATCATTTGGCCGCCATCCGACGCGTCAGACAACGACGGTAGAAAAGAGACGACGGTAGGTACTACGACGGTAAGGGACGGTAAGGGACGGTAAGGGACGGTAAGGGTCAGCGAACGGCGTTCCGTATCCCTCGAGCCGCAGCATCGGGATCTGCTGAGCCCAGCACCGCACCGATTACGGCGACGCCCACCGCTCCAGCATCCCTGATCAGGCCCACATTCGCCGCCGTGATGCCACCGATTCCGATCACCGGGACGCCGTCGGGCGCAAGGTGCGCGAGCGCCCCAAAGCCCGCCGGCCCCAGTGCCCAACCGGCATCAGGTTTATTCGCGGTAGCAAAACACGGCCCGATGCTCCAATAGTCCGCAGGCAGACCAGCCGCCCGGGAGGCCTCTTCCGGCGTGCCGACAGACAACCCCAGCAGGAACCCCGCTGGCACGTGGGAGCGCAACGCATCAACTGGCAGGTCTTCCCAACCCAAGTGAACGCCGGCGGCGCCAGCGGCTAGTGCGATATCGGCGCGATCATTGACGAGGATGGGCACCGGCAGCGCCGCGACGAGCGCCCGGGTCAACTCCAAAACAGCGGCCGGCGCGCCATCTTTCCAGCGCACCTGAATCATGGTGGCCCCGCCCTGCACCGCGGCGCGGCACACAGCGACCGGATCCCGGCCCTTGAGGAGAACGGGATCGGTGATCACCATCAAGCGCAACTGATCGGCAAGCGCCATGACCAAAATCCTGCGCGGTCTTCGTGGAGCGACCACCGCGACCGCGAATACAAGTGAAGCGATTCTCGAGGCGACCGAGGAGTTACTCGCCGCGCTTCGTGATGCCAATGGTTTTGAGCCCGGCGACGTCGAGAGCGCGATCTTCACGTCGTCCCCAGACCTGACCGCCGACTACCCTGCACGCGCCGCGCGCCGCCTCGGTTGGACCGGCGTGCCACTGCTCGGTGGCGTAGAGGTGGACGTACCGCCGCCGCTGGGACTGCCACGCTGCATTCGCGTGCTCCTGCACTTCTACACGACGAAGCCTCAGCGCTCGCTCAAACATATGTATCTCCGCGACGCGGCGAAGCTACGGCCTGATCGGTGACGCTCAAAGTCACCGCGCGCGGCGCCGAGCGCTGGAAGCAAGGGCATCCGTGGATTTATCGCAGCGACGTCGCCGCAGAGCCTGAGAAGAAGCCCGGCATCGTTCCGGTCACGGATCGCAAGGGCAAGTTCCTGGGCCAAGCCCTCTACTCACCGACGTCCGAGATCCGGCTGCGGCTGCTCACGCGCAGCGATCAACCCATTGATGCTCGCTGGTGGGCGGAGCGAATTGCGGCCGCGGCCGCTCGACGCAACGGCATCAACGCGACGGCGTGGCGAGCGGTGCACGCCGAGGCCGACGGGCTCCCCTCGCTCGTCATCGATAAGTACGGACCGTGGATCGTCGCGCAGCTACTTTCGGCCGGGCTCGAGACCGCCCGAGCCGACGTCCTCGCCGGCATCAGCGCGGCGCTGGCACCCGAGGGCATCCTGCTCCGCAACGACGCCGCCGTGCGCCGACACGAAGGGTTGGCTTCGGAAGTCGTGTTGGCCTTGGGCCAGGTCCCCGAGGTCGTGGAGGTTGTCGAGGATGGATTGAAGTACCTCGCGGCTCCCTGGTCGGGGCAGAAGACGGGGGCGTTCCTCGATCAGCGCGAGAACCGGGCGCTCGTCGGACAGCATACCCGCCCCGGCGGCCGCGCGCTCGATCTCTTCACCTATCACGGTTCGTTCGCACTCCACCTCGCGCGTCATGCCAAGGACGTCCTCGCAGTAGACCAGAGCACCGAGGCGCTGGCGCGCGGCGCCGAGAATGCACGACTGAACGGGATCGCCAACATCGTTTGGCGGGAAGCGAATGTGTTCGATCTGCTGCGCGAGCTGGAGCGGCGCGGGGAGCAATTCGACACGATCGCGCTCGATCCGCCGGCCTTTGCCAAGACGAAGGCCAACCTCGAGCGGGCGGTCGCCGGCTACAAGGAGGTCAATCTCCGGGCCATGAAGATCCTGGCGGACGGTGGCGTGCTCTTCACGTCGTCATGCTCCTACCACGTGAGCCGCGACGTCTTCCACGCGATGCTGGCCGATGCCGCCCGTGACTCGGGCCGCCGCATCCAGTTCGTCGCGGCGACGGGTGCGTCCGCCGATCACCCGGAGCTACTGAATGTCCCTGAGACCGGCTATTTGAAGGGCGTGCTGCTGCGTGCCGTTGTGTAGGGGCGCAGCATGCTGCACCCCTACCCATTCCTCAGGATCGCAGCCTCAAAATCCAATCCGCGATTGCGCTCGCCACGGCCGGCATGATGGGGACCGTGGGGTTCTGATAGGTCGGCATTTGACCTTGCAGCGTGGTGTCAGTCGTCTGTTTCAGCACATGATTCGCGAGCGGCACGACGACGAGCTGCGCATCTGGCCGCGCGGCACGCAGGCGCTCGGCATCGGCGACGGTTACCTGCACGTCTCGGCCGCCCTGCACGATGAGCACCGGTTGCCGCACGGCACGTATGGCCCCTGGCGGATCAAAGGCAGACAGTGATCGCATGAACGTCTGGTTGATCGGCACGAATAGGACGCCGAGCAGCGGCGGCACGTCCTTGGGCTGCTCGCCGCGGAGGTACTGCGCCATCGCGGTGTCGTACCGAACCAAGGTCGCGCTGTCGAATTGCCGAGTGAGTTGTTCGCGCAGGACGACGCCGAACGGTCGGCCCAATCCTGACACACTGATCACGCCGACGACGGGCGGACCTTGCCGCGCCGCCATAAGCGCGAGCGAGGATCCTTCGCTGTGCCCCAGGAGAACGACGCGGGAAAACCGTGCGTCGTGCGCCAGCGATTCCGCCGCCACCCGTGCATCCGCCGCGAAATCATCCAACGTCATCTTCGTCATGTCGAACGTGCCCTTGGTTCCCGGCATCCCGCGCTTGTCGTAGCGCAGCGTCGCAATGCCGCGCTCGGCCAGGCGCCACGCGAGCTGCGCGTAGGAGTTCGGCCGGATGCCCATCAGCGAATTGCCGTTGCGGTCGGTGGGACCCGAGCCGGCGATGATCACGGCGACCGGGATGCGTCCCGTGGCGCCGCGCGGCAGCGTGAGAGTCCCGCCCAACTCGAGCGCGCCGCTATGAATCGTGTATGGAGACTCCACCGCGACAGCCGGCGCCGTGGTGTCGGCATTCTGCAGCGTCAGTGCGACCAGGATACTGGGGTAGAGTGCGATCATGGGATTTGGTAGGGGCGCAGCATGCTGCGCCCCTACTCCTATTTCGATTGTTCTCGTTTCCAGAGGACGTAGGACTGGACGATGGGGATCGCGGGCATGACCACGATCGTCGCGATCAGCAGTGGCAGAAATGCGGCGCGCGGAAGGAGTGCGGTGCTGGCCAGCACCAGGCCGCCGATGACGAACACCCATCCGCCGGTGCGATGCGTCCGGCGCCACACCGTATCACTCGAGAGCGTCCACGGCGTGCGAATGCCGACGAACCAGTTGGGCTCGACGCGCGTCAGGAAGTTACCGAGGAACACGAACAGCAGGCCGATGCCCAGCGGCATCAGGCGGTCGATCTTGATCGAGAAGCCCAGACCCGCCGCGATGATCAGGCCGTGCGCCACCAGTAGAAACACGATGACCGCGTTGGCGATGAGCCAGTAGCTGCTCAGGAACTTCACGTAGTTCTCGTGTCGCGGATCGATCTTGGGCAGTACGTTGAAGATCACGGTCATGATAACCAGCATGATCGGGATGATCGCGAGTGCCCACAGCCGGCTCGAATAGCCGTCAGGCGTGCCGTTCAAGCTCCAATGCGTGACCACGCTAGGCGGCAGCCGGGGGTACGCCCACAGCGAGAGGGCGACAGCCACGACGGCAATCACGAGACCAAACCAGCGGCTACGCATTGGGTTCTCCCCCGAAACGGGTCATGAAATACCGCACGACTTCCTGGAATACGGTCGTATTCAGCCGATACCGGATGAACTGGCCTTCGCGCTCTGTGGCGACGAGGTTTGCCGCCTTGAGCACCCCGAGGTGGTGTGACACCGAGGCGAAAGCGATCGGGAACTGCTCGGCGATCTCCCCCGCAGTGCGATCCTTCTCGGTCAGCAGCTCGAGGATCTTGCGCCGCGTGGGGTCGGCCAGCGCCCGAAACAGTGAGTCGTCCATTGGGCGAGATATTTATATAATTGTCTAAATATTGTCAAGCAAGTTGACTAAATCAGCCTCTAGCACAAGCTTGCACACCATGTCCGTTCCGGACAAAGCCCTGGATCGGTCCCGCGCCGTGCGCCGCGTGCTCGCGGGATTGCTCGTAGCGAACATCGCGGTCCTCGTCGCCAAAGCCACCATCGGCATGCTGGCGGGCTCGCTCGCCGTCATGGGCGACGCCGTGCACTCCTCCGTCGATGCGGTCTACAACGTGTTGGGGCTCGTCGTCGTCCGCGTCGCCGCCCGCGAGCCCGACGAAGACCACCCGTACGGCCACGGCAAGTTCGAAACGCTGGGCGCGCTGGGGATCGTGGTGTTCCTGTCGGTCACCTGTTTCGAGCTGGTGCGCAGCGCCATCGGTCATTTGCTGTCGGGCGGCCACGCGATCCACGTCAGCGATCTCGGCCTCACGCTCCTCGTCGCGACGCTCCTCACCAACATTTTCGTGGCCTGGTACGAGAACGCCCGAGGCCACGAGCTGTCGAGCGAGCTGCTCATCGCGGACGCCGCGCACACGCGCGCCGATGTCTTCATTACGATCGGGGTGCTGATCGGCGTGCTGTTTGCCCGGCGCGGCGCGACGTGGGTCGATCCCGCCATCGCCATCGTGATCGCGCTGCTCATCGTGCGCGTCGCCTATCAGATCTTGTCGCGCGCAGTCCCGGTACTCGTCGACGAGCGCGCGATTCCCGCGCCCACCATCCGCCAAACGGCGCAAGCCGTCGAAGGCGTGAGGAGCGCCTACGGCATCCGCTCGCGCGGCGCCAATGCCGGCGCGCGGTACGCCGAGGTCACGATCGCGGTCGATCCCGCCGCGAATGTCGCCGACGCGCACGCGATCGCCGACGCGGTCGAAGCGCGGCTGAAGAAGGATCTGGAGCTCGAAGCAGTGACGGTGCACGTCGAGCCATGCTGACATCCCTGCCCTTTGAGCACGCGACCAAAACCGGCATGTCGCCGGTGCGTCGAGCCCCCCGTTCGCTCAAGCAGGAGTATCAGGAATTCATTCTGCAGCGGCTCGAGGAGTACAAGAACACGGTGCCGCGCGCGGAGCTGCTGAAAATCGGCGATGAAGCCGCGCGCGAGCTGCAGGCGAGCGCCCAAGACCAGTATCTCCTCACCGAGGTGCTGCTGCTCGAGCACGTCGATCGTATCATTGCACGGCGCCTGCGACTGCCGTCATTCCCGCGCTGGCGCCAAAAGCATCGGGCGTTGCGCGAGGCGCAGCGCGAGCCAACCCACTGGGGTTTTGATCGCACGCATCCGATTGTTCCGTGGGCGAATCGCCTCGAGCCGCGCGACATCGTCGTGGTCCTGGGAGCTGCGGCGCTTGGTGAAGCGCTGTTTCTGGCCGCGCACGACGCGGAGGTATTTCTGCTCGATCAGGATCTCGGGGCGGTCGAGGCCGCGGAAGGCCGGGCCGTGACGGAGCAGCTCGCCGGCGCGTTTCAGGCGTTAGTCATCAACTTTGGGAGCTGGTTTCCCGATCTCACACCAGCGCTCGTGGTGATCGCGCCCAGTTGTCTCGGCCCGCTTCGCACAAAACAGCGCACTTCGTTGATCGCCGATTTGCAGGTTCGGACTCCGTCCGGCGGCGTCCACGTCCTGTTGCCGCCCCCGGAGGAGAATCGCGAGGTGATCCCGCTGGCACCCGAGGCGCTGCAGACCCTCTATGGCGGCTGGCAGGTGCAGCGCGGCCGCAAGTCCAAGCGGTCCGGATTCACTGCCATCAAACCGCCGCGTCAGCTCGACACGGCGTTGAACGTGTCAGACTGACGACTCTTCAGTCCGAGCGTTTCGTAACATCAATAGGCTCAGTTACTTACATGTCGCACACAATGGCAAGCAGCTTGCACCCGCAGGGCGGTATGACAAGCGTCCCTCTGACACTCGACGGCGAGCCGATGGGCATCATCCTCCACGCCGGGCAGCAGATCCTCAGACCGGCCAAGATTTGGGCGTACTGCTGGTTCCTCGATGAGGGGGAAGACGGCGACCATACGCATCGGCACCTGCCCATCGATCCAAAGGTTTAAAAACCTAGCCTAGCCTTGCCCCCCTTTCCCGCCAGCCTATCTATTTCAGGCATGGCGGTCCTGACGATTGATGGCTACAAGCTGAGCGCGGATGAAGGGCACACGATCCTCGATGCGGCCCGCAAGGCCCGTATCGAGATTCCAACCCTCTGCTGGTATCCCACGCTTTCGCTCGTTGGCAACTGCCGCATCTGCCTTGTCTCCGTCGAAGGCCAGCCGAAGTTGATCCCTGCTTGCGCCACCAAGGTCGCCGACGGCATGGTCGTGACCACGCAATCGCACGCCGCGGTCGAGAACCGCAAAGGGGTTCTCCGGCTTCTCAGCGAACGGTATCCAGCGCTCAACGGAAGCCCGCGGAACGAGTTCGAGCGCTATCTCGTGCAGTACGACGTCGTGCCGACGCCGGTCGACGGTCGTGACCTGCCGCTGCGTTCGGGCGACGAGCGCCCCGGCGACCCGATGATCCGCCACGACATGTCGACGTGCATCCTCTGCACGCGCTGCGTCCGCGCCTGCGAGGACATTCAGGTCGTCGGTGTGCTGGACGTCGGATTCCGCGGCGAGCACGCCGAGATCATCGTCGGTGCCGACGGCGATCCGGACAAGGCGGGCTGCACCTGGTGCGGGGAATGCGTTCGTGTCTGTCCCACCGGTGCCATCTTCGAGGTGATGCCGCGGCAACGGTTCGCGCCGGAGCAGATACGGCATCCGGAGAAGGTGGTCCGCTCGGTCTGTCCCTACTGCGGCGTCGGTTGTCAGGTGGACCTGCATGTCGCCGACAACACAGTTGTTCGCGTCACTTCTCCCGACATCGAGCTGAACACGCCCAACCAGGGTTCCACGTGCGTCAAGGGCCGTTTCGGCTACGATTTCCCGCAGCATCGTGATCGCCTGACTCGGCCGCTGATTCGGAGGGGCTGGGAGAAGGGGACTGGGGGCTGGGTTTGGAAAGGACCGAAAGGTGCCGAGCGGCGCGCTGGTCCGTGGCGCACGATCGAAGCGGAAGGAAAGCGGCCCAAGCCCGGCACGCCGCCTCGCGCCACGGGGAAGACCGTGCGCACCCTGCCGCTGCTCGAGCGGCTCGACATGGACATCCGCGATCGCGTCGCGACACCGGCGGACTGGTACACGCCATTCCGGGAAGCAACCTGGGACGAAGCGATGGAGCTGACGGCGCAGGAGCTGCTTCGAATCAAGAAGGCCCGCGGGTCCGACGCGCTCGCCTCCTTCTCGTCGGCCAAGTGCTCCAACGAAGAGAACTACCTGATGATGCGCATGTTCCGCGGTGCGCTGGGCACGAATAACGTGGACCACTGCACGCGGCTGTGCCATTCGACGTCGGTCGCAGCGATGCAGCGCGCGATCAACACCGCGGCGGCGTCGGGTTCGATGCGCGAGATCGAGCAGGCGTGCGACGTCATCTTCATCGCCGGCGCCAATACGACCGAGTCTCATCCCGTCTTCGGCGCCGCGCTGAAGCGCGCGCACGAAAGCCGAGCCGCGCTCATCGTCGCCGATCCACGCCGCACGGAACTCGCGGGACGCGCGGACATCCACCTGCAGATGCAGCCCGGCACCGACGTTGCGCTCTACTCGGCGATGTTGAATCACATTTTGGGACTGGGGTTGGAGAATAGGGCCTTCATCGACCAGCGCACGCATGATTTCGACAAGGTCCGGGCCGCCGTACAACCGTACACGCCGGAGCGGTCAGCTAAGATCACCGGGATCCCGGCGGAGCACATCAAACGTGCGGCAGAGATCTATGCCCGAGGCCCCAATACCAGTACCCTCTGGGCGATGGGGCTCACCCAGCACGCCAATGGCACCGATATCGTCACGTCGCTGCTGAATCTGATGTTCGCGTGCGGCATGATCGGCCGCTGGGGCGCGGCGATGCTGCCGGTGCGCGGTCAAAACAACGTGCAGGGTGCTTCCGACGTGGGGGCGATTCCGTTCGTCTATACCGATTACCAGCCGGTGGGCGACCAACAAGCACGCGCACGATTCGCCAACACGTGGCGTGTCCCCGCCGACTCGCTGTCGCTCAAGAACGGCCTGATGGTGACGGAGGTCGTCAAGCCGGAGAGTGGCGTGCGGGCGATGTACATCATGGGCGAGAACCCGATCATCTCCGATCCGGACATCGCCCATGCCGAAGGCTGGTTCCAGGAGCTCGAGTTCCTGGCCGTGCAGGATCTCTTCCTCACGGAAACGGCGCGCTACGCCGACGTCGTGCTGCCTGGCGCGAGCTTCGCCGAGAAGACCGGCACGTTCGTCAACACCGAGCGGCGGATCCAGCTCACGCACAAAGCCGTGGACTCCCCCGCCGAGGCGCGCGGCGATCTCGAGATCCTGATCGACCTGACGAACCGCCTGGGGCTGCGGACCGATTTCTCGGGCGCCGAAGCGGTCATGCGTGAGATCGCGAGCGTGACGCCAAGTTGGGCCGGCGTCACCTACGATCGGCTCGAGGGCGCTGGACTCCAGTACCCCGTGCCGACGCCTGACCATCCCGGCACCGCCTTCCTGTTTGATAAAGCGTTTCCCACGGCCGACGGCCGGGCGCGATTCGTTCCCGTCGAGTACACGAATCCCGTAGAGCTTCCGGACGATGAGTATCCATTTGTGATGAATACCGGCCGGCAGCTGTATCACTGGCACACCGGCACGATGACGCGTCGCGCGAGCGGCCTCGATGCCCGCGAGCCGACGGCGATCGTCGAGATCCATCCTGAGGATGCAAAGCAGCTCGGCGTCCAGGAGGGCGAGTTGCTCCGGATCACGTCGCGGCGCAACTCGATGATCACCGCCGCGCGCATCAGCGATCGTGTCGCGCGCGGGCAGGTGTTCGTACCGTTCCACTTCCGTGAAGCAGCCGCCAACCTTCTGACCAACCCCGTGCTGGACCCTTACGCGAAGATGGCCGAGCTGAAGGTCTGTGCCGTGCGTCTCGAGCGCGCATGAACCTCGGACTCAAGGGGCGGGTCGCTCTGGTCTGCGGAGGCACCCGCGGCATCGGCCGCGCCGTCGCCACCGTGCTCACGGAAGAAGGCGCGCAGGTCGCGATCAACGGCCGCGGCCCCAACGCGCCATTTCCCGCGGATGTCAGCGTCCCGGCCGAGGCTGAGCGGCTGGTCAACGACGTCGCGAAGAAGTTCGGCCGGCTCGATGTGTTGTTCTGCAATGCCGGGGGGCCGCCCGCAGCCCCCTTTAAGGATCAACCTGCCGACGCCTGGCAGAAGGCGATCGAGCTCAACCTGCTGTCCACGATCCACCTCGCGCGCGCGGCCGTGCCAATCATGACCAAGGCGAAATGGGGCCGCATCATCTGTCTCGCGTCCGTCGCGGCACTGCAGCCGCTGCCCGGCCTGATCCTCTCGTCGACTGCGCGCGCCGGCGTCCTCGGCTTTGCCAAAGCGCTGGCCGACGAGGTCGCGACGGACGGCATCACCGTGAACAGTATTTGTCCGGGATTCATCGCCACCGAGCGGATCGAGGAGCTCACCAAGGCTCGCCCCCAGATGATGCAGGAACGACTGGCCGAAATTCCGATGCACCGGGTCGGCACGCCCGCGGAGCTGGCGGCAGCCGTGGTGTTCCTGGCGTCCGAACGCGCCAGCTATATCACCGGCGCCGTACTCCAGGTCGATGGTGGGTTCACGCGCTCGATCTTCTGACCGGTCACGCGGGCTTCGTGCAGACCGCCTTCACGATCAGGGTCTCGCCGAACGCCACGGGTGTCGAGTAGATCTGCCGGCGCACCTCGGCGTCGCGCCGGCGCAGTACGGGATCCTTCTCCCACCGGCGAAACACCAAGCCCGTCACGAGCCACGCGAGCGGCAACAGCGGCGCGTATAGCCAACTCACCAACTTCACCCGGTTGGCCGCGATGGCCGTGATTCGGAAACCATTGCTGTGGAGCAAGTAGCGGATCTCCGGAAACGACATGAGCCCGATGTGATGCCAGGGGTTCGGCGCCGTCTCATCGAGCGGCGTCTTGCCCTTGTTGTGGAAACCCGTGAGCAACCAGCGCCAGCGTGAGCGGAGCGCGGTGATGTTCGGCGTCGAGAGGAGTAGCAGGCCTCCCGGCCGTAGGATCCGCCGGGACTCGCGGACAAAGTCGAAGGGACGTTCCAAATGCTCGATCCCGTCGATGCACACCACGGCATCGAAGCTGTTGTTCGCGAACGGCAACGGTGCGTTCATGTCTGCAGACGAGAAGGGGACGCCCGCAACCTTGAGCATGGATTGAATGTCGGCGGCATGCACCTCGTACCCGGCGCCGCGGATGCGGTCTACGAACGCCCCCTCGCCGCAGGGGATGTCGAGCACGCGGCGGCAGCCGTGCTCTTGCGCGAGGAGCCCGGCCACCGTTGCATGTGTGTTCACCGTCGTCGCTTCGCGAATCGTCGTGGGAGCCACGCCCTAAGATATCGCGCCGGGCTCACGCTGCCGCCCCGCGCCGTTTAGATTCCCTGCCGCTCATCGCCCGAATCGACGACCCACATGCAAGCCATTGTTAAGCCGAGCCGCGCCCCTGGGCTGAAGGTCACGACCGTTCCGAAGCCATCCCCGGGCCCCGGCGAAGTATTGATCGCGGTGCGCCACGCGGGCGTCTGCGGCACAGACTTGCACATCGCCGACTGGAACCCGTGGGCGCAGGGGCGCATCAAGCCGCCGGTCGTCGTGGGCCACGAATTCGCCGGCGAGATCGAGTCGGTCGGTGACGGCGTCACGGGGCTCCGGGCGGGTCACCTCGTCACCGCCGAAGGCCATATCGTTTGCGGTCACTGTCTCCAGTGCCGCACCGGCAACAGTCACATCTGCCAGAACACGCGCATCATCGGGGTCGATCGCGACGGGGCGTTCGCCGAATACATCACGATGCCCGCGACCAATGTGCTGACGCTCGATGGGGGAACCATCCCCACCGAAGTCGGGGCGATTATGGACCCGATGGGGAACGCGTTCCACACGGTGCTGACGGCGGAAATCCCCGGCAGCACCGTTTTCATTGTCGGCTGCGGGCCGATCGGCTGCTTTGCAGTCGGCATTGCGCGGGCGGCCGGCGCCACCAGGGTCATTGCCTCGGACGTGAATCCGAAACGCCTCGCGCTCGCCGCCACGATGGGCGCGCACGTCACCATCAACGCCAAGACAGACGACGTCGTGAAAACGGTCCTCGCCGAGACGGACGAAGAGGGTGCGGACGTGGTGTGCGAGATGTCCGGCGTGCCATCGGCGCTGCACCAGGCATTCGCGGCCGTTCGGATGGGTGGGCGCGTGCAGCTGCTCGGAATCCCCGACGGCGCAGTCCCGATGGACTTTGCCAATGAGATCATCTTCAAGGGTATCACCGTGTACGGCGTGATTGGCCGCAAGATGTATCAGACGTGGCACCAGATGCGCCGCTTTCTCATCGGCGGCCAGTTCGATCCCCGGCCTATCATCACGCACAAGTTCCCACTCGCCAAGATCGACGACGCACTCGCCGCGATCCGCTCCGGGGACGCCGGCAAAGTCATTCTGGAGATCGGATGAGCTTCATGCGGCAGCTGCAGGACGAGCTGGCGGGGTTCAAGAAGGAAGGCGTCTACAAGCGGCTCAACTACCTCGACTCGCCGCAGGGCTCGCGCGTCAAGATGGAGGGGCGCGGCGACGTCGTGATCCTCTCCTCAAACAATTATCTCGGGCTGTCCAACGTCCCCGAGGTCGTGCAGGCGGGGAAGGACGGGCTGGAGCACTGGGGCGCCGGCACATCGTCGGTACGGTTCATCTGCGGCACTTTCACGATTCATCGCGAGCTCGAAAACGCGCTGGCGAAGTTCGTCGGCTGCGAGTCGGCGCTCACCTACGTGAGCTGCTGGAATGCCAACGAGGGGCTGTGTCCGACCGTCCTAGGCGAGTCCGACATCGTGATCTCCGATCAGTTGAACCACGCGTCCATCATCGACTCGATTCGCCTCGCGAAGGCGATCACGAAGTGCCAGACGGCGGTCTACAAGCATTCGGACATGGCCGACCTCGAGGAGAAGCTGCGCGCGGCGGGGAAGGCGCGTCGCAAGCTGATTTTCACCGACGGCATCTTCTCGATGGAAGGTGACATCGCGAAGCTGCCGGATCTTGCCGCCTTGGCACGGAAGTATGATGCGGTGCTCGCCGTGGATGACTCGCATGCGACGGGCGTCCTCGGGAAAGCGGGCCGCGGTACGACCGAGCATTATGGGATGCTGGGCGAGATCGATGTGATCACGTCGACGCTGGGCAAGGCGCTCGGCGGCGCCGCCGGCGGATTCACCGCCGGCCCCGTCGCCCTCACCGACTATCTCACCCAGCGCTCCCGGCCGCAGCTCTTCAGCAACGCCCTGCCGCCCACCGTGGCGGCCAGCGCCCTTGCTGCCGTGCGCTGCATCGAAGCGCATCCCGAGCTCGTGAACCAGCTGCATCAGAATGCCCGTTACTTCCGCGAACAACTGCTGTCTCTGGGCTTTAAGCCACTCGCGGGCGAGACACCGATCGTCCCCGTGATCCTAGGTGAGACGGCAAAGGCAATCCACATGAGCGAGCTGCTGCTCGCTGAAGGCGTCTTTGTCACCGGCTTCGGCTATCCTGTTGTGCCGCAGGGACATGCACGCGTGCGCTGCCAGCTCTCCGCCGCGCATACCAAGGACGATCTCGATTTCGCGCTCCGCGCTTTCAAGAAGGTGGGTTCAAAACTGGGGCTGATCTAATGACACGGTTTCTGCTGCTCGCGTTGTTACAAACCGCCGAACCGCCCATCCGCCCATCCGCCGCTCTTGGTTTCGAGCCGGGCACCGACTCGATGCTCGCCGATTGGAAGCAAGTCAGCGGCTACATGAACAGCCTGGCCCAACAGAGCCGCTACGTACGCGTCGACACGCTGGGCCGTACGACCGAGGGCAGGCCGTTTCTCCTGATGACGATCACGTCACCCGCGAATCAGGGCCGGCTGGCCGACATCAAGCGCGCGCAGGGCCTCCTGGCGGACCCGCGCCGTCTTACGGACACCGCGCTCCAGGAAATCCGCAATACCCAGCCGGCCGTCATTCTGATCAGCAACAACATCCACTCCACGGAAGTCGCGTCCAGCCAGATGGGGATGCTCCTCGCCTACCGGTTGGCCACCGATGCGGCGCTCCGCCCGCTGCTCGACTCCGTCGTCGTCTTGATGATCCCATCCATGAATCCGGACGGCCTCGACACCGTGGTGAGCTGGTATCGCCGCTACAAGGGGACGCGCTACGAAGGCGGTCCCCTGCCCTGGCTCTACCACAAGTACATCGGGCACGACAACAACCGCGACTGGTTCATGCTGACGCAGGTCGAGACGCGACTCGTCACGCGGATGCTGTACAAGGAATGGTTTCCGGAAATCGTGTACGACGTGCACCAGATGGGATCCAACGGCGTGCGCCTCTTTGTCCCGCCGTTCCAGGATCCGGTCAATCCCAATCTCGACCCCGCGATCGTCGCCGGAATCAACCTCGTCGGGGCGCAGATGGCGGCGGCGCTCTACGATGCCGGGATGACCGGGATCGCCCACCAGCAGACCTACGACCTGTGGTGGCACGGCGGCTTTCGCTCGACCCCCACGCGGCACAACATGATCGGCATCCTCACCGAGGCCGCCAGCACGCGACTCGGGTCACCGATCACATTGTCGCTCGATTCGGTGCGCCAGCCGGTTCGAGGGGTGAATTACCCGGAGCCATGGCCTGGCGGCACCTGGCACCTGGGTGACATCGTGCGCTACGAGCTGATCACATCGCAGGCCCTGGTGCGCCTGGCCGCACGAGACCGCGTCACCGTGATCGATCGCTTCGTCGCGGTTGGCCGGCGCCAGGTCGAGGCGGGACTCGCCGGGAATCCCTTTGCGTACGTACTACCGCCCGCCTCCGAGCAGCGCGATCCCCAAGCTTGGGCGACACTCGCCAATGTGCTCGCGGCGGGGGGAGTCGAGCTGTACCGGAGCGCGGATGCGTTCACCGCGGACGGCCGGCGGTATGCGGCCGGCTCGCTCGTGGTCCCTATGGCGCAGCCATACCGCGCGCACGCAAAGGATCTGCTCGAAGTGCAACACTACACGCCCGTGAACGACCGCCCGCCATACGATGTCGCGGGGTGGACGATCCCATTGACGATGGGTGTCCGAGCCGACGTCGTGAATGGACCCTTCACGGCGAATCTGGTGCGGGTAGACACTGTAGTGCCGACGCCGGGGCGCATCGAAGGCACCGGGGAAGTCTTTGTCTTGAAGAATCGGACCAATGCGGAGTCACGCGCCGTCGCTCAGCTCCTCGGCGCGGGGCAAAGCGTGTCGATTCTCGGAGACGATCTCGTCGTGCGCGGGCCCCGCGCGCGCGCCATTCTCAGTGAGCAGACGGCACGGCACGGATTCACGGTGACCGCGGTGCGGACGGCGCCCGGGCGCGCTCAGGGACCCACGCGCACGCGCTTGCCGCGCATCGGGCTGTATCAGCCGTGGACCGGCAACATCGATGAAGGCTGGACGCGCTGGCTGTTCGAGCAGTATGGAATCACCTATACGACACTGCACGACGGCGACTTCAGAAAGGGGGGCTTGAGACAGCGGCTGGATGTGATCGTGTTGCCCGATGCGGATGGGTCGTCGATTCTTCGTGGCGTCGATTCGAGTCGCATTCCATTGCAGTACGCTGGTGGTCTCGGCGAATCAGGTGCGGCAGCAATTTCGGAGTTTGTTCGGGGTGGAGGGACACTGGTCTGCCTCGACGGTTCAAGTAATTTCGCGATTTCAGCCCTTAACCTCCCTGTGGTCAACGTTCTAGCTGGTGAGGCATCTGGTCCACAAGTTTTGCGATTTTACGCCCCAGGCTCTATTTTCGGTACGGTTTTGGGGGGGGTGGAAGGGTCTCGTAGCCCGGTTACCCTCGGAGTCCCCGACTCCCTCCCGGTCTACTTCGAGAATAGCGCCGCCTTCACCGTTTCGGCCCCGGCTTTGGGCTTGGCGACGTATCCCGAGTTGCCCCTGCGATCCGGCTATGCCCGGTACCAGGAGCGGCTCGTTGGGAAAGCGGCGCTGGTGGAGGCACCGGTAGGCAGCAGGGGGGGGCGTGTGATCCTGTTTGGCTTTCGGCCGCAGTTCCGAGGCCAGACGCACGGCACCTTCAAGCTGCTCTTTAACGCGGTCTTGTTGGCGGCCCCCTAGCCGGAGCCGTGGGAGGAGTCCGATGAAGCGGCTGGTTCTCCTGGTGGGATTCGTAACCTTGGTCGCGAATTCCGCCGCGGCGCAACGATCACAGAACATCGAGTTCGGCGGCTTCGGGTCGTGGTGGCGGTTCGATCACTCGTTCCTCATCAAGAATGGTTTTGGTGGTGGCGCGCGCATCGGCTACAACCTGAGCGACCGCATCAGCCTCGAGGTGACGGGCGACTACATTCCGACCACGAACCTGGCCGCGACGCAGGACATCACCGTCTCCACCGTCGGTGCCGGCCTCGCTCTGAACTTCCCGGTGGGCGACCAGTCGTCGATCCTAG
>WNGC01000092.1_pt1 | contig 62266 bp, 47 predicted proteins | sample 5400051 | NCBI WGS metagenome assembly WNGC01 (sample SAMN13153368, study PRJNA577476) | soil metagenome | isolation source: 20 cm soil or saprolite under grassland replicate 2 | place: USA:California | collected 2016-06-15
CGGGACGCGAAGCAAGCGATCGCAGCGATCTCCGGATGTTCAGCATCAGTTGGCCTCACGCCAACGCCTCGCAGTGCGGAAAGTCCGCGCCACGACACAGCAACCCTGCTGTACTTTTCTCCTGATTCTATACCGCGTTTCTGCATATTTCCGAGTGGGCGACAAAAGGTCCGGAATCTTCCTTCTGCACCTGGAGGTATTGGTCCGGTCACGCGAGCTTTAGAGGACTTGTGTTGAAAGGGTTCCAGCCCTCGGGAATAATCATAGCCACGTCAACCTGCGGAGGGATATCACGCCTATGCCGAGCCAAAGAAGAACAGTGAGTCTCTACCGAATCGCGCAACCTAACGCCCAGAAGCACAATCGGCTTCGAGCTTCGGACGTGGGTTCGACTCCCATCGCCCGCTCCATAAGTCTCAGTGGTTCCATTCCCGTGGTTTCCGTGGTTCCATTGACATATTAACTTCAGAAGAATAGCTTAGCGTGTTCAAAGGAGGCTAGTTGCGCCCGTTGCGAGTATGCACTCACCCAGTTTTGTTCATAGTTCTGGTTCCGCTCACAATTTCCGCCCAACAATTTCGGCAGGGCCCGCCCGATCGGGCCGCTCTCTCCAAGGCAGCTGTGGAAAGGCGCCTATTCTCAAAGCATCCGGTGCCACCAGCAGACTTGAAGAAGGCGGTTCCAGGAAAGTATCTTCTGGACCGAGAAGCGGCACGGGCAAGCCAGTTGCAAGCCCGGATTCGCAGCACCAATGCGCCGCGCCCCCTTGTTTCGGCCACGAGCACTACGATCTTTCCAGGTATCCAATTCCGCCCAACATTGCCGGCCGGTTCAATTTCTAATGCCGTGGCTACCGGTGACTTCAACAACGATGGCCATATGGACTTCGTGGTTGCCAATGGTGGCACCAACGATTTGTGGATCTACCTCGGCAAAGGCGATGGAACCTTCCAACTGCCCCGAATTGTTCCGCTCACGAGGGGCGAGACGCCAATCTACGTTGTAGCTGCGGACTTGCGTGGAAACGGGACCCAGGATTTAATCGTGGCTGAATACGACACATCGACAATCGGCGTGCTGCTAGGCTACGGTGATGGAACGTTTGGCTTCGAACAGATTTACTCATTACCTCAGCCACCGACAGCCGTTGTAGTGGACGATTTTAATCACGATGGAAAGCCGGACATCGCGGCGGTGATGACCATCGTGGGGAGCGGCCCGTCGAGCTACCCGTATGTCGCGACCTTATTCGGTGACGGCACGGGTTCGTTTGCTAGCCCGGTGATTTCGCCGAACGCCAGCTTTTTTTGGAGCACGGCAACCAACATTGCATCGGGCGACGTAAACAATGATGGTCTGCCGGACTTGATCATCTCTGGCCCTCCAGGCGCGGATACGAATGTGCAGAATGCACAGGTGTATCTGAATTCGGGCAACGGTCAGTTCACACCTGGACACATCTTGCTCAGCGATGCGGGCGGCGGTAACTTTATCCAGGACGCCCGACTCGGGGACTTCAACGAGGATGGCTGTTTGGACGCAGCGGTAGCTGATGCCACCAGCTTGGTTTGGGTTGCTCTCGGCGACTGCAAGGGCAACTTCGGTGCGCTGACACCGGTGTTCATGGGCGACAGCAACGCGGCCCTGCGGCTGGTTGACCTTAACGGCGATGGGCACCTCGATCTTGTCACGACGGCAATTCCAGCTCTCAACCCTGCGCTAGGGCACGTCGCTGGCAACACTCTCTCCGTAGCCTTCGGAGATGGCCATGGGAACTTCGCTCCGGCGCGTAATTACGTTGGAACGGGACAGTCCTACTCCCTTGCCATCGCCGATTTCAATAGGGATGGCAAACCCGATGTTGTCAGTGTGAGTCCGGATACGGATACCGCGACGGTTTACCTTAACGATGGGTCCGGTGGGTTCGGCTCTCCGCAGGGTGTATGGATCGGTGTGCCTGGCGAGGGTCTGATCAATGCTCCGATCGCGCCTGCTTCTTTTGCCGACGTGAATGGCGACGGAAAGACGGATATTGTGCTTCTTGACGAAGGCTATTCGGGAGAGTATTTCCTCATTACTCTGTTGAACGACGGCTCGGGAAAATTCGAAGATCCTCGCAGCTCCGATGCCGGGATCACCGTCCCCTTCCAGAGGATGGGTGATTATCGGCTCGCAGACTTCCGACACACCGGGCACCTTGACTTTCTTGCCATCGGACTGAGCCTAGCGTATTCGAGCGGCGCCGAATACATCCTCTTCATGCCCGGCAACGGCGACGGGACATTTGGAAAGCCGGTTTTTGTGGCAACTCCAGGAGCCGATGGGGAGATGGCCATTGGCGATTTCAACCGGGACGGGAATCTCGATTTTGCCGTCGTCTCACCGAATTCCAGCTTAACTGGAAAAGTGGTCACGATGTTTCTTGGAAACGGGGATGGAACGTTTCGCCGGGGCGGAAGCGTTGCCTTTGCAGACACGGCAGGAGACATTGACCGCGTTTATGCCGGGGACTTCAATCGTGACGGCAAGTTGGATATCCTCGTACACACTACCGGCAACGGCTACTGGACGACGAATTCTAGTGTTTGGGAGTTTCTCGGCAACGGGGATGGAAGTCTTCAACCGGGAAAGCAGTTGTTCAGCACTTTTGAGCCGATGGTCCTTGCCGATGTGAATGGTGATTCCTGGCCGGATATCGTTCGCTATGACTTTTTCTGGCCAGACGGAATCACGGAAACTTATGGGCCAGCAAAATTCAGTACCTATCTTGATCAGCCCTCCGGAACGTTCGTTCAAAGCAGTTCGTATGCTGCCTATCAGGGAATACCCACTCAACCCGGACCCTACCTGCAACTTGGCGATCCAACAGCGACCTCTCTGGTTACCGACCTAAACGGGGACGGGAAGGCTGACGAAGTGGCGTTTCAGAGGGTCAGCGCAAGCAATCCAGACGTTTATGCCCAGATTCTAATGGGTAATGGCGATGGAACCTTTTTCCCAACCTACGACGTGTTCGATTTTATCAAGCAGTATTATTTCCCTGAATACTCCCACGATCTCAACGGGGATGGTTTCGCCGACCTGCTGGAAATCGACAGCGCCAGCTCTTCTATGCATGTTTTCAACGGTGGACCAGCCCCGGCTTTGCAGATTGCTCTGGAGAAGACGCGAATTATCGGCAACTCCGGTTGTGGGTGGATTTTCCCGAATGTCCCGAGTCCCGCCGACGTTGGTGTAACTTTGGCGAGCAGCGTCGCCGGCGTGGTTCTTCCTGCTTCGGTGACAATTCCGGCCGGGTCTTTGGGCCAGCAATTCTGTTACACCTTGGATACCAGCTACGACTGGCATCAGGTTTTTGACATTCAAGCAACACTCGGGACCAGCACTGCCATAGCTTACGCCTCGCAGAGTTACGTCATAGGTTTCACCGAGAGTCTATCCCCGGACATCGCCCAGGTCGTCTATGCCGGTCAGAGCGCGGCACCAGTTACCGTGACCCTTACGCCACTGCAAAACTATAGCTCAACGGCCAAGCTGAGTTGCTTGGGTCCGGTTGACCAGGTTCTCGGAGTGCCCATCAGTATAAATTGCGCTTTTGGATCGAGCACTTTGTCTCTTTCGCCATCAACCGCGGCCTCAACCACTGTGACAGTCCAGACGAATGCTGCCAGCAGGTTCAGTGGCCCGGTGACCATCGTAGCCGATGACGGTAATGTTGCTGCGCGAGGGTCCTTCACCCTATCGTACCTACCACTGACCGTGGGCCCGTTTGGCAACAACCCGCAGGCCACATCGCCTGGCATAGGCACTACCGCGATCGCCATTTCTGGTATCCCGCCCTACACACCCAGTTGCTCCGGGTTGCCGGTGGGACTTGCGTGTTCGTTCACGGGAACCCAGAATCCATATCCTAGTACAACGGGTTTGAATCTGACGATAACTGTACCTTCAGGCGTCGCTGTGGGAAATTATCCATTTACAGTATCCGTAGTCAGCGGACCTGCCACCGCTTCCGTTGCCCTCACCCTGGCGGTTGGCGACTTCAGCCTGCTGGCTCCGAGTGCAGCCTCTGACTGGGCGCCTCCGGGAGGTACGGTAAACGCTACCTCGAACGTTCAAGCTGTCGGAAGTTTCACTGGGTCGGTAAGCCTAAGCTGCAGTACGGATTTCGGCGGTAACTGCACAGGAAGTACCATCAATGTATCTTCGGCCGCGCCCACCCCTGGAGGTCTCACGGTCTCCGTACCCTCGACAGTGGCCCTGGGAGCCCACACCCTCACAGTGACAGCAACCTCGGGGTCACTGAGCCACGTTGCGTCGTTCCCCTTCTATGTTGCTGATTACAGTGGCTCTCTGAGTGCATCCACGCTCGCTGTGACTGCCGGTGCCAGTGGGCCGCTGAGTGCCACAGTGAGCGCAACGGCCGGATTTGCGGGAACCGTGTCGTTGAGTTGTGCAGGCACGTCGCAGCTGAGTTGCAGTTTTTCGCCAACGATGCTTCAACCTACGGCCAACAATTCCCAGACGACGAACATAACGGTGACAGCCGCACTTACGGCTTCTACGCATCCTTCTCGTGAAATGAAAGTGCGTTCTCTGGCACTGACGGCCCTGTTCCCTATCTGGGCCGTGTGGGTGTTTGCAGGCGCAAGACGAGAATGGACGCCCCGGACGAGAACCGTACTCATAATTCTCTTTCCCTTTGTCCTGGCCTTGTCTTCCTGCGGGAGTGGTGGCACAAGCGCGGTCCCGCAGGGGGGCTCGACCAGCTACACCCTTACAGTGAACGCCTCCGCTGCCGGTACCAACACCACAAGAACACTGGGAACCGTAACTGTCACCGTGACCCATTAGTTTTGGGCCCAGCGCGAATTGGGTTCCTCAGCCTCCGACAAGTACTTCATCTTTCGCGTCTTTGTCGAAGGGTGAGGATCAGGGGCGAGTGCGCTCCTGGCTTACTTACCCTTCGACATTCGCCTTCCAGCCACTACGATGTAACTCCCGTATCGTCTGCTTGAAAGGTATCCGCGGATCCAAAACTCCCACCCAGCGGTTACTTGTACGTGTAGTTGTATAATCGTGTCGTTTTTTTTTGAAGAAGTGCAGCCCGGTGATGGCTCCCGCTCTCCAATCGCGTTCATGATTCACTGGACAGCTTTCCCAAGCTTCGGACATGGGTTCGATTCCCATCGCCCGCTCCAGTCATCTCGTAATGTCATATTCTTCAACCTGAATATCGTCGGCCTCTTCAGCATAGTCATCGAACCAATCGTTTGCCATATTGGGGCGTCACCTTCCGCGGATTATAACGAATTTGGGACGCGAATGCTGGTATATGCCCGTAAAAACAAAAAGGGCCAGCCGCGTGTAACTGGCTGACCGCTTCTTCAAGAATCCTAGTTTTTAAAGGAAATTAAGATTATGGCGGAGAGGGTGGGATTCCAACTCACGCATGTTACGTTAGTTTGCCATCGGTAGCCATCGGCAAACAGCAGTTTTTAAAGGACTTACAGGATTACGAAAAATAGCCAAGCAGGCCGCAGGAAAAAATGACCTGTAATCGAGTGTGTTGGCGTAGCAAACGTAGCAATCTCCCGGCCAGTCGCGGTGATGCGCACGATGGTTTTTAGAAACAGGCTCAGGCTCGACACGTCTTACAGGGTTTCTTTCCCACATCAACTGCTTCGGCGTGGGAACTGAATTCAAGCATGTTTGTCGGATTTAGGTACGCAGCCTGACTGCAATCCGCGACATACAACTTCACGCCATTGGTCAACGGCACCAGCACCGAGTTGACTGGCGTAAAACCAGCGGGCTCCTGAACTGCGTCGATTGCGTAAACTCCACGAGCCGCTTCCGTCTTCACATCCTCGACATTACGGTGCTGGAAGAACGCGAAGACCGCTGGTGCCGCCACAACCGGGCCGAGCAGCATGAAGATAGCGGCCTCGCGTGCGGTCTTGCGAAAGTTCATTGTTCCCTCGCGTTTCGATTCTTGATTCATAGTTTTCTTTTCATGAATCCCGGTAGTTCTCCACGGTCCGGTCCTTCCGCGCCTTGGCAATGGCCCTGGCTTTGCATGCCAATTGCGGTTCAGTTCTTGGCCCACCCTGCCTTTTGCGCTCTCGAAATCTTCGCTCGTGTCGCGGCAGACATCGGTTTCCTCTTGTGAGCAATAGCCCCGAGTCGCTTTGTTGCGCCGCTCCAGCCTTCTAAGGCATCGATGGCTTCTCGAACGCTGCGGACCTTCTGCGCTAACTTCTTTTCTTCCTTCCGAAGCATTCTGACGATGTTCACTGCTATGCTCCAAATTTCGATTTTTACGGCGCTTGATTCTAACAAAAGGCCGGGCCTGCGGGGAAAGCCCCGGCCAGAAATTCCGCACAAGGTCCTTCAGGTCCCACCAGTCACCATTCTCCGGTATCTACGAAAAACGCGACTAATTCACAGGACTTCAAGAAATCCTCAAGCGTCGTGCAGTCTTTTGAAACAGCCCAGGCTTGGACAAACCTTGGGCGCTATCGGGAATTGCCGCGAAAGTGACCCAACCCAAGAGCCGGAGCTGATGGAAAAGATGGCAGGCTTGGCCCGCCTTGGGAAAAAAGAAACGCTGTCGCGTTTTTCCCACTTTTCGCACAGCTTCGGCTGCTGCTGGCCTGATTGATTTAATTAGCGGCGAATCAAGTCAGCCTGTTTCAGTCTACTTTTCTTGCTGAGTATCGTCAGGGCGGCGACTTGTAAATCAGTCAGCCAGATGGTTGTGCGTTTCATTTTGTGGTCTCTAACCCCTCGCACACTCCGAAAGCTTGCATGACTTTCGCCAGGATTCCTGACCGGTTACAAGCCTTGGACTTGAACATGACGGAGCTCAAGAAACTCTTCGCGGTATTGGGACTGATTTCCATCCGCCTGGCGATCTGTTTGGTTGTGTATCCCTGCATCAGATGCCCGAGGGCCTCGGTTTGCCGTTGCGTCAAGCGGAATTTTTGACCGATTTGTAAGAGGTCAAGCGATGCTCGGTGCTTCCTCTCCAGTAGCACGGCCAAGGTAGGCGCAAGGCTGTTTCTCAAATGAGGTTTCAGCTTGAACACTCGGACTTGATAATGCCTCTTGCCAGAGGCAAATTCGTTGGAGACTCTTGAGCTTAAGGAACCGTCTTGCATGGAAAGCAGCGAGTCGATCCTGTGCACCAGAAAATGGCCAAGGCGTTTATTTCTGCGCGGACTTTTCGGATAACAGAGGATGGAAACAGCCTTTTCGTTCGCGTAAAGAGGCCGCAGGAAACGGTCCAGTAACAAGAGCCCTGGTGAATCGGAATTCGGGACAACCTGGTTAAGCTTCATTTCAATCAGAGGCCACGGCAAAGTGGTTGAAGCTGCTTGCCGGGCCGGGCAGAACGTACACGACTTCCTTGAAAGGCCACTAACGGAGACTTTTCTTGGAAGCGTAGTGTCAGGTCGGGGACAGGCTGAAGCACGTGCGACCGCAAACGATTTTAGCCGAGGCACATCCAGCGAAACATTGCTTAACCGCAATAAGGAACGAGAAAAGCTGGAGGCAACGTCCATACGCAAACCGGCTCTGGGAGTGGAGTGTCCAGCGACCCAGGGCGGGAACGGTGAAAACGGTCTTCGAGATTTACTCCATAACGCCGTTTCTATTCGGCGGTGCTGTACCGGCTGCGATAAAGAAAATTGAAAAACTTGGGGGGCCTTACATGGCGGTGGAATTCTTCAATGATGTGGCCTACAACTTGTGCGATGAATATCAAGTCCAACTGCACGAGTCATTTGCAAAACGACGCGAGCAAGGCTTCCGCCCCGGCCGCAGTTGGGAATTACAATGAGAGGCGTGAGCTACAAGCGTGCGTAGGTGAGCAGTAGCCCCCCTAAGACTATACTTCGAATCCAGCTGAAACACTCACTGGTGCTCGCATCCTACCGAGAGCTGTTTGCAGGTCTCTCGGCTGCCAGCAGGCTGACTGGCGGCGTCCGCATTTCGTCGTTTGTGGCAACGATTAGGCTCTAGCGTTTCCCCTTCCCCTTCGCCGCTCTAAACTTTGCCCACCGCTCTTTTGTTGCCTTCGAAATCTTCGCTCTCGCAGCAGCAGACAGTACCCGTTTCTGGTTCAAGTCCGCCCGGTCCCGCTTTTTGGCAAGTAGGAAGCCCTTAGGCTATTATCCAAGAAGAAACTGGAAGGCGATATGGTCCAATGGGTGAAGCGTGGACATAGCAAGGGCGAAATAGACAGAAGTGGAGAGATGCTGATTCCGTGGTGGACAGACCCCAATCCTAAACTCGATGATGGGCAGTTTCAAGCATACAAAGTAGTTGAGAACTGGCGCACATCTCACGGACTCCCCTTAAATGTCGTTCAAGCCGTACTCCGCAGTCGTGCTCAGCGGGTCGAGCTTAACGTAATTGTCGCCCAACGGCTAAAAAGATTTTCATCCATTATGAATAAATTGGTTCGCGAACCTAGAATGAAACTATCTCAGATGCATGACTTGGGAGGCTGTCGTGCGATCCTTTCCGACGTTCAGGCTGTCAGAACCTTGTTTGAGATGTACCGTGGCCAGCCTGTTCTTCTAAACGACGAGACATCTCTTAAGTGCTACGATTACATTACCAACCCTAAGGATGACGGATACAGGGGAATCCATGTGGTAGCGCGTTATCATCCGCGTCGGGAATCCCGTGCGCCATGGGACGGCCAGAGAATTGAAATTCAACTGCGCACCAAGCTTCAGCATGCCTTTGCAACAGCAGTTGAGACAGTGACCACCTTCACGAAGGAACCTCTAAAGTTCGGGGCTGGACCTGCTGAGTGGAGGCGGTTTTTCTCACTGATGGGTTCAGCACTGGGTGTACGAGAAAGAACGCCACTCGTTAACGGCACACCGCAGAATGAACCGGAATTAACAGCGGAATTACGAAAGTCAGTTCGAGAGTTGAAAGTTCGGCAGCGGCTACGTAGGTGGGCGCAGGCCGTTCGGACCTTGCCTCGGAGAAATGTTACAGATTTCAAGTGGCTATTGCTTGTTTTGGACACGGAGAAAAATACGATTCAAGTGACAGGATTTACTGATCGCCGCCAAGCATCACGGGAGATAGCCAAAATAGAGCCATCCACAAACAAGAATCTTGATGCCGTCCTAGTCTCGGTTAGTTCAATTAAGCAATTACGGGCTGCATATCCAAACTACTATGCTGACACGACGGCATTTCTAGAAGCGTTGAACGTTGCGCTTCAATAGAACAATAGTAGACTTGTTGCATCGGAACACCACGCGCCGGACTTAAGATCACATCCGGTGACCGCATCTGGTCATCTCTCCAAAAATCGAAACCGGGATAATACTGCTATAAGTGGATTCCCAATGGCCTCGCTCTCGGGAACCTTATAGTAGCCGTGAGTGGCATCGTAGAAGTAAAGACAACCTTCTTTGGTGCAAATATGAATCGGCTTCGGAAAGGGCTTGCCACCCAATTTTATCCAGTGTGTTGCAGGCAAGACACCATCTCAGTTGAGTGAACCGGGCATTCTGGCTGCATCACGATTCCCTTCCTCGGCTCCAGTTCTCTCATTGCAAAGCGAGACCATATCCTATGTCCTAGCGGAAAGAATCGCCTGGTGGACATCGAAGCCTGGAAACAAAAACGTGAGGGCGGCGTGCAGGAAGAATGGTGCCCCGGCGTTCAGTGCTTCGATTTTAAGGTTGGCCTCACATTGACTATCTTCGCTATCTTCGCTTGCTTTTCTATCTAGCGCGTTCGTGATAAATTGGACTAACTGGGGCGTTTTTAACCCCGAGGAGAAACGGATTCCTGTGCGTCCCTCCGCCCGAGGGATGTGCAAACTAGCTGTATGGGCATGACGCAATCGCACGTTCACCACTATGTCCCCCGCTGGTATCAGAAGAGATTCCTCAAGGCGGGTCAATTCCAGTTTTACTATCTCGATTTGCATCCAGAGACCGTCATCAATGAAGGAAAGAAGTATCAACGTCGTGTTCTTCTTCGGTGGGGACCTGATCGCTGCTTTTGTCAAAACGACCTGTACACCCTAAAGCTCGGCAATTTGAGCAGAGATGATGTGGAGAGGTTCTTTTTCGGCATGCTTGATAATCGTGGCAGGCATGCGGTGGAGTTGTTTGGGGAATTTACGGGTCTTTCCAACTGCACTTCAAGGGGCGATGTGCCAGGACTATTTCAAGCACTGCCGCAGTACATGGACGCTCAACGCTTCCGAACACCGAAAGGACTGGATTACTTACGGGACACTATTCACGCGTCTGATCGGAACGTCATGCTCGTTGCGATGCAACGATTGTATCGGTTCCACACGACAATGTGGGGTGAGGGTGTGTGGGAATTCGTGAGAGCACGTCAGAGCCAGACAAAGTTTATTGTGACAGATGAACCTGTTACGTTTTTCAACAGACGGGCGTTTCCGAGCGAATTCGCCTACCCCAAAGACGTTGGCTTAGATCAAATTGGCACCCGTACCTTGTTTCCCTTGGGCTTAGACTCCTGTCTCATCATTACGCACTTGCAACTTGTTCGGAATCCTCGGGCCAATCCAACGATGTCCAGGGTGAATGCACGGGCTTATCAGCAAACCATGAAGTGTTTGTTGGATACCCAATTCGGGCGGGAGTTGGAGGAAGATGAAGTTCTCCGCATCAATTACATTTTGAAACGGCGTGCCACACGATACATCGCTGCGGCTGAGGAGGAGTGGCTATATCCTGAGAAACGAGTATCCACGGCAGAGTGGGCAAAGTTAGAGGAAGACTGGTTCTTGTTGCCGCACCTTTACAAGGTTCCGTTTACTAGCGAAATCATCGTTGGACGGAACGACGGCTCTGCTTGGGCAATGGATGAATACGGGCGGCATCCCGGAAATCCAAAGTACAGAGATGCAAAGCTTCACGAAGAGGAATGGATTAGACATGAACAGGCGAAGCGCGAATGGGCCAAGAAACGGGCAGGAAAGTCGGTCGCACACGTTGACGAGTTTCGTCACGATGAAGTCTACGACGAAATTATGCAGGAACATCTGACAGGCGTCTCGAAGAGCACTGCGGCAGGCGGAGGATGAGTTAATTCCCATACTTCGCTTTGAACCTCGCCGCCCTCCGAATGAAAATTTGCCGGACTGCCATTCGCCCGGCCCCGGCGTGGTAGAGTCGCTTTGAGGTCCTCGGGATAAACTCCCGCCGTGCGGATGAAGGAATCTTCGGGAGGGGCAAATGTGGATTTTGAAAGGCGTGGTTCTCGGCGTGGTCATCTTCATCGTGGGCGGAATCTCATATACCGTGATACGAATGGAAATTACGATGTATCGACTCGCACAATCAGCTAAAGGTGCTTCCCGATATAACGCAATCGCATTCAATGTCCGAGGGCTCATACACGATCCGGTCCTCTGGGTCGCATTGTTCGTTGCGATTGTAATTGGGATTTGGATTGTCCGAGCTAGAACTACTCACAACCCGGCTGGAAGCGTGGACAGCACAACGCAGAACTAGAGCTTTTGCGGAGGACGGTATGGATATCGACGCCAGACTTGAGACGCTGGAAGGAGAAAACCGCAGGATAAAGACGTTAGGAATCGTCGCAATCGTCTTCGCCTCGGTGCTCTTTATCAGCGGGCAAGCCAAGACAAACAAGATTGTGGAGGCGAACGAGTTTGCCCTTAGAGTTGTTACTTATTTGGGCAATGAAAATCATAATTAAAAAAAACCTCTAACATACGCTGTGCTATCCTCATCGCCAACGACCAGAGGGGGTGAACTCGGATTTGAATTCAGCTCCCCATTTCGTTTCAAGGAGATTATCAAGTGAAGCGACTAATGCTTGTCATGGTTTTCCTTCTTGCGGTAGGGACCTATGCCAAAAACCACGAATCGAAAGTGCCTAACGGTTCTAAACTCTACATCGCCCAAATGGATGGAGGACTCGATGGCTTTGTAGCTGCTGAAATATTGAAGAGAAAGCTGCCCATTACAGTCGTAACTGAGGAAAAGGACGCCGATTTTGTTTTGACAGGTGGTTCACAGAAGGCAGACGACCATTGGTATAACACGGTCTTCAACGGTAAGGACAAGAATGAAGGTAATGTCAAATTGCTTAATGTTAAGGACAAAACCTTAGTTTGGGCAGGCGAAGCTGGAGACCGCTCTTTGTGGTGGGGTGGTTTGAAGAGAGGTGGTGAACGCAAGGTCGCTGATCGAATTGTCGGCCAGATGAAACACGACCTTTTTTGATTGATACTTTTGGCTTCGACCACTCTTTAGTCACAACAATAAATACATCGTCCACCGAGCAAAGGACGGTCAATTCATCTGAGCGCTGTGGCCTTAGGCCCTTCGGCTCAACCATAAAGTTGACGGCTTTCATTTCGTTCCACCTGCTTCGGATGGGGAAGCGTCTTAACGAGTTGTCACCGGGGAAAGGAAAGTTCTCGCTCTTCGCCAAGGGAATGTTGTATGTAAGTCGAAACCCCCGGAGGGAGAGCGACGCCTGCTGAATTCCGTCGCTCAATTCCCGTACATCGCCTTGAACCTCGCCGCCCTCGCTTCCGCGATGCCAAGAATTCAACCGTGCCGCCCGGCATGGTGAATTCTATGGGTCGCTTGGCAGTCTTTACATCTGTCCGACCAGCGCGGTATCCTCATTCGGCTTGCACAGTCGAGGAAACATCCATGCGCCGACCTCAGCCGAAGGAGATTGTAATTGCTATCCTTAGCGTATTTGCGCTTATAGGCGTATTTGAGGTTATATATGTGATTGTCATTCAAAAGAAATTCATCCCGGAATTCATCCCGGAATTCCCCGTGAGTATATCTGGATTAGTCATGATAGTGGGTGTGATAGTGGGTGTGAGCGTAGGTGCTTATTATGAGCATCGATCTAGGTCCCTCCAAGAAAAGAAAATCGAGCAAATCGAGGTTCGGGCGGAGAAAGAACCTGAGAAGACAAAATTCGCTTGGGACCTGGCACGCGTAAAACTTGAGGCGTACTTCGATAGAAACCTCTCGCAAGTCAGAATGATTTTCTTTGTTGCCGTTTTTGTGATGATTGTGGGTTTCGGATTTATTCTATGGGGTGTTAGCCACGGTGTCTCCAACCCGGAGTCCCTCAAAACATCCTATCTCGCGGCCATCTCAGGAATTATTACCGAGTTCATCGGTGTAACGTTTATGGTCATCTACCGCTCAACCATGGCTCAGGCGAATCAGTTTATGGAAGTTCTCGAAAGGATAAATACTGTTGGTATGGCAGTGCAAATCCTAGATGCCATTCCCGAACAGGAGACTCAATTGAAGAATTCCACGAGGGCGGAGATCGTCTCACTACTTCTTTCAGTTAATGCCCGTTCTAAGAGTGCCGCGAGTGCCCGGAAACAGGATGCAAAGGCCCTCGCAGCAAAGTAGCTAACCGCCTCATGACTCTTGGGCAGGTCCAGTCAATTCCCATACATCGCTTTGAACCTCGCCGCCCTGCGAATGAAAATCTGTTGCTGCCACTTGCTCCGGGCATTGGGGTCCGGGTTGAGATCACGCGGAGAGATGGGACTGGCCTTGAACAGAGGAGTACGCAGTAATTCTCTAAAATGGAGCCATCCACCACCGTCACGACTTCCTCAAGGTTCATACTCGTTTCTCTTTCATCCGCAATTTCAGAGCTTCAAGCTCCTGCTTGGTCATGCCTTGCAGAGCCATCACTGTGGCTAGATGCAGGGCGGGAACGTGTTTCATTTTATTGCCGAGTTCTACCTTGCGACGGAGTGTTTGTACTTCTGGGTCAGCACCCACTTTCAAAAACACTTCATACGCATCGGGGATGGGCAGAGTCTTTTCAATCAGGCCATGCTTGACCAGAATGCGATGATACGACGGTACTGACAACGCAGAAGGATGGGCCTCCGGAGGACGCTTGTGCTTTTTTGGGTGTTTCATTGCACTATGCTGGCACGTTTTCTCAATGCGGTCATTTGCTTTGGCGCTTATACTGTCCCAAGGCGCATAGTCTGCGAGGCACAATTGCCGTGGCCGCTGAATTTTTGAAAGCCTTCCCGACCCTGGAAACCGTTCTGATTGCATCTTGGCAAGAGGGCGCGGGAGTAGGCAACCCTTATACCAGTACGCCGCCGAGTAGAGTCTATGGATTGCTGCGTCCGGTCACAAGTCCGATTATTTCGTGCGCCAACCGCAATTGCAGGAGCGGCGGATTTGACATTTTCCAAGACATAGCGGAGATAGTGCACGAAAAACTCGTCACCAAGAAATTTGCGAAGGTCTGCCTCGGCGATGAACGCTCTCCGAAGGGAGGAAACCTAGGCCGAGATTGCATCAACACGCTTCACTTTTGCCTGACGTTGAAATACAAACCGGAATACTCGCCAGAGGGGGAATAGGGCGGTTCGGACAATCTGTGGACAGGTCGTGCAAAATTAGTGGCCCTAGCGTTTCCCCTTCGCCTTCGCTGCTCTAAACTCTGCCCACCGCGCTTTCGTCGCTTTTGAAATCCTCGCTCTTGCAGCAGCAGACATCACCCGTTCCTTTCTGCCAATCGGGTGCTCCGTATCGCTCATTAGACTTGAGTTTGGGTTTTTGTCGGCAGCCAGAAAAACTGGGAGCGTCTCAGGCTCGCGCTTTTTTCGAAGCGGGTCCTGTGGGCCGTCGTTGACATCGTCAAATCGCTTTAGCGGTAGGCGGCGTAAGATTTAGGAATGCCGAGAAAACGTTCGGTTTTAATTTTGCACCCGGGGAACAGGCGTTGCAGTTCGCGTCGGCTCAACAGTCGTAAGCCTGCTTTGACGCGTTCGTGCTTTTCCCGCGATGGTTTTGTGATCAGCCCGTGAACTGTAAAGTACCGATGGACAGAATAAGTGAAGTATTTACTGGGTAACCAGTGGACCAGCAATGCCAGATAATGCGGTTCTACGGGAAACCATCTGTTAGGTGTCTGACAGTAAACGCGCTTTCCTAAACGCAACATTTCGGACGCGAAAGTTTCCTGTTGTTTCGTGTCGCCCACGTGCTCAATCACTGAATTGGCAAACGCAAGATCGAAAACTTGATCTGGGAATGGAGTGAGAAGAGCGTCAGCACGCACGTAATGCGACCTGCCATCCAGTGCGGTATCTGGCGCTCGTTCCTTCAGATTCACAATCGTGATTCGCTCGGGGAAAGTCAAGCCCGCCCAAGTGGCAGGAGACCCTCCCAGATCAATCACTGATTTGCAGGAGTGGAACTCCTGCTGTACCCAGCGGGCACGCCTATGTCGAAAGTACCTGGAGAGCGTCAGGAATGGAAAGTACAGCCGCTGGATATTCACAGTCGAAGTGCGTGATGAACCATGCTCGCTATGTCGAACCTGCAAGCTGCATCCACATTCAATTTGGACGGGTAGCCCAGGGCCGGGTGCCCCAGATCGATCTGTCCTCGCTTACCTACACTATACACAGGTCATTCGCGTCTTCTTGCAAACAAGATCGTGTCGTCGTAGTCTGCCACGCAAACACTTTACGCTCGGGCCACGGCTTTTCTACTTATTATTTCCCGAGGCGGACCTTAACTTTCGGCTTTTTGTCCGATTCGCCTTGCGGAACGCCTGTTCTATATAGCTCTTCCCCTTCGCCTTCGCCTTCGCTGCTCGAAACCTTGCCCACCGCGCTCTTTGCGCCTTCGCTATTCTGGCTCTCGCGCTTGCAGACATGCGCCGTTTCTTGCCATGCTTGACATGACCGACGCTGTCTTTCCGCCCAAGATTTCGACGGCTGAGTTGATGCTGTTCAACTGCTTTTGTAGCTTTGACGCTTCTTTTTTCAACGCTGATACAATCTCCATTCTGTGAGCCTCCGGCGCGGGATACTATCACGCCTTCCCCGGTATGTGTTCGGTATTCCGAGAAACCGACAGGTAATCGGCGGTCCGAAATAAATTTCTGATAGTGTCCACGCCAGATTAGGCTTTCGCCCATCGTACAAGCACACGCTCCTGGACGCTATTTCGGATCCTGAGCCACACTCCTTCGGGCATAGCCGAAAACAAGTGCAACGAATTAAACGCTCAGGTCACTACTTCGTAGTCGCCTGAAGTGTTCAAGCGACGCCCAGCCTTAATTTCCTCGAACCTCAGGGTGGGCCATGTCCTACGATCATAGGTTGCTGTGTAAGCGAATTTCTCTAAGCTTGCAGCGGAACCCAAGCTCCTCTCTCCAAGAATTGTCACGGGAATTGCGCGTCAGCAGACGCACGATTCAGAATGCCGTCCACTCTGTCACTGGCAAGACATTCAGGGACCTGCGAGGGGAAATCCTACTGGCAAGGATCAAGAATCTTCTTGCGTCAGCGCCTAACACTGCGATTAGAAAAGTCTCATTGGAAGCTGGTTACAGGTCTCCTCGCGCCTTTGCACGCGCAGTTCGGCGTGCTTGTGGCATTTCTCCCCAGCAACTTCGGCTGCACGAAGCGAATCGCCAAATCGCGTTGGTGCTTTCGATGCGAGACACGACAGCAATACAAAAATAACCGACGGCCCCTTTTTGCGCGATCTGCCCCGCTTGTAGAGAACTTCCTTGAGCCATGATTGAAAGATTCGCCCGCTTGCGCGGCATCAGCATTGTGCTTTACATACAGTTCCGCAAGATGAACGCAAGGCAAATTCCAGCCCGCCTCGTTGATCGTAAGTATATGAGGTGGTCCACCAACCCTTCCTCGTTAGTTCCCCCTCCCTTGGTTGTGTAGGACTGCCTGGAGAGGAACTTCTATGTCAAAGCCCTGGTCAAGAATGTTTTCAAGAATGTTCTGCTGTTGCCTTTTGTTTCCCGCCTTCTTCAACATACGCGCTTGTAGCGGTGGGGGCGGACAACACATCATCAACGGACCACCTCCCCCTCCCGCTTGCCCTCCAGCTGGCTCGAATCCGCCTGGAGGTTTTTGCGTCGCTGTATGGGACGTGAACGCCAACGGAGTGCAAACACCTCATTTCGACGCCACTGTAACAGGAACGTCCTCGCAACAAGCAATTGGTGGACTTATCCCTACGGGCAGCGTCTATTCTTTCAACTTCAGCGGCGGCAGCGTACAATATGGTTGGCCGCAGTATTGTTCTGGATGCCAAATAAACGTATACTGGAACGGTACCGATCGGATAGGGAGTGCCAAGAACTGCAGTCCAACCGTGAACCCTTGGGGCATGGGCATAGAGGCCAGTCCTGTGACTTGGCCCTCTTTCTCCTGCCCGACCTCAACCGCCAGCAGTGCCTTCTTTGTGAATAATTTGCCCTCCACGCTAACGGTTTACGTCGCAGGGCTTTACGACTAGCGGCGGCATGCCTCAACTCCAAACATATTCGCCGCAACTTGCTCTTCTCTCTACATCTTCGGCCATCTCCGTCGCCTCTGACGGGAGTTCGGCGACTTTCAATTTCCCCACGGACGCGGGCGGGAACCCTCTTCCGACCGGCCACTATGCCTTCACTGTCGCCAACCAAACTTCCAGCGGCGTATTTTCCATCTTTGGCTTGAGCTTCTTCAGCATCGGTTCCAACAATACGACACAGACTACGCCCTACGGTGTCGATTTGACTGACGTCACTATCTCCGGCCAGAGTTGCTATCTAAACGACGCACAGGGGGTCGTTTGTTCCCCCTTTGGGCCAGGTACCACGCCTGCATACCTGATTACACTTAGCTCCACCGGACAAGTGAATTTCAGCCAAAACGGCACTGCCGTTAATGTTGGCAGTCAACCGACTGCCGTTAAGGCATACGGAAGTACTACTGTGGAAACCACGCTGGACGCCTACGGGGGATATCAAGACACACAGGAGCCGCCCAACGCCATCGTTACGAATTATGGGAGCAATACTGTCAGTATTCTGGACTTGGTAAACAACGCTGTGCTAAACACGATCTCCGTGGGGACGCAGCCGATTGCGGTTGCACTTAATAATTCTAATCCGGCCAACGCCACGAAGGCATACGTGGCCAACTACGGGTCTTCAACCGTTTCCGAAATAGACCTCACCAACCGAGTCCAAAGCCGAGTGGTCAGTGTGGGTTCGTCTCCCGCCGCCGTGGCCTTGGACCCGAGCGGCTCTTATATTTGGGTTGGTGGGCTCAACTACATCTCCAAGATCAGTCTTAGCAGTTTTTCCGCTGTTCAGACATTCTCCGTGTCCGGGCAGGTGACCTCAATCGCTGCTTCGTCAGGCCAGAACGCGCTCGTCTATACGGTCTATACGCCAAGCACTGGAAATTTTCTCGCCCAACAGGCAGTCCTTTCCAATGGGAGTCACCAGGCGGACTATGCGCAATACACGGTGCCTAGTGTACTGTCCCAGGAATAACTAGCCAGACTATTCTTCTCCTTTCCGGCGGCGCCGGGGCTCGGTGCTGCCCGGTTTTATCGACTCCAATTTCGCCCGGGCGCGCTCAATCTTCTTCAAGATATCCTCGAGTTTGGCCGTCCAGACGAAAGGTCGCGGATTCTCATTCCACGCGGCCAAGAACTCCTCGATGGCCCGCACTAAATCCGGCACACTGAAAAACGCTCCCCGACGCACCGCCTTTTCCGTCAGCTCCCCAAACCACCGCTCCACCAAGTTGACCCAACTGGAACTGGTGGGAATAAAGTGCCGCACGAAACGAGGATGCCGTTTCAGCCAGCGCTCGACTTCCGGGGTCTTGTGCGTCCCGTAGTTATCCAGCACCAGGTGCAGTTCCTGGTCCCCGGGAAAGTCCCAGTCCAGGCGGCGCAGGAACCTCAGGAATTCTTGATGGCGATGCCGGCCACTGCACTGTCCGATGACTTTGCCGTCCAATACATTGAGCGCGGCGAAGAGCGTGGCGGTTCCGTTCCGCTTGTAGTCGTGTGTCATCGTGCCGCACCGCCCTTTTTTCAGGGGCAGGCCCGGCTGGGTGCGGTCCAAGGCTTGGATTTGGCTCTTTTCATCCACGCACAACACGATCCCCTTCTGCGGTGGGTTCAAATACAGACCCACCACATCGGTCAATTTCTCGATGAACTTGGGATCGCGCGACAGCTTGAAGGTGCGGCTCAGGTGCGGCTTGAGGTTGTGTAACTGCCAAAGCCGGTTCACCGTGCTCTTGCTCACGCCCTGGGCTTTGGCCATGGTTCGGCAGCTCCAGTGCGTCATCCCCTTGGGTTTGGTCTATCTCCCAGACCGAACCGATCCCTTTGGCTTGCACGCGCTCTCGCCACAGCGCGACAGTGTGTCGATTGACTTCGTGGTGGGAAGCGATTTCCAGATCGGGATATCCTTCTGCAGCGGCCAGAACCAACCGGCAGCGCAAGGCCACCTGCTGCGGGGTTCCCTGAGTCGATTTCCAACGAACCAATTGCGCCTGATCTTCTGCGGATAAGTTAACGATGGGAGGAACTTTCGCCATGGGGAGATACATAGCACAGAGGTGCCACTCTGTCTACTTATAAGTGGGACTATGTGTCTAATCAATTACGGGACAGTACACTAGCGGTAACTACTATGCGGCGTCAGAAAGCACTTGTACAGGCAACTGTCCGCCTCCGGGTTGGCTCATGTCCACGGGGGCTTTGGTGAGCGCACCCTATGGCAACCGATATGCCGTTGTGGGAACCCCCACGGGGTTTGCGGTCATTGACCTGCAAACCCAAACTCAGATGCTCTCCGCTTCTACCCCAACCGCAGTGCGTGGCATTGCCACTGACGCAGGCGATGGAATAATTTATGTGACTGCCCCGGCTTCCAATTCGTTGATCAATATTCCATTTCCGCCACAATCATGATCGCCCTGTCGTATCCCGTTAGAACGGCTCGACCGCTAGAGGCCCGGAGGCTGACTTCGGGCCTCTGGCGTAAATGCCACAGGTCGATTCTTGCCGCGAACCAAATGGCCGTGCTGTGGCCTTTCGTCGCCGTCGTTCTCACCGCATGCGGTGGCAATCACAACAACGCTGGCACGATTGCCATAACCCCTCCCACTGCCAACGTCTCCGTGGGGCAACAGCAGCCCTTTGAGATCGTCATCGCCGGTAACGAAGTCAACTCTTCTTTTACGTGGCAAGTCAATGGCATAACCGGAGGTAACTCGACTGTTGGAACAATCTCCGACTTTGGCCTCTTCACCGCACCCGCCTCCATCCCCAACCCCCCGAACGTAACTGTTACCGCTATCTCAAAAACCAATCCCGCCCAAGCCCCGACGGCTGCAGCCGTCATCGGTCCCCTGGTAACAATCTCTCCCACTATTCCAATTGTAGAGACCTACGCGACGCAGCAATTCTCCGCCTCCGTAACAGGTACATCCAACACAGCCGTGACTTGGCAGGTTAGTTGTAGCGAGGGTGGGGCCGCTTGCGGGGCCATCTCACAGAGTGGGCTTTTCCGGGCACCTAATTCCGTTCCCACAAAAACGCAAGGTTCTTACGTCTTCACGGATACTGTGACGGTGACGGCGACTTCGCAGGCTGCTTCCGCCTTCTCGGGCAGTACTGTCGCGTTCATTAATTCTCTGAATCAAAGTGCCCAGACAGCCCCGATTCAGCTCGGGGCTTCCGGCTCCAATGCAAACAGCCTATGTGTTTCCAACAATGTAGAGACGTGTTTCGTAGGAACCCTGGGCGCACTGGTTACGCGAACGGGGAACCAATATGTCTTGAGCAATGAGCATGTTTTAACTCGGCCAGGCGGCGGAATTGTTGGAGAGGCCATCCTCCAGCCAGGACTGTTCGATACGGAATGCGGTGCGACCCCAGCCATCACTGCGGCCAACCTGTCGCAATTTACCAACGTCCAGACGGACAACGCGGACGCCGCCATCGCTCAGGTCGTCAGCGGTGCCGTTGACGCCGGAGGCGCGATTCAGGAGTTAGGCTCTACGGTAGTAAACGGAGTTCCGCAGCCAGGCGCTCCCGCGCAGGGCGTCGGCATCGCAGCGTCTGTGAGCGAGTTGGTTGCGAAAAGCGGGCGTTCAACTGGCTTGACCTGCGCTAGCGTCGAGGCCGTGAGCGTTTCCAGCAAAGTCCAATATCCGTTGCCCTGTTCGACTGTCACGTCGACAGTCAACTACTCCGGTCAAGTGGCCGTTGGCGGCTCAGGCTTCAGCGCCAGCGGTGACTCCGGTTCCCTGACCGTGGATGCAAGTACCGCTCAACCTGTTGCTCTTCTTTTCGCCGGCGACGGTACCACTACCCTCGGTAACCCGGTCTCCGACGTGCTAAATGCTCTGAAAGATGCGAGCGGCAACACGCCGACTTTCGTCGGGGGCGCGGCGCATATCGTTGCTGGATGCAGCCTTCCTCCGCCCAGCGCCGCTATCTTACAGGCCAAGGCTGTTGCTTCCGATGCCATGCGTAAGGCGGAGGACATCAGCAACCGCCACGCGCCCGAACTCTTGGCTAGCGCAGCCGTGGCCGCCATTGGTGTCGGTCCAAGCCTTGACGCCCCAGGCGAGCCTGCCCTGCTCCTCTTCATTCACCACGGTGCAGATCGCGGTTCTGTGCCCTCGGAAGTGGACGGCGTGCGGACTCGCATTGTAGAGTCCGACACCATCTTGCGCGGTTTACTGTACCCCAGCCAGACGCAGCAGCTTGCGTCGGAAGCTGCATCGAAACTGTTGAAGGCTCCAGCTAACGATGCGATTCAGAATGCTGTCGCTCTCAAAAAACAAATCGCCGACCAATGGATGAGCGACCCTGCAATACAAGCTGTAGGTGTCAGTGCAAGCCTCGATAGCCCCGGGGAGCCAGCGCTAATCTTCTACATCCTCAAGGCCAAGTCGCCGCATGCGCCAATACCACAAACAATTAGCGGTGTCCGAACACGGCTAAAAGAAACTGATGGATTCACAGCGGGGACGTGTACCTCGCCAAGACCAAAACATCGTACACACACAAAATGAATGAATTGGCACAAGGATTGATTCGGACTTTCCCGAAATCCTGATATGAAGTGGGAGATATTCGCAGCCAGCCGTCCGCAAACCGGACGTTCACAAAGCGAAGCTGTCCTCGACAAAAGCAGTGAGGTCGCGTGAGCCGGGGCCATCGCATTGGCCGTTAACATCCCGCAACTCCAGTCCGAATCGAACGGCCGCAGCACCTTGCTCGAAGAACGCGTACGCCAAGTCCGGAGACTGCCGCGCATCGCGGCTCTGCATGAAGTAGCAGATGTCGCCGTCTCGGAAGCTACCACAGACTCAAAACGAAGTTTCTGCTCCGATGTGGCTTCGTAGATGTCTCGGAGTATCCTGGCGCCTTGAACGGCTCTGCTCTCGAGTTCCCGTTGACGCCACGCTGTTGAGATCGTGTCTGCCACAATGTGAGATCGTTCTTCTTGAAGGAAGGCAGGCCCCGCAAAGACAGCGAGTGCAACCATCGAGTAGAGTGTGTATCTCATAAACGCCTCCATTTGGCGTCACTTTTCGCGATGTGCAAAAGAACCTTTTGCGGTTCGACTTCCGCCAAATTTAGAGCCAGGGTCGAACCGTAAGAATCGTCGAATAGAACAAGGCACATGCATGCAACGTCCCGAAAAAATCCGCGATGCTTTATGCCAAGGCCTGCCAATATGGCAACGGCGCGACGTTCTGCCACGGTTCGAGGGTCGAGAGTTTCTGTGAACTTTCATTACTAACGCTGTTTTCAGAAGCCACATGGTCGCCCTCCGCAAGTAAGAACCCCGATTGTCGTTGGCCGCTATCCGGCTTAACGGCTCGAACTCCAAGCTGCGGGAGTCGAACAAAGATGATCTGGTTAATGCGTTCGGGGAACCGCGAACCGAAAGTCTGGAGTGAACGCAAGTCCATTGCTCCATGGATAGGGAATTACAAATTGTTTGCCGCTAGACAGCGTCAGGACGGCTCCTTCTTTGCCACTCGGAAAATGGTCAGCCACTAGCTCATTTTGATAATCCAACCAGTTTTGTTGGGCCTGCCGCAGCGATTGCTGACTCTCCGTCATCTCTCGATGCTTGGCTTTCAATTGTTGTTGCTCTTCAGCCGTCAGCTCAACGGGCGTTATCAGCTGCCCCTCCGCGTCTAAGGCGGAAGAAGAGTTTTGTGATGTAAATGCGAGCCGGAAGTCCGACGTGAACTGAACCTTGGCTAAATCCGGGTGCGCGGCTTGGTACGTCTGCTGAAACATTCGCCAGGCAGTTGCTGCTTTGTCAAATCGTTGATGTGCATTCTTGACGTCTTGTGCCAGGTGGCTCACCTTTGCGGTCTCCTCGGCAAAGAGCTGAAAAATCGGAACCAGTTCCTGAGCCTGCGCGGTGCAGGACAGGCATGTAAAAACACAAAGAGCAGTGAAACTCAAGCTGAGCGGTCGGGTCATGGCGGAACTCCTTGGCTAGCAGGAGGGACGCTAGCGGAGAAAATGTTGCCATACCAACAGTTATGTGGTCTAGGCGATCCGCCGCCAACTTGAACAACTTTCGAAGCTCCATACGTCCCACACCAGTGCTTCGTTGGCTCACTCGGCATCTTCGTCCTTCATCTTTCGTGCTGCGAGAATAAGCGGTTTGTATTTCTCGCGGGTTTCGGCAATCACCTTAACCAGTTCTTCGAACGTGGGCATCTTGCCCTCAGCGATTAAGCGTAAAGCTTCACGTTCCAGGTCAGCATTGGTTTCCTTCATCATCAGTTCACCACCGGAACCTGGGCAGCATCCACAAGAGCTTGTTTTGCTCGAAGTTCAGAAGGCTTATCGAACAGCAGGTCCTCGCCAAGGGTCTCTCGGAGCGCACAAACCGTGGGCGCAAATTGCCCGAGATACCCGAAGCTGCCTGCGAGTAACATCAGCAGGTTCACCAGGTGGAAGACGGACAGGTCAGCTAGCTGTTGCTCGGCGAAGTTCCAACTCCTGGTGAGACGTTCGGTGATTTCTTTGCGGACGGCGTTGTAGTTGGTTTCCATGGTTTCCTTTCGGCGTATCTACCGGGTTCCGGTAATCGCACCGCTCTCCCCATTGCGGGGCCACGGTTGCGGGCGGTCTGGACGACCGCGCTCTTGATACTGGAGCGATTATAACCTTTCGCGCTTTCGCTTCCAACGATTGCCTCGGTGTGAAACGGAATTCGGCACTAATTCCTGTGACCAATTCGTGGCTAACTTGCTCAGATTTGGGCCAACGTGAACCAACGAGCGCCAAGATTAAACTGTTGATTTTTCAGGGGATGGATTGATGGCAAACAACTTGCGAGATAGAGTGTTCTTGCTCCTGAAGCTAGCGCGTCTGCCAGTTCCGCCACTCGGGCACGAGTCAAGAGAGCTGGCTTGATGGGAGCCAACCGCTTGCGAGGCATTTTTAATTCTGCGCGCGGGCTTGTCCTTTGTCAACGCGGGCCGAATGCGCTGAATGCGCTTGAAAAACGAGGCCGTAATGCAGCTGGCAGGTTCCAAGCCCTGCATTGAAAGAAGAGTGCCATGAAAAAACTACTCATGCTGTTGCTGATAGTCGCTGTCATGCCACCAGCGGCTCAAATGAATTTGCTTCCCGAAGCTCCGGTCCTGAAGGCGGTCAACGAGCTTCCCGATGCTCCAGTTCCGAAGGTGTTCGCTGCACCAAAAGAAAAACACGAACGTGTCGCCGACGCGAAATTCTGGACGGTCGTCGGTGTGCTCGGTGCCGCGAAGCCGCCGACATGATAACGACTCGGCACATGCTCGATCGCGGGTGGTGGGAGACTAATCCGATTTTCGGACGGCATCCTACGAACGCGAGACTCGCGGCGACGAGTGGAGCGTATTTCGGCGCAGAGGTTGCCGGAGCATATCTTCTGAAGCGCTACGGCCAGCACCACAAATGGGCGCGCGTATTCTGGATCGCAGAACCCACGTACCAGATCCAAGAACACATTCGGTTCGCGGCTAAGAACGAAAGCATGCCCCAGAATATCCAGATCGGTCAGCGATAGGCGCAGAGGACGGCGGGTGCTCCCCGCCGTAATGCGGCACCGCCGGTTCCAAGCCCGGCAGAAAAGAGGTTCTATGAAAAGCGATGCGCAAGCGGTCGTCGAGGAGTGTCGATCGACAAATGCGAATCTAGGGTAGGCGGGGCCGCATCTGTTTTCCCGATAGTTAACCCTAGAAATTTCTATTTGCGGTGCTATACTCCCCGGCTAGAAACACGCACTACCCTCTTGCCGGCTTTGGAGTCCGGCCGGCATTGTGGGCCGGTCCATCCGGAGGTCGCCATGGAAAGCACCCTTACACCCCCTGTCTTCTATCTTCTGATTGTCTGGGGAATTGTTACTTCTGTTTTTGTAATACTGCTGATCTGGCGCGGTCTCTTATCCAGCCACGAGGATGATCAGATCTTCCTCGACGCGGCGGAAGAACACATGGCTAGGGAACAGCGGGAACTGGTCGCCAAGATCACCACGTTGTCTCGGCCTTTGCTCATCACCGGCATCCTGTCGGGCGCGCTTCTGCTGCTTGCCGGCGGGCTGTGGATTTACGAAGGTCTCAGGCAGAATTTCTGAAGATTCTGCCTGTCTGTGGCCGTCCGACGGCTTGCTAGAATCCGTTTGGCTTGGCAGGTGTCTGTTGGGGTGTGGTGGTGTTCGCGGGCGAGGTCAGCGTTCCACCCGGCGACAGCGAAGTATGATTGTGAACGATGACCCAGTGGTCGTTCCTTTTCATCAGCACGACTGTTGTTTGCCCTCGCGATTGCACTGGTTGCCCCTCCACGTCCGCTGAGAAGTCCCATTGGTAACACGCCCAGCCGGTGTTGCCGTTCACCCTGATATAGGTATTGGAACGATCCATGCGTACCCGCTGCATGCGTGCGCGCGACTGCTGGAAAATAGGGGCGTAATTCGCCCAGCCGATGACCGGTGGCGTCCACCCGCCGCTCACCAGGGAAACGTCATCCGCATACGTGGCGTGCAACTTTTCGACGTCGCCGATCTGCCAGGCGCCCAGCATCTCCGAGAGCAGGTAGTCAATCTGCTGCTCATCGCCCAGCATGACCGCCTTCGAACTAGCGGATGGCTGGGCCTGGTCTTTTTTCTTCTTCTTGTCTTTCTGTGCCGCTGCAAGGGAAAGATTCGCGAGCAGCAAGAGCCCTGCCAGCAGGAACATCACCGCGTTCCCTAACCTCCCACCGCAAGGATTCATCGCGAACTTTTTTTTCATGCGTGTTTGGCCCCTCTCGAGCAAGAGGATAACACGTCCGGTTACAGCCGGGCTGCGCACGGCGGTGACGTGTTCGGTTGATTACTGCGGCTTATTCGCTCGCGAAGCGCCGAGCAGGTCGACAAACAGCCGATACGCGCCGGGCACTCCGTCGGGCAATTGCCGGAAGAACGCCAATCCGGTGTAAATGTACGTGCCTTTGCCGTAGTGTGCGTAAACCAACCCGCCGTCGAGGTCCGGCTCGCCGGGATCGTGCATGGCCAGCAATGCGGTGTATTTGGGGTCGAATTGCGTCCAGAAATACAAGCCGCGCTCCTGCACCCAGCCTTTGAAATCTTCCGGCGTAATCTTGTTCGGCGTATTCAGCAGGGGATCATTCGGCTTCAGAAATTTCACGGGCGAATTCTCATCGGTGATGCGTGGTAGCTGCCGTGGCGTTGGCGGAGCGCCTTCCTTCGCGGGCGGCAGCGGCGGCGAAATGAGCGCCGGATACGGCGCGGGCTGCAATTTGTCCCAGACGAAATCACGGTTGTACTGGACCACGAGGGTCCCGCCGTTCGACACGTAATCGAGCAGCCGCTGGTTCGCGCCGGGAAGCTCCGGGCGCAATTCGTACGCTCGCACTCCAACCACAATCGCCCGGAAGCGCGACAAATCGCCGAACGCCAGATCTTTCGCGTCCAGCATGTCGACCTGAATGCCCAGTTGCCCGAGGGCGTCCGGGATAGGCTCGCCCTCCGCGCTCACGTAGCCAACGCGAAGGTTGGGCGGCACCACGACGCCGAAGGCATGCACCACGCACTGCGCGGGTTCGCTCCAGAGCTGTGTGGGCAGACTCGGCAACGGCTCGAGCGAAAGGCTGAACCTTTCGGCTCTGAGATTTCGCGAGCGATCCGCGGCTCGCTCCACATAGGCGGTGATCTTGTACCGCCCGGCGGCAAGGTTTTGCGGCGGCGCGACGACCACGCGCGCGTAGCGGTCGCCGGTCCCGTTGAATTTCAGCGCCACCGGAGCGCTGGCCTTCCATCCTTTGGGAACAACCACTCCAACGCGCGTCTGGCCGGGTTCGGTCGCATAGGAGTGCACCCGCAGCAGGACGTCAAAGGGTTTTCTCGGTTTGGACAGATTCTGGAGGTCCTGTTTCGGTTCGACGGCCAGCGTGTACGGTGGGACGACGACGGGGCTGATGCGGTCCACACGTGTGGAAGTCGAGCGTACGCTGGTCACCGGGGAGAGCACGGTGAAGGCGTAACCGTCCATCACCACTTCCTCGCTGGCGGTCAAGAGCGGCGGCGGCTCCGGCAAAAGGGCCACTGCCGGCCCTTCGTTGACGTGCGGTTGCCGGGAATTCGGCTGGACCGTAAAGCGAATCACGTTCGGTGATTCCTGCTCTTCCTTTGCGACGCTCCATTCCGGCGGAAGCCGCAACGCCGGCTTTTTGAAGTCCCCGGAAACGCCTTCGCGATGGCGCGATTCCACGCGCACCGTGAAGGTTTCACCAGGAACGATTTCGCTTCGGTCGGCAACGGCTTCAAGGCGCAGTCCGGCCACCAGTACCAGGGCGTTTTCCACCTTTTCCCGCTTGCGCTCCGTGCTTCGTGCCAGGGAGAGGAGTGGCTCGGGATTATTCGCCGAGGGGTTTGGCTTCGGAACTTCATTGAGCTTCTTGCCCGCCTCCACCAGAGAGCTAGCCGCCGCTTTCCAATCCAGGCGTAAAGCGGCGTCGCGTGTTTCTACCAGAGCCGCGTCGACCGCACGCATGAGCGGATCCACGCCCATATTCCCCTCTTCATAGTCCTCATCGAGCGGACCAAGCGGCTCGGCAAGCATGGCCGGATTCAGCGGTTGTCCGTCTTCGCGTTTGAGCGCGATAGGGCGGCGCAGAAACGCCGAGCCGAGAAACACGGCAATCCCCTGCGAGCGGTGATTGGCGAAGGCATCAAGCCCGATTTCGCGCCAGGTCTTTCCGTAAAGAGGCGAGGTGTCATCGAGCGGCAGGAAGTAACCCTGTGGTTTTTCGCCTCGGTCCACATCCAATACCACCACGGGTTTTCGATCGCCCCAGGGGGTCAAATCTTTTTTTTCTGACGCCGAGACGTGCAACTGGAAAGAAGGATCCGCCGCCAACTGCACCGCTTTCGGTGTCAACAGCCCTGCCGCCTGATGGTGCCCGTGTCCCGTGTGCACCCCGCCCCAGCCATTGAGGACTACGTTGGGGCGGAGCGTGCGAATCACCCGGACCATATCCTCAAGGACCTGTTCGCCCCAGACCTTCTCGGTTTCTTCCGGCGTTTTTGAAAAGCCAAAATCTTTGGCGCGCGTGAAGCACAGCCTCGCGCCATAACCGCGTGTGGCTGCCAGCAGCTCCTGGGTGCGAATCAGTCCCAATTGGGGCGCCTGTTCGGGGCCAAGATCATTTTGTCCGCCTTCGCCGCGCGTCAACGAGAGCAAGGCGACCTCGGCGTGCAATCCCCGGGCCAGATAGGCCAGCACCGCGCCTGATTCATCGTCGGGATGCGCGGTGACGTAGAGGATTCGCGTGGTGACCCGCGCGCGCTCGATCGCTTCCACGGTTTCCGGCAAACCGGGTCCGGTTCCCGGCGCCGGTGGAAATTGCGCGTAGCTGCGCGGGCCAAGCAGGCACAGCGCCATTCCGAACAGCACGCCGCGTATCTTTCCTGTTCTCGTGCTCATTGCCGGTTTCGCCTCGATGTTTGCGGTTGGCTTGCATTTCCTTCTGACGCCTCCCGCTTCATGGCGATTGCGAGTCGCCAGTCACCGCCCTTGCGAAGGGCCATTGTTTTTTCTCCCAAGTCCAAATCAGAAACGCCACAACCCCGAGTGCGATCTGCAGGAGCCCCCACTTTCGCGCCGGGCCGGTCCGCCAAAAAAGCCAGAACCAGCCGGTCATGCTCAACACCGCGGGCAACGGATAGAGCCACATCTTGAACGGAAACCTCTCCAAGCTCCAGCGTCGCCGCAGCAGCATCACTCCCACGGCCTGCCCGATAAACTGCACAATCAGCCGAACCGCCAGGATCCCTACGATAGCGGTTTGCAGGCTCAAAATCACGCTGAAGAGAGACGCCAGGCCCCCCAGAACCAGCAGAGAAACATAAGGAAAGTGTTTGGTCGGGTGCAGCCGGGCAAAGACCGGGAAAAAGTTGTCGTCCAAGGCCGCCGAGTACGGCACACGCGAAGCTCCCAGCAAAACCGAAAAAATCGAAGCAAGCGCCACCCACAGGATCATTGCCGTCGCAATCTTTGCCGCTGCGGGCCCGTAAAGCCTCTCGACAAACAGGCTTGCCAAGAACTTAGAGTCCGCGGCTTCACGCCACGGCACGACGCCGAGAATACTCGTCTGCATCGCCAAATACAGGACTGCAATGCCGGCCACGGAAAGGAAGATTCCTCGAGGAATGTTCTTCTCGGGATTGCGAATCTCTCCTCCGAGATGACAGATATTGTAGTAGCCCCAATAGCTGTAGACCGTGCTGATCATTGCCGATCCAAGCCCGGCGAACCACAAACTGGAAAAAGCAAAGGCTCCCTCGGGAAAATCGAAGGCCAGCTTCGCGTTGAAGTGCCGCAGGCCTCCCCAGATCAGCCAGAGCATCACTCCCACGACGCCGATCCACAGGAAAACGGAAATTTTTCCAATCGTTCCGATCCTCCGGTACAGCAGAACGATCAGCAAAAGGACCAAGCCGCCGGAAATGGCCTTGGCCTCGAGCGTCGAGAAGGGATAAAGGTACTTCGCGTAACTCGCGAATCCGATTGATGCGGAAGCCACGGAAAGAGGTACGTGCAGAAACGTTTGCCACACGAACAAAAACGACATCAGCCGGCCCCACTTCTCCGGGCCGTAAGCTTCGCGCAGAAACACATAGGTGCCGCCGGCTTTGGGCATCGCCGCTCCCAGCTCCGACCACACAAAACCATCCAGCGCGGCCAGCAGCGCGCCTCCGAGCCACGCGAGCAGGGCCTGTGGCCCGCCCATCGCGCGGATGACCAGCGAGCTGACCACAAACGGACCGATGCCCACAATCTCGATCATGTTCAGCGCAACGGCTTCTTTCAGGCCCAATGCGCGCTCGAGCCCGGGGGTTGTCGCTTTTTCCGATGTCGACATCAGCCCGCCGAGGATAGCAAAACCGTTCCCTAGCGCCTAACGTAGATTCCGCTGCTTGCAACTCTCCGGGAAGAGCATAAACTCGTCCTGCGCAGTGCGTGGCCTTGTGCGAAACTTCTTTAGAGTGCAAATCACTGTTTCCTTCCTCTCTGCCCGCTTTGCCGCCGTCCTGCTTGTTTTGCCCTTTCCCTTCATCCCGACTCGAGCCCGCCAGCTCACCTTGCCGCCGGAAACCTCGGAGATCATCGAAAAAGTCTATTCCTTCGATCTTGAGGGCGCCCGGCAAGCCGCAAGGCAAATGCAAAAAGAGCATCCCGACGATCCGCTTGGTTATTTGTTGGAATCGGACGCGCTCTGGTGGCGCTTTTGGTGCACCGCGGCGGAGTTCAAATATGGAATGAGCGATGCCCGCCGCCGCGCGAAACTTCCAGCCGACCAGCATTACCTCGAATTGGCGGCCACCGCCTCCTCGCTTGCTTCCGCCCAGCTCAAGCAGCAGGAATCCGCGGAGATGCAACTCTACGCGGGCATGGCGGATGCCGCGGCCGCGCGCCTCTATGCCTTGCGCGGAGAAAACCGCAACACCGCCCGCTTTGGCGTCCGCGCTCGCGATCATTTTCTGCGCGCCAAGACTCTCGATCCGGATCTGGCCGACGCCGATTTTGGCGTCGGCCTTTACAACTATTACGTGGACACCTTGAGCGCCATGGCCAGAATCCTTCGCTTCTTCATGGGCATCCCGGGGGGCTCGAAACAAGAAGGCATTCGCCTGCTTGAGCAGGCCATCACCCACGGCGTTCTCACCCCCGACATCGCCCGCTTTTATCTCGCCATGAATTTGCATCGCTACGATCAGCAGTACGAGCGCGCCTTGACCATCATCAGCCCCTTAGCGGAAAAATATCCCTCGAACCCTCTGTTTCAATTGGCTCGCGGTGATCTACTGGCCAAGCTCGGCCGAAAACCGCAGGCCAGCGAATGCTACCGGGCCGCCGCCGTTTTGCCGGTCCATGAGCCGGAGTGCCAAGCACGCATCCAGCAGTTAGCGCGCGCTGCCATCTCCGCCTTGGGCTTGCCCCAGGAACCTGCCGCGCCGTGATTCTCGCAGAGCTGTTCGTCCTTTTGTTGGCTTTGCCTCCCCTGGCATCTACTGGCATCTCGATTGACCTTCCCCCTCCCTGAATGGTAAGCATGTAGGGTTCGGCAAGCGCAGTGATTTCAGACGGAGCGTCTGGTCGAGGGAGCAAGGGTACTCGCGAACGATCTTTGGTGAGAGAAATCCAGCTCTGGTCAACGCTTCGCTCGGATTTGGCATCACACCCCCTAATGTAGGTTGGCATTTCGGCGTTGACGCCGTTTGCCCCGTCAGGTTGTCCCGGTTGTGTTCGGGGACGCAGGAAAACAAAGGAGTGGCAATGAAGCGGTTTTGGACACTAATCGCTGTCGTATTGCTGGCGATTTTCGCGGCGGCTGCCTGCAACGATTACGGGAACACCTTTCAGAGCCCGGGTGGCGCCATCATAACTTTCTTGTCCCCCAAGCAGATTCCCGCATGCCCGGCTCCCTGCACCAACAACTCGGGCTTCACGCTGACGCTCAATGGCGGCGGCTTTGTCGCGAAAACACTCGTCCAGTGGAACGGCAAGACTTGTCCCCTCGCTTCAAGCTCTGGCGCGACAAACGCTTCCTGTACCACTAACGTCACTCTGGATTCCAACAATAATGTAACCTTGTTGACGGCCACGGTTTCCTCCGCGCTAATCGCTCAGCCCGGGACCGCCGTCGTCAACGCCATTAATCCAGGCTCCAACTATGGAACCGGGACCAACGGCCTCTCGAATACCATCACCTTTATCATCAACAATCCAGCCAACCTCACTCCGACGATCGCTTCCGTGGCCCCGGCCTGCGCAGTGGTTGGCAGTCCTCTGGCCATTACGGTCACGGGCACGAACTTCATGAACGTTCCCGCTTCAAGCGATCCAAACCAGACGCAGTTTTCCACGCTGAACTGGACTCTCGGTTCGTCTCAGCTCCAATTGACGCCCCATACGGCGACGACGATTACTGCCACTCAGATAACGGCAACGATTCCCGCCACGAGCATTAACGCTTCGGGCACGGCCACCGTCACCGTTTCCAATCCGCCTTCGCCGCCTGTTCCGAACATCCCGGGCAGCACTGGCAGCGGCGGCGGCACAAGCGCCCCACCGGCTACCGTGACCGTGCAAACCACAGCTTGCCAGGTGGCCGCAAAGGCTCCGGCCAATTCCGTTTCGACGGGCGCTGTCGCGCAAGAAACGCCTGCAGTCAGCCTCGACGGGCGTTACGTGGCTTATGCTGCCTTCGGCGACGAACACCTCCAAATCTTCCTGCGCGACACCTGCGAAGGAGCTCCGACAAGCTGCCAGCCCCGGATTTCTTTGCTCTCCGCCAGCACAAGCGGTGACCCGGGCGCCGGGGATAGTCACACGCCTTCCATGAGTTCCGACGGCCGCTACATCGCTTTCAGCTCGGATTCGACCGATCTGGTCGAGAATGCCCCGCCGGGCCGCCAGATTTATTTGCGTGACACCTGTGCGGGCGCTGCGGACGCCTGCAAGCCTTCCACTATTCTTGTTTCCGCGGACGCTCGGGGTGGGCTGGTTGGTGCAGAGAATATTTTGCCTTCGGTCAGTTCTTCAGGGCGCTTCGTCGCCTTTCTTGCTGTTACGCCGAGCCACTCCGCGAATCCGCCTGTGGCGGAAGCGACCGCTGCGGGTGCACCCAACAGCGGTTACCGCCAGGTATTTGTCCGCGACACCTGCCTTGGCGTTTCGAACTGCACACCAAAGACCACGCGCATTTCGCTCGAGCCCGGTGATGGCCCCGGGACGGGGGCCCATCCTGCTGGTCCCGCGCTCGGTGGCAAGGGCAGACACGTGGCCATGGCCGGCGCGAAAGCTTCCACGCTCTTTACGCGTTCGGTCGCCGTGGATGACAGCGTCTTCCTGGCCATCACCAACGATCAGCGGTAGTTTGTGGTTGGTTTCGACGGAATTTCCAATGGAAAGTTCCGCCTCGCGGCCTCTTCGCAGGGTTGTCGAATGGCTTTCGTTTAACTCTTTTTTCTTTCCACTGCCGACTTTCCTCAGTAGAAGCGTACCTTGACATCGGGCCTCTTCTCCAAGTGCACCGAATCGATGAACCGCACTTGCCGCTCGTCCAGGGTCAAAATCATCGAACTGGTGCGCACACCTTCTCCGAAAAATCGCACCCCCTTCAGCAAATTTCCGTCCGTCACGCCCGTACACGCAAACACCATCTTTCTGCCTGGCGCCAGGTCTTCCGTGTCATAAATGCGTTTCGGGTCCTTCACTCCCATTTTCCCAAGCCGCTCCGCGTCTTCGGGCCTGCTAATCACCAGCCGCGCCAGAATCTGTCCATTCAAGCAGCGTAGTGCCGCCGCCGTCAGCACTCCTTCCGGTGCGCCGCCCGTGCCCATCACCGCGTGCACTCCCGCGCCGACCACCGCCGCGGAAATACCCGCTGAAAGGTCGCCGTCGCCGATCAGCCGGATACGCGCTCCCGCCGCGCGAATGTCATCAATCAATTTTTCGTGCCGCACGCGGTCCAGCACCACTACCACCAAATCTTCGACGTCGCGTTCCAGCCGCTTCGCGATCGATTTCAGGTTGTCGGCCACCGGCACGTCCAGATCGATCGCGCCCTTGCAAGCCGGCCCTACGACGATCTTTTCCATATACAAATCGGGCGCGTGCAGCAATCCGCCGCGCTCGCTGGCGGCGAGCACGGCGATGGCGTTCGGGGCCCCTGTCGCGCACAGGTTCGTGCCCTCGAGTGGATCCACGGCGATGTCCACTTGCGGAAACAAGGCCTTCGGCGCGTGCGTCGCGAGACCTACTTTTTCGCCGATATACAGCATGGGCGCCTCATCGCGCTCGCCCTCGCCGATGACGATGGTCCCGTCGATCTCCACCGAATCCATCGTCTTGCGCATGGCTTCGACCGCCACTTCATCCGCTTTGTGGCGGTCGCCAAATCCCATCGTGCGTGCCGCCGCGACCGCGGCATTCTCGACCACGCGCAGAAAATCCAGGCTGAGTTGTTCTTCCATAACTTCTTCTCCGCTTTGCCCGTTCCGGGGTTTACGGTTTTACACGGACTGCCCTTAACCCTTCAGGGCGGCGCATATCATAGGCCAAAGGGCCTCGCGCCGTCGATAAGCCTGGCCGGGCATGCAGCCCTTCAGGTTCTCGAGCGGTATCACTTGAGGTTCCTTGACCCGCCGCTATAGAATCCCCGCCGAGATTCTTGCCCTGAGGTGGTCTATGATGCGGATCCTGGCTGGTCTTTTGCTTGCGCTGTGTTTGCTTTCTGGTTCCGGCTTTGCTCAGACGCAACCCTGCACGGTAACCGATCACGCTGAATACACGAAGAAGATCAAAGAGTTTACAACCGAATCGTTTTTCAGCACCGAACTCGTCGATCATCTTCCGCTGAGCTCCTGCGTTCCCCCGCCTGACGCTTTTCTTCATCACATCATCGGCGCGCCCGATATTCTTGACTACACCAAAGACATCAACGGCTATTTCCGGCTGGTCGCCAGCCAAAGCCCTCGCGTCAAAGTCTGGAGCATAGGCACCTCCGAAGAAGGCCGCGAAATGCTCATCGTCGCCGTCTCCAACGAGGCCAATCTCGCCAAGCTCGACCGCTACAAGGAGATCACCGCGCGTTTAGCCGATCCCCGCGGCCTCAGCGACACGGAAGCCGAAAAGATCATTGCCGAGGGCAAGCCGATGTATTGGGCCGACGGCAGCATCCATTCTCCCGAAACCGGCGCCCCGGAAATGCTGATGGAACTGGCCTATCGCCTCGCCGTCGAAGACACCCCTTTCATCCAAAAAATTCGTAACGACTCCGTCGTCCTGATCACCCCTATTGTTGAAGTCGACGGCCGTGACCGCATGGTGGACGTCTACCTCCAGCACAAAAAACATCCCGACCAGCCGCCGTATCCGCTCATCTGGTGGGGCCACTACGTTTCCCACGACAATAATCGCGACAATCTTGGCGTCACACTGGCGCTCTCCCGCAACATGCTCAAGACCTACCTCGACTTTCACCCCACGATCATGCACGACCTTCACGAATCGGTTCCTTACCTGTACATCATGACCGGCACCGGCCCCTACAACGCCTGGCTCGACCCCATCGTCATCAGCGAGTGGCAGGAAATGGCCTATCACGAGATCGAAGAAATGACCAAGCGCGGCGTCATCGGCGTCTGGACGCATGGCTTCTATGACGGCTGGGCTCCCAATTATCTTCTCTCCATCGCCAACAACCACAACTCCATCGGCCGCTTTTACGAAACTTTCGGCAACGGCGGCGCCGACACGCGCGTCCGCACGCTTCGTCCTTCCGACACCAGTCGCGAATGGTATCGCCCCAATCCGCCGCTCGCCAAAGTCAAATGGTCCGCGCGAGACAATATCAACATGCAAGAGAGCGCCATTCTTTTTGGCATGAACAACGTGGCCTCCAACGGCCAGAAGTTCCTGAACAACTTCTATCTCAAGAGCAAGCGCGCGGTCGGGAAAGCCCGCGCCGAAGGCCCCGCCGCCTGGGTTTTTCCCGCTGACGATCCCCGCCCCGCAGAGCAAGCCAGCCTTCTGAATCTCTTCGAGCTTCAGGGCATCGAAGTTCACCGAGCGGAAAAGGAAATCCGCCTCCCCGCCGCCTCGAGCGGCCACGACCCCGACTCGCGCAAGGAAAAATCCTCCGCCGACGCCAAATCCAGAGAAGAAAAGAAACCCGCCGAAACCGTTATCCCCGCCGGCAGCTACGTCGTCCGCATGGATCAACCCTATAGCCGCCTCGCCGACATGGTTCTCGACACGCAGTATTACAGCCCGCGCGATCCCCGCTCTTACGACGACACCGGCTGGACCCTCGGCGCACTTCGCGGCGTGAAAACGATGCGCATAACCGATGTCTTGATCCTCGCTGCGCCCATGCGCAAAGTCGGCAAAATCGATCCTCCCGGCGGCGTCGCCGGTCAGGGCAAGGCCTTTCTGATCCGCCACAACACCGACAACACGCTTGCGACGCTGCGGTTCCGCCTCGCGTCGGTTCCCATGGAAGCTGCCGAAGACTCCTTCGAAGCTGACGGCCTCCAGTTCAATGCGGGCACGTTCATCCTTCGCAACGTCGACCGCGCGCAACTCGAAAAAGCCGCCTCGGGACTTGGGCTCCACATCCACTCGACCAACGCCGCGCTCAACGTTGCTGCGCACCCCATCTCTGCTCCGCGCGTGGGCATCGTCCACAACTGGCAGAATACGCAAAACGACGGCTGGTTCCGCATCGCCTTCGACGAGCTGAAAATTCCCTATACCTACGTCGCCGACACCTGGCTGCGCGAAAACTCGAATCTCCGCGAAAAATTCGATGTTCTGATTCTTCCCCCTTTGGGCGGCGGTGGCGCAGCTGGTCTTAGCTCGGTCATCCGCGGACTGGCCATGCGCGGCGGGCCACGACCCTGGCAGAACACCGACGACACTCCCAACTTTGTCGCCCCCGGCCTCGATTCCACCGCGGATATCCGCGGCGGCCTCGGCTATCAGGGTCTCGCCAATCTCGAGCGCTTTGTCAGTGACGGCGGGCTCTTGCTCGCCGTGCAATCGAGTGCCGCGCTTCCCGTTGCTGGCGGCATGACCGAGATGGTCAATGTTTCCGACCCCCGCGCCATGCAAGCGCCCGGCAGCGTCGTCGTCTCGACCATCGACGACAAGAAAAGCCCCATCACTTACGGCTACGACGACAAGCTCTACCTGTACTTCCGCCAGGGACCGGTCATCACCGTGGGCGGAATTTTCGGCGGGTTCGGTCCCGAAGAGGGTCCCGGCGCTTCAGCGCGCTCGAGCGGCCGCGGCTCCCTCAGCGATCCCGACGTGGTTCAGGCGCGTCCCTACATGCCGCCGGAAAAAACGGTCAAGCGCACGCCGCACGAGCAAGAGCTGTACGTCCCCGAAGACCTGGCGGAATTTGCCCGCTGGGCCATTCCCCCAGCAGACCAGCAGCCTCGCGTCGTCCTCCGTTTTGCCGCGGAAAAAGATCTTCTCGTCAGTGGCATGATCACCGGCGCCAACGAAATCGCGGAAAAGCCTGCCGTCGTTGACGTCCCTCACGGCAAGGGCCACGTCGTGCTCTTTGCCAACAATCCCATCTGGCGCGCGGAAACCACCGGCAGCTACTTCCTGGTCTTCAACGCCATTTTGAACTTCGACCACCTCAGCGCCGGCGCGGCCGCTGCCACACCATCGGCCTCGGCAACGACGACGGCGGGCGGCGAAGATAACGACCAGAACTGAGGAGGGCTTGCTTCGCCCCTGCAAATTTTGCACAATTTCCGCATGTTCGACGCGCACCGCCTGGTACTTTTCTTGGCCGCTGCTTTGCTCCTGGCAATCACGCCAGGCCCGGGCATTTTCTACGTCCTCGCGCGCAGCCTCGCCGGCGGCAAGCGCGAAGGCATGCTCTCTTCCCTCGGCACCTTCGTCGGCGGGCTCGTCCATGTCTTTGCCGCGGCTCTCGGCCTTTCCGCGATTCTTGCCGCCTCTGCCGTTGCCTTTCACACCGTCAAATACGCGGGCGCCGCTTATCTCATTTGGCTGGGCATCCGCACGATCCGCACGCGCAACGCGGAAATGACCCTGCAAGCCCCGGGCCCCTCGAACGGCGCTTTTCGTCAAGGCATCCTTACCGAAGTGTTGAATCCCAAAACCGCGCTGTTCTTTCTTTCCTTCATCCCGCAATTCGTCGCCCCGGCCCATGGACACGCCTTCTTTCAATTCGCCCTGCTCGGCGCGATCTCCGTCAGCCTCAATACCGCCGCCGACCTCGTGGTCGTGGGGATGGCCGCTCCCCTCGAGCGCAAGCTGAAGAATAGCATCCGCTTCCGTCGCCGTCAGCGCACCGCCTGCGGACTCGGGATGATCGGCCTCGGCGCCTACCTCGCCCTCGCCGACTCCAAGTGACTGCTTTCTTTGGAATGGTGGGGCAGGGATTTCTTTCTGTTCTCTTAGGTTTTCTCCGTGGCGGCGGGCTTCGAAATGCTTCTACTCCCACCGTATTGGCTCATAGATGGACCGCAGCCGCCTACCCCTACCCGGATTGACCGACTCAACGAATCCCACTTGCCAGATGCTCCCGCCAACATCGCGAACGATCGCGATCCTGGCTCGCCGGACCGTAGCGTACACAATTGGTAAGGGTGGCCTTTAACCGCTCGAAATCCGCGCGTCTGACATTCAGGCGTTGATTTGCCACTGAGCCCGCCAAATGTTACCTCCGGCTCCGTCGCATCGAGTGATCCCCCTCAAACGCGGATTCGCCGGCGAGAAATGCCATCGCCAGTGCGTCGGCAAGCACCTGATACGTCATGGTGGAGGGCGGCGGGATGCCCAACGAGTCTGACCTTGCGCGAGCCTGTCTGCGTAGATCGCGGAGCGCCGCTCACGCGACGAGATGCTAGTCCTTCACGTCCCCTGGGTCGCCCCAGAGAGGCAGAAACCGAGCCAAAGGCTCGATCCAGGCCGGCTTGGAGCATCCGCCGCCCGATTAAACCAGCGAGATCCCTGCCGCGGCTTGCATCGCATGGAGCCTGGAGCTAGGAAAGAAATCATCCATGCAATGCCTGGCTACCCTGGCTACCACGCGGTATGACAGTGCGAGGAGAACTCCTGTATTCTGGTTCGCTATGGCAAAACGACCGCAGCCCCTGGTATTGACCGTGCTCGATGGATGGGGGTACCGCGCGGAGACGAAAGGAAACGCGATCGCGCTCGCGCGCAAACCGGCTTACGACGAACTGCTTCGCAAATTTCCGAACACGCTGATTCAAACTTCCGGGCCTTTCGTGGGCTTGCCCGAAGGGCAGATGGGCAACAGCGAAGTGGGGCACATGAACATGGGCGCGGGACGCATTGTGCATATGGACATTACGCGGATCGATCTGATGATCGCCAACAAGCAATTCGAGAACGTGTCGCTGTTCCGGCAGGCGATGGAGCGCGGGAGGCAGCGGCAACTGCATTTCCTGGGGTTGCTGAGCGACGGCGGGGTGCACTCGCACATCCATCATTTATTCGCGCTGCTCGAGATGGCCAAACAGCAAAAAGTCGAGAAAGTGTTTGTGCATTGCTTCATGGACGGGCGCGACACGCCGCCCAACAGCGGGCGCGATTATGTGCGGCAATTGCAGCAAAAGATGCGCGAGTTGGGTGTGGGGGAGATCGCGACGCTCGGGGGGCGCTATTACGCGATGGACCGCGACAACCGCTGGGAGCGCGTGGAAATGGCGTATCGCGCGATGGTGCATGGTGAAGCAGAGACGAAAACCGGCGATCCCGTGGCAGCGCTCGAGCGGAGCTACGAGCAAGGCGTGACGGATGAATTTGTAAAACCGGTTGTGGTGAGGAAGGGTGACGGAGTGGCTAGTGCTCCCGTCGGGCCGATTCGCAGCGACGACGCGGTGATTTTCTACAATTTCCGAGCGGACCGCGCCCGGCAAATGACGCGAGCGCTGGCGGAGCCGGGATTCGATAGGTTTGTCGACGAAAAGCGGCCGCAGAACCCTTTCTACGTGGGCATGACGCAGTATGAAAAGACTTGGCCGTGGCTGAAGTATGTGCTTGCGCCGGAGAAGCTCGAGCATATCCTGGCGCACGTGTTCGCGGAATTGCAGTACAAGAATTTGCGCACCGCGGAGACGGAGAAGTACGCGCACGTGACGTATTTTTTCAACGGCGGCGTGGAGAAGCCGTTCGGCGGAGAAGAACGGATTCTCGTGCCGTCGCCGAAAGTGGCGACGTACGATTTGAAGCCGGAAATGTCCGCGGCAGGGATTACCGAGACGGTAGTGAAAGCGATCGACAAAAGCGAGTTTGACGCCATCATCATGAATTACGCGAATGCGGACATGGTGGGGCATTCGGGGAAACTGGAAGCAGCCATTAAAGCGGTGGAAGCGGTGGACGCCGGGCTCGCGCGGATTTATCAGACCATGAAGCCGCGGGGAGGCGCGTGGATTATTACCGCCGACCACGGGAACGCGGAGACGATGATCGATCCGGCAACGGGCGGGCCCCACACCTATCACACGACCAACCCGGTGCCATTTATTTTGGTGAGCGAGCAGGACAAGGTGAAATTGAAGCCGGGCGGGTCGCTGCGGGACATTGCCCCGACGATGCTCGGAGTGCTCGGGCAGCAGAGGCCGGCGGACATGACCGGCACGGATTTGCGGATGGTTTCCTGACCCGCCCATGAAGCGAACCACACCTGGCGAGACGAAACTGGTGATTTGCGTGTGGCACCCGTTTACCGAATGGCGGCCGAAGCCGCTCCTGGCGGAAGGCATTCGGAAGCGCTGGCCGGGGATGCGCGTGGTGCATCTGCCGGATTACGACCAACTGCCACAGGAGTTGCCAGACACGGATATTTTCGTGGGCTACTCGTTGCGCGCGAAGCAATTGAAGGACGCCAAGAAGCTGAAGTGGCTGCATTCGACCGCCGCGGGAGTGGCGCAACTGATGTATCCCGAGCTGCGCGACTCGGGGATCATGGTGACCAACCCGAGCGGCGTATTTTCCGTGCCGATGGCGGAACACACGATGGGGCTGCTGCTGGCCTTGGCGCGAAATTTCCCCGACTCGGTGCGACAACAGGACAAAGCCATCTGGTCGCAACAGGAGTTGTGGGACAAGCCGCAGCATCTGGCCGAGGTGAACGGGCAAGCGCTGCTGATTGTGGGCTACGGCTCGATCGGGCGCGAGCTGGCAAAACGCGCGAAGGCGTTTGAAATGCGGATCTGGGGAGTGACGCGTTCCGGCGAAGGGGACGGCAACTACGCGGAAAAGATTTTTTCGGCTGCCCAATGGCACGAAGCGCTGCCGGAAGCGGATTACGTGGTGATGGCCGCGCCGGAAACGGCGGAGACCAAACATCTCATCGGAGCGAAGGAGATCGCGCTGATGAAGCGCGGGACGCGGTTGATTAATGTGGGGCGCGGGTCGCTGCTCGATCAAAAGGAGCTTATCTGCGCGCTCGAAAAGGGAGTACTGGCGGGTGCGGCCATCGACGTGGCGGAGACCGAGCCGCTGCCGGCCGACAGCCCTTTGTGGAGGGCGCCGAATCTCTTTATTACACCGCACACCAGCGCGTTGAGCGACCGGCTGTGGAAGCGGCAAGCGGCGCTGCTGGTCGAACTGCTGGAGCGGTGGTTCGACGGAAGGGAAATGTTGAATCGCGTGGATTTGGCGCGGGGATACTAGCCGGAAACGCGAAACTCGAAAAACGAAACCGGCATACTAGCAGAGGAGTGCCGAATTTCTACTTTTCCAATTTCGCGTTGCCCAAGCTGTCAGTCGCCGACGCCTGGTTTGCTGGCCTGATAGCCCTCACGGGCGTAAACCTGATATTTCAGCTTCTTGCCTTTCTGGTCTTGGATCGTCAGCGGGCCCCCATCGGGAGCGACCAGCTCCACTTTTACTTTGTGGAATTTTCCATCCTTGCCACCGCCCGAAGGGGTGAAGGAAAGACTGTACTGGTGGCGTAGAAAAGCGGCAACGCTGCGGAAGATGTCGGGGATCTCGCCATCGAATTGCGGGAACCAAGCAAATCCGCCGGTTTCCTGGGCAAAGGTTCGCAGCTGGTTCTCCGCCTGCAGGTAATCCATGTGCGGACTCATGGATCCCCTGGAATCGAGAAAATTGGTCCAGGTTTTTCCCAAGCCGACACAAAAGATCGGGACGTCACTTCCGCGAAGCACCTTCATGGTTTGATCGAGAGTGTGCTTGGAAAAGGTGTCCACGCCGCTCGCGAGCAGAAGGATGGATTTCTTGCCTTTGACGTCTTTGAGCCGCTCGGTGGTCTCAATCAGCGCATCGAAGACGTTGGATTCGCTGAAACCCGGGAAATAGAGGTGGTAAATGGCGTTGCGGACTTCGTCCTTGTCCTGCGTAAAGTCCACCTCGATGCGTGTTTTCATATCGAAGGTCTCGAGAGCAACCCAGTCTTTTTGTTGCAGGTTCGGGAAAAGGGCGTCGGCCCAATATCGGGCGTAAGCGGCGAACCAGCCGTAAGCATTTCCGCTAAACTGCATGAGCACGACCATGGTGATGGGCGCGTCGGTGGGAGCAAAATTGCTAATCGCCTGGGGCACGCCTTCGTCGAGAACGCGGAAGTTTTCTTTCTTGAGGTTGGGAATGAGATCCCCGTGCTGCGTGGCGGCCACCACGTCGAGGGTCACGACCGGAACATCCACGCTGATGCTGACACCGGAGGACGGCGCTTGCTGTCCGGGAGCGGGTGTTTCGGGCGCGGTGGGTTTTTGTTGCTGCTGAGAAGGCGGCCCACCCTGCGGGCCGGTGGGTGCCTGCGCGAGGGCGGGCTGCCCTGAAAGAGGCCCTATCAAAAAAGCCGCTAAAGCCGGGAATAAACGCAAAGCGATTCGTCGCATCTTTCGTACCTCGCTGGTTGGGCGAAAAAACAAGAGCCCGCCAAGATTTTTGTTGTCATGCGAACCCGCGGCTGCGGAACGCGGGTTGAGCTTAGGCCACGCTACACCAATGAGCGGGCCGGGCCCCCATACCCGCATGTTAGTATGAAGCACGCTCGACGTAAAACGTTAGCTGGAAGGTTTCGGGGGAGACCCAGGCCATTTCGTGGAGGAGGGTGGATTGGTGAATGGGAACCGTTTGCTGGGAACTGTCACGGGCTTGGCGGCCCTCATGTTGGCATCGAGTCTTCCCGCCGTTATACAGGGAATTCCCCGGTCGGCGCCGGTCGTCGCATCGGCAGTCGCTGACCCTGCGGGGATTCACAGGGATGCACTCCTTTGGCTGGCGGATTTGATCAGGATCAACACGTCCAACCCGCCGGGAAGTGAGCAGCTCGCCGCCAAGTACGTGGCCGGAGTGCTTCAAAAGGAAGGCATCAAACCGGAACTTCTGGATTTGGCGCTGGGAAGAAGCGCGGTGGTGGCCCGCCTGAGGAGTTCGGTGGTGCCGGACCCCTCGAAGGCGCTGCTGCTGGTGGCCCACCTGGATACCGTGCCGGTTGAGAAGTCACGGTGGACGGTCGATCCGTTCGGCGCGGTGATCAAGGACGGCTACCTGTATGGCCGCGGGGCCATCGACGACAAAGGCATGCTCGCCGCAAATCTGGCGGTCTTTGTTGGCTTGAAGCGGTCGAATGCGCACATTAACCGCGATGTGATCTTCCTAGCCACGGCGGATGAAGAAGGGGGCGGCGACTCGAGCATGCGGATGCTCATTGCAAAATATTGGGACAAGTTTGCCGCTGGCTTTGCCATCAACGAGGGCGGCAACGTTTTCATGAGAAACGGCAAAGTGCAGTACATTGGCGTGCAAGCGAGCGAGAAAGTGGCGGTGAACGTCGCCGTGGTCGCTCACGGAACATCGGGCCATGCCTCGCAGCCGACCAAAGACAATGCCGTGGTCCATTTGGCCGCCGCCATTGCAAAGATCGGAACCTATTCCGCGCCGGTGCACTTCACCGCGATTGTGCGCCGATACTTCGAGGGGATTACGCCGCTCGAAGACGACGAAATCGCAAAGTGGATCCGTTCGATGGATACCTCGGACCGCGGCGAACACGCGCAACGGGTGGTGTCCGATTCGAGCCCGCTGTGGAATGCGATGATGCGGGATACCATCGCTCCCACGGTGCTCTCCGCGGGGGTAGCCAACAATGTGATTCCCGCAGAAGCCCGCGCGAATCTGAACGTGCGGCTTCTGCCTGGAGATTCCATCGGAACGCTTGTGAATGAGCTAAACAAGCTGGTCAATGATCCGGCGGTGAAGCTGGAAGTGCAGCCGAACCCGGGGCTGGCCGCGCCTCCGTCCTCATTGGAGTCGGATTTTTACAACGTGATTTGCCAGGTGGCTTCGCGCGAATTTGCGGGCCCCCCGGCGCTGCCGTTTCAGTCGACGTGGTTAACGGACTCCGCGCAGTTGCGGCTGCACAACGTCCAGGCTTACGGGCTCGTGCCGTTCCCCTTGGCCGACGAAGACCTGAAGCGCATGCACGGTGATGATGAGCGAATTCCCTTGATGGCTTTTGACAAGGGCGTGGACGTGCTGACGAAAATCGTGACGGAGTTTGCGGTTACCCGTTACTGAAGCAAATGCCGTTCGGAACCATCCAAAAAGAAAATCAAGAGTGACCAGGCTTTGGTTCAATAATAAAAAGCCGGAAGTGTCGAGGGCATCCTCGAAGGAACCTATGAATTTTCGCCACTCGAAAATTGTGTGCACCATCGGGCCGGTCACCTGTTCGCCGCGGATGATTGACCGGCTGTTCGCGGCGGGGATGGACGTGGCAAGGCTGAATTTCTCGCACGGCACACACGAAGAGCACGCACAGCACTTCGCGCTGATTCGCGCGGCCTCCGGCAAACACGAAAAGCCGATTGCGATTCTGGCCGACCTTCAGGGACCGAAAATCCGCACCGGGGCGCTGGCGGGTGGCGGGCCGGTGATGCTGCGCGCCGGGGAGCGGTTCACCATCACTACCGCCAAAGTTCTCGGCGATTCCACGCGCGTCAGCACAACCTTCCCGGGCCTGCCCCGGGAAGTTCATCCTGGCGACCGTATTCTCCTTTCGGACGGCCTCATCGAGCTGCGCGTCGAGCAGGTGCGCGAGCGCCAAGTGATCTGCGAGATTGTGAACGGCGGCGCACTCGGCCAGCATAAGGGCATCAACCTTCCCGGGTTGCAGCTCCGCGTTCCGGCGTTGACGCCGAAAGACCGCGCGGATCTGCGGTTTGCGCTCAAGCACGGGGCGAATTACATCGCGGTGAGTTTTGTGCGGCGGCCGGAGGACGTGCTGCTGGCGAAGCAATTGGTCCGCGCCGCAGGAAAAGACACGCCGGTGATCGCCAAACTGGAAAAGCCGCAGGCCATCGAAAACCTGGACGCTATCCTGCGCGCGGCCGACGCGGTGATGGTGGCCCGCGGCGACCTTGGCGTGGAAATGAGTCCGGAGCGCGTGCCCGTAGTGCAGAAAACGATCATTTCGAGGGCCAGAGAGCTGCGGCGGCCGGTGATTACCGCGACCCAAATGCTCGAATCGATGACGGAAAATCCCCGGCCCACGCGCGCGGAAGCTTCCGACGTCGCCAATGCGATTTTCGACGGATCGGATGCGGTTATGCTTTCCGCGGAGACGGCCACGGGAAAATATCCGATCGAGGCCGTGAGCATGATGGCGCGCATCATCGAAGAGGCGGAAGGAAGCATCCGGGAATATCCGCGGCCCGCCCAGCAGGAGCAATTGAAAGTGCCGGGGACCATCGCCGAACTCGTGTGCCACGCTTCGCGTGAATTGTACATGAGGCTGATCGCGGTGTTCACGCACAGCGGGTTCACGGCGCGGTTGATCTCGCGTTATCGGCCGCTGGTTCCCATTGTCGCCTTCTCGCCTGAACAGGAAACCCGGCGGCGCTTGGGGCTGATCTGGGGGGTGTATCCAAGAAACATTCAGGATTTGCGCAAGATCGATGGGCTGGCGGCAGTTGCGGAGAAGCGGTTGCTCGAAGAGCGATTGGTGCGCAAAGGCGACGTCATTGGCATCGTGGCGGGAACGCCGATGGGAATCCGCGGCACAACGAACTTCGTGAAGTTTCACGTCATCGGCGGGGAAGCGTGAAAAGAGCTTTCCGTCGCAAGGCGAAGCACTTCTAATTCACCCAGTTGTCGGGGCGCGAGGGCGGGTCTTTGCGGTGCTTGCCCATGTAGATTTGGAAGCGCCGACGATTGCGGCGGTTTTGCCAATCGGAAACGCTGTTGCGCAAGCTGTAGAGGAAAGATCCACGCCGCAAATAAACGTAGCCCACCAGCAGTCCGCCGAGATGACACAGATGGCTGACGTTGTCGGCGCCCAACCCAAATGTTCCGAGGAAAGTAAGAATGGTCATGAGGATGACGATGGTGCGCATGCTCATGGCTACGGGAAACGGGAAAAGATAAACCCGTCGGTCCGGAAAGAGAATGGCGCAAGCGACAAGAATTCCAAAAATGGCCCCGGAAGCGCCGATCGTGGGAGTAGAGGCGGTCAAGGGGATCCCGTTACCGAGGGCCGCCGGCGCTATTTTGACAATCACGTTGATGAGCCCCGCGCCAACGCCCGTTAGGAAGTAATAACGCAGAAAGCGGCTTTTTCCCCACGCGACCTCGAGTTCCCGGCCAAACATCCAAAGCATGAACATGTTCATCAGGATGTGCCAGATGCTGTTGACATCGTGGAGAAACAGGTACGTGAAGGGCTGCCAGATGTGCAACAGGGGAATGACGCCGGCCGGAACAAGGCCAAACCACTTCACCAGCTCTTCATACGCGAACGGCCCGGCGAAGTGGTAGAGCAGGGCTTCGACGATGAAAACCGCAAAGTTGGCAATCAGAAGGAACTTGATGCCCGGAGTGACGTAGAAGTCGAAGCTGACCCGATAGCTCTTGATGCCCGAGCGAGAAGACATAGACGAAGTTTACGGCGCCGAGGCATTTCCGTCAAAGAGCGGAACAGCGGAAAAGTCGAAAGTCAAAGAGTCAAAGAATCAAGGAATCAAAGAGTTCGAAATCGCAGATTGCTCCCGCACGGGTGCACCTTGTCTTTTTCCATAACAGCGCTTGCTCTCTTGGACTTTCGAACGTCTTTCAATCGAGCTTCTTGCGGGCAAAGTAAAAAAGCGAACCCGCAAGAGCCAAAAACATGATCAAACCGAGGAGGTTGCTGGTGGCGAGCGGGCCGAGAACTTTCGGGCCGAAGGCCAACAGATCGGCCCGCCATGGCAGCCCCAGCACAGCGGTAAGCCAATGGGGCACGTGGTTGGAAATTTCCGGATCCTCGAGTAAGTTGATGACAATGCCCAGCAAGCCAAACACGCCTCCGGCGGCGATCAATCCGCTTGAATAAAGCGCTCCGGGGCTGGCCTCGCTCTCTTCCTTTTTCTTCGTTGTGGCCTCGACCAGCACGCGAACCAGTCCGCCCGCGAACATGGTTGCCGTGGTTCCCAGGGAGAGGTAGGCGCCGACGGCAAATGCGAGCGATCGTATCCCGAGAATCTCCACAGCAATCACCAGAGCTACGCCCATCAAGACCAGCCGCCAGGGCAATCGCTGGCTGAGGATGCCGTTAATGACCGTAGCCATCAGGCGGGCCTGGGGAGCCGGCGCTTTATCACTGCCGATTCCCTGAGCCCACTGGAGTTCAATCCGCTGGGAACCCGGATCGTAGAGATACTCGCCATCGGGAATTTGGCTGGAACCAAGCGCATTGATCAGAACGTAGTTCTTTCCCAGATGTTCGAAGGTGGCTCTTTCTACTTTCACGCCGGCAGGCAGGGCTTCGAGATTGACGGGAATCTGGGTGGGAATGTACTTTTCGAGGCCCTTATTCATCAGCCCAAGCGTGATGCCAATGGCGAAGGTGGAAACCGTGACGCCCACCAGCAGGCCCCACTGCTGCAGAACGGGCGTGGCGCCAACCAGATAGCCGGTCTTCAAATCTTGCGAGGTCGCGCCCGCAATCGCCGCGGCAATGCACACGGACCCGCCGATGGTTAGCGCGAGAACGCCATAGCTCGGCGCAGTCCAGCCGGCGAGGAGAAAAATCGCGCAGGTAGCCATGAGCGTGCCGATGCTCATACCGCTCACCGGATTGGAGGAATTGCCCAGCAAACCGCTGATGCGCGAGGCCACGGTGACAAAGAGAAATCCAAAGATCACTACAAGAATGCCCGCGAGCAAATTCTGGTACCAAGTCGTGTGCGCATCTTGCACGGGAGCAATGGTCAAGAGCACGAACAGCAAGAGGATGATCACCGCGGAGCCGGCAATCACCCAGCTCATGGGCATGTCGCGCTCAATGCGGCTGGCTTCATTGCTGGCTGGCGCGTTATTTCCTTCCGCGCGCACATCCTTCAGGCCGGCGCGCAGGGCCGAAATGATCGTGGGCATCGTTCGAATCAAGGTAATCAATCCTGCCGCGGCCACGGCTCCCGCGGCCATCGGGCGGATGTACTGGCGCCACATGTCGTCGGGCGTCATCTGCGGAATGGGAATCGTGGAGGGATAGATAGGCGTATTTCCCGCGAGTTGTCCGAAGAACTGAATCGCCGGCATCACCAGCAACCAGGAGATCACGCCGCCCGCAAAAAGAATTCCCGCCACCTTTGGGCCGATGATGTAGCCCACTCCCAGGTATTCCGACGTGATGGTGGCGCGGAAGGAAGCGCCCGGAAACCAGCGCGGGCGCACTTCCGGCTGGCCGGTCCAGGCCTGCGCCGTGTTCATCAGGAAGGTGTACGCGCCGCCCAGGCCAAGTCCCCAAAAGACGCGTCCGGCAAACGAGCCTCCGCGCTCACCGGCCACCAGCACGTCGGCGCAGGCGGTGCCCTCGGGAAAGGTCAGGTTGCCATGCTCTTTGACAATCAGCTGACGGCGCAGCGGGATCATGAACAAGACGCCGAGCCAGCCTCCCAGCAACGCCAGCGGGAAAATGTGCCAGAACGTGAATTCCGAGCCGAAACCCAGAAAAATCAGCGCCGGCAGCGTGAACATGACGCCCGCGGCAAGTGATTCTCCTGCGGAACCGGTGGTCTGCACGATGTTGTTTTCGAGGATAGTCGAGCGGCCGAACGCCCGCAGGATGCTGATCGAGAGCACCGCGATGGGAATCGAGGCGGAAACGGTGAGCCCGGCGCGCAGGCCGACATACACGCTGACCGCCCCAAAAAGCAGGCCAAACAGCGCACCAAGGATCACCGCGCGGACGGTGAATTCCCTAGGGCTTTGTTCCGCCGAGATGTAGGTGCGAAATTCTCCCGGCGGCGCGGTGGAACTCCAGGCTCCCTCGCGGACGGCGGTTTGTTCGCCCACCAAATCCTCCTCGTACGCAAGTCCAAATTGGCTGCAACCGTGTCCGGGGATTATGCCTTATCGCCGGAGAATCGTCGAGGCACGCGAGCCACGCGAGCCGCTTGAAAGGCCAAGGTCCTTGCGGCCCTTTCGGTTCCTTTCGTTCTATTGACTACTATCTAAGTTCGCAGTACCGTCCAACACGATATTTTCACTCAGGTCGGTTGCCATAACATGGGACGGGCCCCTTCAATATCGCGGTCGGGCGGGGCCATTCTGCCCGGCATCATCCAGGCTGCCCTGTTTTGCCCAAATGGTCCCTCTGCGTTCGTTTCCCTATTTCAACACGGAGGTTCATCGTGCATTCTAGCCGTCTTACTTCGATAGCGGTCATCTTCGTAGCTCTTGTAGCGATGTTGTTCTGCGCTCGTATCAGTGAGGGCGACGAATGGCTGCCGGTTAGCCCCCAAGAATTGAAAGTGACCGGCGAGCCGAAGGCGCCCGGCGCACCAGCGATTATCCTGTATCGGCAGATCGATCGCGACGACAGCGATGCGCGGACGCCCCACGAGTACAACTACGTTCGAACAAAGATCTTGACCGAGGAAGGAAGAAAGTACGCCGACGTCGAAATCCCGTTTTTCAAAGAAAATGAGGACGTGGTCAACGTGAGAGCCCGCACGATCCGGCCCGACGGGTCCATTGTCAATTTTGACGGCAAAGTCTATGAAAAAGAGATTGTTAGAGCTCGCAGCGTCAAATTCCTAGCAAAGACGTTCACCCTTTCCGATGTGCAGCCCGGCAGCATCATCGAATATCACTACATGATTGATTTCAAGGAGTATTACGTGTTCAATTCGCATTGGACCCTCAGCGAAGAACTTTTCACCAGGGTCGGCAAATACTCCCTGAAACCGTATGGACGGTTCGCCCTGCAATGGACTTGGCCTAACGGCCTTCCGCAAGGCACATCGCCGCCTGCCGAGCAAAATGACGCCAGAGGCAATTACGTTCGAATGGAAGCCAGGGATATTCCCGCGTTTCAAGTCGAAGACGATATGCCCCCCGAAAATGCCATGAAGTACATGGTGGATTTTGTCTATTTTGAGGGCACCCTGGAAAATGACCCCGTGAAGTTCTGGAGGAATCGCGGAAAAAAGCTGTACGACCAGGCCGAGGGCTTCGTCGGAAGACGCAAAGCGATGGAGCAAGCAGTAAGCGAAATTGTCGCCGCGAGCGATTCCCCGGAAACAAAGCTGCAAAAGATCTATGCTCGTGTTCAGCAGGTCCGCAACACCTCCTATGAGCGCCAAAAAACCGAGCAGGAGCAGAAGCGCGATAAAGAAAAAGAAATAAGCAACGTGGAAGACTTGTGGAAACGCGGCTACGGGGACGGCACGCAGATCACCTGGCTCTTCCTTGCACTTGCGCGCGCCGCGGGGCTCGAAGCCTATCCGGTATGGGTGTCTTCGCGGACCGAGGATTTCTTCAAGCCCAATCTGATGCGGGCTTCCGACCTCAATTCCAATGTCGTGCTCGTCAGGCACAGTGGCAAGGACCTCTATTTCGATCCTGGCTCTGCGTACACTCCCTATGGATTGTTGCCCTGGGGGGAGACAGACGTACGCGGGCTCAAACTGGACAAAGATGGCGGCGCGTGGGTGACCACGCCGAGTCCGGAGAGTTCTGCTTCCCAAATCATCCGCAAAGCCGACTTGAAGCTGGATAGCGACGGGACTCTCGAAGGCATGCTGACCGTGACGTTCACAGGGCTTGAAGCCTCTTTGCGAAGAGTCGAGGAGCACAATGAAGATGAAGCTCATCATAAGAAACTCTTGGAGGACTACGTGAGGGAGGCGGTTCCCGCAGGCATTGACGTCGAACTTACTAACAAACCGGACTGGGCAAGCTCCTCAGGCAGTTTAGTCGCGAAATTCAGTTTGAAAGTACCCGGTTGGGTCTCTGGAGCTGGAAAGCGGGCGCTGTTGCCGGTCGGACTGTTCAGCGCACCCGAGAAACACATGTATGAGCACGCGACGCGGGTCCACCCGCTCTATTTTCGCTTTATGTATCAGAAGCTGGACGACGTTCAGATTGACCTGCCGCTCGGCTGGCAGGTGAGCTCTCTTCCTCAACCAGTGACTCAAGATGCCAAGCTGATTGTTTACAACTCAAAAGCAGACAACAAGAACGGGACACTGCACCTGGAAAGGCATCTCACGGTGGAGTTGGCTCTTCTCGAACAAAAATACTACCCGACGCTCCGGAATTTCTATCAGTTGGTGAAAAATGCAGACGAACAACAAATTGTTTTGCAGCCGCTTGGTGCTGCGTCAGGGAATTGATCGGCTAAGACTTGCTTCAGTCTTAGCCGTGCTGACCGTTTCACTGCTCAGCTGGACCGCGGCTGCCAGGGCCGGCGACGCACCGGCGTGGATGCACGCTTTGGTAAATGTGCCTCTACCGGAGCATGACGAAAAAACTGACGCTGTGCTGCTGTATTCGGGAAGATTTGTATTGGTTCAGTCCGCCGAGAAAATCAAGATCACGGTTCGCGAGGCGTTTAAGATTCTTCGGCCCAGCGGCCGCGAGTATGGCACGCTAGTGGTTCCTTACAATTCCCACCAGAAAATCACGGCGATGCGAGCTTGGTGTATCCCGTCACAAGGCAAGGATTATGAAATCAAAGACAAGGAGGCCGTCGAGATCTCATTACCTAAAATCGAGGGAAGCGAGCTGATCACGGATGTGAAGGACAGACTCCTTCGCATTCCGGCCGCGGACCCGGGCAACATCGTGGGGTACGAATACGAAAAAGAAGATCAGCCATTCGTTTTACAAGATATCTGGCGTTTCCAGCAAGAAAGCCCCGTCCGCGAAGCACGGTACAGCCTTCAACTTCCCTCCGGTTGGGAATACAAAGTAAAGTGGATGAACTATCCGGAGATAAAGCCCGTCGAATCCGGAAACCAATTTGAGTGGGTTGTGAGTCAAATCAAAGGCATCCACCATGAAGACAACATGCCGCCTTGGCAAGGTGTAGCCGGACAGATGATTATTTCGTTGGTCCCTCGCGGAGCTTCGGTGCAGAGCCGCGGGTTTCAAAACTGGAAGGAAATGGGGATTTGGTATCAGGGCTTGACAAGTGGACGTCGCGACGCTTCTCCGGAACTCAAACAAAAGGTGGCTTCGCTCACTTCTTCGTCCAGGACTCCCCTTGAAAAAATGAAAGCGCTGGCAAATTTTGCGCAAAGCGATATTCGCTACGTTGCCATCGAATTGGGAATAGGCGGATGGCAACCCCATGCTGCTCCGGAAGTCTTTACCCATCATTACGGCGATTGCAAAGACAAGGCAACTCTGATGGGAGCAATGCTGCAGGAAATTGGCGTTGATTCCTACTACGTCATTATCAATTCCGAGCGCGGTTCGGTTACTCCCGAAACGCCCGCTCATAAAGATGGCTTCGATCACGCCATCATCGCCGTCAAACTGCCCGATTCAGTCGTGGACGCTTCTTTGATGGCCACGATCGTTCATCCGAAACTCGGCAGACTCCTGTTCTTCGATCCCACCGACGAATTGACGCCATTCGGTCAACTTAACGGCGCCTTGCAGGCAAATTACGGGCTTTTAGTGGGGCCGGACGGCGGCGAGCTGGTCGAACTACCGGTGATGCCACCGGCGATGAACGGCATTCGGCGCGCTGGCAAGCTCACTTTGGATGCCTTCGGCACGCTTACCGGAGATGTCCAGGAAATTCGCGTAGGCGACCGGGCTTCGTCGCAGCGTTGGGCGCTGCGCACAGTGAACAAAGACACCGATAAGATCAAGCCGATTGAGACTCTTCTCTCCCATTCGCTCGCGACCTTCGAAATCACCAAGGCGAGCGTGGGCAATCTCCAAAGCACGGATCTGCCTTTTGTTTACAATTATTCAGTTACGGCGCGGAATTACGCGAAGCCCGCTGGGAATTTGCTTCTCCTACGGCCGCGATTCATCGGCAATAAGTCCAGCGATCTCTTGGAAACCAAAGAGCCCCGCAAATATCCCGTGGAGTTTGATGGGCCGTCGCGTGACACCGACACTTTTGAGATTGCGCTGCCCCCCGGCTACGAAGTGGATGATTTACCGCCGCCCGTTGACGCGGATTACAGCTTTGCGAGCTATCACAGCAAAACCGAAGTCCACGGCAGCATGCTGAAGTATACCCGAACGTTTGAAGTGAAGGAGCTGAGCGTGCCGGTCAGCAAGGTTGAGGATCTGAAAAAGCTTTACCGCATCATCGCTAGCGACGAAAGAAACGCGGCGGTGCTGAAGCCTACGTCCCATTGATTCGCACGTCGTGCTGCCTTTGCGCTTCATGTCCACCCAAGGCCTTCGTCATTCGTGTCGCCATATCCCTTTGCGGCGTGCTTTGAGGGACCAGACGGCATCGGCGCGGCCAATCAAGAACGCAGCAAAACACAGTATGAAGACCGAATGACTCAGGCTCGCGCCAAAATATTGCCAGAACGGCGCGCCCGCACCGGGATAGTCGGAAGAAAAAAGCAACGTGAGCATGAAAACCAGCCCGCCGAAGCTCGCGGCCCGCACCAGAATTCCGAAAAGGAGCGCGATGCCAATGGCCAGCTCACCGTAGGCCACCAGGAACGCGATCGGTGTGGCGTGCCCGAGCACGAACCCGCGAAGCACCGGCGCCATGAGCGGGTAAGCGCCGCCCTCAAGAAAACGGTTGATCCAATACTGGAAGCCGCCGTGAAGCGTGAACTGTGTGCCGAAAACCTTGTACTCGCCAAAGATGAGGAACAAAGCGCCAACGCCGATACGAAGAACTGCCAGCGCGCGGGAATTCATGTCGGTCGAGGATGGCAGTTCCACCGTATATTCTGCTCCTGCACTGACCGGACCGGATCTTACCCGAGTTTTGAAAGATGTTCGCGCACGCGATCGCTCAGGATTTTCCCGTCGACCGTCTTTCCTTGCAGCGCCGATTTGGCGGCTTTTACTACCGCGCCCATTTGCTTCATGGAATTCGCCGCCGTTTCAGCAATCGCTTTGCTGATGGCTGCGTCCATTTCAGCCTCGGTCGCCCCTCGAGGCAGATAGGATTCGATGATGCCGAGTTCTTTCGTTTCTTTCGCGGCGAGTTCCGGCCGATTGCCCTTGGTGAACTGCTCGATGGATTCCTTGCGCTGTTTAACGAGCGTTTGCAGGATCTGAATCGTTTCGGATTCATCGAGCGTTCTTATCTTTTCCACTTCTTTCAGCTTGATGGCCGATTTGATTCCGCGCAGAACGCTCAGGCGCAGTTCATCTTTGGCGCGCATGGCCTCGACCAGGTCGCTCTGAATTTTCTCAGCAAGGTTCATCGCTTGCTCCTTGAGTCAGTTCAATATAACAGAGACCCAAGGCCTGGCAGAGATACAAGGCATATTCCGGCAGATGGTTGCGTTCTTAGGGTTTGTACCGAATTGACAGAGCCAAAGGGACTCGCTACTTTGGATTTCTTATGCCGCGTGGCAAATTCATAGCCGTTTTCGAGCGGATACGGGTCGAGCTGCGCTACTGAAGGGGCGGAATGAAAGTCATCGTCGCGGACAAGATCAGTGAGCGAGGCGTGAAACTGTTGAAGGAGCAGGACGGCTGGACGACCGTCCTGACCACAAAAGAGACGCTCGAAGCGGAAATTACCGATGCCGATGCATTGATCGTGCGCAGCGCGACGAAAGTCACCGAGCATCTGCTCGCCAGGGCCCCTAAGCTGCGCGCGGTGGGCCGCGCTGGCGTCGGCGTGGACAATATTAATTTGGAAGCAGCCACGAAGCGCGGCGTGCTGGTGATGAGCACGCCCGGCGGAAACTCCGTGAGCGTGGCCGAGCATACCTTCGCTTTGCTTCTGTCGCTTGCGCGGCAGGTGCCGCGGCTGGACAGAGCTATCCACGAGGGGCGCTGGGAAAAATCCTCCGCAGCGGGAACCGAAGTGCGCGGGAAAACGCTCGGGCTTGTGGGCCTCGGAAGAATCGGGAGCGAAGTGGCCGTGCGCGCGGAGGCGTTTGATATGCGCGTGCTGGCTTACGACCCATTCATCAGCGAAGCGGCGGCGCATGAAATATCGGTCGAACTTGTGCCGCTTGACCAGCTGTTGGCGGAGAGCGACTTTGTTTCCCTGCACGCGGCGCTCAGTCCGGCGACGCAGAATCTCATCAGCGCGGCAAATATCCAGAAAATGAAAAAAGGCGCGCGCATCATTAACACCGCGCGCGGTGAATTGGTGGACGAAAGCGCGCTGGCGGCCGCGTTAAAAAGCGGCAAGCTTGCCGGCGCGGCGGTGGACGTGTTCTCGGAAGAACCTCCGAAAAACTCTCCTTTGGTCGGACTGCCTTACGTGATTGCCACGCCGCACGTGGCGGGTTCGACCGCGGAAGCGCAGGAGGAAGTCGGCACGCAAGTGGCCGTGCAGATCAAGGATTACCTTGCGGAAGGAATTATCCGCAATGCGGTGAATCTTCCGGCGCTGTCGGCTGATCAATACCGTCGCGTGCGGCCCTATCTGGAGTTGGCGGAGCGGCTCGGGTCGCTGGTTTCGCAAGCAGCGCCTGCACGCCCCGCCCGAATTCGCATTCGCTACGCGGGCGAGGTCGCCGAAGTAGGCACGCACTTGCTCCGGAGCGCGGTGCTCTCAGGTGTGCTGAACGCGGTCTTGGACCAGAAGGTCAACGTGGTGAACGCGTCGGCGATAGCCGCGGCACGCGGCCTAAGCGTTGAGGAAGAAACACGAAGGCGCGAACGCGGCTTCCCGAACACCTTGGAAGTCTCGGCGCTGCCGGAAAAGACAGGCTCGGCGTGCGGCTTTACGGCGGAGGGAACGGTTGTGCATGACGGCTCGCCGCGCGTCCTCGCGATCGAGGGTATTCCGCTCGAAGCCCAGCTCGAGGGGACAATCCTCTATTTGCGGAACCGCGACGAGCCGGGCGTGATTGGCCAAGTGGGAACGACGCTCGGAAAGCTTGGAGTGAATATCGCGACGTTTGCCTTGGGTCGGCGCGAAGCCGTCCAGGGAGCAGAAGCTGCTGCGCTCGTGCGCGTGGACGGCGTGGTTTCCCCATCCATTCTGGAGCCCATCCGCGCGATTCCCGCCATTACCGAGGCCAAGTTGCTCCGGCTGTCCTAGGGGAAGAACTAGTACTCTCGAAACGACCCTCGTCCATCATTCGGAAAAAACGAATTAAACCGATTTGATAAAGAATTTAGAAGAACTTTCCTTGACAGAAATATGAACCTGTCCTAAAAGCATAGCAACTACGCGAACTCGGATTTTGACCTCCGTCACGTCGTCAATGTGAATGCGATCTACGAGCTTCCCTTTGGGCGCGGCAAACTCCTGGCTGGCGGAGCCGGGCGGGGGCTGGATGCTCTCATCGGCGGCTGGCAGCTATCTGGTATTTTCCGCTGGAACACAGGTTTGCCGGTCAGCGCTCCGATCGACGACGCACGCTGGGCGACGAATTTCCAGGTCCAGTCTTGGACGAGCTTGACCAGACCACTAAGCACCTGTGTCACCAAGGGAAACGCTACTACTGCTCCGAAGCTTTTTGGCTGTGATCCGACATTTGCTTATCAGAGCTTCCGGAATGCCTATCCGGGAGAAACCGGAATGCGGAATATCTTCCAGCTACCGGGGCGAACCAACCTTGACGCCGGACTCAGCAAGTCGTTCAGCTTGCCATGGAGCGAAAAACAGAAATTGCAGCTCCGTTGGGAGGTTTTCAACGTGGCTAATTTCCAGCCGTTGGGTGTGCTCGACAACAGCCGCAGCGGTTTCGGCATCGCATCTGACCCGTTGGTCCGGAACCTACAACCTGCAAAGAACTTCTCCAATTTCACGGCTATTCAGACAACGGCCGCTCCACGCTCCATGCAGGTCGGCCTTCGTTATTCCTTCTGAGGACTATTCATTTTTGGCCGCCGGGTGGTAAATGCTTCCCGGCGGCTTTTTTTTTCTCGCAACGATTCGGCTAGAGATGGCGCCGGGGGAATCGAAGGTCTTCAGGTCTTCTGATGGGTTGGCCGGAACGAAAGTGGAAGGGGACGAGAATCATGCTGGCCCGCCCGCCAGTGTCGCAAGGGGGTGGCGGCTTTTTCCTATCCCATGGTGTCCAGGTGTAATCTCATAGGTCTTAGCGCAGGGCCTAGTACTCTCGAAACGACACTCTCCCGTCATCCGAAAATCCACTTAAACCGATTTGATAAAGGGTCTAGAAGAAAGGTCCCTTGACAGAAAGCCTCAAACTGTCCTAAAAGCTAGGACAACGGTTGCTGTCGAGTAGCGGGGAAGGTTGCCTAAAGTCTATCTACTTTTTGGTTTAGAAGCATGAAGCCTTAGGCCACCTGGCCTTTCGGTTTCCCGGCGCCTTCTGCCTGCTCTTGTCCCATTCAGTAAAGGTGCGCGAAAGGAGCAGTCTATGAAGCGGTCATTTCTTATTGGCAGTCTCGCGGTGTTGGTCTGCCTGCTACTCTTCCCGGGAACCGGCTGGGGACAGACCGGCGCATCGACCATTCGCGGAAGCGTGAAAGATCAATCCGGCGCGCTCGTTTCCGGTGCAACGGTGACGCTCACCAATCTAGAGACGAACGCCGTTCGGACTGCAGAAACCACGACGTCGGGGGCATTCGCATTTGAACTTGTTCCAGTTGGCGATTACGAAGTAAGAATTGAGGCGAAGGGCTTCCGAAAATCGATTGTCCGCCCAGTGCAGGCTCTCGTGGCAAACGTGACCGATGTCCCCGTGACACTGGAGATCGGCGAATTGAGCTCGACGGTGACCGTTGAGGCCGCGGAGGCCACGGTTCAGGTAAACACGCAAGATGCGACACTGGGTAACAACTTCGTTGCGCAACAAATCACGCAACTTCCCATGGAATCGCGCAACGTCCTCTCGCTCTTGACGCTGCAGGCACAAGTGACCCCGGACGGATACGTGGCCGGGGGACGCAGCGATCAGTCGAACGTTACGCTGGACGGTGTGGACATTAACGACGCGGAGACCAGCGATGTTAAAGCGCCGGTGCTGCGCTTAAATGCCGAAGCCATCGAAGAGTTTCGGGTAGTTACGGTGGGATCCAACGCCGACGAAGGGCGGTCGTCCGCGGCGCAAATCAATCTTGTGACGAAGAGCGGCACGAATTCGTGGCATGGATCGGCGTTCGAATTCCACCGTAACACGATTTTTACCGCGAACGACTTGTTCAACAAACTTAGCGGTGTGGATCGTCCAAAGCTTCTCCGCAACGTGTTTGGTGGAACGCTGGGCGGACCAATCGCGAAGAACAAGCTATTTTTCTTTTATAGCTATGAGGCGAGGCGCGACGCGAGTGGTACCTCGATTACGTCCCTGGTGCCTCTCTCCGTATTGGGGCAAGGTCAGCTCATCGTGAACGCCCAGCGTTGCACCAAGGCGGTTCCACCGGCCACCACGGATACATGCGAGACGCCGCAAACCTTCACACTTACCACTCCTCAACTCGACAATGCCTGGAACGTAGTGCATACAAACCCAATTGCCATTCAGACCCTCAAGGATGCGGCAACCAAGTACCCCGCAAACGATACTTCGATCGGCGACGGAATCATGACAGGGGGATTCCGATTCAATGCTTCAACGCCGGTAAAATTGAATTCAAATATGGCCCGAATCGACTGGACTATGTCGAGCAAGATGAGCGCTTTTTTCCGTTTGAATACCTACTACGACCACGACACGACCACGCTACTTCCCGCATTTCCGGACACTCCGGCGCCCAGTTTGTGGGCGCATCCTTGGGGCGTGTTAGCAAGCCACAACTGGGCGATCGGCCGGAATTGGGTGAACAGCTTCCGGTATGGCTTGACGCGGCAGGGCTTCAGCCAGCAAGGCGACAGCGACCAGAACGCCATCTCCTTCCGCGGAGTGTTCTTTCCCGTGAACTACAACCGCACGACATCGCGCACCACTCCGGTCCACAACATTGTGGATGACGTTGCCTGGATCAAGGGCAGTCATACCATCAAATTCGGCACCAATGTACGGCTCGTGAAGAATAACCGCACAGGCTTTACCAATGCGTACGACTCGGCCCAAACAAACTTTTTCTTTTATTCGCCAGCCGGCACCGCGGTCACGGACCCCCTGGACACCTATATCGGGAATCCCGCCAACAACCTCTTGCCGGCAGGGCCCAATCAGTACATTCAGATAGCCAGCAACCAAAATGGCGTGGATGCAGCTGGGGCGGCGTTGATCGGCAGATATACATCCTATTCCGCGCGATTCACGTTCGGGCAAGATGGGTCGCTCCTTCCTTCCGGAACGCCCACGAACCGGACATTCGCTACGAATGCCTACGACTTTTACGTTCAGGACTCGTGGAAACTTCGCCCGAGTCTGACCTTGAACGTGGGGCTCCGCTATACGATCAGCAGCCCGGTGCATGAGACCCACGGATTCGGAGTGGTGACCGATATTTCGACCGAGGAATTTCTGAGGCGGCGGATAGCCGGGGCATTGGCTGGGACACCCTACGTCCAGCCGCTCACTCTGGTTTTAGCCGGCGGGAACGGCAAGGGATACCTTTATAATTGGGACAAAAACAACTTCCAGCCACGCATCTCGGTAGCTTGGTCACCCTCGGGGGGTGGCTTGTGGCACAGTTTGTTCGGGAACCAAGGCCAGTCGGTGATCCGGGCGGGGTTTGCGCTGATGAACGACTATTACGGCGAAGCGCTGGCCTCGCAGTTTGACCTGAACAACAGGCTGGGCTATACCTCCAATGTCGCGATTTCAGCGAATACTTATAACCTTACGTCGAATCCAGGACCGCTGTTCACGGGATTTAATCAGGATATCCGGACCCTGCCGCCACCGCCAGGGGTTACCTATCCGACTTCGGTCTCGTTTCCACGGCAGCAACCGGTGGACTACAGCCGCCGGATTGAAAGCGGAATCGACACCGCGCTGCAAGCGCCGAACCACTACCAGTTTAATCTGACGTTTGAGCGCGAAATGCGCGGCGGAATACTGTTTCAGGCGTCCTATATTGGTCGCCTGGCGCGGAATCTTCTTGCTAGTCGCGACGTGATGGCGCTGAATGACTTGCGCGATCCAAAGAGCGGAATGGACTGGTACACGGCTGCGACAATACTGGAGAAACAGCGCCAGCTAGGAACCGATCCGGCTAACGTTCAGCCCATTCCATACTTTGAGAATATCCTTCCAGCAGGCTACGCGGCCACTACTGCTGCCAATGGCTACACTCTTCCCGCAAACGCCACGAACACGCAAGCTGTCTATGCGGAGGGCTTCGAGTTTTGGGCCAACGACTGGACAGACATTCAGGATGAAATCGAAAACTATGCAGGCCAAACGCTTGGTCTATCCCACCCGGTGCCGTATTTCTTCAACCCACAATATGGCGCTCTATCTGCCTGGGGAACGATTGCCTATTCCAACTACCATGGGTTCTCGGCTTCCCTTCGGCAGAGGACTCACAATCTGCAATGGGATTTCAACTATACCTACTCACATTCTCTGGACAATGCCTCAGGACTCCAGACCAGCAATACATACGGCGGCGCGTTTATTGAGAATGCCATTCGCCCGCATGACAACTATTCCAACTCCGACTTCGATATCCGGCACATCATCAACGTAAACGCTATCTATCAGATGCCCTTTGGCCGGGGGAAGCACTTCGGAAGCAACATGAACCGCGGCTTGGATGCCCTCATTGGCGGCTGGCAACTTTCCGGTATCTACCGGTGGAATACCGGGCTGCCAAATGGCCAGCCCTATGATACGGGGCAGTGGTCGACAAACTGGGAAGTGCAAAGCAACGTGACGCAGGTTACGCCGGTCCCGACCTGCCCGACGCGTGGCAATGCCACCACTCCGCCCAAGCTATTCGGTTGCGATGTGGTCGCTGCCTATCAGAGTTACCGCCCCTCGTACCCTGGAGAGACTGGTCAGCGCAATATACTGCGTGCGCCGGGCTATTGGGTTCTGGACGCGGGGCTTAGCAAGATCTTCACCATGCCCTGGAGCGAGAAACAACAACTGGCACTCAGGTGGGAAGTGTTCAACGTGACTAATACCCAGCATCTGACTGGAGCCGACGCAAATAACAGTAACCTGGCCGTTGATCCGGATGCCGCACTAAACAACCTTCAGCCGCCGCCGGACTGGTCGAACTTCACGAAGATTCAAGGAACACCGCGCGTGATGCAGATCGGCTTGCGGTTCAGCTTCTGATAACAATTGTCAGGATGGCTGGACTCAACAAAACTGGCCGCCGGGGAACGACGGTTTCCCGGCGGTTTTCTTTGGCGGAAGCCTTGGCCTACCTCGAAGCCGTGAAGCTATGTTAATCTGATAACTCCACTTTGGCTGGAACGTCCGCCGGAGTGGTTCGGTCGGGGCGTAGCGCAGCCTGCCGGAGTGGTTCGGTCGGGGCGTAGCGCAGCCTCGCTAGCGCGCCTGGTTCGGGACAATGTGGTATAAACTCCTAAGTGCTGCGTTTGGTGTCGCTTACGGACCAAACGGCCGTTTATCCTGCCTTTGAATTGGACCGAAGTTGGACCGATTCCCGTTAGGAAGCTCGAAAACCCAAACCCGCTTTTTCTGCCACTTCTTTGCGAAACCGCACGTCGCCTTTGATCGTGTCGTAGAGGTCGGACATGCCCTCTCCGGCTGTCCCAACCGAAAATCCTGTGTGACTCATGGCGGATGTCTTTCCTCCAAACGAACCGTGACCACTCGCCCTTCCAAACGTCTAATCACCAAAACGAGTGTTCAGCTAGGGAGCTAGGGGGACCCTGCATGGCAAATTTTACGCGCAATGTCCGATTTGGCCTCCGGCTGCTCGCCAGAAACTCCTCCTTGTTAGGCCGCCGCCGGTATTGGGGTGACTCGGTATCCGAGCTTTTCGGCTTTGGCCTTGAGGCGCTTGATCTGTAACTCTCGGTGTCGAAGCTCGTAGAAGGCTGCTCCTTGGTCCACG